>CEVF01021314.1_pt1 | contig 11996 bp, 8 predicted proteins | sample 356441 | NCBI WGS metagenome assembly CEVF01 (sample SAMEA2622765, study PRJEB7988) | marine metagenome | biome: marine biome (ENVO:00000447); feature: surface water layer (ENVO:00002042); material: "saline water (ENVO:00002010), including plankton (ENVO:xxxxxxxx)" | depth 5 m
CTATGAGTAAGACCTGCTTCGAGTATTTCTGTTTCTGTTATATCTTCAATAAGAATTATGATTCCTTCGTTTCTGATATCTTGCTGGCCAGAGTCTGCTATTAGTGATTTATGTAAATTAACCGTTTTCTCTTTATCTTCTAACTGAAATTTATTTTTAAAAGAATGATTAGCATCGTTATCAAGAAAATTGCTAATTAAAGAAAGCCAAGGCTCAGGAAGATCAAGTAATTGTGAACCGACTACATCTGATGCGTCAATGTGTGTAAAGTCCTCCAAAGAGTGATTCCACATGATAACCTCATTTTCGTAACTCAATGAACACACGCCGAGAGGGAGATCAAGTAAAATTTGTCGGTGATATCTCCTAAGGTTGTCAAGATCTGTTGCCATACCAGACAAATTGCTACGGTAAGATTCGATCCGGTGTTCAATCACATTTAAGTCGGAGCTACTATGTTTTGATACTGCGCTGTAAGGAAGATATCCGTCAATTAGTTCTCTGGCAAAAGATGGGCCTAAGAGGCCGGATAGGTTCGCCTCAAGCTTTCCTCTTAGTCTGCGCATTGAGTAAGGGCGCCTGTCATCAATCTCTAATTTTAAATCGTCAAGAGCTTGTTTAACTTCTCTTGTGGCAGTTTTTTTTCCCAGCGGTTTACTTAAACTTTTTATAAAATCCGATGGTGATTTAGCGTTCAGACCACTTCGTTTGCGCCGTTGAATTGTGTCCAAAGCACAAAGATCCGCGGAACTTTTCTCCTCATCACTGGCCTTCGTTAAAAGTGATACTATGAAAAAAGTAAACGTGTTAACGATGAGTGAGATTGCTATCAACTCTCTCCAATATGTTGAATTGAATGATAGGAAAGATGTGCTTATGTCATAAAAAAGAGGTAATACGATGAAAAAGACCCATAGAATAAAAGATATACATAAACCTGCCAGGAATCCTTTTTTATTGCCTTGGGGCCAATATAAAATTGAAACTATGCCCGGCAGGAATTGTACTGATGCTGAAAAAGCTACTACACCTATCATTTCAATACTGATTCGGTAACCATATAAATAATGGAAGAGATAGCCAGCCCATATCAAGGTAGTGATAAGAACTCTTCGATGCCAGAGCAACCAGCGATAGATATCATTTCTAGCTGTAGGCTGATAAATTGGGAGTATTATGTGATTAAGACACATGTTCGAAAGAGCTAGGGTGATTACTATGATTAGCGCACTAGCTGCGCTCAATCCCCCTAGGTACCCAACCAAAGAAAATAAAGGAAAATCATGAGCAGCTCCGATGATGACAGGGAAATATTCAATTTGTAGTCCTGTATCAGCTTTGATGCCAGCCCACAGAATGGGTAATACCGGTAAACTGAGAAGCAGAAAATATAAAGGTAAGCCCCAGCTCGCAGCGGAGAGGTTATTATTTCTATTATTTTCACTAAAGGTGACATAAAACATATGCGGCATCGCGACGGATGCAGAGAAGAACAATAAAGTCATCATATGAAATGAGCTAAGGTAATCGGTCTCTTTTAAACTTTGCACCAAATCTTGTCGACTAATGAGCCACTCGTTAAGTCCTTCGAAGCTTCCAAATACTCCAAAAATTGCAAAAGCACCAACAGCAAGGTATGCAATCAGCTTTACCAACGATTCGAAAGCAATCGCCATTAAAAGGCCGTCATGACGGGTTCTACCTGCTTGAGTTGAAGTTCCAAATAAAATCGCAAACAGGGTTATCAGGATACAGAAAATAAATGCAATGGAACCTCTGTTAGTGGATGACGCTAAAATATTAGCTGTATCCGCAACTGCTCTTATCTGCAATGCAATAAGGGGTGTAACTCCAATTAGGATAACTAATGTAGTTATGGTGCCAGCCCAGGGGGATCGGTATCGAAAAGCCATTAGGTCAGCGAGGGAGCTTAGTTGATGACTTCTCGTTAACTCTAGTATTGGCTTTAGCAACAGAGGCGAAAATAAAAATGCGAGTGAGATACCTATAGATTGCGCGAGATAACCGTAGCCTTCTCGCAACGCATTGCCGATAGAAGTGTAGTAGGCCCAAATACTTGCGAAAACACCTAGAGAAAGGACATAGACAATAGGGTGATTAACCAATTTTGACGGAACCCAGCCTTTGTCAGTAAAGTAGGCTACAGCAAACAATAAAACTAAGTAACCACCACCGATGACTAAGAGGGTTGTTAATTCATAATTCATCCGAGTCTTGTTCTCTGTGAGACCATGCAGCGACAATAACGATCAAAATACCTACAAAAAATGGTCGGAACCATGCGCCTTGTGGTTCGTTTATCCAATCAATACTGGTCAAAAATAGGAGATATACAATAATAATTAAGACAAGTATTGATCTTGGAATATACATGACTTTACGCTTCGCTAAGAGGCTTTTCCCTGATGTTAGCTAACTTGGGTACAACATGTATATCCCAATTACATACTGCCCATTGCAGTAGCTCTCGAGCGGATGCTCTCGATAGATGGTCGGGTGGTTTCTGCCCAAGAAATTTAAGAGCCTGAAAAAGTAAATATGACGCATTCTCTATCTCTATTCCTGGTGAAAAATTTTGTTTGCTGAGCTTTACATCCTGATCGTTCACAGCTATCGGGATATGAGCATACCTGGGTGTCTTGAAATCGAGTAATTGTTGTAGGTAAATTTGACGAGGTGTCGAGCTAAGTAAATCGCCTCCCCTAACCACATGCGATATCTTTTGATACTCATCATCAACCACCACAGCTAGATGGTAAGCAAAAAGTTTATCTTTTCTCAGAACTATGAAATCTCCTACTTCTTTTCCGATGTTTTGTTTGAAATCCCCTCTGATCTCATCCTGAAAAACGATCTTTCTATTCGACGTTTTGATTCTGATAGCAAAACTATGTTTGGGTGCTCTATTTCTCTTTCTGCAGTAGCCATCATAAATAGAGCTTCTTTCTTTAATCGAAGCGCGGGTACAGTCACACCTATAGGTTAAAGATTTTTGAGACATTTTATGCAGAGCAGATTGATAGGCGTTTAAACGCGTGCTTTGAAATAACACGTCATTATCCCATTCTAATCCTAGGGATAAAAGTTGGTCTAAGATTAAATTAGTAGCGCCACTTTGCTCGCGAGGTGGATCTAAATCTTCTATGCGGACCAACCACAACCCTTTGTTAAATTTAGCATCCAGGTAGCTAGCAAGCGCTGCAACTAAAGAACCAAAGTGCAGGGGGCCGGTTGGTGATGGAGCGAAACGCCCAATATAGCTGGTTTGTTTTTCAGCCTTTATGTTAGTCACTATCAATGACCTATTTGTCGGACTTGCTCAATCTAATCCAAAACAGCAATGCCAGATAAATTAAAACCACTCGTAGATAATTGTTTAGTCCGATCTCTTATCCTTAGTTGTTACCAAGCTGTTTCTCTTTCATTTCATCAAGCGTTTTACAATCAACGCATTTGTCTGCTGTTGGCCTCGCCTCTAACCTTTTTATACCTATTTCAAGACCGCAAGTTACGCAGAAGCCATAATCATCTTGAGCTATCGTCTCTATGGTACTATCTATTTTTCTAATTAATTTCCGCTCTCGGTCTCTCGTTCGAAGTTCGAGACTAAACTCTTCCTCCTGAGTCGCCCGATCTGCAGGATCCGGATAATTTGCCGCATCGTCCTGCATATGATTAACCGTTCGGTCTACCTCCTGCATCAACTGTTTTCGCCAGTCTAGCAGTATGTTTTTGAAGTGTTCTCTTTGTTTCTCGTTCATGTACTGTTCGCCTCTTTTTGGCTTGTACGGAACGAAATTTTTTAATACTGGGACAGCATCGGGGCTTGTTGGGGTGGCCATTACTCACTACCGGTAATTTTTAGAAAGCCGCGTAAACTATCAGATTATTTGACATGATGCTATAAAAATAGAAAGATTTTATTGTGAATTAATGAAAACTCAATGATTGCAAGCTATTCTTATACCAAAGATGCTACGTAATCAAAATAATTAACCTGTTGTTGGGAAAAATTTTTAAACTCTATGCGTAATTCGAAATTGAAATTTGCAAAAGCAATGGCGAAGGTTTCACCTTTTCGAGTTATGACTGTAATGGACCAGGCGTCGGCGCTTGAGGCTAATGGAGAAAAGGTGGTACACATGGAAGTAGGTGAGCCTGATTTTACTACTGCTCAACCAATTCTTAATGGAGCTAAGGAGGCACTAAATAACGGAAAAACTCAATACACACTGGCTCCGGGAATTAGTGAACTTAGAGAAAAAATTGCAGAGCACTATTTGCAGAAGTATAACTTAAACATTAGCACTAAGCGCATATTGATTACGCCAGGTGCGAGTGGCGGATTGACACTTTTGGCAAATATGCTCGTTTCTCCTGGAGACGGGATACTCATTCCAGACCCCGCTTATCCCTGTTTAAGAAATTTTGTTCGGATGCTCTCTGCTGAACCTCAGCTAATACCTGTTGAACGGGAACAAAATTTTCAACCAAATTTGACTCAAATGGACCAAGCAAAAGAGAGAAATACTGTTGGTATTTGGCTAGCGTCACCAAGTAATCCTACTGGAACTGCGCTGAGAAGGAATGAGCTAGTGCAAATTAGTAAGTGGGCTGATTTGAATGGATTGCATGTACTGGTGGACGAAATTTATCATGGGTTGCAGTATGTTGCGGATATACCTTCAATTTTGGAAGTTTATAATGATGCTTTTTTGGTGAGTAGCTTTTCAAAATATTTTGGTATGACAGGTTGGAGGCTTGGCTGGATAATCGTACCGCAGGGTTACGTTGAAACAGCCGAGATGCTTGCTCAGAACTTATTTATTTCAGCGCCTTCCATTGCTCAATTTGCTGCCCTTAAGGCTTTTTCTAAAGAGGCTACAGAAATCTTTGAAGAGAGAAGGAATGCATTTCAGTTGCGTAAATCTTTTCTGACATCTGAGTTGAAATCTTTGGGCTTTGTGATACCAGATGAAATTCATGGTGCATTTTATGTTTACGCGGATATATCGAAGTTTTCTCAAGACGCCGAGTTATTCTGTAATAAACTTTTGACCGAACATAAAGTTGCTATCACGCCAGGTACAGATTTTGGACGTCATAAGGCAAGGCAGCATGTGAGGTTTGCTTTTACCACTTCTATGAAGGATCTTGAGTTGGGAATCGAGAGATTAAATAACGCATTAAAAATTTGATGGATTAACTGATACTCTAAAGAATGCATTTTGAAAACAAATTAATGTCTGGAGTGCTAGTTAAAAGGTATAAGCGTTTTTTGGCTGACGTTAGGCTGTCAAGTGGTGAACAGGTAACTATTCACTGCCCAAATACTGGCTCTATGCGAAATTGCCAGAATCCTGGCAGTACAATTTGGTTCACTGCTTCAATGAATAAGAATCGTAAATATCCTCATACTTGGCAACTAGTCGAGGTTGACAGTGGAGTTTTGGTAGGCATCAATACTGGGCTTGCTAATAGATTGGTCCTAGAATCTATTCAGGGTAAAAAAATCGAAAAGCTTCAGGGCTACTCTAAAGTAAGGACAGAAGTGTCCTATGGTCGTGAAAATAGTCGTATAGATATTTTGTTAGAAAGTGCGGATCTCAGAGATTGTTTTATTGAAGTGAAAAATGTCAGTCTGGGTACTTCAACCGGAGAGGGATTTTTTCCAGACTCGGTTACGGTTCGTGGCCAAAAGCATTTGAAAGAACTCATGTCAGTCAAGGAATCCGGCGCAAGAGCCGTATTGTTTTTTTGTGTTCAACACAGCAAAGTAGAGTCTGTAGCGCCTGCACATGATATTGATCCCGTTTATGCTGAATTGCTCATAGAAGCAATAAAGTGTGGTGTTGAGGTAATGGCATACCGCTCGGAAGTGGATTTAGTATCATCTACTATATGGTTGGAAAAAGAGTTACCGGTGAAAATTTAGAATCTTGAGGGAGACTTTAGGTCAGATTCTTTAACGATTATCATATCATTACTAATTTCAAAAGGAATTTTATGTAGCTTTTTCCCTATGCATGGCCCTGCTAAACACTTTCCGCTGTTAATTTCAAATAAAGCGCCATGAGTCGCACATCGTATTAGTTCTCCATCGTCGTCTAGAAATTGATCTTCTTGCCATTCTAGAGGTGTACCAATGTGCGGACAAATGTTCCAGTAAACGTGGTAGAGGTCATCCTTTTTTATTGCGAATAAGAAATTGTTATCAATTTCGATTCCTCGGGAAGTGCCTTCTTTGAGATCTTTAGTTGCAATTAAACTTATCATTCCAGAGCCTTCTTTAAATCAGCAAGTAAATCTTCCGATTCTTCTATACCTACGCTAAATCGAATCATTGAATCAGAGATGCCCATTGATTTTCTTCTATCTGACCCCATCTCATAAAAAATAGTATGTGCGACGGGAATAGCTAACGTTCTTGTATCACCTAAATTGCTTGATGAAATAATAATTTCCATCTTATCTAAGACTTCAAAGCAATCAATTCCGTCGACAAGATCAATGCTAAAAATGGCCCCGAAATTTTTAAACAATTTCCTAGCTCTTGTATGTTGGGGATGAACAGGTAACCCTGGATAATATGTCGCTCCAACGTTTTCATGTTCGGAGCAAAATTTCACCAGTTGAAGCGCATTCGAGCTTGCTCTTTCCATTCTCATGGAAAGAGTTTCTGATCCAACGGCAAGATGATGAGCTGCCTCAGGTCCCAGACTTGAACCCATATCTCTTAAACCTTTTTTCTTGATCTGTGTAATGCCCCAGAGTTCGGGTTTTTCTGACCGGTAGGTTTCAATTATGTTGTCAAAAGTTTTCCAATTGTGAATTCCTGTGTCTGTGACCATCCCGCCAAGTGCATTCCCGTGCCCGCCGATGTACTTCGTGAGTGAATTTATAATTAGACTTGCACCGACGGTTTTTGGTTTGAATGAAAAAGGTGAAGTCATGGTGTTGTCTACGATATAGACAAGGTTTTTATCCTTACAAACTTGACCTATACCTACTAAGTCAGCGACTTGAGTCACGGGATTTGCAATAGTTTCTGTAAACACTATTTTTGTATTTTCCCTAACAGCTTCTTCAACAAATTTTGCCTGAGTGGCATCTACGAATGACACTTCAATGCCTAAGCGTTTCAAAGTTTCAAAGAAGCTATTTGTGTTGCCAAATAGAAAAGACGACGAGATCACATGGTCGCCTGTTTTTAGTAGAGCTAACATCGTTGAAGAGATTGCCGCCATACCGGTGCTAAAACCAACGCTTGACAAGCCAGCTTCCATTTTTGTTATCCGCTTTTGTAAAGCAGTAACTGTCGGGTTCAGCTGTCTACCATAATTGTAACCCTGCCGTTTTCCCTGAAAAACTTCCGCTAAATGTTTTGCTTTGTCATACCCATAAGCAACCGAGGTGTGAACAGGTTTATGTAGCACTCCGTGCTCCGGCTCATCTGCTCGATCTGAATGCAAATTATCTGTATTAAGCCCTTTTTTTGTCATGAAGATATTTTCAAGTTTCTACTTCACTACTACCAATGAAGTTTTCATTGCAAGGATGATTCAGTTCAGTCGTTATGAGTGAAACAATACTTATTGAGTATGTTTACCTAGCGAAAAATTGAATCATTATATACGTTTTAGAGTTTTTGTTCCGCTTTATCTCAATATTTGGAGTAGATAGCGATTTCGATCTATGAGGAGGAGTTACAAACCTTGAAAAATTGGCTTAGCCTCGATAGCTTCTCTAATTTCGTTCATCCTCTGGATATATTCTGTGCTGCTGCTATCCGCGTAAATGGCGTTGAAAGTTGATTCTGGAAGACCATCCCTATTATTTCCAACTTCAGGCATAAAATCCGATTCTGCTTTCAATTCAGATAAACGCTTTTGCATTTCAATTGCTGAGTCTCTGTCTTGCATCGCTCGGCTTGCTAGGGCGACCCCGACGGAATTAGCAGTAAGGTCTGAGAAGCTAAAGCCAGATCTGTATCTTGCATCATAGGTTTCCTTTGTTATGGACAAAAGGGCGGCCAACTCTGGCCCAAGAGAGGCTGTTATTGCGGCGACAGAAGCGACATGCTGTGCTAAATCCTGTCGCCTAAAAAGCCTGACTTCAATAAATCTTGCCGTAGGTAAATCTGATGCCGCATCTGCACCGATTAGCTTGGCGATGTCTTCGTTATTTACATATATTGCTAACGTTTGGAGGAGTGTCCTATTTTCCGCCAGAGGGTCGGCCCCTGCTACAGAATTCTCGTAAACTGCTGCGAAAGTGGTTTCAAGCAGCTCGACCATCGATATTGCTCTTACATTTACGGGGATCGTAGTCACAATATCATTTATCAGTAAGTAGTGTCTGATAATGCGCTCTTTATCATCCGAAGAAATCAGCCAGCGTTGTGCCTGATCACTAAGTTCTGATAAAAATTCAGGCTCCCAATTTAGTTGTATATTGATCTGGGAAGAAGCGATAGATTTTATTGTAATCTTCTCGAGGAGACGTTCTATTGTTTTGTAGGCGGATGATGAATCTAAAACCGTTGATTCAACAAATTCTATTATATGACCAGTCCAACTATCTGGGATTTGGAGATTACCGACACCAAGCTTGTATAGCTTTAGTTGATCGTTCTCTTGTCGGAAACTACCCCTAAAATTGACATATAGAGGAATTGATTCGAGCGGTAGCCTCCAGTTTAAATTGGAATTGATTGTTTTTTCCTCTGCCAAGACTCTGACATTCCATCTATCAGACAGATTAGTTAACTGTAGCGAATGACGTAACAGAAGACTTATGTCCGATACGCCCATTGAGATGTTCACAAGGCTCGGCTCGCTGAGAGATTCAGGTGCTAAATTTAGGATTAAATTTTCAAGGGCAGATATCTCTCTGGAGGTCAGAGGTCTGTTATCTGGAATTGTTGGCTCAGTCTCTAGAGTGACAAGTAAAATCATTAGAGGGCTAGTGAGAAAGAGAATAATCGCAGACCGAAAAAAATACTTTAGAAAACTCGTAAACGACCTTTTCAATCACTTTCCCTCACACTGATAGCCAGTTATATACCTATGCATCGAAACTCGAAAAACCTAGTGGTGGCTTATACAAAATTGCATATTGCGCTGGTAGCTCCTGGTTTTAGCATCAAAATTTGAATATTCTTCTCTCTAGGTTAAGAGTTATAAATTGTAGTTTAATCAAATCTTGACGTTGATACTTGTTGTCGATCAAAATTGCATACTTTAGAGGTGGTGTAAACCATATGATCAAAATAACAGCATTGAGAGATACGAAGTTTTCGTCTAAATCCATGAGAAAAATAGGCTTACTACTACTTTTCGGCTCCATTATTGGAGCGTGCAGCTCCAACGTTGGACGAAATGTCGATTTAGCTACTCAAAACGCGGAGCGAGCAGCCACACAGCAGGCGCTTGCCAGGGCTGCGCAGCAGAAAGAGCAACAACGAGCTTTAGAGGAAGAACGTGAGCGCGAGGAGATTGAAATAGCCAGAATTCGACAGGAAGAAGCAGAAAAAGCAAAATTAGAAGCCGAGCGACAGAGGCTTGCAGAATCTGAGCAGCGTCGCTTTGAGGTTGAACAAAGGCGGCGAGCTGGGGAAATAGCAGCTCAATTGAGGCGCCAGGAAATGGAAGCACTAGTAGCAGTAACCGCCGAGCGTGATGGCAAATTGGCAAGAATTTCGGAACTTGAAAATCAACTAAATGAAATTCGGTTAGAAGTTAACAATAACGATGAGGCAATATCAGCGCTGCAATCTGCAATATCAGCGGCTGAGGAATTACTCGAAATGCTAACTGATGAGCAAGAAAAATACGAAGACATCGATGAAGCTGGTTTTCCTCGAACGCCTCTTGCGAAAGAATTGCTTTCGGAGCTTGAATCTCGTCGAGATACGCTAACAAGAGAAGCGATTTCGCGTTAATTCAGTCATGCAGATCTCCACTTAAATAAAAAGCACAGTGTCATAAAAATTTTTAAATTACCGATTTATAGTCCTGGAAATTCACATTCCGGCTGATAGCTATGTTTTTGTATATGCTTAATGCGCTTGATCATCCGAGTGCCAAATCCTTGGTCACAAAGATTAAGATAATTGATGGTCTTTGTTTGTTTTCACCAGTATGTTACAGTGCGCCGCTTTGAGATCAACTAACTACTTTGGGGAGATACGAGTAGATGTCGGCAACAATTTCGATAACAACAATATTGTCACTGCTTGGTTTGGCTATTGCCTACTTTTACATGAAAAAGGTAACTGCTATTCCTTTAGATTTGGGCTTAGAGGAAAAAGATGGAACAAGGCTAAAATTCATTCATGGGGCGATTGCTAATGGTGCGATGGCTTTTCTCAAGCAAGAATACAAATTTCTGACCATTTTTATGGTCGTTTTTGCGGCAATTATTGCCATCCTTATAGATGACAGTCATACAACAGATATACGGGAAGGTATTTATACTGCACTTGCTTTCTTATTCGGTGGGGCTATTTCAATTGCATCTGGTTATATTGGCATGAAGGTAGCAACACAGGGGAATGCAAGAACAACAGTCTCAGCAAAAAAAGATATTTCGCAAGCATTCGATGTGGCTATCAATTCCGGGGCAGTGATGGGTTTCGCGCTCGTGGGGTTAGCAACATTAGGTCTCGTAATAATCTACGTCGTTATGAAATTCCTCTTGGCTGATTTGGGGGAAGAAAACAATCACATACTAATGGAGGTGATAGCTGGATTTGGTCTCGGAGGTTCGACTATTGCTCTTTTTGCCCGTGTGGGGGGCGGAATATTTACCAAGGCTGCTGATGTTGGTGCGGATTTGGTCGGCAAAGTGGAACAGGGTATCCCCGAAGATGACCCAAGGAATCCGGCAGTTATCGCAGACAATGTTGGAGATAATGTTGGTGACGTAGCTGGGATGGGAGCGGATTTATTTGGCTCTTGTGCCGAGAGTACTTGCGCTGCAATGGTCATTAGTGCTGTGGTTTTTGCTGCTGACCCTAATGCTCTACTCTATCCGATTTTAATCAGCGCGGTAGGTATTCCAATTAGTTTACTGACAAAGTTACTAGTTGGCGTATCAACGGAAGATGATGTGGCACCTGCTTTGATGAAACTACTAATAATTTCTAGCGCTCTGATGGCTATAGTTATGTTCTTTTTCACTTCTGCAATGATACCGGAATATTTTGAGCTGAATGGTGAACAGTACACTAGTTTGGGAGTATATTGGTGCTTTTTATCTGGTCTTATTGCTGGGCTGGCAGTCGGGCTTCTGACTGGATATTACACCTCAGAAAACTACGATCCTGTTCAGGAAGTAGCTCGTTCATGCGAAACCGGCGTTGCGACAAACATAATTTATGGGCTTGCATTAGGTTACAAATCAACGGTCCTACCTTATCTGGCGATTGCTGTCAGTATATTCGTCTCTTGGGGCTTAGCAGGTATGTATGGGGTTGCGATAGCTTCTCTCGGCATGCTTGGGACATTGGTTATTGCGTTGATGATTGATGCTTATGGCCCAGTCGCAGATAACGCGGGTGGAATAGCAGAGATGGTTGGATTGGAGAAAGAAGTTAGGCGTCGAACAGACATTTTAGACTCCGCTGGGAATACAACTGCGGCTATAGGTAAGGGATTCGCGATTGGAGCAGCCATTCTTACATCTTTGGCTCTTTTCGCAGCTTTTATCACGGCGGCCTCGACTTTAACCGGCGAGCCCATAACAATGAGTCTTCTCGACCCGTTGGTTTACACCAGTTTGTTTATCGGAGCGGTTCTTCCCTTTCTGTTTACGGCTATGACCATGAAGTCAGTCGGCAAGGCTGCCTTTGACATGATCGAAGAAGTGCGCAGACAGTTCAAAGAAATCCCTGGCATTATGGAAGGCACTGGTGAGCCTGACTATGCAGAGTGCGTTGCTATTTCCACAAAGGCAGCCTTACGAGAAATGAT
>CEVF01023853.1_pt1 | contig 11980 bp, 8 predicted proteins | sample 356441 | NCBI WGS metagenome assembly CEVF01 (sample SAMEA2622765, study PRJEB7988) | marine metagenome | biome: marine biome (ENVO:00000447); feature: surface water layer (ENVO:00002042); material: "saline water (ENVO:00002010), including plankton (ENVO:xxxxxxxx)" | depth 5 m
TTTGGCGATCCCTTGGTAATACTGGCCGCACTGGCGCTTACGTCGGCGCTGGCGATCTTGCAGGTTTGGCGGGGCGAGTTACTCGGCCTAGCGGTGGGGATCGGCGCTTTACTGCCCACGCTCATCGTGCCGCTCAACGTTTTGGTCAATGAACACAGGCTCTATCTCTCCGTAGCGGGATTTGTATTCGCAGTCACTTCTATTCGCGGACTCGGGCGTATTCGCGGCACGGGTTGGTTAGCAACTCTGCTGCTTTTGGGATTGGCCGGCCTTGTCGTGCAGCGCAATGGAGCCTGGCGAAATGAGGTTTCCCTCTGGTCAGACGCCCATGAGAAAAACACCCGAGCAGTCCGCCCGCTGCTGTATATGGGCAATGCTGAACGGGCCCGCGGTAATATAGATCAGGCGGTAAGGGCCTATGCCAAGGCGCTAGAGATTGAACCCGAAAATGCTGTGGTTAGAGCGGGTATGGGCAATGCCCTGATGGATCTTGGAAGAGTCGATTTAGCAACTACAGCGTTTAGAAAGGCCCTGGAAGCCCAACCGCTTATGACCGATTTGAACTACAGTCTAGGGCGGGCATTACAGGCGGGCGGACAGCTGGCCGAAGCGAGGAATTCCTATGCTCGACTGCCAGTTGAGAGTCCACATCGGGCGGTTGCGCTAAACAACATAGGAACCACGTTCGAGCAGGGGGGGCAGCCGGACAGCGCCATGTATTACTACGAGAGGGCTGCGCGAGGAAATGCACCGGACGGGGTTCGCAACCTCAATCGGCTCGTCGTCCGCTTCGTGAAGAGAGCCGAAGAAGCTTTGCGAGCGGGGGACTATGCGCAGGTAGAGCATAGCGCCCGACGGGCGCTCAGGGGGTCTCCCCGACACCGCTACGGGCGCTTCTTCCTGAGCGTCAGTCTGTTATCGCAGGGACGCTTGAAAGAGAGCATACGCGAAAATGAGCGGCTGCTGAGTGACCATCCCGACTTTGACGAGGGATGGCTACAGTTGGCCAACGCCTATGAAACGGCGGGGGATTCGGATCGGGCGTTGACTGCCTATAATCAGCTTGTTGAAAGGGCAAGCGATCCTGCGCTGCGCAGCCTTGCCAAGGAGCGGCGCGCGCGGTTGCTTGGAGAGCAGGGGGACAGCTAATGGTGCGACCTATGGATGCCCTTTGGATTCTCGTAGCCTGCTTTACGGTCTACTCGAATTCTCTTGAAAACTCTTTTCATTACGATGACGAGCACTCCATCGAAAAGAATATCCACCTGCGTGATCTGGGCAACTGGAGCCAGTTTTTTACCGATCCATCTACGTTCTCGGTTGATGCTTCAAAAGGTATGTTTCGCCCGCTCTTGGTGGCGAGTTTTGCGCTCAATTATGCCTGGGGAGGCTATGAAGTATGGAGCTATAATTTCGTCAATGTCCTTATTCATGCCGTTAGTGCTTGTTTGCTCTGGGCCCTAGTCGGCACCATGGGCGGTGGACGAAGGACGGCCCTGTTCGCAGGGCTTCTTTTTGCGCTGCATCCGCTGGCAAGCGAACCGGTAAACTACATCAGTGCGCGTTCTGAGAGTCTCGCCGGTATGTTCTATCTGGGAGGGCTCGTCTCCTTTACGGTGGCCTATGGACAGGGAAGAGGAGCGTTTAAATATGTCTCCTGGATCTGTCTACTGGCCGGTTTGCTCAGTAAGTCGAGCGTAATTACCCTGCCGGCCACGCTGTTTTTATTGGATGGTATCTTGTTGCATAGAATCCGGTCCGAGTGGTCCCTGCGCGAAGCGGCCTCCCGTCACGGAGTTTATTGGCTGATTTCTTCTGTCTATCTGTGCTCCATTATCCTCAACCGCTTTCTGACTTCTTCACTGGAAAATCGGGTGCGAGGCATGGATGAACAGATGCTCACCCAGATTAAGGCGCTGGCCTACTATGGCAAGCTCTTGGTTTGGCCCTATGGACTAAACGTAGAGCACCAATTCTCGGTTTCAAGCAGGTTTGATGGGGCGGTATTCCTGTCTTTGCTGGCTCTGTCTGCCTTTGCACTGGTTTTATTCGGTTTATACAGGAAGCGAATGCGCTTTACTCTCTTTGCTTCCCTGTGGGGTTTACTGTCTCTGTTACCTGTTCTTATTATGCCTCTCAATGTGCTGGTCAACGAGCGTCGCCTGTATGTGCCGGCCGCGGCTTTCTGCCTCGGACTGGCCTTTCTTTTGCGGCGTTCCTCTCTGCGCCGGTATGCCGTGTCGATCGGAGGCGGCACCATGCTAGCATTTGCGCTGTTGACGTTCCAGCGCAATGCGGCTTGGAAAAACGACTTTACGCTTTGGGAAGATGCGTTAGAAAAGGCGCCTCAAATGCCGAGAACCCATCTCTACATGGGCAATGCCCATAAAGATGCCGCATTTCAAGCTATCGTCGGCAGCTCTGAGGCGCTGGGGCATTGGAATCAGGCACGCGCTGCTTTTCGCAGGGCGATCGAATTACAGCCTCGCGGGGATCTGGCCCTGCGTGCGCTTAACAACCTCGGTGCCGTCAGTTTCGTATTGCAAGATACAGAAGAGGCCGAGCGGGCATACCGGCGGGCGGTAGAGCTCAATCCAAACTTTGCCGATGCGCTGATTAATTTGGGAACGATATATCACGAGCGAGGACGACGCGCTGAAATGGAGGCGGGTCGTTCGCTCTTAGAACAGTCGGTTTCCTACTATGAGCGCGCACTGCAGCAGTTACCTAATCACGCCGATGCTTGGGCTAATATGGGATTGGCCTACGCGGATATGGGCAATCGACAGCGGGCTGGCGAAGCTTATGAGCGCGCCCTTTTTCTCAATCCAAGGAATCCGCGTTTGCTGACCAACGTGGGCAATTTCTACGCAACTCTCGCCCAACAGGCGAGCGGAAAAGACCAGCGGCGGGCGCTCGAGCAGGCCGGTTCGTATTACAGGCAAGCAATCCGACTCAACCGCTCCTACGAAGTGCCGAGAAACGGTTTGCGCTACGTTGAAGAAGTCCTCCGCACGCTGCCATGAAGAGTGAGACTCGGTATCTATTTAGTATTGTAGCGCTGGCCGTGCTGAGTCACTCAAATAGTTTGCCCGGTTCTTTTCACTACGATGATGCACATTCTATTGTAAATAATCCGGCGATACGCAGCCTTGAGGTGTTTCCCCGTATTCTATACGATCCAGCGGTCTTCTCCGGCGAGCCTAGTATGGCCATGTATCGGCCACTTGTGGTTCTGAGCTACGTATTCAACTACGCGTTGGGCGCTCATTCCGCTTCTGGGTTTGTCCTGTTTAACCTCCTTCTGCATGCGGGGGTTTCGCTTTTCGCATTCCTCTTTTTGCGGAGTTGGACTGGAGACCGGTGGGGGGCGTGGGGGGCGGCGGCGCTCTTTGCCGTTCATCCGGTAAATGCACAAGTCGTCAACTACGTAAGCTCTCGATCGGAGAGTATGGCCGCACTGGGCCTCCTCTGTGCCCTTTACTATGCGCTGAACGGTCGGCATAAGCCCTCTTGGATGGGATATGGTTTGGGCCTGCTGGCCAAATCTCAGGCCGTAGTGCTGCTGCCTCTGCTGTGGGTTGTTCGTCCCATAAAGGGGGCTTCGGTGCGCCCATATATCCCATATGGCCTGATTACCGTGCTTTTTTTGTCCGTGATTTATGGGAATGAGTTTTTACCGCGTTCATTGGCGCAGGAAGTGCGTCCTTATGGGGGGCACTTCTACACACAGATTAAGGTTCTGGTCTACTATCTCTATCTCTTTGCGATGCCTAACCGGCTGAGCGTTGAACATCCGTTCGCCGAATCTGCGACGCTGTTGCCGGCTGTTTGGCTCTCTTTTCTCCTCTTAGGTTCGATTGCAGCTATGGCGCTGTTCAGTCGGCGCTGGGTTGCGCGGGGCGTGCTATTCTGGATGGCGACCATGAGCGTGACTACACTCATACCGCTGAACGTGTTAGTGAACGAGCACCGGCTTTATCTCGGAACGATTGGGCTGTGCGCGGTATTTGTTAGTATAGGCACGTTTTTGAGACAATCGGTGCGCTATTGCGGCATGGGATGCCTCTTTGTTATGGCTGTATTGGGTTGGCAGCGCAATGCGGTATGGGAAACGCCGTTGAGCCTGTGGAGCGATGCAGTGCACAAGGCCCCCAACGCGTTCAGGGCTCAGAGCAACCTCGGCTTCGCCCTGATTGAAATGGGGGCCTGGGCGCAGGCTAAATCAGTGCTTCTGGATGCTGTTTCACTCAACCAAACCTACGCGCGGACATGGAGTAATTTAGGCTTGGTGTATGAAGAAATGGGCCAGTATACCCAAGCTGAATCGGCCTACCGAAGGGCGATTGAACTTGGGCCCAAGCATTCTGGGTTTAAGGTTCAGTTAGGGCGGTTGTATCTGGGCTTAGGGCGTTATGGAAAGGCGATCAACCTTCTTAAAGACGCGGGAGAAGGGGACGTCTACTCTTCCGAGGTATATGCCGTTTTAGGCCTTGCACATCAAAGAGCAGGTAGGCTAGAAGATGCTGTCCTACAGTATAATAAGTCGATATCCTTATCCAATGACTCATATGAAGTGTTCAACAATTTAGGACTCGTTTATCAGGACTTAGGAAAAGACGGAGCGGCCCTTATCTCTTTTACTTCGGCTCTTGAAAGAGACCCGGAAAATATTGCGTTGCAGATCAACCGACGCCAACTACTGCTGCGCAGGGAGGGGATGTCTACCTTGGACCGCTATGCCGTCTTGGTACGTGAATATCCCAAACAATCCCAGCTGTGGAGAGCCTACGCGAGCCTGCTGGCCGAGGGAGGGCGGTTAGAAGAGGCATTGAAAGCCTGCCAAATGGTGTTGACCTTAGATCCGAGCGACCAGCGGGCGCGCCAAAACCTCGACCAGCTCAGAGCGCGGGTTGAGGCTGGGACCGATTGACAGAATGGGCTGGTAAAGCGATCTTCTTAGAGCGCTTACTTCTCTCGCTTTTACAACTACTTGAGGCAAAAAAGAGGGCATGGATCCATCCCGCATCCGAAACTTCTCGATCATCGCTCATATTGACCACGGCAAGTCCACGCTGGCCGACAGACTGCTAGAAAAAACGGCAACACTCACCCAAAAACAGATGCAAGAACAGGTCCTTGATAGTATGGATCTGGAGCGAGAGCGTGGGATTACGATCAAAGCCCATGCCGTTCGCATGAACTATCAGGCCAGCGATGGAGAGATCTACCAATTCAATCTAATTGATACGCCTGGGCATGTAGACTTCACCTATGAGGTGTCCCGCAGCCTTGCCGCTTGTGAGGGAGCTGTCCTTGTGGTAGACGCTACGCAGGGCGTGGAAGCGCAGACCGTGAGTAACTTGCTTCTGGCGATGAACAATGACCTTACCATAATACCCGTGCTAAACAAGATCGACATGCCAGCCGCTCAGGTGGATTCGGTAAAGCAGCAAGTGCTCGACCTGCTAGGCGGAGATGAGGACGAAATAATTAGCATAAGCGCCAAGGCGGGCATGGGCATCGACGACGTGCTCGAGGCGGTTGTAGAGCGCATCCCGCCGCCAGCAGGTCGTCGTGAATCACCTCTTAGAGCCCTGATATTCGATTCGCTTTACGACCAGTATCGCGGGGTTATATGCTTTATACGCGTCGCGGATGGAACGGTGCGCAAGGGACAAAAAGTGCGCTTTTTCTCTACGGGAGTAACCTATGACGTCGAGGAAGTGGGGACGTTGGTGCTCGATCGAGTGGCTACTCCAGAGTTGCAAGCCGGCGAAGTTGGGTATCTTACCGCCAATATAAAAGAGTTAGACGAAGCGGGGGTCGGCGACACGATTATGGACGTTGGAGAGCAGGAAGTCGAACCGCTGCCGGGTTACCAGCCGCTTAAGGCGATGGTTTTTAGCGGAATTTACCCAGTTAACCCAGAGGATTACGAGATGCTCCGGGATGCGCTAGAGCGGTTAAAGCTCAATGATGCTGCTTTCTCGTATGAACCTGAGACTTCTCCCGCTCTCGGTTTTGGATTCCGCTGTGGGTTTCTGGGTTTGCTGCATATGGAAATTATTCAAGAGCGATTGGATCGCGAATATCAGGTGGAAATCATAACGACCTTGCCCAATGTGAGGTATGAAGTCATAAAGAAAACGGGTGAGGTTATAGAGGTGGAGAATCCTTCTCTATTGCCGCCAACCGTTGAAATTGACCAGGTGCGCGAGCCTATTCTTTTCGTGCAAATTCTAGTTCCTAGCGATTTTATTGGTGCAGTGATGAAAATTTGCAACGATCGTCGCGGACTATATTTAAACACGGAATACCTTGATGGTAGCCGAGCCATATTGAGCTTTGAACTGCCTCTTTCCGAAGTGGTGATAGATTTCTACGACCGTCTTAAGTCTTCTACGCGAGGCTATGCCTCGTTTGATTACGAGCACAAGGAGATGCGGGCTGGCCCTTTATCCAAGCTCGATATTCTTATCAACGGTGAGCCCTTGGATGCTCTTTCGGCGATTATTCACCGAGACAAAGCACATGTTTGGGGACGGAAATTCTGTTTAAAACTGAAGGAACTAATTCCTCGGCAGATGTTTGAAGTAATTATACAGGGGGCTATGGGCAATAAGATTATAGCACGCGAGGTTGTGCGTCCCTTTCGTAAGAATGTAATTGCCAAATGCTACGGCGGGGACATCACACGTAAGCGCAAGTTGCTTGAAAAGCAAAAAGAAGGGAAAAAGCGTGCCAAGCAGTTTGGCAGAGTTGAGATCCCCCAAGAAGCGTTCCTAGCAGCGCTCAAGATGGAAGATTAACGGTATGGGGAAAAAACCGGTGCAGAGAGGGAGAGCATCGGCTCGGCGTTCTGTTGGCCGGGGAAAGAAGCGCTCGAAGGTATTTGGTCTTTTGCTCATTATACCAATGGTAATTGGGGTATTCTATCTTTTTGTAGCGACGTTGTACCGCGTTCCATCCCGAGCGATGGAAGACACTCTGCACGTGGGTGATTATTTGCTGGTTGATAAATTGCACTACGGTCCCCAGTTACCTTTTGGTTTAGGGTCCTTGCCGGGGCTGGGTAAAGTTGAAGCGGGCGATCTTATCGTCTTTCAACTCCCCGAAGATCCAGATCGCGTATATATAAAGCGTTGCATTGCAACCTCTGGGCAAGTCGTAGAGATTATTGATAAAGCGGCATTTGTCGACGGTCTACGGGTCGCTGATCCTCCTTACTCCAAGTATATAGACGCCCGTATTCGTTTGGGATCTAACAGTACTCGGGATAACCTGTCTCCAGTCGAAGTACCTGAAGGAAGTCTTTTTCTCATCGGAGACAATCGAGACAACAGTCGGGATAGCAGGAATTGGGGTACTATACCTCAGCAATATGTCTTGGGACGTGGTCTCGCCGTTATGTTTTCTGTTCGTCCGAAAGAAGGGGAACTGTCTAGGTTGGAAAGCCTTCTCGATTTTCCTTTGCGTGTCAGATGGAGTCGCATCGGTATGTGGTTGCAATGAAGGCACTGCGCGGTCTGTATATTCACATTCCATTTTGCCCGCAAATCTGTCCCTACTGCGCTTTTGCCTCTCTGCGAGGTGTCGATTACCTGCATGAGCGATATGTCTCAGCGCTCTGCAAAGAGTTGTCCGTTTGGAGTCGGCAATATCGAAAGAATCCTCTGCAAACTATTTTTATTGGAGGAGGAACGCCAACGCAAATTGATCCGTCTTTGATTGGGCAAGTGTTGGAGGCGGCTGATTATGCTTTTGGCATGTGTACGGATGCAGAAATAACAGTAGAAGCAAATCCCGGTACGGTAGATCGAGAAAAGTTTTCTAAACTACGATCGGTTGGCTGCAATCGGTTGAGTTTGGGCGTGCAGTCCTTTGATAATCAGGCCTTAAAAAAGCTGGGGCGAGTGCACAGCAGCGAAGAGGCTGAGCGCGCTTTCACCTCGGCCCGTGAGGCGGGTTTTTCCAACGTGAGTGTCGACCTTATTTTTAGCGTACCCGACGTGGCTGAACCGGTTTGGCAGGGTAGTGTTAATAAAGCTATTTCCTTGCAGCCCGAACACATTTCGGTTTACGCACTGACGATTGAAGAGGGGACTCTATTTGCCAGGCGCGAAGGAGAAGGATCGTTAGTTACGCTTACCGAAGACGACGATGCGATGCAATATGAGTGGACACGGAATAGGCTGTTGGATTCTGGGTTTAAACAGTATGAAGTATCTAACTTTGCGCAGGAGGGTTGGGTTTCTCGCCATAACTGGGGTTATTGGACCGGTGCCGAATACTTGGGCGTTGGCCTATCCGCTCATAGCCATATTGGAGGGGAGCGGTTTTGGAATGTCAAAGATATTGAAACCTATATGCAGAGAGTTGAAGAGAACATCTCACCAGAAGAAGGTCGAGAACGAATCGATGTCCAGACTGAAAGACGAGAGCGTTTTTGGCTTGGTTTACGTACAAGTCAAGGAGTTTTTTTGTCGGAAAAAGAGCTGGCAGTTCTGAAGGAACACGAACATATGAACCAATGTTTGAAAGCGGAATATCTGACCCTAAAGAAAGATCGGGTTTTATTAGCTGAGAAGGGTTGGAATATCGCGGACGGGTTGGCCGTCAAATTAACAAATATATTGGAGGATGGGTCAGAGGTAATTACTCAATGTGTATGAAAGTAGACAAAAGCGCATGAAATTAATGTTTTTTTTCTGGCTGTTGTGGTCGCCGATTCTTCCCTTTTGCGTTGAAGCCCAGTCTAATAGAGCTGAAACAATTGATGGAGAGCAGCAAAAAGGTGAGATGGCTAAGTTAATGCCACTGTTGGGGATGGAAGCTTACAAAGAAGTAATCGAATCAGGAAACTACTTAGTGGGTGGAGGTGATGAGTTTCTGATTTTCTCCCCTGGTATGGAGTATCCCGTAATGAATGTTGTTTCGGCCGAAGGAGGCCTATTTATACCCAAGGTGGGGAATGTGGCTGTCGCAGGCTTGAGCCTGAGCAAGGCTCGGAAAATGGTGCAAGCGCGCTTTGCTGAAGTGGTTCGCGTTGGGGAGCTAAATATCGAATTGAATCGACCTCGGTCGTTTCCAGTGACTGTAATTGGCATGGTGCAGACTCCGGGAATTTACACGGCAAATGCAGTTGAGAGGGTCAGTCAGGTTATAGACCGTGCGGGGGGGCTCTTACCAGAGGCGTCAAGAAGAGAAATACAATTGGTAAAAATAAGCGCCCTCAAGCCGACACAACGTGAAAGACTCGCTCGATTTATGACCTTGGGTATGATTTCGGATGGTGTTTCGACACAGCAGATGAGACGGGTCGATTTTGATATGTACGAGGTTGCAGGACAGTCTCGTTTTAACCCGTTTTTAGAAGATGGCGATGTGGTAATTGTAAAGTCGCCTAGCGGGAGGGTCGGTAGTTTTGGGGCACTGAAAAGAACTGGGTTTTACGATTACGTTCCTGGAGATAAGCTGAGCGATCTCCTTCATTTGTCGATGGGTGTATCTATTGACATTGACTCATCTAACGTGCGCCTTTTTCGTTTCGAAAGAGATAATAAAACCCGCGTTTCCCTGCCCGTTGACATGAAGGCCCTGCTGGCTGGAGATCCAGCCGCAGATTGGGTTTTGCGTCCGAACGATTGGCTCAACGTTGGTGCGTTGCCAGAATTTCATCCCCGCAGTGAGGTTTCCATTAGAGGTGAAGTAGTATTTCCTGGTTATTACGTCATTGGGCCTGAAGGTATGAATCTGAGAGATTTAGTCGATCTGGCAGGAGGGTTCACTGAGCGGTCTTCTTTATCTGAGGCAAGGATCGTCCGTAGCTCTTCAGAAGATAATAGTGGACAGCGTATTAATGCCGTCGATCCTGAATATGAACGCATACGCTCTGTGCCCGTTGCGGATCGAACTGAGGACGAAAATCAGTACTTTATAATGAAGTCTAGGGAGCGCGTTGGGCATATGTCTGTCGACTGGAATCTTCTTTTTGGACTTAACGATGAGCGGCACAATATTCCACTCATACCGGGAGACGCCGTCTATATTCCAAGGTTGAGCGAGGCGATTATCATCAGCGGAGCGGTCGGCCAGCCGGGGGCTGTGATTTTTGATTCAACTTTTACTGCGCAGGATTATATAGATCGGGCGGGAGGACTTGGTTGGCGTGCTTCAAACGACGTGAGATTAATCAAGGGGCTTTCGGGGGAAGTAAAGCGAGTAAAAGACGGGGTTATGATTCAGCCTGGTGATAGGATCTGGGTCAAGGAACGGCCTGATCGCGACTACTGGATGATTTTCACGCAGGCTATTGAGATCGTAGGACAAGTTTCAACGATGGTCCTACTTTATGCCTCCCTGACGGGGAATTGAGTGCCCATGCAATCCGATAAAACGCTGCTCGATTACTTCTATGTTTTGGTCAAGTGGCGCAAACTCATTATATGGCCGGTCATGGCGGTCGCACTTTTGTCTTCTGGCGTGGCCTTTGTCTTACCGGAGCGTTGGCAGGCAGAAACCATACTCTTGCCCAGCGAAGAGGATCCCGGTCGTTTCGAAATGTCCATGCTGTTGAGCCCTAACTTACCTGGAGGGTTGGGTGGCTTGTTGGGGCAAGCGACCCCCGGGGAACGGCTTCTCACGATTCTACAAAGCCGTAGAGTGCTTGGTGCCATAGTGGATCGTTTTGGTTTAGTTGAAGATTATGGCGTAGCTAACCGGGATGTGGCCATTGAAACCTTGGAAAGCTTATTAGAGTCCGAACTGAGTCGAGATGGTGCATTGACTATCTCAGTGGAGGGATCCAGTCCGACGCTGGCTGCAGATATGGCCAATGCGCTTGCCGCAGAACTCGATGCCGTAATCAGGAATAATAAACGGCAGCAGGCCGATGGGTTGCGCCTGTTCCTCTCGGAGAGGATGGAGACCGTGCAGGGAGAGATTGAGGTCAAGGCGCGGTCGATTAGAGATTTTCAAGAGGGGAAGGGGATCGTGGATGTACAGGCGCAGACGACCGCTATGGTAGAGCTAACGCAGCACATTGTAAAAGAGCTCGCCCTGCTTGAGGTCAAACTAGGAATTGCTCAGCGAAGCCTCAAGGATGACCATGAAGAACGAATCCTGTTAGAAATGGAAGCCGATGAACTGCGTCGCCAACTCCAACTCGTGGTTGGCAAAGAGTTAGACGGCGATAGGGGTCAACTTGAGCGAGACTCTTTTAATGCCCTTGGTCCGCCACTCCGCCAGTGGCCGAGTCTTGGTATTGAATATGCTCAGCTGACCCTTGAATTGAAGATCGCGGAACAGGTGTTGGCTTTTTTGTCAGCTCAATTAGAGGATGCAAAATACCGGCAGGCCCAGGATGCTCCAACCTTACAAGTACTTGATCCTGCTACCGTGCCTGAATTCAGGAGTGCACCAAGTCGGATGCTAATTGTGCTTATAGCCATTGTAATAAGCTTAGTTTTTGGAACCGTACTTGCCTTCTTTTTTGAATCCGTTCAACATATATCTTCTGAGAATAGAGATAAAATAGAGGCAATACGCCAAGCTTGGGGGAAAAATAATCCGTAGAGAGGAAAATTTCTGGCTATAAAGACTTGAGTGCCGATACAGTAAGGTAGGTGAATACTGTATGAAATTTAAAAAAACCTATATATTGCCAGAGCATCTTTGTGATGCTGGAGGATTGCCTCGTAGTCAAGAAGAGCGCCTTCTGTGGATACGAAAGCGGGTTGAACAGGGCCATTACGAGAGTGAACGAATAAAAAGAGCAGTTGCTGAAGCCTTCTTAGATCCTCCCAGCAATAGACGTGCTGGTGATTGAGTAAGGTAAACCGCTGTAAAACAAATAGAGAGGCCCTCGAATCCTAAGGATTCGAGGGCCTTTATCATACATGGTGGGGGTAGCAGGATTCGAACCCTCCTCAGCTGAAAAACAGAAAACCGCATCTTCTGAACAAAACTCTGCTAAATC
>CEVF01138635.1_pt1 | contig 11972 bp, 10 predicted proteins | sample 356441 | NCBI WGS metagenome assembly CEVF01 (sample SAMEA2622765, study PRJEB7988) | marine metagenome | biome: marine biome (ENVO:00000447); feature: surface water layer (ENVO:00002042); material: "saline water (ENVO:00002010), including plankton (ENVO:xxxxxxxx)" | depth 5 m
CCATGTAGGAGCGGCCTCCCGGCCGCGATCCCGCCAGCCTCACCCGCCGTAGGAGCGGCCTCCCGGCCGCGATCCCGCCGGCCTGACCCGTGTAGGAGCGGCCTCCCGGCCGCGATCTCTCTGGCCTGGCCCGTGTAGGAGCGGCCTCCCGGCCGCGATCCCTGCGGGGCCTGGCCCGGCGCCCCGCGCCCGCCCTACAGCGGCAGGCTGGTCGTCGACTTCATCTCCGACATGGCGATGTTGGAATGCACCTCCTGCACGCCGGGAAGCTGGGACAGGGTCTCGAAGAAGAACCGCTCGTAGGCCTGGATGTCCGGCACCACGATCCTCAGCAGGAAGTCCATGTCGCCCATCAGGGTGAAGCACTCGAGCACCTCCGGCCGGCCGCGGATCGCCTCGGCGAACTCGGGCAGGGAACGGCGCCCGTGGGCGTTCAGCTTCACCAGCGCGAACACCAGCACGTCCAGCTCCAGCCGGTGGCGGTCCAGCAGCGCCACCCGGCCGCGCACGTAGCCGGCCTTCTCCAGCCGGTGGATGCGGCGCCAGCAGGGCGACTGGGACAGGCCCACCCGCGCGCCGATCTCGGCGGCGGACAGCGAGGCGTCCTCCTGAATCAGGGACAGAATCTGGCGGTCGAAGGCATCGAGGTCGACGTTGTCGGATTTCATGAATGAATCATGCGTTGTATAGGTAACGTGGGAATGAATAATACCCGATTGTTCCGATACGCGGGCTGAATAGAGAAATTCCTGCGGCCTCTCCTGACTATCATGTCCCCAGTGCGCAAAGGCCGTCATCCGGCCGGGAGGCAGTCATGCAGGTATTCGAAGGTGGTCACGAGCAGGTCGTCATCCGCGAGGACGCCGCGACGGGGCTGCGCGCCATCATCGCCATCCACAGCACCGTGCTGGGTCCGGCGGCGGGCGGATGCCGGCACTGGGCCTATCCGGACACGGCCAGCGCCCTGTCCGACGCGCTGCGCCTCTCCCAGGGCATGACCTTCAAGAACGCGCTCGCCGACATCCCTTTCGGCGGCGGCAAGAGCGTGATTCTGGGGCGGCCGGGCGTCTCCCTGACGCCGCGCCAGCTCGAGACCTTCGGCACCTGGGTGGACGAGCTCGGCGGGCGCTACGTCACCGCCGAGGACGTCGGCATGCAGGTCTCCGACCTGCGCGCGGTCGCCCGCAGCACCCGCTTCGTTTCCGGCCTCGGTACGGCCGGGTTCGGCGGCGATCCCTCGCCGCACACGGCGCTCGGCGTGCTGAACGGTATCGAGGCGGCGGTGCGCGCCCGGCTCGGCCGCGACAACCTCGACGGCGTGCGCGTGGCGGTCCAGGGTCTGGGCAGCGTCGGCTTCCAGCTCGCGACGCTGCTGCGTCAGCGGGGCGCGCGGCTGCGGGTGGCGGATCTGTCGGAAGAGCGGGTCGGCCGGGCGGTGAAGGCCCTCGGCGCCGAACCCATGGACGTGGCCGACGTGCTGTTCGCCGACGTGGACGTGGTGGCGCCCTGTGCCCTTGGCGGCGTGCTGAACGCCGATTCCGTGCCGCGGCTGCGCGCCACCGTGGTGGCGGGCGCCGCCAACAACCAGCTCGCCACCGACGAGGTGGGCGACCTGCTCACGGCGCGCGGCATCCTGTATGCGCCGGATTACGTGATCAACGCCGGCGGCGTCATCAGCATCGCGGGGGAGTACCTCGGTCAGCAGGACCCGGAGTGGACCGCCGGACGCATCCGCGGCATCGCCACCCGCCTGAGCGCGATCTTCGAGCGCGCCGCGGCCACCGGCGAGAGCACCAGCCGCATCGCCGACCAGATGGCGCGGGAACGTCTCACCCGGGCCGCCCGCAGCGAGCTGCAGGGCGACCGCGAGGTCGCCTGACCCGGTCGTCGCGTCAGCGGGCGTCCCCCCAGTAGGGGCGCTTCAGCTCCTCCTTGTAGAGCTTGCCCGTCTGGTGGCGCGGCAGGGCGTCGTGAAAGTCGATGCTGCGGGGGCACTTCAGGTGGGCCAGGCGCGCCCGGCACCAGGCGATCAGGGCGTCCGCGGTGACGGGCTCCGAGACCTCCACGGCGGCCTTCACCTGCTCGCCGAACTCCGCGTCCGGAATGCCGAACACGGCGGCGTCGCGCACGGCGGGATGGCCGATCAGCACGTCCTCCACCTCCCGCGGATAGATGTTCACCCCGCCTGAGATGATCATGTGGGAGGCGCGGTCGGTGAGGTACAGAAAGCCGTCCGCGTCCTTGTAGCCGACGTCCCCCAGGGTCGACCAGCCGCGCTGGTCGTAGGCCCCGGCCGTTTTCTCCGGATCCTTGTAGTACTCGAAGCGCGGCCCGCCGGAGAAGAACACCCGGCCGGTCTCGCCCGCGGGCAGCTCGCGACCGTCGTCGCCGACGATGTGCACGTCGCCGATCACCGGGCGCCCGACGGAGCCCGGGTGCGCCAGCCAGTCGTCGGGACCGATGGCGGTCTGGCCGTTGCCCTCGGTGCCCGAGTAGTACTCGTGCACGATGGGTCCCCACCAGTCCAGCATGGCGCGCTTGATGTCCGGCGGGCACGGCGCCGCGGCGTGGACGGCCAGGCGGTGACTGGCCAGGTCGTAACGGCGGCGGGTCTGCTCCGGCAGCCGCAGCAGCCGGACGAACATGGTGGGCACCCACTGGCTGTGGGTGATCCGGTGGCGTTCGATCAGCGCGAGGCTGGCCTCGGCGTCGAAGCGCGGCATGATCACGCAGGTGCCGCCGCAGCGCTGCACCATGTTGACGTAGCGCAGCGGCGCCGAATGGTAGAGCGGCGCGGTGGACAGGTAGACCGTGTCCCGGCCGATGTCGTGGAGCGCCACCCGCCGCTGGAACAGGGCGGAGACCGTGTTCAGCGGGGCGCCCGGCCGAGCCGCCCGAACGCCCTTGGGGCGCCCGGTGGTGCCCGAGGAGTACAGCATCTCCGCGCCTTCGGCGGCATCCTCCGGCAGGGTCGCCGGCTCTCCGGCGACCAGCTCCGGCCAGGCGTCGATGTCCAGCACGATCCGCTGGGGCGCGCCGTCGGCCTTGTCGCGCTGGCTGCCGTGCAGCACCAGGGCGTCGGCGTCGCAGTCACCCAGGATGTGCTGCACTTCGGCGCGCTGGAACTGCACGCTCAGCGGCGTGTAGTACAGGCCGGCGAGCTGGGCGGCCCAGTGCACGGCCGGAGAAAAGGGGTGGTTGGGTGACAGCACCGCGATGCCGTCGCCGGTGCGCAGCCCGAGCCGGCGCAGCAGCCGGGCGCCCCGGATCGCCAGCTCCGCGAGCTGGCCGTAGCTGAAGGTCCGGCCGTCGAAGATCCAGGCCGGGCGGTCCGGATCCTGCTCGGCCCAGTGCAGAGGGCCGGGCCAGGGGGTCACGGGGCCGTCGGCGCCGTCGTCATCAGGACTTGCCCCCGTCCCGGGGCAGATGCATCGGGAAGGGGGTGATGTTGCCACCCTTGCTGTCGGTGATCTTGGCCACGCCTTCCTTGTCGACCTCGTCGATGCGGATCACGGCGTGGAGCGGAATGAACGAGCGCTGCACGCCCTCGAATTCGCTGCGCAGCTTGTCCTCGCTGGGATCGACCACGAGGTTGCTGCGGGTGCCGAAGACGTAGTCCTCCACCTCGATGAAGCCGTACAGGTCGCTCTGGTAGATGGCCCGGGCGTAGACCTCGTAGACGTGTCCCTGGTTGTGGAACAGCACCTTGTACATCTGCTTGGGGTTGTCGGCCATGAAATCCACCAGTTGCCTGAACGTCGGTATATAGAGGTGTATGGCCAAATTGCAAGTCTCTATAATGCGCGGCCCGGCAACGACCACCCCCGGCAGCAGGAGTCATGTCCGACAACGCGCCCAGCACCGCCGCGCCCAGAAAGCTCTTCATCCAGACCCACGGGTGCCAGATGAACGAGTACGACTCGTCGCGCATGGCCGATCTGCTGCGCGAGAGTCACGGCTACGAGCTGGTGGCGGACGCCGCCGAGGCCGACGTGATCCTGCTGAACACCTGCTCGATCCGCGAGAAGGCCCAGGAGAAGGTGTTCCACCAGCTCGGCCGCTGGAAGCACCTCAAGCGTGCCCGGCCGGACGTGCTGATCGGCGTCGGCGGCTGCGTGGCCAGCCAGGAGGGCGAGGCCATCCAGCGCCGCGCGCCCTACGTGGACATGGTGTTCGGGCCCCAGACGCTGCACCGGCTGCCGGAGATGGTGGATGCGGCCGCTGTTCCGGTGGAGGCTCGGCAGAATCGCGATCTGGAGATCGCTCCTACGGGGCATGGGGCGGGGGCGCCAGCGGCAGCACGGCGGCTGCCCATCGTCGACGTGACGTTTCCGGAGATCGAGAAGTTCGACCGGCTGCCGGAGCCCCGGGCCGAGGGGCCGTCGGCGTTCGTGTCGGTGATGGAAGGCTGCAGCAAGTACTGCAGCTTCTGCGTGGTGCCCTACACCCGCGGCGAGGAGGTCAGCCGCCCCGTGGCCGACGTCATGCGCGAGGTGGTGGCGCTGGCCCGTCAGGGCGTGCGGGAGATCAACCTGCTCGGCCAGAACGTCAACGCCTACCGCGGCGCCATCGACGGCGACGTGGCGGATCTCGCCGAGCTGATCCACTACGTGGCGGAGATCGAAGGGATCGAGCGCATCCGCTTCACCACCTCCCATCCGGTGGAGTTCACCGACAGCCTGGTGCAGGCCTTCGCCGACGTGCCCGAGCTGGTCGATCATCTGCACCTGCCGGTGCAGTCCGGATCGGACCGCATTCTGCGGCTCATGAAGCGGGGCCACACGGCGGACGACTACCGGCGCCGCATCGACGACCTGCGCCGGGTGCGCCCGGACATCAGCCTGTCCTCCGACTTCATCGTCGGCTTCCCCGGGGAAACCGACGAGGACTTCGAGGACACCATGCGGCTGATCGAGGACATCGGCTTCGACGTTTCCTTCAGTTTCATCTACAGCGCCCGTCCCGGCACGCCGGCGGCGGCCCTGGACGACCCCACCCCGGCGGCGGTGAAGAAGGCCCGCCTCGACCGCCTGCAGGCGCGCATCCGCACCCAGGCCGAGGCCATCGCGCAGGGCATGGTGGGCACGCGCCAGCGGGTGCTGGTCACCGGCCACGCGAAGCGCCGGGAGGGCTTCGCGGGGGACCGCGGGGTGGTTCTGGCCGGCCGCACCGAGAACAACCGGGTGGTCAATTTTCTCGCGCCCGGTGACGAGCTGGTGGGCGGATTCGCCGACGTGGTGATCGACGAGGCGCTGCCGAATTCCCTGCGCGGACGCCACGATTTCTTCATTTGACACCCCGTCCGCGCCTTATATGCTACGAAAATCGCGTTCATACAGGGCCTGAGTTGAGCCAAGATTCCCCCGGTGCGGTCGCTCTGACCACCAAAGTCATCCTCGAACCTGACGATTCCCAGCGTCTCGCCGCCCTGTGCGGCCCCTTCGACCAGAACCTGAAACACCTCGAGAAGCGGCTCGGCGTGCTGATCCGCAATCGCGGCAACGTGTTTCAGGTGAGCGGTCCGGAGCGGCGCCTCAAGGCGGCAAGCGCCCTGCTGTCCCAGCTCTACCGGGACACGGCGGACCGCGACGACATCGATCCGGACGTGGTGCACCTCTACCTCCAGGACGCGGGGGTAGACGAGCTGCTCGCCCGCGAGGCGGAGGCCGGCGGCACCGCCGCGCCCGCCGGCGACGCGCCGGTGATCCACACCGGGCGCAAGACCGTCATGCCCCGGGGGGCCAATCAGGTCGGCTACGTCCGCGCGATACGCGAGAACGACGTCAATTTCGGCATCGGTCCGGCGGGCACCGGCAAGACCTATCTGGCGGTGGCCTGCGCCGTGGAGGCGCTGGAGGGCCAGCGCGTCAGCCGCATCCTGCTGGTGCGGCCGGCGGTGGAAGCCGGCGAGAAGCTGGGGTTCCTGCCCGGCGACCTGGCCCAGAAGATCGACCCGTACCTGCGCCCCCTGTACGACGCGCTCTACGAGATGATGGGCGTCGACCGGGTGAACAAGTACATCGAGCGCAACGTCATCGAGGTGGCGCCGCTGGCCTACATGCGCGGGCGGACGCTCAACAACGCCTTCATCATTCTCGACGAGAGTCAGAACACCACCATCGAGCAGATGAAGATGTTCCTGACCCGCATCGGCTTCTCGTCGACGGCGGTGATCACCGGCGACATCACCCAGATCGACCTGCCGAAAGGGCAGAAATCCGGGCTGGTGAACGTGCGCGACGTGCTGCGCGACGTGGACGGCATCAGCTTCACCCATTTCAGCTCCCGGGACGTGGTGCGGCATCCGCTGGTGCAGAAGATCGTCGAGGCCTATGCGGCCTTCAGCGACGCCGAGGTCCACGGCAGCCGGCGCCCCCGGGACCGGGCCCGCCCCGGGGACGGCGCCGTCGCCGGCCAGAATCGCGCGGGGGATGCCGGTCCCGCCGATGACCGTTGAGGTGCAGCTCGCGACCGCCGCTGACACGCCCGGCGCCGCCGACATCGAGGGCTGGGCCCGGGCCGCGCTGACCCGGGCCACGGGCAGCGACGACGGCGAGGTCTGCGTGCGGGTGGTCGACGCCGGGGAGATCCGCGAGCTGAACGCCACCTACCGCGGCAAGGACGCCCCCACCAACGTGCTCAGCTTTCCCGCCGACGTCGAGCTTCCGGAGACCCGCATCTGGGGCGACGTGGTGGTCTGCGCGCCGGTGGTGGACCAGGAGGCGGCGGACCAGGGCAAGGCCTATGCCGACCACTTCGCCCACATGGTGGTGCATGGCGTTCTGCATCTTTTGGGGTACGATCACGAAACGGCCGCCGAGGCGGACGTCATGGAACGATTAGAAATAGAGATACTGGGTCGCTTCGGCGTAGGCGACCCATACGGGGAAGGATGAGCGAAGGCAGCCCAGCGTCGTCGAAGCGGACGCTACTCGAATGGGTGTCCGGACTGTTCAGCGACGAGCCCTCTGACCGCAGCGAGCTGATGGAGATGCTGCGCGAGGCCTCGGAGCGTCAGATCATGGACGCCGAAGCCCTGAACATCATCTTCGGCGCCCTGCAGGTGTCGGACATGCAGGCGCGGGACATCATGATCCCGCGCACCCAGCTCGTGTACCTGAAGGCAGGGGACGCGCCGGACGTGCTGCTGCCCACCATCATCGAGTCCCAGCACTCCCGCTACCCGGTGATCGGCGACGACCTCGACGACATCAAGGGTATCCTCCACGCCAAGGACCTGCTGCCGCTGATCCTGTCGAAGGACCTCGATCACTTCGACATCAAGGACTGCATCCGGCCCGCCACGGTGGTGCCGGAGAGCAAGCGCCTGAACGTGCTGCTGCAGGATTTCCGCAACACCCGCAACCACATGGCGGTGGTGGTGGACGAGTACGGCCACGTCTCCGGCGTGGTCACCATCGAGGACGTGCTCGAGCAGATCGTCGGCGAGATCGAGGACGAGCACGACATCGACGAGGAAGGGTTCATCAAGCAGCTCGACAGCCACACCTTCAACGTCAAGGCCACCACCGCGGTGGACGACTTCAACGAGTACTTCGGGGTGAGCCTCGACGAGGAGGAGTTCGACACCGTCGGCGGGCTGGTGCTGAAGGCCTTCGGCCACCTGCCCGACCGGGGCGAGGTGGTCGAGCTCGACAATCTGCGCTTCAAGGTGCTCAACGCCGACTCCCGCCGGCTGCGGCTGCTGCAGGTCGAACGCGCCACCGATTCATGAGGCCCGCGCTGCCCGCCGCGGCGGCTGCCCTGGCCTGCGGCGCGCTGCTGCCGCTCTCCCTCGCGCCCTTCGGCCTGTGGCCGCTCGGCATCGCCGCCCTCGCAGGCTGGTTCGTGCTGCTCCGGTCCCATCGCATCAGCGGGGCCGTCAGCGGCTGGCTGTTCGGCGTCGGCAAGTATGGCGTCGGGGCCTCCTGGGTCTACGTCAGCATTCACGTCTACGGCAACGCGCCGCCGCCGCTGGCCGGCTTCCTGGTGGTGCTGTTCGTCGCCGGGCTGGCCCTGTTCCCCCTGGTCAACGGCTGGCTCTACGACCGCCTCGCCCGGCGCCGGCCCTGGCCCGACGCCGCCCTGTTCGTGGCCCTGTTCTCCGCCTTCGAGTGGCTGCTCACCTGGGTACTGACCGGATTTCCCTGGCTGTATGCCGGCTACGCCCATCTCGACACGCCACTGGCCGGCTGGGCGCCGGTGGGCGGCGTGCTGCTGGTGGGGGTGCTGGTGGCCGGCAGCGCGGTGCTGCTGGTGCGGGCCGTGGACCTCGCGCGGCAGCGCCGCTGGCGGGGCGTCGCGGCGACGCTGGCGGCGGTCCTGGCGGTCTGGGTCGCGGGCGCCGGGCTCGAGCGGGTCACCTGGGTGACGCCGGGCGGGACCCACTCCGTGGTCCTGGTTCAGGGCAACGTCGACCAGAGCGTGAAGTGGCAGCCGGAGAACCGGATACCGATCCTGCGCCACTATCAGGCGCTGACGGAGCCGGCCTGGGGGGCCGATCTGGTGATCTGGCCCGAGGCCGCGGTGACCTTCTTCAGCCATCAGGCCACCGACGTGCTGGCGGCCATGGACGGACGCGGCGAAGCGGCGGGCACCACGCTGGTGCTCGGCATCCCGACGGTGGAACGGCTGCCCGACGGCGGCGTGGTGCTGTACAACGCCGCCCGCGCCCTGGGCGTCGGGTCCGGGCGCTATCTGAAGCGGCGGCTGGTGCCGTTCGGCGAGTACGTGCCGCTGGAGGGCGTTCTGCGCGGCGCCATCGAGTTCTTCGATCTGCCCATGTCGCGCTCCGCGGCCGGTCCCTGGCGCCAGCCGCTGCTGGACCTCGGCGATCACGGGGCGGTGATGGCGATCTGCTACGAGATCGTCTACCCGGGGCTGGTCCGCGCTCAGGCCGCCGGGGCTGGGGTGCTGCTGACCATCTCCAACGACAGCTGGTTCGGCGCCAGCATCGGCCCGCTCCAGCACCTGGAGATGGCCCGCATGCGGGCGCTGGAGAACGGCCGCTGGCTGCTGCGCGGCACCAACAACGGCGTCACCGCCATCGTCGACCACCGCGGCCGCATCGTCGACCGGCTGCCCCAGTTCGAGGCCGGCGTGCTGCGGGGCGAGTATCGCGTCATGACCGGCACCACGCCGTTCACCCGCGTCGGCCACTGGCCGGTGCTGGGGCTGATCGTGCTGATGCTCCTCGCGGTCCTCGCTGCCGGTCGCCGGACGAGCCCGCCACCCTCGTAGGAGCGGCCTCCCGGCCGCGATGCCGACGACATCAGGTCATGCCAGCCCCCTCGTGCCAGGCAAGACGCCAGACCGCTCGGCGCGGAGATCGCGGCCGGGAGGCCGCTCCTACGGTCGGGCGGGCGTTTGCCGGGGGCGGGCGTTTGGGGGCGGACGCCCCGCGGGGCGTTCGGTGGTATCCTTGCGCGCCCGTGAAACCGAGCGATTTTCCCGAGCTATGAGCGCGACGTACGACCCGCACCAGGTCGAGGCTTCGGTGCAGCAGCAGTGGGCCGAGGCGAAGAGCTTCGAGGCCGGCGAGTCCGGCGAGGGCGAGAAGTACTACTGCCTGGCGATGTTTCCGTATCCGAGCGGGCAGCTCCACATGGGGCACGTGCGCTGCTACACCCTGGGCGACGTCATCAACCGCTATCACCGGCTGAAGGGCTACAACGTCATGCAGCCCATGGGCTGGGACGCCTTCGGTCTGCCGGCCGAGAACGCCGCCATCAAGCACGGCATTCCGCCGGCGAGCTGGACCCGGGACAACATCGACTACATGCGCGGCCAGATGCGCCGGCTCGGCTTCGGCATCGACTGGAGCCGGGAGTTCGCCACCTGCGACCCCGACTACTACCACTGGGAGCAGTGGTTCTTCATCAAGCTCTACGAGAAGGGCCTGGTCTACCGCAAGAGCTCGATGGTGAACTGGGATCCGGTGGACCAGACCGTGCTCGCCAACGAGCAGGTGGTGGACGGCCGCGGCTGGCGCTCCGGAGCGCCGGTGGAGCGGCGCGAGATGGACCAGTGGTTCCTGAAGATCACCGCCTACGCCGAGGAGCTGCTCGACGAGCTGGACCGGCTCGAGGGCTGGCCCGAGTCGGTGAAGAGCATGCAGCGCAACTGGATCGGCCGATCCGAGGGCGTCGAGATCGACTTCCCCATTCCCGACGGTGAGGGGGCCCTCACCGTCTACACCACCCGCCCGGACACGCTGCTCGGCGCCACCTACGTGGCAGTGGCCGCGGAGCATCCGCTGGCCCGGCGGGCGGCGGAGCGCAGCCCCGAGGTGGCCGCCTTCGTCGACAAGTGCCGCAACACCAAGACGGCGGAGGCGGACATCGCCACGCTGGAGAAGGAGGGCGTGCCCACGGGGCTGACGGTCACCCACCCGCTCACCGGCGAGGCGCTGCCGGTGTGGGTCGCCAACTTCGTGCTGATGGAATACGGCTCCGGGGCGGTGATGTCCGTGCCCGGCCACGACCAGCGCGACTGGGAGTTCGCCCGCAAGTACGGCATCCCCATCGTCCAGGTCATCGAGCCCGAGGCCGGCTCCGAGGAGACCTGCGATCTGGAGCAGGCGGCGTTCGTGTCCTACGGCCGGCTGGTCAACTCCGGCGCCTGGGACGGCCTGACCTCGGCGGAGGCGTTCGACGCCATCGCCGCGGCCCTGGAGGACAAGGGCCTCGGCCGGCGCCGCACCAACTACCGGCTGCGCGACTGGGGCGTGTCCCGGCAGCGCTACTGGGGCTGCCCGATCCCCATGATCCACTGCGGCGACTGCGGCGTGGTGCCGGTGCCCGAGCAGGACCTGCCGGTGGTGCTGCCGACGGACGTGCAGTTCGAAGGGGTGCGCTCGCCGCTCACCACCATGGCCAGCTTCTACGAGGTGGACTGCCCGAAGTGCGGCAAGGCCGCCCGCCGCGAGACCGACACCTTCGACACCTTCATGGAGTCGAGCTGGTACTACGCGCGGTTCGCCTGCCCGGACGCCAACTCGCCGATGGTGGACGACCGGGTGAACTACTGGACCCCGGTGGACCACTACGTCGGCGGCATCGAGCACGCCATCCTGCACCTGCTGTACGCGCGCTTCTTCCACAAGCTCATGCGCGACGCCGGGCTGGTGAACTCGGACGAGCCCTTCACCCGCCTGCTGATGCTCGGCATGGTGCTGAAGGACGGCCGCAAGATGTCCAAGTCCTCCGGCGACGCCGGCAATCCCCAGGCGCTGCTGGACAAGTACGGCGCCGACGCCGTGCGCACGGCCATGATGTTCGCCGCCCCGCCGGATCAGTCCTTCGAATGGAGCGAGGCCGGCGTGGAAGGGCAGGGCCGGTTCTGCAAGCGGCTGTGGAACCTGGTTCACGAGCACGTCGCCGGCGGCCCGGTCCCGGACCTCGATCCCGAGGCGCTGACGGACGCCGGGCGGGAGCTGCGGCGCAAGACCCACGAGACCCTGAAACGTGCCGACGACGACTACGGCCGGCGGCTGACCTTCAACACCGTGGTGTCCGCGGTGCACGAGCTGGCCAACGCCGTCAGCCGCACCGGGCCGGGCAACGATCAGGACCGGGCCGCGGTTCAGGAGGCCCTGCGCAGCGCGGTGCTGGTGCTGTCGCCGATCGCGCCGCACATCACCCAGCAGCTCTGGGAGGCGCTCGGCGAGCCGGGCCTGCTGGTGGCGGCGCGCTGGCCCGAGGTCGACGAGGCCGCCCTGGTGCAGGACAGCGTCGAGCTGGTCGTCCAGGTCAACGGCAAGGTGCGCGGCAAGATCACCGTGTCCCGGGATCTCGACGAAGACGCCCTGCGCGAGCAGGCCCTGGCCAACGAGAACGTGGTGCGGTTCGTCGAGGGCAAGACCGTGCGCAAGGTGATCAACGTGCCCGGCAAGCTCATCAACGTCGTGGTCGGCTGATGCTCCGCGCGCACCGAGCGAGCGTGACCTGGGCGTGGCTGGCGCTGGCGGGCCT
>CEVF01068534.1_pt1 | contig 11948 bp, 9 predicted proteins | sample 356441 | NCBI WGS metagenome assembly CEVF01 (sample SAMEA2622765, study PRJEB7988) | marine metagenome | biome: marine biome (ENVO:00000447); feature: surface water layer (ENVO:00002042); material: "saline water (ENVO:00002010), including plankton (ENVO:xxxxxxxx)" | depth 5 m
GAGCAGGTCGACACACGACTTTTTGAGGAAATAGGGTACGAGCACCACTATTGGTTCAGCGCCGAAAAGAAAGGCTATAGTGGGGTTGCGTTGCTCTGCAAACAGAAACCCGACCATGTGGAATATGGTACGGGTATCGATTATATGGACCACGAGGGAAGAAATATCAGAGCCGATTTTGGCGATATGCATATTATGAGCCTGTACCTACCGTCAGGCACAAACCTTGCCCGATTGGACCATAAATTGACCTACATGGCAGACTTTCAGAAATATGCCGATGAATTGCGAAAGACCCATGAAAACCTGATTGTCTGCGGCGATTACAACATCTGCCATAAGCCCATCGACATACACGATCCCGTGCGAAACAAAAATGTTTCTGGGTTTTTGCCTGTGGAACGGGAATGGATCGGCAATTTTATCGATAGTGGCTTCATAGACAGTTTTCGACACTTCAACCAAGAACCCCACAATTATACGTGGTGGAGCTATCGTGCCAATGCCCGGGCCAATAACAAAGGTTGGCGATTGGATTATGGCATGGTAAACGAAAGCCTTAGAGATCGGTTGAAACGCTCCGTTATCTTATCCGAAGCAAAGCACAGCGACCATTGCCCCATTCTTTTGGAGGTCGATTGATAATCTTCGGACTATTGACCACAAAGGGGGAATCCGTATTTTTGCTGGCAAAATTGTGAAATGAAATATACGTTTCTTCCGCACACCAACATACGTGTCAGTAAAATTTGTTTGGGCACCATGACCTGGGGCCGCCAAAATTCTGAGGAACAGGCCCACGAACAAATGGATTATGCCGTGGAGCAGGGCATTAACTTCTTCGATACGGCCGAGATGTACCCTATTCCCCCAAAAAAGGAACTGTACGCCGTTACCGAGGAATTTATCGGCAATTGGTTCAAAAAGACAGGCAAGCGTGAAGAAATCGTGTTGGCCACCAAGATTGCCGGCAGGGCCGATTTTACCAAGCACATTAGAACCACAGGGTTTAGCAGGGAAGCTATTATTTCAGCGGTTGATGGCAGCCTACAAAGGCTTCAGACCGATTACATCGACCTGTACCAACTGCACTGGCCCGAGCGCAATACCAACTATTTTGGGCAGCGGGGCTACAATGCCGAGGCCACCGACCTTTGGGAAGACAACATCCACCAAGTGCTGGAAACCTTGCGCGATTTGGTCGAGGAAGGAAAGATTAGGCATGTGGGGCTATCGAACGAGACCCCTTGGGGCACCATGCGTTTTTTAGAGGAGAGCAAGGTGCACCGTACGCTTCCACGTATGGTCACCATACAAAATCCGTACAGTTTGTTGAACCGTTTGTTTGAAGTGGGGCTGTCAGAAGTTTCGATGCGCGAAAAAATCGGCTTGTTGGCCTATTCGCCTTTGGCCTTCGGTGTGCTCAGCGGCAAATATTTGGGCGACGTACAGCCCCGAAAGGCCCGCTTGACGCTTTTCCCCAATTATAAACGGTATAGCGGTGATACCGCTACCGAAGCCACCAAAAAATACTATGAACTTGCACAAAACCATGGGCTTTCAATGGCTCAGATGGCATTGGCCTTTGTGAACTCACGCCCTTTTGTAACCAGCAATATCATCGGTGCCACAACAATTGACCAACTCAGAGAAAACATCGAAAGCATTGATGTTGAGCTATCCGATGAGGTATTGGAGGGCATTGAGGAAATCCATGAATCCATTCCAAATCCGGCGCCATGATGATGAATATTTTAGTAAGAATTGGCTTTGGTCAAATCGTGTTGATTCTTGTGGTGGTATTGTTAATTTTTTTGGCCACAAGGGCTTTTAGAAATAAGCGGTAAATAGATTTTCCGACTTGCTAACTGATGTCATTTCGAACTCAGGTTAGTTTACTATTTGAGAAATTTGGATTTCTCAATCTTATGCCTATGGCGGACTCATTTCGAAATGACTTTTCCCATAATTATTTAGGCAGCGCATACGCCCGGTATTCATCCCCCGAAGGAGTACCCATTTTGCCGCCACCACAGGCGATGACCAAAAATTGTTGTCCGTTTACTTCGTAAGTGGCTGGGGTGGCATAACCCCCGGCGGGCAGTTTATCTTCCCAAAGCTGTTTGCCAGTTGCCATGTTGAAAGCACGTATTTTCTCGTCATTGGTCGCCGCAATGAACAGTACACCGCCAGCAGTGATAACAGGGCCACCATAGTTTTCAGTGCCCGAAACGGGAATGTTGGGATCACCCAGTTTTTCTTCATGCCCCAAGGGGATCTGCCAGAGATATTCACCCGTGTTCAGGTCAAGCGCGTTCAAGGTGCCCCAGGGCGGTTTTACCACGGGGAATCCCCTATCATCTTTAAATCGCCCGAATCCCGCCACGGCATAGGGTACTTTTACGGAAGTTTCCTCAGCCCGGTGGTCGGTGGGTTCTTCAATGCCTGAAATATAGTTGGCAATGGCACCGATCTCACCATCGGAAAGATTGGGCATACCGGGCATGGCCCCCTTGCCGTTTTTGATGATGGCAGCGATGGAATCCACAGCGAAACGCTCTTTTACCTTTTGCAATTCGGGGATGGCTCCAAGCCCCTGTAATTCGCCCCCATGGCAGCGGGCACAGTGTATTTGGGTCAATGAGGCCCCAACTGGTATTTTTTTGTCTTCTTCACCACCTACCTTCCGCACTCTTACAATCCACGCCATTTCGTTCGAGTTCACGTACATGACGCCATCTCTTGGGTCCACAGCGGCCCCTCCCCATTCGGCACCCCCATCTGCACCGGGGTACAAGATTACCCCTGCCGTATCAATGGGGATGAACTGCCCTTTTGAGGTAATGCTTCTGAATTTTTCCAAAACCGTGGGCGGGTCGATGTTTTGGTCCTTGTCAACAAAATCATCGACGAAGGCAGGGCGGTCTGGGTCGTACAGGTCTTCTTCCCTTAAAATCTGTCTTGCAAAGGGCTCAGGCTTGGTGGGCAATGGTTGGGTAGGAAAAGCTTGCTCAACTTCAAGTTTTGAGGCAGGATATTCCTTTTCTTCGATAGGAAATAAAGGCTCACCCGTTACTCGATTGAATACGAACACATGCCCACTTTTCGTAACCTGTGCCACCGCGGGAATGGTCTTGCCATCCCTTTTCATCTCAAAAAGATTGGGCGGTGCGGGCAAGTCGCGATCCCAGATATCATGGTGTACCATCTGAAAGTGCCAAAGGCGTTTGCCGGTCTCTGCATCCAAAGCAAGTAGACAATTCGCAAATAGATTTGCCCCGATACGGTCGCCCCCATACCAGTCAAAGGCCGCGGATCCTGTGGGCAGATAGGCGATGCCCCTTTCCTCGTCCAACGCAATGCCCGACCAACTGTTGGCACCCCCTACGTACTTGTAGGCATCTTTTGGCCAAGTGTCGTACCCAAACTCACCGGGTTGGGGAATGGTGTGGAAGGTCCATTCGATGTCTCCGGTGATGACATTGTAGGCCCTTATGTGCCCTGGTGAGGCACCAGGTCCCTCACCCACACGGGTACCCATGATGAGCAGGTTTTTATAGGTGACCCCCGGGGTGTTTGCGACCACCGACAGTTTTTCAGGGTCTCTACCAAGGCCATCGCGTAAATCGATGCTTCCGCCGTTTCCATAACCAGCAAAGGCTTGGCCATTTTCGGGATCAACGGCATATAGGTTGGTGCCCGATGAAAAGAAGAGGCGGCTTTTGGCTTCGCCATCCGAGGGCCAATACACGAGTCCGCGGTTGAGACCGAGTCCCGATTCATCTTTGGCATTCGGACTGAATTTCCAGAGTTCCTCGCCCGTGGCAGCGTTCAGGGCAAACAGTTCGATGGCCGCATTTACTCCGTATAATTTATCGCCAACAATCAACGGGTTCGTCTGTATCTGGGTGGTTCTTCCTTCCTCTAGACCACCACTTTTGTACGACCATGCCAATTGCAGGTTTGAAACATTCGAGGTATCGATTTGCGATAGGGTCGAGAAATGTGTTCGTGCAGGATCGCCAAGGTAATCTTGCCAAGTGGTATAATCAGGATTTTTTGATATGTCTTTTGAAGTTTTCTTTCCGCAAGAAACGATCAATATGGAAAGAAGAAAAAAAGGGAAGGCCTTTCGCATGGTTGGTTTTACCGTTAAAGATAGGAAATTGGAACCAAGAAATATCAGCCAAACAAGTGCCCGACCACCTCTTCAATCTTTGATACAAGTTGTATACTGACCTTGGGGTTCTTAAGGCCGATCTTGTTGTTTTTTGATACGAAAATGGTCGAAAACCCAAGTTTTTCAGCTTCCATGATGCGCTGGTCAATACGCTGCACAGGGCGTATTTCGCCTGCCAGTCCCACTTCTGCGGCAAAGCAGACCCCCTTTTCGATGGGGATGTCGGCATTGCTCGACAATATGGCCGCAATCACGGCAAGGTCGATCGCGGGATCATCGACCGAAATGCCCCCTGTGATGTTCAAAAACACATCTTTGGCCGCCAATTTGAAACCCGCCCGCTTTTCGAGCACGGCCAAGAGCATGTTGAGCCGTTTGGCGTTAAACCCCGTGGCCGAACGCTGGGGCGTACCATAGACCGCCGTGCTGACCAAGGCTTGAATTTCGATAAGCAATGGGCGCATACCCTCAACAGTGGCCGAAATGGCCGTGCCGCTCAAATTTTCTTCGTTTTTTGAAATCAACACTTCTGAGGGATTGTTCACTTCCCTGAGTCCATTGCCCTGCATTTCGTATATGCCCAATTCGGCCGTGGACCCAAAACGGTTCTTCAACGAGCGTATGATACGATAGACATAATTACGGTCGCCCTCGAACTGCAATACCGTATCGACCATGTGCTCCAAGATCTTGGGGCCAGCGATCATGCCGTCTTTGGTAATGTGGCCCACCAAAATGACCGGAGTGTTGCTCTCTTTGGCATACTTGATGAGCTCGGCCGTACATTCACGGATTTGGGAAATGCTTCCCGCGGCCGAATCAATGTAGTCTGAGTGTAAGGTTTGGATGGAGTCTATGATGACCAAATCTGGCTCTAACGACGCTATTTGTTGAAATATATGTTGTGTTTTGGTCTCGGTAAGTATGTAGCAGTTAGAGCTATCGGGATTCATTCGATTGGCCCGCATCTTGATTTGGCCTTGGCTTTCTTCCCCAGAAACATACAAGGTCTTATAAGGCAGTTTCAAGGCTATTTGCAGTAGCAAGGTACTCTTTCCAATGCCGGGCTCGCCACCTAACAGGGTCAACGATCCGGGCACGAGTCCGCCACCGAGTACACGGTTGAACTCTTGGTCAAGCGTATCGAGCCTTATTTCACGGTCGTTGCTGATGTCTTTGATACGAACGGGCCTGGAAACCTTTTTGGAGGGGGATTCATTGGATTGCCAAACTGGCTTTTTCTCCTTTTGAACAACTTCTTCCACAACGGTGTTCCATTGTTTACAGGCCGAGCATTGGCCCACCCATTTGGCATATTGGGTGCCACAGTTCTGGCAAAAAAAAGCGGTTTTGGTTTTGGGCATTTTTGAGGGTTCTCGTTTGCCGATAAAGGTAATTAGAAGTTTGGGAATAAATGGGGTCTACGGGGTTGTAGGAATTTGGTTTATACGTTGGTGTTTCTAAGTTTAACACATCTGTAAATAGCGATATGAACACGTAAGCTAATCCATTGAACAAAACCCAAAACTTTTTAATACCCAAAATCCGCTTTAAGGGCATCGATTTTTTCCAAGGCCATTTCTTTGGTGAGAAAGTCTATTTCTTTCATTTGAAAAGCCTTTTCAAAGGCCTTGAAGGCTTTTTTTGGCTCACCCAGCTCTTCAAGGTATTCGCCTTCAAAATAAAAACCCAACATGGTCTCTGGAAATTGTTTTTTACAGAGTTCTGCAAGGGGTTTCAGCGACTCGAAATCATCTTTTTTTCTACTGGCCGCATAAATGGCCATAATATCGTTCAACTCGACCTCTTTTTTGAAACCCAGCAATTTTTCAATCATCGCATAACGGTTTTCTAAATAATCAAAGACCGGTACATCAGAGGTAAGGATCTGCTCTTTGTATTCTTTGGGTGTAATGGGCCTAAAAGGTTTGAAGATGTTGTCAAAAGATTTGCTGATGCCATAGGCAGCAATCGAGACATGGTCTGCGTCTTCATATTCATCAAAGAAGTAGTGGACATTTTCTTTGTTTATGGAAGAAATGGCATTGTTCATCTGAAGAATGCGGTTGCGATCCTCGGTCTTGGCCTTTTCAAGAACGACATTGTAAAAAATCTCTTGGTCAATGTCTGAAAGGCGAGAAGGTACCCTACTTTCCATTTCGGTGGCCAACACGGGCGAAATGCTCAGGTAGGCGTTGAAGAACGATTTATCCTTAAACAGAAAATAATTGCCAAAATTGGCGGTGATGTCGTAGCCGATGAACATCTTGAACGGGGCGGTACTGTAGCTGGTTTCGAGATAAGGAATCAGTTCTGTTCCCAAGAACTCATAAAATTTCACCCCTTTTTCGGTGGGCAGGCCCGAGGCTTGCTCAAAATCACAGTCTTCCCAACGAATATCGCCCTCGCTTTGGTGTACACCCACGATAATGGCCTGGGGCATCCTATCATGTCTGCTGTAAAATTTGTTGTGGGCCACGACCAGGTCAAAGAGGTAATCGGCATCGAGTACCACGATGAGCGGATATTTTTTATCCTCTACATAATCCTCAGGAAAATAGTAGGAAACATCCCTTCTTTCTTGCAGTTTGAACGACTCAAAAATCTCTTTCTTGACCTGTGCGGTGCCCAAAAAGCCACATAGAACGATGATCGGGAGTAAAATTTTCTTCATGGGGTATGGTTTAAACAAAGGTCTTATCGACCCCTGTTCAATAACGGCAAGAGCACGAAAGATATTGCCCCGAAAACCACGACCATCAAGGTCTGGGCAATCCACATGATCCAGCCGAAAGCATCGCCCGAAACCGATGATATTCCGTAAATGCCCAATGCGCCGCTCACCGCTATGGGGTACAGTCCGATACCGCCATTGGTGGTCGACATGGCAAAAGCACCTGCTATGAAAGCGACCAACAACTCGCCCAATGAAAGATCGACCGTTTCTGGCACGGTGTATTTGATGACCCAGAACATACCGATATACGCCGCCCAAATAAATAGGGTATGGAAAATAAAAGGCCACTTTTTCTCCATTTTAAAGACGCTCATGACCCCCTCGAGCAGTCCTTTCAGGAAATTTTTCAGTTTATGGGCCCAACCCGATTTCGATTTTCGTAAAAACTTTATGCTGAGCCAAAGTCCGATGATGCCCACAGCAAGGATTAGGGCGGCCCCCGCCAAATTGATGCCTTTTTCGTTCAAGAATTCGATGATGACCGAGGTTTGCATCAGCAGGGCCACTATAATGATGAGAAACAACATGATCAGGTCGATCACCCTTTCTGTGACGATGGTGCCAAAGCCTTTTTCGAAAGGCACTTCTTCGTAAGTGGTCAGCGCGGTGGCCCTCAATATTTCACCTGACCTGGGGATGCCCAGATTGGCCAAATAGGCAATCAGTATCATCAACACATTGTTGCCCAATCTTGGGTTGTAGCCCATGGGCTGCAGCATATAGTTCCACCGTATGGCCCGTGAGATATGGCTAAGAATACCAATTACTATGGAGAGGGACACCCAGAAAGGATCGGCGTTTTTGATATAGTGGGCTATTTGCCCTCTTTCCTCGGCCGTGGTCGCGTTGTAAGAATACCAAACCAAGAACACCCCAAAGGCGATGGGCAAGATAATTTTCAGTGATTTTTTCAGCGATTTTGACAAAATCAGTTCAACAGGTTGGTGTTTTCATCAGGAAATACCAGGGCAGGGTTAAACTCTTTGGCCTCTTTGACACCCATCCAAGCGTAGGTGATCAAAATGAGCACATCGCCAACGGAGACCTTTCGGGCCGCGGCCCCATTGAGGGTTACCTCGCCCGTTCCCCTGGGTCCCGGTATGGCGTAAGTTTCCAATCGTTCGCCATTGTTGTTGTTCACGATCTGAACCTTTTCGCCACGAATGATGTTGGCGGCGTCCATCAAGTCTTCATCAATGGTAATACTGCCGATATAGTTCAGATCGGCACCCGTAACCTTTACACGATGAATCTTCGATTTTACTACTTCAATCTGCATGGCGCAAAATTAATCAATTGAGGGCGATATTGTCGATGAGCCGTACACCCTTGGCATAAACGGCTATGAACGCCCTATATTTTTTGTTTTTTCTTTTTCTTTGGATGGGTGCAAGTTTTTCTTCGTCTGTGATTTCGAAATATTCCAAATCAAAATCGTTGTTAGCCTTGAATTGGTCTTTCACCCATTTCCTCAAATAATCTGCACTTTTCATGCCAAATTGCCTTTTGGCGGTCTTTAGGGTCTCAAAGATGAATCCGGCCCTTTGTCGCACTTCTTTTGGCAACCTTTCATTTCGTGAACTCATGGCCAGGCCGTTGGCTTCCCTTTGGATCGGACAGCCTACGATCTCTACGGGAATCTGTTTTGATCTGACCAGTTTTCTCACAATTTGTAACTGCTGAAAATCTTTTTCGCCAAAATAGGCCTTATCGGGCCCAACAGTTTTCAACAATAGTTCAACGATGGTGGCGACCCCGTCAAAATGTCCGTTTCGGTATTGGCCTTCCATCGTTTTTTCCAATCCCCCGAATTTAAATTTCTGTGGAGCGATTTCACCCGGATAGATTTCGGTTTTCGATGGCGCAAATACCAAAATGTCTTCAGAAAGCGCGTTCAATAGGTCGAGGTCCCTTTCTAAGTTGCTTGGGTAGTTTTTAAGGTCATTTTGATTGTCGAACTGTGTGGGATTCACAAAAATACTGACCACCACCACCCCATTTTCAGAAAGTGCCCTTTTGACCAAAGACAGGTGGCCATCGTGCAGGGCACCCATGGTGGGCACTAGACCGATGGAATGGTTTTTTTGGCGTTCTGCAGCGAGAACCGCTTGAAGGTGCCGTTTGTCTTCAATAAGGTGCATATATGGTAATAAAGGCGTGCAAAAATACCATAAATACTGGTAATCGGCATAATTTTTGTACTTTTGCGCCTACGTTTCAGGAAAAAAAGAATCGGTCTATGAATGGTAAAAAGATATTGTTTGTATCTTCTGAATTAGTGCCTTACCTCCCCGAGAACCCAGTTTCATTGATGTCATACGAAGCGCCCCGAATGGTCAACAGCAAGGGCGGCCAGATCAGGATTTTTATGCCCCGATATGGCAACATCAATGAGCGGCGGCATCAACTGCATGAGGTCATTCGGCTATCGGGCATGAATTTGGTCATCAATGATATGGATATGCCACTGATCATAAAAGTGGCGTCAATCCCCAAAGAACGTATTCAGGTATACTTCATCGACAACGAAGAGTACTTTAAGAGAAAGGGTACTTTTGCCGATGCCGATGGCAACCTGTTTCCTGACAACGATGAGCGGGCCATTTTCTTTGCGAAGGGCGTGGTTGAAACGGTCAAAAAACTGAATTGGTCGCCAGACATTATACACGTGCACGGCTGGCTGGCATCCCTTTTGCCCCTGTATTTAAGAAAGTACTACGCCGATGAGCCGATTTTTGCAGACAGTAAGATCGTTACTTCGGTCTATGGGCAAGGTTTTGAAGGTGAACTTGACAGTGCCATTGTAGATAAAATTGCATTCGACGGAATACCCACTGAAGATATCAAAGCCTTAGAAAAGCCCGACTATAATAATTTGTTAAAAATTGCAGTGGATCATTCAGATGCCATTATTTTAGCCTCCGAACAGATTCCAGATGAACTTGACAAGCATATTTCCAACCTTTCAAAACCCGTGCTGCCATATGTTTCTTTCAAAGAAACCGAAGAAGCATATGCCAATTTCTATAATTCGGAAGTTTTAAAATAGTTTTCATGAATCTTATGCGAAAGGCGACAATTTCAACCTTGGTTGGGATTTTTTTGGTGATGGTGTCTTGTGAAGAAGATTTGACAACCCTTGGCGAAGGTGTTGTCGGGGGAGAACCCTTTAACACAGGAAAGGCCGTTTACGACGTTTTTGCCTACAACAAAAGAGTGAACGCGGTACAGACAAACCGTCTGCCGATATATCAACTCGGAAATTTCAACGATCCCATCTATGGCAAACGAAGGGCCAGTATCACCAGTCAGGTCAGATTTTCTATCAACCCGAATACAGGAACGTTGAACAACACCTTTGGCGACTTTTCACAGGCAACCGAAGACAACTCCGATAATGACGAAAGTATATCGACCATACCAGAGAACGAAACGGTAAAAGAAGTCTTTTTATACTTGCCCTATCAACAGCCGCCAGATAGCTCACGCGACAGTGATGGCGATGGCGTTGATGATGCATTTGATGTCGACCCTACAGACCCTAACAGCGATAGCGATAACGACGGCCTGACCGACAATACCGAAAGGGTTCGCGGCCTCAATCCGCTGGATCCCGATACCGATGGTGACGGAATTGGCGATGCCGATGATGATGACACAATCTCAAATGCCTTTGCGAAGACCTACGAACTTGACAGTATTTATGGCAATATCGAGGCACCTTTTCGTCTAAAGGTAGAGCGATCAACATTCTTTTTGCGAGACTTGGATCCCAACACCAATTTTGAAGAGGCACAAGAATATTTTTCAACGCAGACATTTTCGCCCGATTTTGTTTCAGATGTTCTTTTTGATGGGGAAGTCGAAATCGACAATAAAGAAATACTCTTCTTCAACGAAGATGACCCTGACACCCCTGACGTTGATGAATCGTTGACGGTCGATAATCGACTTGATCCAGGGATTCGAGTGCCACTTGATCCGAATTTCTTCCAAGAGAATATTCTTGACAAAGAAGGGAGTTCAGAACTCTTGAGCCAGGCCAATTTTGTAGAATTCTTTAGGGGCATTCATCTTTCAATAGACGCCGATGATGATATCATGTTGTTGTTAGATCTTTCAAGGGCGAACATAACCCTCACCTATGAATACGATGATTATAACAATAACAACACTACATCCGATACCTCAGACGATTTTATAGAACAAACAGAGCGCAACCTGGTGTTCAATTTGTTGCAGAACAACAATGGCGTTATTTCAGGCAATGCTGTGAATACCTTCGAGAGCGATGGTTTCCCAACTGAAATTGCCGACAACCTTGACACCGGCGAGAACGCTTCAAGAATCTATCTGAAAGGTGGCGATGGTGCAATGGCCGAAATTCAATTGTTCGATGAGGTTGACGCAACCCCAATTTTGGAGGAAATCCGCTCTAAAAACTGGATCATAAATGAAGCAAATTTGGTGTTTTATGTTGATGAGCAGTTGCTCAATAGCAACATGGTCAAAGAGCAGCCACCACGCATCTACATCTACAATGCCGAGACCAATCAACCGATTTACAACTTGGCTACCGAAACAGCGAGCTCGGTAAATACGGATCCATTGGGGCTCTATCTCAACTTTGGAGGTATTCTCGATAAAGAGAACAACACCTATACTGTTCGCATTACAGAGCATATAAACAATATAATCGTGCGCGATTCGGCCAATGCAAAATTGGCACTCACCCTAACTTCAAATATTGATATTGCCCAATCGGCAGTTAGGGAAGCTGTTGGTGCAAACAACACCAAAATAGATGTTCCCGTTATGTCTACAGTGAACCCATTTGGCACGGTTTTGTTTGGCAGCAATGTCGATGCCGCAAATGAGGAGAAAAAACTGAAACTCGAAATCTTTTTTACCGAGGCCAATTAATTGGACAACGGGTATATACCACTAACGGATTTTTTGCGTTTTACAACCAATATAGTTTGAATTTCCCCCTCAAAAAGTAATTTTGTTTATCTAAATCAATTGAAAACT
>CEVF01014088.1_pt1 | contig 11910 bp, 11 predicted proteins | sample 356441 | NCBI WGS metagenome assembly CEVF01 (sample SAMEA2622765, study PRJEB7988) | marine metagenome | biome: marine biome (ENVO:00000447); feature: surface water layer (ENVO:00002042); material: "saline water (ENVO:00002010), including plankton (ENVO:xxxxxxxx)" | depth 5 m
ATTGCTAATGATTCCACAACTTTTGGATAAATTATATGTTCTCTTTCGAGGACTCTCTTAGCTAAAGATTCTGCTGTGTCATCAGGTAGTACATAGACCGAATCTTGAGCGATGACAGGACCGCCATCTAAGTCTTCGGTTACGAGGTGAACAGATACTCCATGAATTTTCTTTTTATCTTCTAAGACACGTTGATGGGTGTTAAGACCGGGATATTCTGGCAGTAGAGAAGGGTGAATGTTAATTACCTTACCACGAAAAAACTTTACAAATTGAGGGCTAAGTACTTTCATAAATCCGGCCAATACTATTAGCTTTGGATTAATTTCAGATATTTGGGTGGCGAGTGATTCTTCAAATTCAAACTTTGAGTTAAATGATTCCTGCTCAATTACGTAGGTATCTATTCCAGATATCTTCGCTCTATTCAAGCCAATAGCTTTCGCTGTATTGGATATTACAGCGCTAATTTTATAGCTTGATCTATGACTTGCGTCTATTAGAGCCTGGAGATTAGTCCCTTTGCCAGATATCAGAACAACTATATTGTAAAGTTCTTGCATTATAGGCCAGGCATTTATTTATTGATTATCCTATCAGTTGGATAGCTTCTGTTGTGGACCTTTCTGATAGGTATCCTATTAAGGATGCGTTCGCTTGTTTTTCATTTAAAATGTCTATCGCTTTTTCAGCGTCGTTCTGACCTACGGAGATAACCATACCGATACCGCAATTGAACGTTTTGTGCATTTCAAAGGAATTAATATTTCCTTTTTCTTGTAACCAAGAAAAAATCGGTGGCTGTTTCCAGCTTGCTAGTTCAATATTTGCTTTTAGGTGATTTGGAATTACGCGTGGTAAATTCTCGATCAGGCCGCCTCCTGTTATGTGGGCGATAGCATTGATCTTAATTTTGTCGCTTATCCTTTTGATAAGATCAACATAAATTCGTGTTGGGCATAAGAGTTTCTCTCCTAACGTTGTGCCGTCAAATGACTCTGATAAATCGGTTTTATTAATTCCAAGTATTTTACGGATTAAAGAATAGCCATTTGAATGTGGGCCAGATGAATGAATCCCAATGAGAACATCATTCGAAGAAACTCTTGACTGATCAATTATTAAATCCTTCTCCACTATGCCGACAGCGAACCCCGCTAAATCATAATCTCCTTCTGAGTACATGCCCGGCATTTCCGCTGTCTCGCCACCTATCAGGGCGCAGCCTGCCATTATACATCCTTCGCCAATCCCTTCGACCACACTTTTTGCTACATCGATGTCCAGTTTTCCTGAGGCATAGTAATCAAGAAAAAAAAGTGGCTCGGCTCCGCAGACAATTAAGTCATTCACACACATTGCTACTAAATCTATTCCAATAGTATTGTGTTTTTTTAAGGTGGTGGCGAGCTTTAGCTTTGTTCCAACCCCATCGGTGGCTGATACTAGGACGGGATGCTTATAGTTTTTGGGTATTTCACAAAGTGCTCCAAACCCGCCAAGACTGGATAGGACTTCCGGCCTTGAAGTTCCTTTGGTTATGTTTGCTATTTCCGAAACTAATGAATTACCAGCCTCTATATCCACTCCAGCTGATCGATAGTCGAGTTCGTCGGATTTATTATTATCCTCTGGATCTTGATTATTGCTCATCCGATAGGTCCTAATTGACTGTCTCTATGGAAACTGGTACTAGTCTATCAAAAAGGGCTATGCGAGTCAGTCTCGAAAAAAATTATATAATACTGGAAATCAAAACGGATATTAGTTGGAAATGAAATTTAATTTTCGTAAAAGTATAAGCTTAGCTGTCCTATGCTTCATGGCATTTATTCCTGTAGAGGGTCTTTATGGCCTCCAAGTGGAAGGTCTTTATAGTTCCAAAGTCTTAGTCGATAACGAAAGCGACTCGGAAAGGAATCGTGCGTTTCAGGAAGCATTTAAGGCTGTAATAATAAAACTGACAGGGAGTGATCGCTGGTTGAATGAACCGCCTATCGAAAGGGCGATTTCTGAAGCACAAAGTTACGTTGAGGCAATTCAGTATCAAAGTCACAATGGAGATCAGATTATAGAGGACGGGGTGAATGGTTCCCAGGATAAATATGGTGAAGGTTTTATCGAAGTAACTTTTGCAAGTTCGCTTATTCAAGAACTTCTCTCTAATGCTAAAGTGCCGATTTGGGGCAGCAATCGACCAAGTGTACTAATTTGGATGGTTTTACAAGATTCCTCTGGAAATAGGTCGATGTTAACTCCAGAAAGCAATCCTGAGATATCCGATTTTATTCGTAACTTTGCTGAATTTCGCGCTATTCCAATTATTTTTCCAGTGCTTGATTTTGAGGACAGAAACAATTTGTCAGAGGAGGATGTTTGGGTTCTCGACTCACAAAAGATCGTTAAAGCGAGCTCCAGGTATGGGGCGGACAGTATTCTCTCTGGGCGATTACATTTTACAAACGGTGGTGAACTTATAGGCCTTTGGAAATTTATTTTTCAGAATGAGATTGATGTTTTTGATGGTGTTGAGGAAAATCTGAGCAATTACCTCAAGGTACCTCTTAACCGAGTAGCCAACTCTCTTTCCAGTTACTTTGCTGTGGTTGCTGACTCGACACCTCAGGAAACTGTGAGTTTGAAAGTCGAGGGAATAAGAAATTTAAAGGCCTACACATCATTGATGAATTATGTGTCAGGGCTAGGGACAGTCCACAGTGTTAAGACGTCTATTTTAGATAGAGGCACTTTGCAGTTGGAGCTTGAATTACTTGGTAATACAGCTCAACTCTCAGAGTTGATAGGGTTGGACAGGGACTTGGTTCCGGTACGAGCCTTTAGATCAGAAAATGATGAGGTTCTTCATTACAGGTGGACCAGATAGAAAATGCAAGTTAAAAGTGGTTCACAGCTTCCATTAAATCTTAATGTAGATAATGAAACTAGATTTCAAAATTTCTTTGAATTTGGCATTGAATCTGAGATTGTTAGGGAGCTGAAAGGTGAGTTTTCCATGGTTTATTTGTGGGGTGGGGCTGGCTCTGGTCGGACTCATCTTCTCCAAGCCGTGACTTACGAAGCCTATGCGAAAAGAGAGCCCTCTATATTTTTACCTTTGAAAAAAGCTGATAATTACTCTCCTGAAATCCTTTCGGGCATTGAAGGAGTTGATGTTGTTTGCCTCGATGATATTCAAGCTATAGCAAGAGACTTGCGATGGGAAGAGGCTATCTTTCGATTATACAACTATGCACAGGAGACCGAGTGTAAATTGGTGATTAGTGCTGATCGAGCGCCACAAAACCTACCCATGAACTTGGCAGATTTAAAGTCAAGGCTTTGTAGTTTTCCAGTTTTCATGCTTCATTCTCATGATGAAAAAGCGCAGCTTGAGATTCTAAGATATAGGGCTAAGTTGCGTGGGGTAAAGTTAGAGAATGATGTCTTAAATTTCATTTCTAAAAACATGCGCAGGGGTCTTCATGAAATTATCGACTTATTGGAAAAACTAGATGTTGCCTCAAAAATCGAGAAGCGCAAAATAACTATCCCTCTGATAAAAAAAGTAAAGAACTGGTAAACCGTTCTAATTAGCCCTTTTTGTTATTTGATCTTATGCTAACAACTAGACTTGTAAACAATAAGGTGCTCATAATTATTACGCTCCAGCCAAAGAATGAATGGATATTGCTCAATGCATTCATTACTCCCTGAGTGAAATAAACTAAAGATAAAAAGCACAGCCAAATTAGGGAGCGGGGATGCGAAATATGAAGGCCTTTTATGAATAGTAGGAGTGGACTAATTTGTATACCTGCAATTATAAAACGGATAAGAAGATTGGTTTGAAGGTTATATAAATTGAAAGCTAAAAATAAGAGTGCTAAAGAATAGTACGAAACTATCGAACAAGCATGGACTCTTTTGACGTGTAACATTTGCACGGTCATAAATCTCTTGCTAATTAAATTCACAAATCTTAGATGATAATTTTGCAAGTCTCTTCCCTAGAGCAAGACAAATTTCAGTTTCATCCATAGAGATTTTCGAGTCGTTGCTTGCTCCTGCAAAATGGCTGGCGCCGTAAGGAGAACCCCCCGTTTTTGTATTGTTGAGACTTATCTCTGAATAGGGTAGTCCGCAATAGATCATTCCGTGGTGCAGCATTGGAATGGCCATGGTTAAGAGGGTGGATTCTTGTCCTCCATGTAAAGAATTACTTGATGTGAAGGTGGCGAAAGGTTTGTCGATAAGGTCTCCAGAGGCCCATATCGCTCCGGTACAATCTAAAAAGTATTTAAGGGATGCGGACATGTTGCCAAATCTAGTGGGGCTGCCAAGCGCTAAACCGGAGCAAGATTTTAAATCTTCTTGTGAGCAGTAAATCGCACCTGAGTCTGGTACTTCAGGCACACTGGCTTCTGAATCGGGCGATACTGGGGGTACTGTTCTCAACTTAGCTTCAAATTCACCGCTGCTTTCTATGCCTCTCCCTATTAGGTGAGCTAGTTTTTCGGTGGAACCATATCGGCTAAAATAAAGAACCAGGATATAAGGTTGAGTCATATTGTTTAGAATTCCCAGAAAAACATCTTATAAATATTAATGCAAAGTGAAATAAAGTCCTAAAGATGAAAGCTGATCGCAGAGTATGTATTTCAGTTAGTGCATTCTACAATCATAACCGACTCTTAGAGATGCGACGTTTGATCTGCCAAAACTACTTTTTTCAGAAAGCCCTCAACGTCCTCGATATTTAATTCAGACTTTTCTCCGGTTCGGCGATCGGTATACTCTACAGAGTTCTTTTCGAGAGTTCTTGGAGACACCACAATACGATGAGGAATACCGATTAGTTCCGATTCGTTTAATTTTACTCCAGGGCTAGTTTTCCTGTCTCTATCATCCAAAATTGTTTCGATTCCAAAATTCAATGCGGTGGCATACATCGATTCTGACATAGTTCCCACATCAGCAGATTTTTGACTATCGATCTGGATTATGATTAGTTGAAAAGGAGCAATGGTATTAGGCCATATTATTCCTCTGTCATCGTGACTTTGTTCTATACAGGCAGCCATTAGCCTGGTGATACCAATGCCGTAGCAGCCCATTTGTATCGGAATTGCTTTTCCGTTTTTATCGAGTACACTCGCGTTCATCGAGTCGCTATATTTTGTTCCTAGTTGGAATATGTGTCCAACCTCAATGCCTCTTTTTATTTCTAATGGGCTGCTCTCTAGCAAGCTAGTATCGTCCTCCTTAACCTTGCGCATATCAGCCACCTCATCATAAGAGCAATCATCTGACCAATTCATGTTAATGAAATGCTTGCCCGTTTCATTCGCACCGCAAACAAAATTGCAAAGTCCCTCAACGCTTAAATCAGCAATTTTATAAATATCAAGGTTTTGGGGACCTAACGATCCTATGGAAGCGCCTACTTGTTTTTCTATCAACTGACTGCTTGCAAATTTTAGAGGTGAAAAAATTCCTTTTAATTTTTCAGTCTTTGTGATGTTTAGCTCTTGATCACCGCGCAGAAGCAGGGCCACTAATTTATCGGCGACATTTCCTTCTTCATCTTCACTATGAACAAGCAAGGTTTTCACAGTTTTGTTCGTATCTACTTTTAAAAGATTCGTGATTTCCTCTATAGTCGCTGCCGTTCCAGTATCGACTACTTGGTAATCTTTTTTGTCTTCCTTTTGATTTGAAATTCGAAGATGGCCTTCAGCAAGCTCTGCGTTTGCTGCATACTTACCATCTTTACTAAATACAATTTCATCTTCTCCAGAATCTGCAAGAGCATGAAACTCATGCGAAATGCTTCCGCCAATACTGCCCGAATCGGCAGCGACCGAACGGAAATTTAATCCCAGACGAGTAAAAATATTACAATAGGTTTTATGCATTATCTTGTAAGAGTCATCCAGTGATTCTTGATTAATATGAAATGAATATGCATCCTTCATAATAAATTCACGAGACCTCATAACGCCAAAGCGGGGCCGGCGTTCGTCTCTAAACTTGGTTTGTATCTGGTACAAAATCGCGGGTAGCTGCTTGTAGCTGCTATAATCATTTCTCACCAAATCAGTTATTACTTCTTCATGAGTTGGTCCAAGGCAGAAATCTCTTTTATGTCGATCTTGAATTCTGAGCAATTCAGGTCCCATTTGAGACCATCGCTCTGATTCTTGCCATAATTCTGCGGGTTGAACTATTGGCATAGATACTTCCATGGCTCCTGACTTATCCATTTCTTCGCGGACAATGTTCGTGATTTTTCTGAGAACTTTATTACCCAGGGGCAGCCAGCTGTATAGGCCGCTGGCGAGCTTCCTGATCAATCCAGCTCTCAGCATCAATTTGTGACTTATGATCTCTGCATCGGCTGGAGACTCTTTGATAGTTGCGAGGAGGTACTTGCTTAATCTCATTGTGTGTTTAGTCCGAAAGAGAGTTCCCATTAAGCGAAAGGCAGCCTGGGGCTGCCTTTTTTTGATATGAGGTCACATCGCACGTTTGTTGCTTTGTTTTCCCAGGTGCTATAAGGCGTATTCTTTTAGTTTTTTCAGCGGTAAAACTTTAACCCTCGTTGACGCTGGCTTGCGAGGGATATCCATAAGTTCACCAGGACGAAAAGGGTTTGGGACACCTTTCCTCGCTGGTCTAGCAGGTCGTGTAACACATTTGATTTTTAACAAGCCAGGTAATGTAAATTCTCCAACTGCTCGTTTCTTTATATGTCTTTCTATTAAGGTATCTAATTCGTCTAAAACAGCTGACACCTCTTTCTTGCCGATATTCGTGTTTTTTGCGATTTCATTCCGTATTTCGGTTTTTGTATATTTCTTCTGTATAGCCGGTGCTTTTTTGACAGCAGACTTTCTTGATGACGCAGTTTTTCGAGAAGTTTTACTTACAGCCATGCCCAATCTCTTTTGAATTTTTAATTTGTAGGAACCGACTCATCAGATAAATAAAGAGTCCGGATTTAAACCCATCGATACTTGTGAACTTCCAATGTCCCGTTGACGACTCAGGGTACGTATTTATAAATCATTCGCAGAAGCCTAGCAAGCATTTATGATCACTTTGTTTCGACCGCTTACTGATTACGTTAAAAATGGGAATTTCGAAGTGATTTCTCGCTTGGTTCCAGATAATTATCATATAATTTTAGCTAATTCTGGTTCTTAATTATTTTAGATAGTCTATAAATCAACTGTCTAGGAATTAACTTCTCTTATCTTTAGTTTTCGATTTATTTTTGATAAACACCATAATTTGTTTACAGTAAATTATCGCAATAAACGCCTCAAGGAATATTACTCGTTAATTGCATCTTAATGTTGTGTCGATGACAAGTTTATCATCTTACAACCTATATTTTAGGTCTTCATAGGTGCTACATCAGTTATATTAGGTATAATTAAAGTTTATGAGGTAATTCAGTCGACACTCAATGGGGTTCATCTTCCTGCAGTAGGCTGTAATCGATCGATTTAATTGTTAAGAGAATTTAGTGTATATGCCTATTTATGAATATCTATGCGATTCTTGCGGGAATAGAATCGAGGCTCTACAAAAAATTAGCGACGAGCCGCTCAAGATTTGCTCTGCTTGCGGTTCGACCAGTCTGCGCAAACTTGTATCTGCTGCAAGCTTCCGATTAAAGGGTAAGGGCTGGTATGAGACTGACTTTAAGACTGGTGATAAAAAAAAGCTTGCTGAGTCTGACTCAAAATCAGAGGACAAATCTAATGGCCAATCGAATGAGAAGGGAACAGATAAAGCTGTTAACAAAAAGTCTGAAGACCCGGCAAAGACAAAAACCTCAACGAAAGGCGCTAACGTGAACGACTCTGTTGCTAAAAAACCTAAGAGTCATGCTAAAGCGAAGAGAAAGGAATAGGAACTATATATGCGAAGTCACTTCTGCGGTGAGTTGAATGAATCAAATGTTGATGAAGATGTTGTTTTGTGTGGTTGGATTCACAGAAGGCGTGATCATGGAGGTGTTATATTTTTAGACTTAAGAGATCGCGAAGGGTTGGCACAAGTCGTTTATGACCCCGACACTAAGGAGAGTTTTAAAATCGCTGAGGGAGTCCGAAATGAGTTCGTAGTGGAGGTAAAAGGTAGAGTTAGGCTAAGACCTTCAGGAACAATTAATGATGAAATGCCAACTGGAAGAATAGAAATTTTAGGGAATGAGCTAAAGGTATTAAATGCGTCAGAAACGCCACCAATTCAATTGGATGAGCATGCGGAAGTAGGGGAAGACATTAGGCTCAAATATCGTTACATCGATCTGCGTCGCCCTGAAATGGCAGCGAGGCTTAGATTTCGCTCAAAGGTAGGGAACACAATTAGGAATTTTCTAGACAATAATGGCTTTCTTGATATTGAAACGCCCCTTCTTACGAAAGCAACTCCGGAAGGAGCTCGGGACTATCTTGTGCCAAGCCGCACTCATCAGGGTAGATTCTTCGCGCTGCCGCAGTCGCCGCAACTTTTTAAACAAATACTGATGGCCTCAGGGATGGATCGTTATTATCAGATTGCGAAATGTTTCCGAGATGAAGATTTAAGAGCTGATAGACAGCCAGAATTTACTCAGATAGATGTCGAAACCTCTTTTATGGATGAAGATCAAATTATGGGAATCATGGAAGCGATGATTAAGCATACTTTCAAAAAGACACTAAATGTTGATTTAGGTGATTTCCCCAGAATTACTTATGCTGAAGCCATGAGATTATACGGTTCTGACAAGCCCGACTTGCGCATTGATCTTAAATTAGTTGATGTAGCAAGTTTAATGAAATCAGCTGAATTTAAAGTATTTAGTGGTCCGGCTAATGATGAGGATAGTAGAGTAGTCGCGCTTCGTGTTCCAGGGGGTGCCAGCCTAACGCGAAAGGTGATAGACGATTTTACTGAGTTTGTCGCGGTTTACGGTGCGCGGGGTCTTGCTTGGATAAAGGTAAATGATTTAAGAAATGGATCTGAAGGTCTTCAATCGCCAATACTTAAATTTCTCGATGAGGAGATCATTGGCAATCTGCTTTCAACTTTGGCTGTGGAGACTGGAGATATCATATTTTTTGGAGCAGATAAGTCCAAGATCGTGAATGAGGCTATGGGTGCCCTAAGGATAAAAGTTGCGCAAGAACTCAATCTTATCGCTTCGGGATGGGCTCCAGTATGGGTGGTCGACTTTCCTATGTTTGAGCTGACCTCAGAGGGCGATTTGACTTCATTGCATCATCCCTTTACCGCGCCGAGTTTAGATGCGGAAGAGCTGGTAAAAGATCCAACTAAAGCATTGTCTAGGGCTTATGACATGGTCTTGAATGGAACCGAATTAGGAGGTGGTTCGATTCGGATCCACGATGCTAAAGTGCAACGAGCGGTTTTTGATGTTCTAGGTATCAGCGAAGCTGAAGCGGAGGAGAAATTTAGCTTTCTTTTAGATGCTCTTTCACTTGGTTGCCCTCCTCATGGGGGTATTGCTTTTGGTTTTGATAGGCTCATCATGCTAATGACCGATTCTCATTCAATTCGAGATGTAATAGCGTTCCCTAAAACCCAATCTGCATCGTGCCCCCTGACGGACGCACCTGGGTACGTGTCGCCCAATCAACTTCGCGAACTTAGTATTCGGCTTCGCGATACAAATAAGCCTCTTAACGGGTAACCTTCGCAATGGCTGGACATAGTAAATGGGCAAACATCAAGCATAGAAAAGCTGGGCAGGATGCGAAACGTGGTAAAGTTTTCACAAAGATAATTAGAGAGCTCACGGTTGCGGCTAAAATGGGTGGAGGGAATATATCTGACAATCCCCGTTTACGTGCAGTGGTCGATAAAGCACTAAATGCAAATATGACTCGTGACACAATTGATAGGGCTATTGCAAGAGGCTCAGGGTCTGCAGAAAGTGAAAACCTAGAAGAGTTAACTTACGAAGGTTATGGTCCCGGAGGGGTTGCAATTCTTTGTCAGACGTTAACTGACAATAAAAACCGTACAGTTGCTGAAGTTCGACATGGCTTTTCAAAATACGGCTGCAGTCTAGGAACCAGTGGTTCGGTTTCGTATTTATTTACACAAACTGGAATTATTAGTTTTGCGAGCCATGTTAGTGAAGAGGAGATTATGGAGCATGCTCTGGACGCAGGTGCCCACGACATTGTTGTCACAGCAGATAGTATTGATGTGATGACCACGCTAGAGAATTTTGGGGTGGTTCAGGACACTCTTAAAGACGCAGGAATTGAGAGTATTTCGGCTGAAATGACAATGCTTGCCTCAAACGAGATTGACTTAAACCTGAGTGATGCGGAGAAGCTTCTCAAATTAATTGAACATCTTGAAGATTTGGATGATGTGCAAAATGTTTTCTCAAATGCCAAACTTTCGGCCGACATAATTGCTAAATTGAAAATTTAAAAGCTCAGACCAATGACCAAAAATATCATGGTTTTCCTATGACTATGATCCTAGGAATAGATCCAGGCTCTCGTGTGACAGGCTTTGGTCTAATCAATTCTAATGGTAATAAGATCGATAATGTCGATTATGGTTGTATCCGAACAAGCGATTCTGAGATGCAAACGAGGCTGAAAACGATTTTTACCGACCTTTGCGCCGTTATACACGAGTATCGACCCGAAGAGGTTGCAATTGAAGACGTTTTTATGGGAAGGAACGCTGGTTCTGCGCTGAAGCTAGGTCAAGCAAGAGGGGTTGCGTTGGCAGCTTGTTTGGCTAATGACCTATACATACATGAATACTCAGCGAGGAAAGTTAAACAATCGGTAGTTGGTACTGGAGCTGCAACTAAAGCTCAGGTAAATCGTATGGTGCAAATCTTGTTGGGAATTAACGAAAATATAGCTGAAGATGCTGCAGATGCGCTTGCCATAGCAATTTGTCACGCGAATACTCAGAGTAGGTTGATAAGATTGTCTGGAGCAAAATCTTTCAGTAAAAAAAGGTTGCGTTGAAGAATGATAGGACAAATAAAAGGTAGATTAATTGGGAAAAATGCTCCTGAAATTTTGGTTGAGGTAGGTGGGATCACCTATGAAATTCTTGTTCCTATGAGTACTTTATATCAACTACCTGATTTGGATGGGATGGTTCATCTTTATACGCATTTTTCGGTTAGAGAAGATGCACAAATTCTATATGGATTTTTTGACGCAGAAAGTAAGAGAATGTTTCGCTCATTGGTCCGTGTAAATGGTGTCGGACCAAAGCTCGCATTGGGTATACTATCAGGCATGAGCGTTGATGAATTTGTGCAAACGGTTAAGAGTAACGATAGTGATTCTTTGGTTAAGATGCCCGGAGTAGGCAAAAAGACAGCTGAAAGACTGATTATCGAAATGCGAGATAAAATGTCTGAATGGGATTCTACAGATGTGTCTTCTACTCTCAGCCTTGCGCCTAACTCAACATTCATAAAAGATGCTGAAATTGCAATGGTCAGTCTCGGTTATAAGCCTCAGCAAGCATCAAGAGCTATCTCTCAGGTTTTAAAGAATAATCCTGAAATAGATGACAGTGAAGAATTAATTCGATTTTCTTTGAAGAGTATGATTTAAAATTGAAAGAGGAAAGGCTTATCTCGTCTGAGAGAGAAAACATAGAAAACTCTGATGACAAGTTGATCAGACCAGTTCACATGGAAGATTATATAGGTCAAGAAAAGGTCAAAGAGCAGATGAGTATTTTTATCAAAGCAGCGAGAAATCGCGAAGAGCCTTTAGATCATACTTTAGTTTTTGGTCCTCCGGGGCTAGGGAAAACAACGCTAGCTAATATCATAGCGAATGAGTTGAGTGCAAACATCAAAACGACATCTGGGCCGGTTTTAGAAAAAGCTGGCGA
>CEVF01028538.1_pt1 | contig 11853 bp, 10 predicted proteins | sample 356441 | NCBI WGS metagenome assembly CEVF01 (sample SAMEA2622765, study PRJEB7988) | marine metagenome | biome: marine biome (ENVO:00000447); feature: surface water layer (ENVO:00002042); material: "saline water (ENVO:00002010), including plankton (ENVO:xxxxxxxx)" | depth 5 m
AAGCCGCCTACCAGCACGGGGCGATTAATCTCAATGCATTCTATGCCGACAATGCAGCGCAGTATCCCTATCGATTTATGGACATCGTCGTTTCCTATCCGCAGGGTCCGCACTGGGATGGGTGGATACAGGTTGGCGTGGGCGCGGCTATTATGGCCGCGCTGGAGTTTATGCACTATCGCTTTTTGTGGTGGCCCTTTCATCCGCTGGGTTTTCCCATCAGCGCAGCGTTTGGGAGTATGTGGTTTAGCGTATTAATCGCGTACTTGCTCAAGGGCGCTGTGCTCAAATATGGGGGGCCCAACTTATACCGGACAACGGTGCCTTTTTTTCTTGGCATGATACTCGGTGAGATTGTTCCGGCCGGATTTTGGCTTATTATCGACTACTTTACTGGGATGAACGGCAACGCGCTGGGCTCCTTCATGGGCTGAGAGGAATAGAGATGAACTATCGTACGCTCGGTAAAACGGGCTTAAAAGTTTCTGAAATCGTTTTTGGTGGAGGTGCAGTGGGCGGCCTGCTGATACGTGCCAACGACGATACGCGCCGTCAGGCCATCGCGCGCGCGCTGCAGGCGGGAGTCAATTGGATTGATACGGCCCCCATGTATGGGGATGGTGCTTCCGAAGAGTCTATCGGATGGCTGCTGGCCGAACGGCCGCTCGCTGAGCGGCCCTTTGTCGCGACCAAGACAATGCTCGATCCAAACGTTGGAGATTTAGTTGGCCAGGTGGAGCGGAGTCTCGTCGAGAGCTTGCAGCGTCTACAGATGGATTCGGTGGACCTACTGCAGGTGCACAATCTGATATACTGGGAACGTGGACGGGGGAATGGGCTCAGCGTAGACGATATGCTGGAGCCAGTCCGCAGAGGCCTAGAGCGCGTGCGCGATGCGGGTCTTACGCGCCACGTTGGGTTTACGGCCAACGGAGAGCGGGACGCGCTGCACGCCGTGGTGGAGAACGGATTTTATGAGACGGCGCAAATCTATTACAATATGATTAATCCGAGTGCCGGCTGGTCTGTGCCATCAGGGTGGTCTGGTCACGATTTTGGTAACCTGATTGGGCTATGCCAAGCCAAAGACGTTGGCGTGCTGGTTATTCGAGCGCTGGCCGCTGGCGTGTTAGCTACGGACGTGCGGCACGGTCGGGAGGGCGAAATTATTCCCAATGCTGACGTCGAGTCAAACGAACGAAAAGCCACTATGCTAATGGCCGTCGTAGGGCAAGACGAAGGCACTCGTGCGCAAATAGCTGTTCGTTTTGCTTTGAGCAATCCTGGAGTGTCAGGCGTGGTCGTGGGTATGGCCGAATTAGACCATCTCGTGCAGGCTCTGGGCGCAGTAGAGCGCGGGCCGTTACCGGCGGCCGCGCTGGAGCGCTTGCGCTCGACTGTGGCTGCTGATTTTGCCGATTAGAAATAGTCCCTGCGGAATCTGCAATCTCAGGTTGGATCGATAGGCAGAGAAATTTCTCTGTTGAGCGTTTCTTTCTCAGATCGGGCTGCCGCGCTGGCGTAGTGGAATATCAGTGCTCGGCGCCACGTGTCGCTGCGGTTTTCCGCGCTGGAATGTAGGGTGCAGCCGTGATGAAAAATGACCGATCCAGCCGTTACGGGACAGGCGACAGCAGGTTGTAGGATGATTTCTCCCGTGCGGGGAATGTGGTGTACCGGGCGTTCTGGGTCGGCGTCGACGGGAAAAACACCGTGTAGATGAGAGCCCGGCACGTAGCACATACAGCCGTTGTCGAGTGTGGCGTCGTCTAAGGCAATCCACGCCGTAGTTAAGTCGTTTACAGGCTCAACACAGAAATAGCTCTGATCTTGGTGAAGGGGCTTGGCCTGACCGTGCGGTGGCTTAAACAGGGCTTGGTCGCGAAAGACCTGCACGCCTGAGCCGAGGACACCGCGTGCACAGGACAGGATGTTGGCCTGTTGTGCTATTTCTTGAAAAAAAGGGATAAAGCGCACGAGGAATGCGGCGCCGCGGATGGCATCGTCATGTGCCGTGGGTTTCTCTTTGTCTGCTAACGTATTGCCTTCGCGGCTGATTGTCACGCCCTTTGGTGGGTTGTTGGGATCTGCCAGCAGTGCGTCGATCTGGTCGCGTATGCGGCTGATTTCTCTCTTATTAAAGACGTCGCTGACTACAAGGTAGCCGTTGGCATCGTAGAAGTTTTTCATTTTCTGATTGAACATAGTTCTCGTTTTCTCCTACTGTGCTGTGCTTCCGAAGCGCATCGTTGGATTCTTTTGTTCTATCCTTAAAGATATCGCGTAATGGCAAATCCGAGGCGCCAGTTAGAAGGGTCTGCTGTGTAGGGTGAGCCGACTAAATATTGAGTCGAGTTTAGACGCGTGTTATTGGTGGCAAAAAAGTAAAACACGTGTCCGCCTGTTTCAATAGAGACGCCAGATGATAGAGAATCGTGTGAGCGCTGGTTACCGACATTCCTAAGATTGGAAGGGTTCAAGAAGCCTTGGTAACCTGATAAAGTGGGGCTGTATTCGAGCCAGATGCCCCACATGTCGTTTAAATAAAGTTGGTAGTATGTGCCCATCGTGAAAGTCTGCCGTTTGCTAACGTTGTATACATCGCTGTATATAAGACTGTTATACAAATACGATGGCACGAGACCGATGGCCAATCGGTTATCGAGAAGCCGTGCGTTGTAAATTAACTGTGCGTAGTATTGAAAGTTATCACTGTCCATTCGATTACGACTTACACCAACCTGATTTAATTTTTGCGCAATATCACTATCTGTATTCCAAGCAAGTCCGAATTGGACTGCTAGCGCATTGGAAAACCACGTGTTGCTTGCATTCCAAATTCTATGCTTTATTTGTAAATCATGGTTGTCCATCTCATTGCTTCGACCTAAGGTTATCATAAATCGATCACTGATTCCATAGCCAAAGGCCATCCGAATATTAGCTCTATAGTCTAAGCCGAATAATGAGTCGTAGCCTCCCGATAGAGAGCCATCAAAACGATGTGAGATCTCATAATGCCAATCTCCCTTGTAAAGCATCGTCGCCGTTGGTAGATTCGCCATTATTGTGGAACGGAATACCTCGACTGGTTCAGGAGCAGGAGGAGGACTACTCTGCCAAGTGGGCTGGGCTAAGGCAGTCAACGGAGTTAAAAAGATGAGCAAGAATGCGCTTTTAAGCATTGTCTCTACTTTTTCTCTTGCAAGATGTGTTTCATGTGAACTTGCACGGATATAAGGACTTCTTGGCTGACTTTTATAAATGCGGCTAGACTGGGTGCTTCAATTTTATAATCTTGCAGTTTAATCGTGAAATCTGCGTCAATATATGCCGTGCTGTCTCCAACTGTAATAGTTGCCGGAATTCCAACTGATTTTTCTATGCCGTGTAAAGAAAAAACTCCTTGAGCCATTGCGTTATAAGTATCAGCTGCACTTGTGTCGGGCATGATGTCGGCTATGGTTCCTTTGAAATTGGCTTGGGGCCATTCACGCGTATTTAATACAATACGCATGTCGTGGTCTCGCTTCCCGATGCCCGTATCAAAGGTCGACATATCTACGACAAAGAGAAATTGGCTACCTTTGGAAATGGGCCCTTCGCCTTCCCAATACACATATCCATCAATATTACGTGACGTTCCATCAAACTTCAGCGACACAACCTCAGATATAAACTGAACTTTATTACTGGGATGTTTTTTATCGACGTTCCACTCGCCAGCGTGAACAATGCCTGTATTTATGACAAACAGAACCATTATATGTAGCGCTTTGGTCATTATTTGCTCCTTGCTCAAACCACCAGTTTAAAGTCAATTTGTAGGCTATTTTCAGAAGTGTAGCTTCTCTCATGAAGCTGAAGATTAATGCGAAAATGGGGCGTACGTTTTTGGTATCTACAGGAGCTTAATTGAATATCAAATTGATTTACCTACGACTCATATAGCAAACAGGTTTTGCTTAAGAGGAGAGTAGTCCTTTATAGTCGATTTAAACATTGTCAACTTCGTAAAACGAATATATGACAAATAGTTTCAGAGCCAAATTGTATATTTAGATTTCATATCCATCATGTATTGATTTCAGCGTATTTTTTTGAAAAATGCAGACGAAAACCATTCTTAAATATCGATTCATTAGGAAAACCAACAAGCAAACGAATCGTTAAAAAAATTTGGTGTAAATACGTCGAATTAGACATAGATTTTTGGCTAACTAGGCTAATAAAGTATCGGTGTTTATCAGTTCACATGTGCTCAACGAATAGTAGTAGTTGGCAATAAGTTAGAGTAGGCTGAGGTATAAATGGCCAGCCCAGCGCAGATTGCGATAACTAAGTAGAGGCCAGGTCCGCTTATAGCTAACCAACTCCAGCGACTCATGTAAAATGCGGCCCAAGTACAGGCAATGGCGTAGACTATAAAACCATATCCCATATATAGATTAGTGCGTTCCAGTGTGTTTCGTAGACGCTCTTGTTCTACGGGATTTTTAATCATTTCTGGCATCATGGGGGCATATTGATCTACCATTTCTACCATGACAGGTGTGTCAATGGCAGAGGTGACTAGCATGATACAAGCCGTTATGCAGGCTATGGCAGCCGGTTTAAGCCTAAAGAAAAGCGGATTTTGCGCGTAATAGGAGAGTGCGGCAGAAAAGACAATCATGCCGACGAAAACGAGCGATATGGCATCGATGTCACCGAAAAACAAATGACTGTAAAGAAGGTTGAGTATAGCTGCTAGTACTGCACCTATGAGGGCATAACGCATATTGCCGAGGGCGTCCAAAATGGTGAAGACGATTAGCGGCACTAAATCGAGCAGCAGCATAGTCCAGAGCATTATATGCTTACGCCAAAGTCTGCTTTAAATTCTGTCCATACTTCATCGGGAACTTGCGCCGTTGCTGCGTCGTAGGCGTCGTCTACTTCTGATGCATTGCAAGGACCGGCCATGACGATTCCATCGATTGGAGCTGCCATGCAAAACTGCATGGCCAAATGGCGAATATTGATGTTGCGCTGGCGACACCAAGACCACATTTGGTGAGCCCGCGGTTCGCTATTGGGATTACGCCGTTTTTCTGTCTCTAAATCGGGCTCTACGCCGGTAAGTGTGCCCATAGCGAAAACGCTGGCTAGTATCACGCCGATTCCTCGCTCTTTAGCTAGAGGTAGTGTAGTACTGGCAACCGATTGGTCGAGCAATGTATAATCCAAAAAGGACAGCACGATTTCTATATGTCCCGTTTCTATGGCCTTGCGGTGGAAATCGTGGTTGCGAACTCCTAAGCCTATGTGACCAATGAGTCCCTCTTCTTTCATGTTCAGCAGTTCGTCAAGTGCGTGTCCCGATGTCAAAGGATCTTCAATGTCAGAGGGGTCATGAATCAGAACGGAGTCTAAGTAGTTAGTTCCCAACTGACGCAGGCTGTTTTCTACACTCCAACGCGTTGTCTTGGCGCTGTAATCTCCTCGGTGGTCGGGGTGAGTACCTGCTTTGGTTTGTAAATAAACCTTGTCGCGATAGCCGTCGGCAAGCGCTAAGCCGACGCGTCGTTCGCTTTCTCCATAGCCGGCCGAGGTGTCAATATAATCTAAGCCAAGGTCAATGGCGCGTCGCACCCCTGCTATGGTATCTGAATCTGAGCTTTTATCGCTACCGAACCATGCACAACCGATGCCCAATGCCTTAGGTGTCATGCCAGTTTTGCCGAGCGTTCGGCGTTCAATTGTTTTCATGTGACCTTGTCTTTGAAAGATTCATAGAAGATGTGTTAGTTTTTGGTGTTTTACGGCTCATATGGCTAAATGAATTCCTGCCCAAAAACAATTTCCGTTCATTGGGGAAGAATACGTCGCGGACCTATTTTGTCTGCGGGAATCCTCTTAAAGCCTATTTCATAAGCGGGCGAGTCTATGCGCAACTGGAAGTCCAATCCTTCTGCATCCACAAAAAGAGGATCTTCGTCGACCATATTATTTTGCACTGCTACGATCGCAGGATCAGCATGCCAGCGTAAATCAATCCAGGGTCCGCAGCATATGTTGCGCACGATTAAGTTGCCTTCTGGCGGAATGCCCTTTCTCTCTGCGTAGTACGGGTATAGCTGGCGCAAGTCCGGATAGCGCGTGCTGTAAGGCGGTTTCAAATGCTCAACTGAGTCAAGACGTGCTCGCATGGTCTCGTGTATCATATTGCGCCATACCGGGCTCTCATCCAGTCCGCGTCCATCGAGTTGGATCGCCGGACCGCACTCGATAAATATATTGTTTTCGACGCGGTTGTTGCGACCCCCACCAATTAGCACGGCCCGCGTGCACTGGTAGAATATATTGCCGAACACCGTAGTCGACGATGCGCAGTCATCCAGATAGACGGCCATAGATCCCATGCCGATGCCTTGAGTATGGTGAAAAAAATTATAGCGAAGTACGTTGCCACATTCGCTCCAGTCGCGGCCCATGTAGAACGCGCCAACGTCTCCGCTTTCTTGGCAAACGTGGTGAATGTGGTTGTACTCGATAATATGGTCGTTGCCACTGAGCAGAATGCCGTTGTGTGGGCCGTCGTGAATCAGATTGTGTTCGATGCGCTGTCCTACGCCTGCGACATGTATACCCGGCTGATAGCAGCGAGACCACTCTCCCATGTGATGTATGTGATTGTCTGCGGCTCGATGTCGACCTGGTTGAAGCGTCTTTCGATCACCTCCCGATAGAATGAGGCCCGAATCGCCGCAGTGATAAACGTCGCACGATAAGATTTCGCAGCGTGTGCCGCCTTCTATAACTATACCGTGGTTGCCGACGTTTCGCACCGTGCTTTCAGCGATTACAACCGATTCGGAGTCGGTGACGTGCACGCCGGATCCCCTACCGTATTCAAAGCAGAATCCCTCGAACCGTATGTGCTGTGCGCCCTCAATCTGAAGGAGGGGGTCTTCCAAAACAGAGACGGCAGCTTCTGCCGAGTCGATCGGTGCAGGAGGCCAGAAATAGAGTAGGCCACTCTGGCGATCAATGTAGTAATCGCCCGGTTGGGAAAGGGCTTCTAGGGCGTTTAGGAAGTAAAAGCGCGCTCCGCTGCGGAAGCCGTATAGGCCATGCGGAGCGCGAGTGCGTATTAGGCCGCTGCTCGTATCGCGCGTGTGTATGGCTTCGTAAGAGTCGGCCCAGTCCCAACCCCAGTAGCCATGTATCCACACGTCTTCTAGGCTCTGCCATTGGTCTATGTGCGAGTCGGCAAAGAAAAAGCCGGCCTCTAAATCGCCTAACTGGCCGCCGTGTTCGTCGTCGCCAGTGAGCGCGGGCCGGTCGATATGCGCCCAGGCACGGTTAGGCCAGCGCGCCAGTTGCATGCGCTGTCCATCAAAAAACAGCTCCGTGTGTGCAGGGGTGATGGGACGGCTAAATCCGCGTGGAGATAGCGATCCCAGATGTTCAATGCCCAAGGCAAGTAGGTCAGTTTGTATGACGTGATCTCGCGCTTCCGCAGAGAGGCGCGCAAGTATTTCTGGATCGTAAACTGGTGTAAAGGTCTCTAGTCTCTGGCCGCCAAGCAGGCGCACTTGGCCCGTTTTTCCTGCGCTGTATACGATGGGTGATTCGGCCGTGCCGGCGTCGCGACCAGATAGAGTGAAGCTCTGGGAAAGAGCGAGCGTAGTGTACTCTACTACGACGCGTGTCTCTTGCGGCAGCGGCCTGCTGCTTCGCACTTGACGCAGATGGTCTCTGGCTGCTTCGAGCGTGGGAAAAGCCTCTTTGCCAGAGCCTACGCTTATCTCTATAGAATCTGTGTTCTTATCTGTGGCCAAGGTATTACACAGCCTTTCTTTTTGTGAAGGCATAAAGATAAATTTTTCTGACAGGCAGACAACGCATCAACGTGCTGTGCTATCTGAAATGGAAAACTGAAGCGTCAGGAGTGAAGCCGTCGTTTGGAATTTCGTCTAAATATTCGCTACTATTGTTTTCAATGCCTGTCCTCAGGAAAGCGTACATGAATCGACTTTTATCCGTTGAACTGCCCTTTGGTAAAGCGCCGACTCTGCTGATTTTGGTCACCACGCTTACCGGTCTATATTTGCTTTTTCATCCGGTAGAGACGTCGCAGGCAACGCTACGCTTGTGGACTTTTGCCAGTAATCACGCCGTGCCGTATCAAAAAGCCATTCCCTCCTTTGAGGCGGCACATCCCGGAACTCAACTAGAAGTTCAGCTGGTGCATGGAGATGCAGTCAACAGCCGACTTCGCGCTGCCTTTTGGGCCGATTTGGACGTCCCAGACCTAGTTGAGGTGGAAATTAGCCGCGCTGGCTCGTTTTTTCGAGGCCCTGCAGAGGACGTTGGATTTATTGACCTAATGCCCATACTACAGCGCACGGGTTACTATGATCGCATCGTGCAGACACGCTTTGCTCCCTATCGGAACCGAGGTCGCATCTACGGTCTGCCACACGACGTGCACCCAGTCGTTTTGGCCTATCGCCGCGATCTGTTCGAGGCCTTGGGCATCGACGTGAATGAGATACGGACGTGGGAAGACTTTGTTCGCATCGGTCGGGAGGTGAGTATTCCCGGGGAGCGGTATATGATCGAAATGTCCGACAACAACGCCGGACACTTCGAGATGTTTCTCTTTCAGCGCGACGGTGGCTATTTTGACGTTGACGGTGAACTCATAATGGACAACGAGATCGCCTTAGAGACGCTGCTATTTTTCATTCCCCTTGTAGCCGGTCCCGAGCGAATCGGCTCTGATTTGGGCTCGAGTCGTCTGTTTACTCAGGCCGTTGAAAGCGGCTATTTCCTCTCGTTTATTTGTCCCGACTGGCGGAGTAAAGGAACCGAGACCGATATTCCGCGTATGGGAGGCAAGATGGCGTTGATGCCACTGCCTGCCGTGCAGGCGGGCGGACGGCGGACGAGCACCTGGGGCGGCACAATGTTGGGTATAACCAAGTCGTGTCCCGACCCGGAACAGGCCTGGCAGGTGGCTGAGCATATGTATTTTAACAAAGCCGAATTGGCCGAGCGTTTTCGAGAGACCAATATCCTGCCTCCGCTTAAAGATGCTTGGGAGCATCCGGCCTTTGATGAGCCGCGCGCCTATTGGTCGGGCCAAAAACTGGGGCGGATATATGCCGATCTAGCCGACGACGTGCCGCCGCAGTACGCCAGTCCATTTATTGAGACGGCCAAGAGTAAAATGGCTGGCGTTATTTCCTCCTCTGCCGCGTATTATCGAGAAAACGGTCGGGAAGGCTTTGAAGAATTTGCGCGGGCGCGTCTGCAGAGCGCGGCAGAAGAAGTGCGCCGCTATATCCGGAGGAATCCCTATTGAACGCACTCTTCTTTCGCCTACAGCACCGCTATGCGCCCTATCTATTTGTAGCGCCTTTCGTTCTTCTATTTTTGACGTTCACGCTTTATCCAATCGCCAAGAGTCTCTCGCTGTCATTTTACATCACCAACGGGCCCAAGTCGCAGGTCTTTGTTGGGTGGGATAATTTTCGCTTTCTGTGGGGAGATCCCGCTTTTCATCGCGCCGTATGGAATACGTGTACCTATGCGCTGACGTCGGTCTTTTTACAGCTACCGCTTAGCTTGGGGCTGGCCCTGTTGCTCAATAGCCATTTGGTGAAGGGCCGCGATTTTTTCCGCTTCGGCTTTTTTTCTCCCCATTTAGTGGGTCAAGTTTTTGTGGCCGTGCTCTTCTCCGTCGTCTTTATCCCTAAGTTTGGTCTGCTCAACCGGGTGCTGCATGCGCTGGCCGGCACGGCCATTGATACCAAATGGCTGGGTAACCCAGAGTTGGTTATGCCGGCTTTGGTATTGACCTCGCTGTGGATGTACGTCGGGTTCAATATGATCTACTTTCTCGCTGCGCTACAGTCGGTCGATCGGGAGCTTTATGAGGCCGCGCAGGTAGACGGCGCTGGAGCATTTAAGCAGTTTGTGCACGTTACGCTGCCTGGTATTCGCTCGGTGGCTGTCTTTGTCACGGTTCTCAGCACGATCGGCTCTTTTCAGCTGTTTGAGCTGCCCTACGTGATGCTGAGCAACACGGCTGGTCCCGATAATTCCGGACTCACCGTGGTCATGTACCTTTTCCAGAACGGATTTATTGCCGGCGATCTGGGCTATGCTTCAGCGATTGGGTGGACGCTTACAATGGGTGTGTTGGTTATCTCACTGGCGCAAATGCGGCTGACCGGTACGTGGAAAAAGGAGGATTAGCATGAGCTGGCAGCGGGTGGGTGTGCACGCGATTTTAATACTGTGCTCCGTCGTTATGCTGACGCCTATGGTTTGGCTTATAGCCGCCACGATCAAAGGCCCAGACGACCTTTTTCACTATCTTTTCTTCCCTCCGCCATCGCATTTTTCTCTTTATAACTTTCGCCAGTTGTTTGAGCAGATACCCTACGTACGATTTATGATTAACAGCTTGTTTGTCTCGGGAGCTACCGTTTTGGTGCAGCTGTTTTTCTCGTCGCTGGGCGGTTTTGCGCTGGCTAAGTACGAGTTTAGGGGCAAGCGAGTAATCATGGTGCTGATGCTGACGACGATGATGATACCGGCTCAGGTGATGCTCGCACCGATGTATGAACTGATCTATGCCATAGGCTTGGTGGATTCCTATTGGGGGCTGATTATTCCTGGTGCAGTTAGCGTTTTTGGCATGTTTTTGTTCCGTCAGTCTATGCTGGATCTGCCCGATGATCTGCTACAGGCAGGGCGCATTGACGGCTGCACGGAGCTTCGTCTGTACTGGGATGTGGTGCTGCCGGTGCAGCGACCGATGATCGGTGCTTTTTGCCTGATCGCTTTTATGGGGTCTTGGAATAATTTCCTTTGGCCTCAAATTATTCTGCATAGCCAAGAGCGCTTTACGCTACCTATTGGACTTAACCAGATGGTGGGCCTGTATGCGCAGGAATACGGCGCGATGATGGCCGGAACGCTGCTGGCCGTGCTGCCCGTCGTGCTCCTGTTCTTTTTTCTACAAAAAGAGTTTATTAGCGGTTTGACGGCAGGGGCGGTAAAAGGCTAAGTGCGCTTCACAGAGATTATTTACATGAGGCAGGCACTAGTATGAGTCGCTTGCCTTTTTTTTATGGATGGATCATGCTGCCAGCAGTGATGCTAGTGACGATCTGCACGTCGCCCGGGCAGACCTATGGCGTATCCGTTTTTATCCCCTATATACAGCAAAGTCTAGGTCTTTCTAGCGCAGAGTTAAGCGGGGCTTATATGATTGGAACCGTCTTGGCCTCGTTGCCTCTGTTTTGGGTGGGCGCACTGATGGATCGTCACGGGCCGCGCAGGGTTCTCATCGGGGTAATCATTCTGTTTGGCTTTACCTGCATTGGCATGCGCTACGTGTCGGACCTCGGTTCGCTCTTTCTGGTCTTTTTCTTTCTTCGCTTTCTGGGTCAGGGCTCTATGAGCATGCTGGCCCGCAACACACTTGCCATGTGGTTTGAACGGCGATTAGGCTTTGCCAGCGGGGTATCCCATATCGGTATGGCCGTTGCTGTGGGAACCGTCCCGGCACTTGGCTTCGCCCTAGTCGAAGCATACGGCTGGCGCGGTGCCTACGAGGTGTTTGGTATAGGGATATGGGTTTTGCTGATTCCGTTGGTGGTATTGGTTTTTCGCGACAGACCAGAAGATTTGGGACAGGAGTTGGATGGGGGGACGATCAACAGAGGAGAAGAAGTTTCTGAGTGCGTCGGATACGACTTTACTATGGATCAGGTGCTGCGCACGCGAACTTATTGGATTGCCGTAGTCTGCATGGCGTCTTGGTCGATGAGCGGCACGGGCGCACAGTTT
>CEVF01154691.1_pt1 | contig 11838 bp, 11 predicted proteins | sample 356441 | NCBI WGS metagenome assembly CEVF01 (sample SAMEA2622765, study PRJEB7988) | marine metagenome | biome: marine biome (ENVO:00000447); feature: surface water layer (ENVO:00002042); material: "saline water (ENVO:00002010), including plankton (ENVO:xxxxxxxx)" | depth 5 m
TCTATATGGGAAGAGCATTCGAATTTAGAAAAGCACGAAAAATGAAGCGTTGGGCAGCTATGTCCAAAGCGTTTACCAGAATTGGGAAAGATATTGTAATGGCCGTTAAGGAGGGTGGCCCCGATCCAAGTGCCAATGCAAAATTACGTGCGGTAATTCAGAATGCGAAGTCCGTAAACATGCCCAAGGACAACATTGAACGAGCCATTAAAAGGGCTTCGGACAAAAGTCAGGGTGATTACAAAGAAGTACTGTTTGAAGGTTATGGGCCCCACGGCATCGCCATTTTAATTGAAACTGCGACGGACAACAATACACGGACAGTAGCCAATATCCGAAGCTATTTTAATAAATATAACGGTAGTTTGGGTACTTCCGGATCGGTGGAGTTTATGTTCGACCACACGTGCAATTTTACCATAAACGGTGATGGTATCGACCCTGAAGAACTGGAATTGGAAATGATCGATTTTGGTGCCGAAGAAGTTTTTGTGGATGAAGATGGTATCCATATATATGCGCCTTTCGAAAATTTTGGGGCCATTCAAAAAGAATTGGAGTCACGCGAAATTGAAATTATTTCTTCCGGATTCGACCGGATTCCCCAAGTAACCAAAGAACTTAGTGAAGAAGAGGCGGCCGATGTGGAAAAACTCCTTGAAAAAATTGAGGAGGATGACGATGTGCAGAACGTGTACCACACCATGCAGGAATAAATACGCTCACACCCTTTAAATACACGTAAAAGCCTCTATATCAATTGAGGCTTTTATTGTTTATAATCGTTTATATTTCATTATATTTATACATATTCCGAACTAATACCGAACTAATGAATTTTAACTATTATCTTTCCTCTTATTTAAAAAAGAACGGAACCCAATTAATCAGACTTAAAATTGAGACTTCTAAAAAGGATGTCCAGTATATTGACTCTGGAATATCCGTACTAAAAAACCAGTGGGACGACAAAAAGAAAAAAATAAAAAGGCATCCACTTGAAGAAAAACTGAACGCCAATCTCCAATCCTTATTGATCTCTGTTCAACAAATCTATTACAATAATAAAGGGATCTCGGCCAAACGCTTGCTCCTTCTTTATAAGAATAACAAGAAGTATGATACTAGTTCTTTTCTGGACTTCTATCAACAAATAGTCGATGAAGCTAGGTTAAAAGGTAAAATCCGCACTGCCAACACACAACAGAAGTACATCCAAAAACTAAAAAAATTCTCGAGCTACGTTTCATTCTCCGATCTTTCCGTACAATTCGCCAAGGATTATGAAAAATGGATGCTTGAAAAAGGGAATAAAATTAATACAGTCGCCTCCAATTTCAAGTCAATGTATGCAGTTCTAAATAAAGCAATGAAAATGGGTGTTATAAAGGAAAATCCCATAAGAGGCTATACAATAGTAACTGAGAATGTTGAAAAAGACTCATTGACTTTTGAAGAAATCACCAAACTTTCAGAATTGGAAATCCCTGTAAGATTCAAAGGGATGATCAAAGCCAGGGACATGTTCCTATTTTCCTTCTATACCGCTGGCATGAGATTTTCTGATATATGTAAGCTTAAATGGGAAAATATTGCCGGAAATGAAATCGTATATACTATGGGCAAATCCAGAACTAGAGCCGGTGCAAAAAGAACTTTGCCTTTGACTCCTAAGGCTGTGGCTATACTAGAAAATTATAAAGGCAGAAACAATACTTTTATCTTTCCTCCCCTTTATGGAATGGACAATAAAAATGCAGAAGAAATAGAACACAAATTATATATTGCCAATAATGCTATAAACCGTTCATTGCGTAATGCTTGTGAAAAAGCAGAAATAGGAAAATGGGTAAATATGCATATGGCAAAACATTCCTTCGCCGACTTTGCGGTAAAAAAAGATACTGGGCTGTTAATGATCTCCAAACTATTGGGGCATACCAAATTGTCCACCACACAGCATTATTTAAAAGATTTTTACCATAAGGAAGAAGCAGAGGAAATGAATCGATTGTTCGGTTGAAGTGCTTTTCATGCAATACTTAAACTACTTCATTTATAGTGATGTAATACCCTTTGTCCACTCTTATCGATATTTCCCCTTTTCTGAGTTTTTGATTGACCGAATAAATGTCTTCATAAGCATACAGGTATTTTTTGCCAACTTTGAAAAAACTGACTAATCCTAGATCCCGTAAAGCCTGCATGATCTGGCCATTGTACGATACACCAAGCTTTTCGCAAAACGCCTTACCGGTCAGATTAAGGGGTTGTATGTTTACTTGATTGCCCATTGAATTTTACGACACTCTGATTCGATTTATTTGTTCAATCCCTTTCTTTTCTTCTTTCTTTTAGACTTTTTTCCGGTGCCATGGTCAGTAAGTTCCAGCTTAAAAGGATTCCATTCCAATTCATCCATTAAAGACTCGACTATTCCATTTTCCTTAATTTCTCCCACATGACTTTTTGATTGTTGAGCAGAATTTCGAGTGCCTTTTGCAGTCCCATTATTTCTTGGTTCAACCTTGACTGTTCCTTCATCGTTTCCTTCGTCAGCTTGATCAGTTCCTCGTTCTTTTCCATTAGCCGATAATATAACTGAACGGTCTCTTGTTTGCTCATAATCGATTTGTTTTACAATACTGGTCCATGAGAATTTTTTGCCTAGGCTACTGCCTTTATATACCACATCTTGATATTTGAAAGATATCCCCGAAACCCTGCCTGTGGTTTTGCTTACGTTGAATCTTGGCGAGATATTTTGCTCTTGTAGCAACTTGATAAATTCTGTTATGTCCATTGCTTTTGAGATTGCCGAACCGATTCGCTCCTGTAGGACAAGTTTGATAGGCACATCGCCTGTTCTCAGGGTTTTCTCTATTTCCTTTTGGTCAAGTGATTTTTTTCCACCAATTTTTGTTGAAATTTGAGTCAATCCATATTTCCTCTCCAGATTATTGAGCACTTCCCGGCTTCTTCTTTTAATGTTACTGTCACTCGTTATCCTGCCCGAATACCTGACCCTATTGGCCACTATATGGATGTGTTCGTGTTCCGTGTCCGTATGACGGTACATAATGAACTGGTTGTTATCGAAACCCATCTTCATTAGATAGTCACATCCGAATGAAGCAAACTCCTTATCGTTCAATTGATCTGAGTAGGGCAGGTTCAAGGAAACATGGAGGACCGCATTGCCCAATCCTGGCCGCAATTGCCTGATCAAATTGAATTCCTGTGTCATATTCACCGCTGTGGATTGTCCGATATTGGAATCGATCACATACCCTACACCTTCGCTTACCTTTTTTTCATTGTAGGCAAGAACACCGTAAAAATCCTTTCCTATGGTTATCTTACCTATCATTGTTCGCTATATTTGATTTGAGCTGTTGCAACAGCATTTTTACCTCCTCCAATTGTTTAATGATATTGAACGGGACGCGGATACCTGAGTTTGAGACCCTGGCAAGTTGGTTCAGGTTGTTTCCCACCCGGCTCAACTCGACAAAGAGTTTCCTGTCCAATGGGGTTATCTTTTTATTCGGCAAGGATTTTCCCGTACATTTTCTTCGGATATATTCGGCAACGGACAACCCGATGGTTTCTGCATTAACGGAAACTTTGGAATGATCAGCAGCAGTCATCCTGACATTGACCTGTATTGTTTTTAATAACCCAAGTTCTTTTTTTGGCCTTCCCATTTCAAATGATTTAACGGATCACAAGGCAAACTGCAAACAAGGTGCGCAGGGTTTTTGTTAGCAAAAACACAACTTGCTTCGTGACCTCCGATCAACTATATCACAAACCTATGGCCTATGGATTGTTTGCAAGGGTTTTGCCGTACACGGTTATTTGTACACTAAATCAGTGAAGAATTTTAAAAATTCATATTTGTCATATAGAGGTTTATTAACCTTCTATAATCATATTATGTCCCCTGTAAAATTTTAATCTTTAAATTTACTGTTATGAGAAACAATGGAAGTTTTCAATAAGATTGAAGCCAATCGTTAAATGATCGGATTACCTGTAAAGTATAGTGATTTCTATGGAGAGGTCATGCCTGAAGAACCACTCAGTTTGATTAGACACCTACCTAAAAAGGAAGTAGTCACAACAATCAGCATGATAAACTCTAAACTAAAGCCGGTTTCCGCAACTTATTTTGATGATTCGAGAAAAACCCAAATAGAATGCTCCGTGTTTTTGTTTTTAGAAAACAACAATCCACAAAAATCTCCTTTGCTCACGACTCTGATGAGAAAGTATACCTCTCTTGCAATAAACTACAATCTTTATACAAGAGTAACTTGTTTGTATGCGCTACAACTAATCTTGACAGATCAAGAATTTACAGATTCCGAACAAAGACAATACACTCCAGAGGAACGTGAACCTATTTTTAAATTTCTACTTTGTTCTAACGAAAACCTCCTTTATTTTGATAAGGAACACGAACGAGGAACAGCCGATGAGCTTGGAGAAGATTTTTTTGAGTTTTTCATGTTTAAAGAAATGCCCCACAACCAATATTATGAGACATCCAACCCTTTGAATGTATTTTTCAAATCCTGGTCATTATTTAACGCCTTACGAAATGTAGTCCTATTTAAAGAGCCTCTTGAAAACTTTTTGAATGAAAACTTTGGCACCTCTGATCTTGACGATTATTTTAAATTTCAGATGTACAACTATTTTAAAAGCTATGACGCCCATTTGGGTTTTAATTATCTAAACGTACCAACATCAGAGGAAAATGCAATTGTGATCCTTGATAAATTGAGTGAGCGTCAAGACTATGATGTTCCTAGCATTGATGACCTCAAAATATTTGATTTTTTTGACATTAAGAAAAGTCCCGTTTATTTGAATGAGGATTTTGATGATAGCGATGAGTTGAAAAGTTATATTGTTCTCGATAATATTTTCTTTATCGAGAAAATGTATTCCTTATTTGTTAATGATTTCTGGTTCGATTATCTGAAACCCAATGAAATCTGTAACAGGACAGATTGGGGCAATTTTATTGGAGCGACCTTTTTTGAACCCTTTCTTGAGGATATCTTTTATCATATTCTTCAAGGTCAATCCCACTATGTTTACAGATCAACGGATAACTTAAAAGTTTCCTTAAATGGACAGTCTGAAATCGAATATGCGGACTTCTATCTCCGAAAAGGAAATAAAATAGCATTGATAGAAGCCAAGAGCAATTACATTCCAATGGTACAGGGATATAAGAATGTAAACACTGTTGAAGACTACCGAAATCTTGATCTCCCTAAATTTTATAAAGATTTTGGCTTAAGCCAACTAACTTCAAAAACTATAAAACATTTTCATGATTATAAGATGAATATTGGAGATGCAGGAATTAGGGAAAACAGAAGAGTTCATTTATACCCAATTTTGTTGGTCAACGAACCCATTCTAAGCTCTAGTTATGTTTCATTTGCAATGCGTAGAAGATTCTTAAAACTATTGGATACTGAAGGTATTGCTGTCAATAATCAAAACCATTCGATCAAACCTTTAATAATTTTAAATGTTGCTGAACTACAATCAATGGAAGAAACTTTGAAAAATGGCAAAAATGATTTTTTCAAATTATTGACTGTTTACCATAACATGATAGATTCACGCGGGCTTACTTGGGAAAAAAGGATGCATGCATTGCGGACAATGTCCCATACACTTGATAGGAAATTAAAACGGGAAGATACTGTATCTGAACGAATAAAAGATTTAAGCTGGATCCCATTATAGCAATGAGTATACCAAAAAACATAAATAAAGAACATCTTATGGAGGCCATTAAAGAGATTAATCGGCATGGTGTTCCTAAAGATTCGGAGTCAACTACTTATGATTTAATAATTGACGGTAAAAAGTATCCTCCAAAACTCGTAATTAGTTTAGCGAACAAGTATGCAAATGGTTCGGAGTTATCCCGTAAGTCTTTTAGCGGTGGTGGTGTCAGCAATAATTTTTTGAAACAATTCGGATTTAAAATAATGGCAAACAAAGATTCATCAATCAAACACCATAGCAAAGAGTTCTTCTCAAATGATGAATTTGATTTGCTTGAAGAAACATCGGGAAAACCTTATGATAGTTCCTATCCTGATATGAAAAAAGCATATCAAGACTTAAAACTCACTTATGGAAAAGTAAAATATTGGGCTGAAGAACTTCAAAAACACGTTTTTCCATATGGCAAGATTAAAATTACGCAAAGACCCACCAATCAAGCCAATAAATTTGATGGTTATTTATGGGCAAAAATTTATCCAACGGCAAAAGATTTAGAGGATAAATGGCTGGCCTTTACCGTTGGAATCGATAGCTCTGGCTATGTTATCAAAATAGATACGGTAGGTCTGAACGATGATACTATTACAAGAAAGAAATATTTCACTGTGCGTGGTGCTTATGACAACTCTGAAATAGTTTTGCTACATTCCCAAAATACATTCTTGGATTGGGAAAGCCTCTTGGAACAAAGTGAAAAAGACCTTAGAAGTCTCTTATCCCACTACCCCAAGATCAAAGCTTTGAGAAATGAAGTTGAGCCTTTTAATGGGATTGTCAGGGAACCAAATCACATAAAGGTCTCTTCACCCCTGAACCAAATCCTATATGGCCCCCCTGGGACAGGAAAAACATATGCTACAAAAGAGCTAGCCGTCAAAATTGCAAGTCCAGATTTCAAATATGACGTAAAAAGTGGGTTTTCTTATCGAGAACAGCTTAACAATTCTTATAAGGAGCTTGTTTCCACCGGACAAATTGTCTTTACTACATTCCATCAAAGCTTTGGATATGAGGATTTTGTTGAAGGAATCAAACCTTTTGTTGAAGATGACAATGTAAAATACGATGTCAAAAAAGGTGTTTTCAAAGAAATATGCGAGAAAGCTATAAAGTCTTCTGTTGCCTCAAATTTTGAAGAGGTCTATCAATTGTTCATTGATGACGTAAGTGAATCCGATAAACTCGTTCTAAAAACGCCAAGCCACAAAAAGCCATTCTCAGTAAAAATTAGTAGTAATCAAAATGCCATAGCTATACCGCATACTGAAAAGGCCACCCAAATGACCATCACCAAAGAAATGATCCGCGACTATATGGACAGTGGCAAAATTAGGGACTGGAAGCCTTATACCACTGCAATTGGAGATTATCTCTTTAAAAATTATAATGTAGAAGTTCGTGTTGACAACAATAGAAATCGTAATTATGTGCTTATAATAGACGAAATCAACAGGGGCAATGTCTCTTCGATATTCGGCGAACTCATTACCTTGTTAGAGCCAGATAAACGAAGTAACGGTAAAGAATCCATTGAGATAAAACTTCCTTATTCCAAAGAACCTTTTAGCGTGCCATCCAACGTTTATCTTATAGGCACAATGAATACTGCCGACCGGTCGGTTGAAGCCATTGATACAGCGCTGAGACGACGTTTCTCTTTTTCTGAAGTAATGCCGAACCCTAAAATTCTATCCCCAGCTTATTCTTATTGGGATTTACTTTGGGAGTATCGGGACAAAGAATGGGAGGATGAAGAATATAAGACCAAAGAGGAAGCCCTGTTTGAATTCATTGGTGCGGATGACAACCTGATCAATTCAAGAAAGGAAATATGGGACCAAATGAAAAAGGAAGGTCGAAATTTAAATCAAACATCCTTTTTTGAAGACTTTCAATACAATGGAATTCGATTGGACCTTATTCTCAAAAATATAAATAGACGTGTTGAGGCACTACTTGACCGAGACCATACAATTGGACATTCATATTTTATCGAAGTTTATAGCTCTATTGATAAAAAAAGAAAATTAAAAGAGATATTTCGAGATAAAATCATTCCGCTATTGCAAGAATATTTCTATGGAGATTATTCTAAAATTGGATTGGTGCTCGGCGAGGCGTTTATAGACATGAAGGAAATCTCAACCGATAATTTTTTTGCTAAAAGCGACAAATTCGAGGCCATCGATATAGGAGTCAAGTACACTTTGAAACCTTTCACAGAGATTGATTTTGATACTGTTTTCAATGATTTAAAGAATAATGTTGAAGACTAAACGCATACAAGTCTTCGAACACGGGAAATTATCTGTAGGTCATTCTTATGGTAATGACCCTCCTATAAAGTTTCTTGACAAGCATTTCGATGCACTTGTGAAATTTAATGAGCTTCACAAAAAGCGATATTTTAAAATTGGTTATAAAAGTATCTCTTTTCAGCATTATGTTGGCATCCTTCAAGTTGGCGACCTATGTATTGAAATATTACCAAAAGCGGACAAATCCGCAAGCAATAATAGTGTTTGGCAAGATGTGCTTGTGGAAATGCTAAAAACAACCAAGAAGCTCAAAGTAAATAAAGTAGGGAATGCCAATGTAAATAGACAAAGCATACATTTATTGGACATTTATTTTGAGTGGTACCTAACTGAATTGGAACTACTCATCCGTCAAGGCTTGATACGACAATACTACTATAGGGAGCAAAACCTAACTTCTCTAAAAGGAAAGTTACTCTTTCAAAAACATCTGTCTAAAAATTTTGTGCACAAAGAACGTTTTTATACACAACATCAGGTCTATGATTACAATCATTTCATACATCAAATTTTGCACCAGGCCCTTTCAATAGTTGAACGATTATCCAAAGGTGGTCACCTATATAGTAAGTGCAAAAGTATTGGACTTGATTTCCCTGATGTCAATAGGATTCCGGTCAATGAAACCACTTTCGATAGAATTGCCCTAAACAGAAAATCCAAACCCTATGAGACAGCATTAAGTATAGCTAGACTCATTATTTTGAACTATGCGCCCAACATTATGAAAGGAAACGAGCAAATGCTTGCACTTCTTTTCGATATGAACTTATTATGGGAAGAATACATCCTCATTAAACTTAAAGATGCTTATAAAAAAACTAATTTTTCTGTGTTAGGTCAACGCCCTATGAAATTTTGGAACAACATTTCTATTCGCCCTGACATTATTATTAAAGATAGTGGTAATAATACAATTTGCGTTATTGATACCAAATGGAAATATATTTGGAATAACAAGCCTTCTGCTGATGATTTGAGACAAATGTATGTGTACAACGACTACTGGAATTCAACCAATGCCATATTGCTCTATCCAACAAAAGAAGTAACTAAACCAGTTATTAAAAAGTTCCATAATAGGAATCATTGGTGTGGCCTCGCCTGGGTCAATGTTGTTGAAAATGGAAAAATTAATCATAATATTGGACAAGACATTAGGCTGGCCCTTTTAAATAAATATTTGTCCTTCGTTCCTGAAAAAGTTATATAAAAGACTTGGAAATTTGTCCAATTAAACTTGTTTGGAAGAAATAGTCATTATCCCCAAAATAGAAGTGATTAAATTGTCTGTGTATTGATAAAGTGTAATAGTTAAGACATAATCTGACAATCTTAATAAATTAGTTTAACCCATAAATTAGATTTGTCAGATGAGTACAGAAGAAAAGATCATCAAACCAAAGTTGGGACTGCTGGAACTTGCCAAGCAGTTGGGCAATGTTTCCCATTGTTTTAATTCAATAAAGATAGCAGGGCCGATTTATCCAGTTTTAAGTCTATCTGTAAATCTGGAAGATTGTCAAAATCAAAAATTGGGAAAGGGGTAACCGAAACAACCTTTGCACGACGTAATGTCTCCACCCATAACAAAATGTGCCAAGAGAAGAAAATCTTGTTGAATTCCGCTTCATCCAAATCCTTTTCCGGCAACCCCTTTAAAAAACGGTAGGTTGTATATAACGCATCAAATAGCTCACACATGAAGACTTGATCTAAGTTCGCATCCCTTGGATTGGTCTTGTCAAAAAGATCCTTTAATAAAGGGTCTGGTAATACCTCCGATGTAGTATCCAAGGATATAACCATTATGGAAACCGTTCGAGAAATGATCCCTTCCGGATCATTATCGAAATCTAAATACAATCCTCCTTCTTCTTGCATATACAACCCAAGGTAAGGTTTTGGTTTAGGACCATAAAGGAATTCGCAGTATTTATCTGGTTTTTAGAGTCGTTGGCCCCAATAATTGCAACATTTTACTTTTTAAATCGTAAATTTGGGAATACATCAAACAATGTAGCTTTTAGATTGTTAAACTTCTCCCCTTTTGACAATTAAGAGCTACATTTTTTAATATAAAATCGTAAAATCTTACCGAATTAGTGAGCTTGTCATCAAAAACTTTGGAGGTTTTGAAAAAATTAAAGCAGGTTTCCCATGTCAAGGTGACCACATATATATTATATGGTAGTGATGAGGCATTGACATTATACCACAAATCCCTGGATGCATTGCTTAAATCGGATTGTATGGATTTCGATGTCGTCACCTTTGGAACACGGTTAGGCAAAAAACCGGAATTTATCATTGACATTTTTGAAATAGGAGGTTATTGCATAATAGATCGAACCGTTCGAAATCGGTTACATGACAATCTCTGCAAAAAAGTTAAAAATCAGATTATTGAACCGAGACATCAAAAATGGCTCAAAAAACAAGAGGATTCGGAAAATTATAGTTTCTGATAAAACTTTTGACCACTGTTATGTCTCTGCTTCCCAATCTTCAATATAATCATCCAATTCCATTAAGGAGAAATTGACTCTTTCGATATAGAACCTTTTCGAATCATACTTCCCCTTAAAGGCAACATTCTTTTCCTGGACCCACTGTTTCATAAGTTTTCGTTCGGGATGTTTCAAATTGTCCATAATCCTCAAAAAATTATAGAACCCCGACAAACCACCTACATCCTCTGGAGGACAGTTCAATTCGCCATCGCAGCAAATTGGAAAGGGAATCCTTAAATCCTCAATTACCATTTCCAATGCTATCACATGCTGCCAGTAATCACCAAAATCATATAGATAGGAGAACCTCTGTCCTTTGTCTTTCAATACATGCCCGATTTTAAGGTTTTGTGCGTTTATTATTTCATTTGGGTCATGGTATCCATCCTCCTCGTATTGTTGACCAATACGATAAGTATCCGATTCGAATTCAAAAAGGTGGTAGTTCTCCCACCCCATGACTATCTGTATAATGTGATGCAACCTATAAAACGTAATATTGGAATCCACTAGGAACTCACGCCAAATTTTCGGATTGCTCCCCTGCAATTCAATATGAAACTTAAAAACCCTGCTCAATTCCCAATCATTTATTAAATCAAATCCTCTACATTATCCAGATAATAGCAAAAACCATACTGGGACATTCCAATTTTCGGATAATAGGAAATGGCGTCAGGTGCTTCCATCTTTGTTCTTCTGATCAACTCTTTCCCTATCCCCCTTTTCTGATATGATAGATCAACTGCCAAATCGGATAGATAAGTACAAAATGAAAAATCGGTCAACGATCTGGAAACACCTATAAGCTTACCTTTATGCCTTGCCGTAATGGTAAGGTTTCCCATCTCGACCATTTTCCCTAAGGTGTCATGGTTGTCAATCGGTCTTCTGTTCCCCAACGTGGAATTTATCAAGACCTCTCTGAACTCCTCGACTTTCAAGTTATGTTCTACTTTGTAATCAATCATTTTAATCGAAATAGTATTTCACTCAATTATATTAATTTGTACAATGGGGCAAAGGAAGGTAGTCCTCCTCTACTTCCTTACCTATTTGCTTGTTATATTAGATATAGGTGTAATTATTATAGGTCATCCCTAAAACCTCATCAGATGAAATTGTCATTATTGTCAATTAGGGATAATTAATTAAATTGCCTAGGCTTTGATATTGCCATTCTT
>CEVF01036546.1_pt1 | contig 11830 bp, 11 predicted proteins | sample 356441 | NCBI WGS metagenome assembly CEVF01 (sample SAMEA2622765, study PRJEB7988) | marine metagenome | biome: marine biome (ENVO:00000447); feature: surface water layer (ENVO:00002042); material: "saline water (ENVO:00002010), including plankton (ENVO:xxxxxxxx)" | depth 5 m
TCATCAATTATCCAAAAACTACGACCGTGGGTTGCAACAACCAAATCATTATCTTTTACTTTTAGATCCCTAATGGATGTGATTGGTAAATTTAATTGAAATGAAGACCATGAGTTTCCATCGTCAAAGCTTATAAACATACCCCACTCTGTTCCTGCATATAATAATCCTTCTCTTACTCTATCTGTTCTTAATGCACGTGTGTAGTAATTTTCATCAATACCATTTGTAATTAACTCCCAAGTTTCGCCATAATCATCTGTTTTATACAGATATGGTGTATAATCCCCAAACTTATAAGATGTAGCTGCTACATATACCTTCCCTTTTTTAAAAGGACTTGTATCAATACTATTTATCATATTTAACCTTGGAGATATATTTTCTGGTGGAGTAACATTTTTCCAAGTGGTTCCGCCATCTCTTGTAACATGAATTAATCCATCATCACTACCAGTCCAAATAACATTTTCTTCAATTTCAGATTCTGCAATAGCAAATATATTAGCATAATATTCAGCTCCAGTATTATCTTGTGTAATTGGTCCCCCCGAGGATTTTATTGTTTCCGGAAGATTTCTAGTAAGATCTCCTGAAATTGTTTCCCACGATTGACCACTATTATAGGATACATGTAAATAATTAGAACCAGCATATAATTTATTTGGATCATTTGGACTGAACATTAAAGGAAAATTCCAATTAAATCTATATTTCATTACCTCAGCTCCAGAACCAGCCGGATTATCTGGCCATACATTTATAGATCTATTTTGTCCATTAGAATGATCACGCATCATCATATAACCTTTAAATGTACCACCAAAAACTATGTCATTATTTTTTGGGTCGGGTGCAAGATGAGCACTTTCCCCACCAGCAGTTGGTTCCCAATCTCTTTCAGTTATTGTAGAAGAAGATGATCTGTGTTTTATTCTAACAGTGCTATTGTCTTGTTGAGCACCGTAAACTCTATATGGAAATGAGTTATCAGTGTTGACTCTGTAAAATTGAGCAGTTGGTTGATTATAATACGTTGTCCAGTTATTTCCTCCATCATTTGATATTTGCGCTCCTCCATCATCAGCAATAGCCATTCTCATGTTGTCATTTGGATCAATCCATAAATCATGGTGGTCACCATGTGGTGCATTTTTAAGAGTAAAAGATTTCCCTCCATCAGTCGAAACTCCATAACTTACATTTAATACGTATACTTTATCTTCATTCTGAGTGTCAGCATATACCCTTGTATAGTACCAAGCTCTTTGTCTTAGAGATCTATTAGAGTTTATTTTTTTCCAATTATTTCCTCCATCATCTGACCTAAACAATCCTCCATTATCAGCTTCTACCATTAACCAAATTCTTTTAGAGTTCACAGGTGATATAGCAATTCCTACTATTCCCCAGGGAAAATTTGGCAATCCATTGAAATTTGATATATCTTCCCATGTTTCTCCAGCATCAAAACTTCTAAAAACTTTACTATCAGGACCTCCACTATCCATCCTGTATCCATTTCTCTTCATTTCCCATGTTGCAGCATATATTATTCTACTATTATTTGGATCAATGATTACGTCCCCAACACCAGCTTTATCGGATACATATAATATATTATTCCATGTTTTACCTCCATCAATAGATTTATAAAGACCTCTTTCTTTATTTGGTTTCCATAAATTACCAATTACACCAACATACAATATATTAGGGTCTGTTGGATGGATTCTTATTCTAGAAACATGTTCAGAATTTGGAAGACCAATATAATTCCATGTTTCACCTGCATCATTAGATCTCCACATTCCTTTTCCAGAAGAAACATTTCCTCTTAAAGTTTGTTCTCCTTCTCCAACATATATAATATTTGGATCTGATTCACTTACAGCAACAGCTCCTATACTTCCCCCAAAGTATCCATCACTTATAGGTATCCAAGTATTTCCCGCATCTTCAGTCTTCCATACACCTCCACCAGCAGTACCCATATAATACAGGTTTTTATTATTTATTACACCTGCTACAGTACCAGCTCTACCACCCCTAAAAGGGCCAATCAGCCTATATTTAACAGAACTGTATAATTCTTTATCGAAATTTACAAATTGTTTTTTCTGAGATTTTTTTTGAGAAAAAACAGAAAATACTAAAAAGATTAAAAACGGGAAAAGAAGAAACTTTTTCATAATAATTGTGTTTACTTAATGTTTGTAATTCAATATATAAAAAAATTAATAAAAAAAACATTATTGACATTTTGTCAGCCTTAATGTAAATTTGTCTTTTATTAAAATATGAATAAGCTATATATTCAAAGTTATGGTTGTGCAATGAATTTTTCAGATAGTGAAATAGTTGCATCTATTTTAAAAAAGGAAGGATATTCTTTAACAAATGATATAGATGAATCTAATCTAGTTCTTATAAATACTTGTTCCATTCGTGAAAAAGCTGAGGAAACTATTAGAAACAGACTCAAATTAATAAATAAAGTAAAAAAAAATAATCCATCATTAATTATTGGAATACTTGGCTGTATGGCAGAAAGGCTGAAGGAAAAACTATTGAATGAAGAAAAAATAGTTGATATAGTAGCTGGGCCTGATTCTTATAGAGATCTACCAAATCTTGTAAGAAACGTTAAAGAAAAAAATGAAAAATCAGTAAATACTATTCTTTCTCTTGAAGAAACTTACGAAAACATTGAACCTGTTAGAATTAACTCTAATGGTTTAACAGCATTTATTTCAATAATGAGAGGATGTGATAACATGTGCTCTTTTTGTGTTGTCCCTTATACAAGAGGAAGAGAAAGAAGTAGAAACCCTTTTAGCATATTAGCAGAAGCAAAAAATTTATTTTTAAAAGGATACAAAGAAATAACCTTACTAGGTCAAAATGTTGATTCATACAAGTGGTCTCATAATTTTAATAATAAGAAAAAGTTAGAAAGAAACGTTAAAAAAGATGATATAATTTCATTTTCAGATCTTCTCACTATGGTAGCAGAAATTAGTAATGATCTTAGAATAAGGTTCTCAACATCTCACCCTAAAGATATTACTTTAGACGTTTTAAAAGTCATAAATAAATACGAAAATGTCTGTAATTATATTCACCTACCGGCGCAAAGTGGTAATTCTAGAATACTTAAAAAAATGAATAGAACTTACGATAGAAATTGGTATTTAAATAAAATCAAAGATATTAAAACGTTAATTGGAGATGAATGTGCAATATCCTCAGATTTTATTACTGGCTTTTGTTCTGAAACAGAAAAAGAACATAATGATACTCTTTCCCTAATGGATAATGTCATATATGATTACTCGTACATGTTTTATTATTCAGAAAGACCTGGAACATTAGCTGAAAGAAAATATAAAGATGATATTCCTTTGAAAACCAAAAAAAGAAGATTAAGTGAAATTATTGAAAAACAGAACAGTCATTCTCTTAAGAGAAATTCATTATCAATGGATAATATTTATAAAGTTTTAGTTGAAGGTGAATCAAAAAAATCTAAAGACTATTTAAGAGGTAGAACATCTGAAAATAAAACCGTTATTTTCCCCAAGAACGGTAATCTTATTGGAAATTATATTGATGTTAAAATTAAAGATTTTAATTCCGCAACCTTATTTGGTGAAAAATGTTAGAAAAAATTAAATCCGTAAAACAAAAATTTGGAATAGTTGGTAATTCAACCTCCTTAAATCATGCAATTGAAGTGGCAATACAAGTCGCACCAACTGATATGACTGTCCTTATAAACGGCGAAAGTGGAACAGGAAAAGAATCTTTTTCAAAAATTATACATTCAATGAGTTCTAGGAAGCATGGTCAATTTATTGCAGTTAACTGTGGAGCTATACCTGAAGGAACCATCGATTCAGAATTATTTGGTCATGAAAAGGGATCATTTACAGGAGCAAATGAATCAAGAAAGGGTTATTTTGAGGTTACAGATAAAGGAACAATATTTCTTGATGAAATCGGTGAAATGCCACTATCTACGCAATCAAGACTACTAAGAATTCTCGAAAACGGTGAATTTATTAAAGTTGGTTCTTCTAAAGTACAAAAAACTGATGTTAGAATAATTGCAGCAACAAATGTGAAATTACAAGACGCTGTTAAATCAAAGAAATTTAGAGAAGACCTCTTTTACAGGTTAAATACTGTCCCAATTATCGTACCTCCGTTAAGAGATAGAGATGATGATATTTCTTTATTATTCAGAAAATTTGCATCTGATTTTTCTGATAGAAATAAAGTCGATGCTATACGGTTAAATGATGAAGCTAAAACGGAATTAAAAAAGTATAGATTTCCAGGGAATATAAGAGAGTTAAAAAATCTAACTGAACAAATATCACTACTTGAAATAGAAAGAAACATTAATTCAGAAGTACTTAAAAAATACCTACCTAACAATATAAGCCTTCCCGCAATTAGCAAAACTATTGATGAAGTAAATGATGAAAACTATAACGAAAGAGATATCTTGTATAAAATATTATTTGATCTAAAAAATGATGTTTCTGAGATGAAAATAGTTATAGACTCTATAATTAATAATGAATCAGGAAAAGTGATTACTGATGAAAAGAAAATGTATTTAGAAGAAAATAAGGAAAATAAATTGATGATTGATAATCAAAATGATAAAGTAAAAGAACAATTCCAGGAAGTAACAGAGGTAGAAACGGATAGTGAGTCTTTGAGTATTGAATCAAAAGAAAAAGAGCTTATCATTAAAGCACTTTTTAAAAATAATAATAAGAGAAAATATGCGGCCAAAGATTTAGGCATATCAGAAAGAACCTTATACAGGAAAATTAAATACTATAATCTTGAAAAAAATTAAAATTTTTTACCTTTTATTTAGTATAGTGATTTCAAGTTGTGGTATTTATTCATTTACAGGTGCATCAATATCTCCAGATGTTAAGACAATAAGTTTTCAAAATTTTTATAACAATTCACCATTAGGTCCATCTAATATGAGTGTTTTATTTACAGAGATGATCAAAGATTATTTTGAGAGAAATACTAGTCTAACATTAGTAGATGAAGATGGTGATTTAGAAATTGATGGTACTATAGAAGATTTTTCATTATCTCCAGTAGCTCCAACAGCAGATGGTGGTAGAAATTCACAATATTTTACCGGATTAACAAGACTGACAGTCAGAGTAAATGCAACATATTTAAATAATACTGATGATCAATTTAATTATGAAAATAAATCCTTTTCATTTTATAAGGATTTCAATCAAAATACCGAGGAATTATCTTCAAATGAGCAAGAGTTTTTAGAAGAAATTTTTGACCAGATAATATTAGACATTTTTAATGCATCTGTAGCAAATTGGTAAAATGGAAAAAATTAAACTAGATAAAATAGATAAATTAATAGATAAATATCCTTATTTATATCTACCCTACTTGTTAAAACTTAAAGTTTCTAGCAATACTAAATATGAAGAAACACTTAACTCATTAGCTTTAAGACATCCTAACAGGAGTTATTTAAAATTTTTTTTAAATCAAAATATGAATAACGAAGGTCAAATTTTAGATTTATTTTTAAAAACAAAGAAAAGAATAAAAAAGAGTAAAAAATTAGTTAATAATACAAAAGATTTATCTAAGCCATTACTTAAAAAAGATCATTTTATATCTGAGAATTTAGCTAATATATATATCAAACAAGATAAAACAGATGATGCTATAAAAATTTATAAAAAACTTAGTTTAATTAATTCAAAAAAAAAGAGTTACTTTGCAAAAAAAATTAAAGAATTAAAGAAATAATATGTATTCGATAGTTGTAGGTATTATAATATTTTTTGCAATTCTACTAATATTAGTTGTACTTGTACAGAATTCAAAAGGTGGCGGACTTTCTGCTCAGTTTGGTGGGAGTAGCTCAAACCAATTTATGGGAGTTCAAAAAACCAACGACTTACTAGAAAAAGTTACATGGACATTAGCAATAACAATTGTTTTACTAACCATGTTATCAAAAGTATTTTTAAGTGACTCAACAAATATTTTAGACAATTCAAGCCCTAACATTGATCGAGCAAATGAACAGAATGTAATCCCTTCATTCCCGAATCAAAACAATCAAGATACAAATCAAGAAATTGACTCATTACTATAACTTATGTTGACAAATTGACATTTATTTTACCCTGGCACGACATATGCATATATTATATTCAAAAACATTTATTAATAACTTAATTTTTTTTAAAAATGGCAAAAATAAATTTTAAACCACTCGCTGATAGAGTTCTTGTTGAACCTGCAGCAGCAGAGGAAAAAACAGCTTCTGGAATTATCATACCAGATACTGCAAAAGAAAAACCACAAAAAGGTACAATTGTTGCTGTAGGAAATGGTACTTCAGAACATAAAATGAACGTAAAAGTTGGTGATAGTGTGCTCTATGGTAAATATTCAGGCACTGAATTGTCAATTAGTGGAACTGACTACCTCATTATGAAAGAGTCAGATATTTTTGGAATTGTTTAACATATTAATATAAGATAATGGCTAAAGAAATACATTTTAATACTGAATCAAGAGAAAATTTAAGAAAGGGTGTTGATATACTTGCAAATGCAGTAAAAGTTACTCTTGGACCAAAAGGTCGTAATGTAATACTTGATAAAAAATTTGGTGCACCAACAGTTACTAAGGATGGTGTGTCCGTTGCTAAAGAAATTGACCTCAAAGATGCTGTAGAGAATATGGGGGCTCAATTAGTCAAAGAAGTTGCATCAAAAACAGCTGATGATGCTGGTGATGGTACAACTACTGCTACAGTACTTGCTCAAGCAATATTCAATACTGGAATTAAAAATGTTGCTGCAGGAGCTAATCCAATGGATTTAAAAAGAGGTATAGATAAAGCTGTAGTTTCAGTTGTAGAAAATTTAAAATCTCAATCTAAAGATATTAAAGATTCAAGTGAAATATCACAAGTAGCTACGGTTTCAGCAAATAATGACCACGAAATTGGTAAAATGATTGCAAATGCTATGGATAAAGTTGGAAAAGACGGAGTAATTACTGTTGAGGAGGCTAAAGGTACAGAAACAGATGTTAAAACTGTTGAGGGAATGCAATTTGATAGAGGTTATTTATCACCATACTTTGTCACAAATAGTGATAAAATGGAAGCTGAACTTGAAAACCCTTATATACTTATTTACGATAAAAAAATATCAGCAATGAAGGAATTACTTCCAGTTCTTGAGTCTGTTTCTCAAAGTGGAAAACCTCTTTTGATCATTGCTGAAGATATTGAGGGTGAAGCATTAGCAACAATTGTTGTTAATAAAATTAGAGGTGCACTTAAAGTTGCAGCTGTTAAAGCTCCTGGATTTGGTGATAGAAGAAAAGCTATGTTAGAAGATATTGCTATTTTAACAGGTGGAACTGTTATATCTGAGGAAAGAGGGTATAAACTAGAAAGTGCAACAATTGATTACCTTGGTACAGCTGAAAAAGTTAATATTGACAAGGATAACACAACTGTTGTAAGTGGCGCAGGTAAAAAAGCAGATATAAATGCCAGAGTATCTCAAATTAAAAAACAAATTGAGAATACTACATCTGAATATGATAAAGAGAAATTGCAAGAAAGACTAGCAAAACTATCAGGTGGAGTTGCAATATTATATGTTGGTGCCGCTACTGAAGTTGAAATGAAGGAGAAAAAAGATAGAGTTGATGATGCTTTACATGCTACAAGAGCTGCAGTTCAAGAAGGAATTGTTGCTGGTGGAGGTACAGCATTTTTAAGAGCTATTAAATCACTTGACTCATTAAGTTTAGAAAATGAAGATCAAAATACAGGTGTTTTAATTGTTAAAACTGCCCTTGAATCACCAATTAGAACAATTGTTGAAAATTCAGGAGGAGAAGGGTCTGTTGTAATTCAAAAAATAAAAGAAGGAAAAGGTGATTATGGATATAATGCTGCTGTTGATAAATATGAGTCGATGTTTAAAGCTGGTATAATTGATCCTACTAAAGTTGCTAGACTTGCATTAGAAAATGCAGCATCAATTGCAGGATTACTTATAACAACTGAATGCGTAGTTGTTGATGAACCAGAAAAAGATGCTCCAGCTCCACCACCAATGCCACCAGGAGGAGGAATGGGTGGAATGATGTAAAAATTTAAATCATTTTTTGAAAAAGAAGGCCATTAATTAATGGCCTTTTTTTTTGGTTTAAGATCAAGATTTTGATTTTTCCAGGAATTAATTCCACCATCTACATTATATGATTCATGAAATCCATTTTCCCTCATATAGTTTACAGTTATAGTGCTTCTTCTTCCAGATCTACAATAAATAAAATACTTTTTACTCTTATTGAGTGTCAACAATGAATCGTAAAATGATTTTGAATCAAAATCAATATTAATGGAACCACTAATTTTTGATATTCTTATTTCCTCCTCTGTCCTTACATCAATTAAAATAATATCGTGATTACTATTTAATTGATTGTATGCATCAGTGGGATCAATATGAATGTCCTTATTCTGATTAAAAAAAATTAATAAAAGAAATATTTTTATGTAACTCAAATTATATTATTTCAAGTGTTTTTGTCATTTTTATTCCATTAAAACCATCCTTTATCTCAATCACATTGAAACCTTTATTTTTTAAAATAGAGGAAGCAATCATGGATCTATACCCTGATTGACAATGAACTAAATAATTATTATTCTTATCTAGCTTTTTATAATCAAAGTTAATATCATATAAAGGCATATTAAGAGAATTATTACAGTGTGAGTTAGCATATTCATTTTTTGTTCTTACGTCCAGGATAATTTCTTTAGATATTCCATTTATATCTTTACTTTCTATTTGATTTATTTCTGAGTAGTCATTCCCCTGATTTTTCCAATTGATAAATGATCCTCTTAAATAACCAATAATATTATCAAAACCAACTCTCATCAATCGTTTCATTGATTCTTCTTCTTCACCTTCATTACAAATAATTAAAACATTTTGATGAACATCAACTAAATTACCAGCAGATATTGCAAAAGAACCATTAAGTCCTATATTAATGGAGTTTTTTATATGACCTTTTGCAAAATCAGAAGAATTCCTTGTATCAATCATCACATATTTTTCATCATTTAAAAAGCTTTTGAAATCATCAACATTTATTGGAACTAATGATTTTTTTAATAATAAAGTCAAATTATCATAACCGTTGATATTTTTTCTGACAGATTCAATAAAATATTTTGGTGGTTTTGGAATATTGGAACAGATTGAATTAATAAAATCATGTTTATTTTTAAATTTTAATGCATAATTTAAAAGTTTTTGTTTGCCAATCGTAGATTTAGTTTCGGAAGATAAATTTTTTCCACATTGAGTTCCCTTACCATGACCAGGATAAATAATAACATTGTCTGGGAGCTTCATGATTTTCATTAAAGAATAGTATAGTTTGCTAGCTAGTTCTTCTTTTGACATATTATCATAACGTTGAGCAACATCCGGTATTCCAACATCTCCTATAAATAGAGTATCACCAGTAAAAATAGAGTTTTCAATATTTTTTTTATCAAATAGTAAATAACATACAGATTCCAATGTATGCCCGGGTGTATGAATAACCTTAATTTTCAAATTACCAAAGTATAATTCATCACCGTCTTTTTTTGATATAAATTCATAATTTGGCTTAGCATTTGGACCGTATACAATAGGACATTTGTATTTTTTATATAGATCTAAATGTCCGGATATAAAATCAGCATGAAAGTGAGTTTCTAATATATATTTTATTCTTACTTTACTTTGATTTATTAAATCAATATAAACATCAATGTCTCTAATGGGATCTATTATTATACATTCATTATTAGACTCGATATAATATGATGCCTGAGAGAGACATTTAGTATAAATTTGTTTAATAACCATTATTTTGATTTATTTTTTAAAAAATCATCCCAATTTGTTTCTTTCCAATGATCCTCACCAATATATGTTAATACTAAATTATAAAAATCAGGCTTATGGTATCCCGGCAATAAAGTTATTAACTTATAGTTTTCGTCTAAAAAGACTGTCATTGGATATGATAAATTACCATTGGTTAAATAATATGCTAATTCATTGATTCCCCTTCTACCCGACTTCACGTATTTAAATATGTTATCATTAAACTCTACATTATTTTGATATTCTGCGTTAAATTTAATTGGAATAAAATTTTTATTGATCTGATCGATTACTTCTTTATTTGTAAATGTTTTTTGATCCATTACCTTGCACCATCCGCACCATCCAGTATACAAATCGATTAGCATTTTTTTTCCATCATTATTGATACTAGTATTATCTTTTAATTCAACCCAATTTACTTTGGATTGAGAATAAAGTTCATTAAAATTATTATAGAAAATAAATATAAGTAGAAGTAACCTCATGCACTCAAAAAACATTGATAGAGAACAAGCAATGATACTATTAAAAAAAATGGTATCAAACAAAAGTCTTATTATTCATTCTTTAAGTGTGGCAATGGTTATGAATGAGTATGCTATAAAACTTAATGAAGATGAAGATACTTTTTATATAACAGGCCTTCTTCACGATGCAGATTATGAAAAGTTTCCAAACTCCCATCCAAATGAAATAGTAAAAATTTTATCAGATATGAACGAAGAAGAAATATCATATGCAATATCAGCTCATTATTCAAAATGGGGGAAAGAGTGTAAATCCAATTTAGATAAATACTTACTAGCATGTGATGAATTAACGGGTTTTATTATTGCATGCTCAAAAGTTAGACCAAATGGGATTACAGATGTTAAAACAAAATCAGTTATTAAAAGTCTAAGAAAAAAATCTTTTGCTGCTTCAGTTGATAGAGATGAAATATATCATGGAGCTGATTTAATAAAAGTTGATCTAAATGATCATATTGATTTTATTATTAAAATACTTAGAAGAAAAGCTAAGGATTTAGAATTAAAAACTTAATTGAATAGACACCGGGCAATGATCTGATCCATAATAATCATTTTCTATATCTGTATTTTTAATATTATCTAACATAGTCTCTGAGACCAGAAAATAATCAATTCTCCATCCGACATTTCTCTCTCTAGATTTAAATCTATAATTCCACCATGAATATTTTACTTTATCAGGGTTATTAACTCTGTATATATCGATAAATCCATTATTTAAAAAATTAGAGAACCCATCAATTTCTACTTGAGTATATCCAGCTGATTTATTATAGTTTGGCTTTGGTCTAGCTATATCAATCTCATTATGGGCTACATTAAAATCACCAGTAATAATCGTTTTATTTTTTTGACATTTATCTATACAATATTTAAGGAAGTCTTTATCCCACGAATTCCTATAATCTAATCTCTTTAATTCTTGTCCACTATTTGGCACATAAACATTTACTAAATTAAAATTTTCGTACTCAGCACACATAACTCTTCCCTCTTTGTCATGAATGTCTAACCCAATATCATTAGTAACATTTAATGGTTTGTCTTTAGATAATATAGCTGTTCCAGAATATCCTTTCTTTTCTTTGGATGAGTTTACATAAATATGATAATCTTCCATAACCTCAATTGCTTTTAAGGCATCTATTTCGCTAGCCTTAGTTTCCTGAAGACAAATAATATCAGGACTTATTTCTTTTATATCTTTTAGAAAATCTTTTTTCATTATGGCTCTAATACCATTAACATTCCATGATATAATTTTATAATCTTTCATAAAAT
>CEVF01107870.1_pt1 | contig 11807 bp, 12 predicted proteins | sample 356441 | NCBI WGS metagenome assembly CEVF01 (sample SAMEA2622765, study PRJEB7988) | marine metagenome | biome: marine biome (ENVO:00000447); feature: surface water layer (ENVO:00002042); material: "saline water (ENVO:00002010), including plankton (ENVO:xxxxxxxx)" | depth 5 m
TAAGGTGTTTGCCGGGCCACTGGGAGATTGGTGCGGTGAATGGTACAGGCCCTTTGGGGATAACCAGGCCTTGGTGAACGGAGAGGTGGAACAAAACTCCGGCTGTGATGTCGACAATAGATGGCTTGTCACGGAGGAGACCAAGGGCTGGTACAAAATAGAGGTCAATACCAAGGACAACACCATTGCATTCAGCCCTGTCTCCCTGTACTTGATCGGTGATGGGGGACCCAATGGGTGGAACATCAACGATCCGGAACCAATGGAATATATGGGGGGAGGGCTTTATGTGTTCACGGGCCCCTTGGGTTCGGACAATCCCACCGGGGAGTTTAAAATCTCCAAGTTTACCGGTAATTGGTGCGATGGGGATTGGATCAATGCGGCAACAGCCTCACAGTCCATTTTTGACACCGACTTTATCTATACCACTGGCTGTGACGGTCCGGACAATAAGTGGAAATTGAAAGAGGGTGAAGCGGGCAACTATGAGATCAGGGTGGATTTGGACGCGGAAACCATTACCATTACCGCACAATAAATAAAGAATGAAAAAGAATGGAGACGAATAAAATGAAACATGTAGTTTGGGCAATAGTATTGTCCGTGGTCGTTGCCTGCCATAATGATGATGCCACAATGGCGGGGGAGGGGCCCACGGGCCAAATAGTCGAGTATAGTGAGGTATTGGAATTAAAAAAGGACAAGGCGGGGTACAACCCGGGGGAAGAGGTGCAGTTTTCGGTATCCAGAGTTCCGGCCAATACCGTTGTCAGATATAAATCCTTGGGAAAGACCATAGCGGAGGAACCGCTGACTTCAACGATTTGGAGCTGGACACCCCCTGCTACTGACTTTAGGGGCTATATGGTGGAGCTGGTTGACCGATCAAGTGAAGGGGAGGCTGTGTTGGGGACTGTTGCGGTGGATGTTTCCTCTGATTGGACAAAGTTTCCGAGGTACGGATTTCTTTCCAGTTTTGGAAAGATCGATGAGGTTGGAAGAAATGCCATTCTGGACAACCTCAAAGATTTTCATATCAACGGAATCCAATATTATGATTGGCAAGGGAAACACCATGTCCCGCTTCCGTTGGACGAGGGAGGAACCCCCATGGACCAATGGGTGGATTTGTTCAATCGGGAGGTGGAGTACCAAACCGTAAAAGGGTACATCGACGGTGGGCATCAACGCAATATGGCCTCAATGTTCTACAATCTGTTGTACGGGGCATGGAAGCCGGAGGAAGGGGACGGTTTTAGGGAAGAATGGCTATTGTATACCGATAGGCTGCACGGGAATGTAAGCAATCACGACCTGGGGGATTTCGGAAAAATTCTGTTGACCGACCCGGGAAATAGGGAATGGCAGGAATATATTTCCGAAAGGACCAAGGAAGTCTACGAACACCTTGATTTTGATGGGTGGCATATCGATCAATTGGGCGATAGGGGGGCGGTATATGATTATGGAGGCTACCAGGTCGACCTCCCCCGGGATTTTTTGGATTTTATGGATGGATTGACCGAAAAGTTCCCGGAGAAAAAACATGTCTTCAACGCAGTGGAACAATTTGGTCAGGAACAGATTCTTTCCTCAGAGGTTGATTTTGCCTATACCGAGGTTTGGGACAGGATCCAGTATGCGGATTTGGCCCAGGTCATCATTGAGAACGGGGATCTCTCGTCCAATGGCATGAACACCGTTTTGGCCGCCTACATGAACTATGGGGCGACGGAAGGAAATTTCAACACACCTTCGGTTTTATTGGCCGATGCCGTGATATTTGCTTTTGGAGGGGCTCATTTGGAACTCGGTGAGCACATGCTATCGAGCGAATATTTTCCCGAGGACCGGTTGTCCATGGATGCCGAACTGTCTTCCTCCCTGAAGGAATACTATGATTTCATGGTCGCCTATCAAAACCTTTTGAGGGATGGGGGCAGCTCATATTTGCCATCAGTGTCCTCAGAGGGGATGGATATGGGGAACTGGCCCCCTGTCCATGGTCAAGTGGCCGTATTGGGCAAGCAAACGGAAAATGCACAAATAGTCCAATTGTTAAATTTTGATGGCGTGTCCACCCTAAATTGGAGGGATGGGGACAGGATCCAAACCGAGCCAAAGGTATTTTCACAGTTCAAATTGACCATAAACACAACTGCCCAAGTGGAAAATGTCTGGTTTGCATCCCCTGATTTCAATGGAGGGGCTTCCCAGGCGTTAAGTTTTGAGCAATCCCAAGGAAAAATTACGGTAACCGTCCCCTACCTACATTATTGGAGCATGATTGTCCTGGAGTAGGTGAAAAGGATTTAAAAATATAGAAGAGAATGAAATATATTGTAGGAATAATAGTGTTGGTACTGAACTTCAATCTGGCCATGTCGCAGTGGACAACATCCGTTTTGGACTATGGTGTGAAGAAGGACCGGGTGACCTTTGCCTTAAGTGACGGCAGCGCCGTTAGAATTAAGTTTTTGGACGCTAAGAATTTAAAATTTTGGCTCTCCCCCAATGGCCTGTTTGAATCCTCGAACCCATCCTTTGCCGTGGTTACCGAAGATTTTGGCCCAGAATTCACGGTGGAGGTCAATGAGTCCCCTTCAAATTATGAAATTTTCACCGGCGATTTAAGGGTGATGGTCCATAAGTCCCCCTTCAAGGTCCAGATTTTCAACAAATACCAGAGATTGCTTTTGGGGGATGTCGATGACCATCCCTATGTTGTGGACGGTACGGGGATAAAAACATCGAAGGTACTTAGAGCTGATGAGCATATATTGGGGCTGGGGGAAAAATCGGGAAGCTTGGATAGGAGGGGAAGGTCTTTTACCATGTGGAACAGTGATAAGCCCTGTTATTCGGAAACTGAGGACCCCTTGTACAAGAGTATTCCTTTTTTTATGAGCAGCTATAACTATGGTATTTTCTTTGACAATACCTATAAAACCCGGTTTGATTTCGGCCATACCTCAAAGGATAGGCTCTCGTTCTCTGCACCGGACGGTCCTTTCATATATTATTTTTTCCATGGAAAGGATTTCAAGGAAATCTTGGGGAATTACACCAGGCTCACAGGAAATCCCATCATGCCCCCCAAGTGGGCCTTTGGCTGGTCACAGAGCAGGGGCATGTTGACCTTTGAAAAACTGTCAAGGGAAATCGCCGCGGAGTACAGAAAAAGGGAAATTCCTTGCGATGTAATCTATCAAGACATCGGGTGGGTGGAAGGCCTGCAAAATTTCAGGTGGAGGAAGGACCGTTATGACAACCCGAAGAAGATGTTGTCCGATTTGGCGGAGGATGGGTTTAAGGTGGTCGTGTCACAGGACCCTGTGATTTCACAGGCGACGGGAGAACAATGGGCCGAAGCCAATGCCCATGGATATTTGGTGAAAGATGTTCGCACCGGGGAGGCCTATGACATGCCATGGCCCTGGGGAGGGAATGCGGGAGTTGTTGATTTTACCAATCCAAAGGTATCGGATTGGTGGGGAAAACTTCAGCAGCGACCGATTGATGACGGTATCAAAGGATTCTGGACGGATATGGGGGAACCTGCATGGAGCAATGAAGAGAGTACGGATCGGTTGTACATGAAGCACCATTTGGGCATGCATGATGAGATCCATAATGTCTATGGGCTTACGTGGGACAAGGTGGTGACCGAACAGTTTGAAAAGAACAATCCCAATCAAAGGGTGTTCCAAATGACCAGGGCTGCCTATGCGGGATTGCAACGGTACACATTTGGGTGGTCCGGTGACAGTGGGAACGGTGAGGATGTAACGGATGGATGGGATAATTTGGCAAATCAAATCCCAATGGGATTGTCAGCTGGGACGGGCTTGATTCCTTTTTGGACCACCGATATTTCCGGATATTGCGGGGCGATTACCGATTACTCGGCGTTTTCGGAACTGTACATAAGATGGTTGCAGTTTGGGATTTTCAACCCCTTGAGCAGGGCCCACCATGAAGGGGACAATGCGGTGGAACCATGGTTGTTTGGTGAACGCGCCGAAAGGATTGCCAAAAAATCGATTGAACTGAAGTATCAGCTATTGCCATATTTATACAGCTATGCACGGGAAGCCTATGATACGGGTGTCCCTATACTAAGGGCATTGCCCTTGGAGTTTCCAAAGGATGAAGAGGGATATGGGGTTGATGACCAGTTCTTGTTTGGCGAAGAGATATTGGTGGCACCGGTGGTTGAGGAAAAGGCTGATAAAAGGAAGGTCTATCTTCCAAAGGGGACATGGATTGATTATAATGAGCCTTCCAGGGTCTACGAGGGAGGGGCCTCAATAGATTATGGGGTGGGTCTTGAAACCATTCCGATGTTTGTGAGGGAAGGGGCCATAATCCCGAAAATGCCCGTTATGCAATATGTTGGTGAAATCGACAATGCAGTGATGATCTTTGAGATCTTCCCCTCCACCCGGAAGAAAAGTACCTTTGAATTGTACGAGGATGATGGTCAGACCAATGACTATAAGAAAGGCGCTTTTTCAAAGACCTTGATTGCGGTTGAAGGCCATGGGGACAAGTATACCGTTGTGATCAATGAGCCAATGGGTAGAAACTTCACTTCTGGGAAACGTAACTATCAACTTGATATCCATTTACAACAAAAGCCCAAGACCGTAATGGTCAATGGGGCAAAAATCAGGAAAATAAAAAGTGAAAAATTGAAATCCGGGCTAAATTCCAATTTTGGGATAAACGGTTTTTATTTTGATAAGGAAAACAAGGTTTTGTCCATTAGGACCCCCGATACCAAATCGGATATCAATGTGGATATTGTCCTATAGGAATCCCGGAATGGTGAAAAAGGCATTGCCTGAATCCACATATTGGTTTAAAGGTACACTGTAAGCCAATCTTTATTTGAGTTTAGTTTTTTTGAGGGGCATGACATGCCCCTTTTTTGGTGCTTATGGAGGGCAGTCCATATCGGCATAGACAAGGGGATCCCGACAAAGGTGGTTTATCCCGGCTCAAGGGCCAAAAAGTTATGGGAGGCACCATATGCCCACAAGACATGTTAAACCTTGGGGCAGTGAAGGGATCGTTCCCAAGGCAGGTTTGTTTTTGGGAATAATATCATATATTCGCATTGTCTAGGGGTGCCCGTATCGGGCTGAGATCATACCCGGAAGCGATTGCTTCGCACCTGATCCAGATAATGCTGGCGTAGGGAGTGTGACAAGGACCGTTCTTGGTCCTCGTTCCGTTATGGGCACCTTTAGGTTACAGTCCAATGTAAGCCCATATGATGGAAACCTTTTCACAATCTGTTGTTTTGCAGTGGCTCGGTACCGCCTTCGGTGTGGTCCAGGTATTGTTGGCCCGTAGGAACAACGTGCACAATTACCTTTTCGGCATCATCGCCATCTTGATAAGTATCTGGGTCCTCTATGAATCCCGGTTGTATGCCGATATTTTGTTGAACCTGTATTATCTGGCCATGAGCATCTATGGCTGGTTCTATTGGAAGATGGGCGGGCAAAGAAAGGAAGCCCCGATCTCGTTTTCCACGGGCAGGGAGCACGGGATGGCCATAGGCATCGTATTGGGCTGTTTTGCCTTGATGGCCTACTGGTTGGGGGAGCACACGGATTCCGATGTGCCCTATTGGGATGCCATGGTGGTTGCCTTTGCCTGGGCAGGGATGTGGTTGATGGCCAGGCGCAAGATAGAGAACTGGGTCTTTCTGAACATAAGCAATGCCGTATCGGTGCCCCTGTTGGTCTATAAGGGGCTCTATATCTATGCGGGCCTGACGGTGTTTCTGTTCGGCGTGGCCGTTTCGGGCTATATCAAATGGAAGGGGATCATAGAAAATACAGAAAAGGATGGCCATGCACAGGTTTGAGGGCGCGCATATTGGAGAGGGGGAATTCACCCCGGAGGTCCTGGATTGGATCGCCCGGGAAAATTGGTGGAACCTATGGGTGCCCGAATCCTTTGGGGGGCTGGGGATGTCCTTGCCGGAAGGTCTGGAAACCCTGCGGTCGTTGGCCAGATTGGACGGGAGCCTTGGGTGGACCGTTACCCTGTGCAGTGGGGCGAACTATTTCATCGGCAACCTCGAGGGGGATGTGGCGAAGGGGATTTTCATGGGTTCCAAGGCCCCTGTGTGCTTTGGGGGCAGCGGCGGTGTTTTTGGCACCGCGGATAGGGAAGGGGACACCTATGTGGTCTCCGGTACTTGGAAGTATGCCACGGGCGCGCCCTATTTGACCCATTTCACCCTTAACGCCAGGGTCCGGGAGAACGGGACCGATGTCATCCGGGAGGACGGCACCCCATTGGTGCGTTCGTTTGTCCTTGGGCGAAAGGATGTCGAGATCATCAGGGATTGGAACACCATGGGGCTGAGGGCCACGGCCACCCATTCCTTTGCCGTGAGGGCCAAACGGGTACACGGTCGCTATAGCTTTTCATATGATGAACTGTACCGGTCGGACCCGATCTTCAAAATACCCTTTGGCGTGTTTGCGGATCTGACCCTGTGGGTGAACTATATCGGTATGGCCGAACATTTTTGGGAAGAGGCCCGGAAGGTCGCTGGCCGGAACGACTTTGTGGATAGGTTGCAACGGGCGGTTTCCGATGCGGATGGGGAATGTTCGGGGCACGGGGAACGGATATGGCATTTGGTGTCCAAGGCCGAGGGTATCCCGGAGGCCTATGCCCGGGAAATACACCAAAACGCCACGGACTCCGTTGGGCTCTTGGCGGAGGCGGTGGTCAAGGGATATCCGATGTTGGGCATACGCGCAGCGACCATGGGGCATCCCTTGAACAGGGTGTTCCGTGATTTTTTTACCGCGACCCAGCACCATATCTTCAGTCCACTGGGCAGGCGTGGGCATAGGTGACCGATTTTGTCACCGTCCCTTTAGATGGTCCAGTATGAAATCCGCCCGTTCCCCAACGGGAACCTTGGGCACTTCCACAAGATCGTACTGATAGCCGCGATAGGTCTGGATGATCTTGTTATAGGTGAACACAGCCTCGTTCCAATCCAGTCTTTGCTGCCCATCGGTCCGCATGATCTCCTTCCAGGGCGGGAGTATGAACACATGGTCGTTGTAGCGACAGGTCTCCGCGCATATTTTCATGGTGTTCCCTATAGGTATTCCGCTGATACGGGCATAGCATAGGGCGTCCAAAAAGCCGCGGTCAAAGAAAACGGGGGTGTTCCCTTGTTGCTCGTCCATGGCATTTTCAAAACGTTCAAGGGAACGCTCGAACAGGAGGTCCCTGTACCGGGTTTTGTTTTTCCAGGGGAGGCCGTCCCCGTCGATGGCCTGTTGCTCTTGGACAAGCTTTTGGGACACTTCGGGCACCACACGGCACCCTTTCTTTTCCAATGCCCCCAACAAGGAGGTCTTGCCCACCCCGGGACCACCTGTGATCACATAATATGGGGCACTGTCTTTGGGGATCTTAAAAAGGGGCCGTCGCTGTTTGGACCGGTTAAAGATGGGTTTTATCTTCATGCCAATTCATCGGATAATCAAAAGGTCGGCAATATTACGAACTTCCTTGAACCTGGAAAAGGGGCTTTTTCGCGAATAGGCGCTCGACCACTTCTGGATGGGCCGTATGACCGGGACCACCAAGAACGGAAAATTTGAGCCATCCACTATTTGATTCCCATCTTATGAAAGTCAGGTTTTTGTATTGGTTTGGAGGGTGCTCAATTTGATCCGGCGAGTGTGGTATACTATGTCCGGCGTTTCCACAAAAGACAGGGGGTAGGTCCATTTGACAAAGTTTCGGCAAAATAGACCTGACTATAGGGAGTTTGCTTTCGGACCTGTGATGCTATTTTATATGGAAGGTCCATAATGTGCTGATCAGGTAAGATCCAGTTTTCCGTCTTCCCAATACTTTTCCAATTTCTTGCCCTCGACGAACACCCCCATTCCCAGTACGGTATCATGTATGGTGCACATTTCCAATTCTACATAGAACTTATCGATTGCGTACAGTCTGTAGGAGCAGTCAATGGATTTGAACGAAGTGAGGTATACGCCCTTATCCCAAAGGACATCCCATTGTTCTTCGTTGGACAACATCAAAAATTCGTAAATGCCCATCAGTATTCCCCTTTTACATCTTCATATTCAAAGTGATCCGTTGCTTCCGGTTGGTTTCCAACGGCGCTTTTGCCACGAAGTTTCCCAACGGTATGGGCCGTCATTTCCGATTCGGGATAGGGCCTTAATAGTTCCCCCAATTTCTTTTGGTCGAGTTCGTCCCCGTATTCGGCCAACCATTCATCCTCCAATCCGTCGGGCAAAATGACCGGCATCCGTGGGCCTTTGAGCTTCGGGTTGTTGTGTATTTCGGCCATCATGGGGTTCCCCTCGGTGGTCACTATGGAAAAGGTGTTCAATACTTCCCCTGTTCCCGGGTCCGTCCATTCGTTCCACAGTCCTGCCAATGAAATGGGCTTTTTGTCCTTCCGGGAGATGTAGTAGGGGACGGTCTCCTTTCCATGGTGGTGGTGTTCGTAAAAACCGTCGATGCAGATGATGCAGCGCTTGTCCCTGGCGGACCTTTTGAAGGAGTTCTTTTCAAAGATGGTTTCGCCCCTGGCATTGAGCGTCTTGTTCCAAATGTCCTTTTTGTCCCTGGCCCAACCGGGTACCAGCCCCCACTGGGATACCACGGGATAGTTGGGGCTCTCACGGGTGTAGATGAACATTTTGGGGTGTTGGAAACCGGTAACGTGGAACAAGGGCAGGTCGGTTTCCTTGAGAAGCTTTTCCTTTATTTCCCGGATGGCGTTCTCATCCCCATAATGTATGGCACGTTTAAGTTGGGTTTCTGTCTGGGCTTTTACATCGTAGCACATGGTTGAGGTTGTTGGACGTTGCTGGTATCAAGTTAGTTATAACATTTAACACAAGCAACAATCCTTGGCGATGGATATATTCCATAAATTTGTAATATTTCCAAATATTATGGATGGATTTGAAGAAAAATGCCATACGGTTTGTAAAAGGGTGCTAAAAAAGCATTATGACCAGTTTAGAAAGGATATCAAGGATGGGTTCTTTTACAACACCCCTGTCCAAGGACAAAGGAGGTTGACCGAAATGTTGGGCAATTTTAGAAAGGAAATGGATGGGGTGGTCCAATTGGGCAGGAACAATACAGATCTGGAGGTGATCAAGGAGACCATAATGGGGGAGTATATGCAAATAGGCAGGAAATATGGGGAAAGGGTATTGAAGAGGGCCGGACTTAAAGGGTAAATTGACCTTGGGCATCATTTAACTATGGATTTTCCCGTCTTTGATAGGGCATGGAATGCTTTCAGGTTTTTACTTTAGTGGATGGTTCACAGGCCGAATTTTTGAAGGCCACCCCATGTCCTTTACTAAAACCGTCATGGTCCAAAGGTGTTCAAAACAGTTTCTTGTCAAAAGTGTAAAGCTCGAATACAAAGTTCCTGGGAGTATCAAGTATATGGTCGGTACATATTGTTCCATCAATTTATTTGGAATTATTTTCAGCTTTATCCGATGTGTTTTTGAGTTCAATAAGTGTTGATTGAGCCGCAGCACACAATTTTTTCACACCTTCTTTTTCAACATATACTTCTGACCGGCAAATGGTTAAAGTTCTGCCATGTTTTAAGACCTTGGATTTTCCAATCAGTTTTTCGCCATCACCGGGCGACATAAGGTTTAGTTTGAACTCAACTGTCAAAATTGAAGAACTTTCTTCCATCACTGAAAATGCGGCATATCCAGCAGTGTTGTCAGCGATTGTACTGATGACACCTGCGTGAAAAAATCCGTGCTGTTGTGTCAAGTCCTTACGGTATGGCACTTCAATTTCACAATAGCCAACTTGGACGTCAACTAGTTTGGCTCCAATCAGCTTCATAAATCCTTGTCTATTGAAGCTGTCCTCGATTTTTTGCCTATAATTTATGAATTTCGGTTCCAGTTTCATTCCTTCAATTATTGCCAACTTGTTTATATGCCCTGTTTTAACTGAACATGCCACCATTGAAGCTGGCCATGCCCAAGTTGTCACATTTTTTGTTAAGCACAGTTTTTTGACGGGCTCACTGTAAATTTGGGGAAGATGGAACTAAATGTAATATTTTTCGATAAATGAGGAATGGGGAAATCTTTAAGGAAAATTAAATTATAGGGTTATTAAGATCGGATATCTGCACCAACCCCTTTTTTTAAATTCTGAAAAAAACCTTCCCGAAACGCTCCAAGAGCGGGGCGGGGGAGCTTTGTCCCTTGAAATTGGCCGAAAAAGTCCTGGACCAACTGTTCTTCGCCCTTTTGGGCCGCCCAAAGATCTGGGTGCTAAGTGGCCTAAAAGCAAAAAGCCCCTAAAAAGGGCTTAAAAGAGGTCGTTTTTTGGCCGTTCAAGGGGTTGTGCAACGGTTGCCAATGTAAGCAGTTATTTTGCTCGTTCTTTTAATACTTCTTTTAGTGCTAAAGTTCCGTTTAAAGCCGATGGAAAGCCTGCATAGACTGACATTAATATCATAACTTCTGATATTTCCTCTTGTGTTACACCTACATTCAATGCAGCGTTGATATGAACTTTCAGTTGAGGTTGTGCATTCCCCATCGCGGCTAAAGCCGCAACAACTGCAATTTCCTTTGTTCGGTTGTCCAAAGTGGTTTCTCGGCTGTAAACATCTCCAAAAGGATATTCAATTGTATATTTTGCCAAATCTGGCGAAACACCTTTTAAGCTTTCAATTACTTTTTCTCCTGCCTCACCGTCGATCTCTTTTAGTTTTTTCCAACCTCTTTCAAATCGTTGCGTTTTTGTACTGTCCATTTTTGTTTGGTTTTTCGTTTGCCCATATCCACTTAGGGAAATGAATAAAGTGAATATTAGAATTGATGGATATTTCATTCTGTTTTTAGGCAAAAATAGGGGGTGAAAGAACTTCCTGGGCAGGACTTTTTCTTGAATTTCAGGTACTTTTGAATTCGGTAGGGGAAAGGTTTGTTTTCTGCTTGAATATTCTTGAAAAATAAGAACTGTCCTCGAACCCTAATCGAAAAGCGATTTCTTTTACGGATAGATCCGTAAAATAGAGCAGTCGTTTAGCTTCCGTTATTTTCTTTTCCAAAATGATCGTTTTAGGGCTTTGCCCATAATTTTCCTTGCATATTTCGTTGAGCTTGTCAATGGTCAAATTAAATTTTGAAGCATATTCATTAACGGAAATATTTTCGTTAATGGTGTCCGACACCAATTTTGAAAAATGAAAAGCGAGTTTGGATTTGTTTTCCTTGTTTTTGGGATTTTCATTTGCGAATCTTTTTAGTTGAAGTAACAGGTATGAAATTCCTTGTACGATTATTTTTTCGCCCAATTTGTCATTTTTATTAAATTCCGTGATGAGATTTTCAAATAAAGGTTTTAGCAGTAGTGTGTTTTTGTTTGATAAATCAAAAAAGGGTTCATCTGAAAAAGTGGTTGTTTCTTTAGAAAAATGCCTGTCAAAAACGATAATATAACCATTAGAGTTTTTGGAATATGACCAATTGTGTACTTGTTTGGGGCGCATCAAGAAAATCCTATTGTGTTTGATTTCATATTCCTCAAAGTCGATCACATTGATTCCTGTGCTTTTTGTGAACCAAACAAGTGAATAAAAGTCGTGTCTGTGTGGCCATTCAACATTTGGGTCTTCCGTACCCTCAAAAGTTCCAATGTAGAAAAACTTTTCTTTTGGATTGGATATTATAATGTCCGATATGGAATATTCTTTCAGCAGGGTGTTGGTT
>CEVF01154161.1_pt1 | contig 11801 bp, 8 predicted proteins | sample 356441 | NCBI WGS metagenome assembly CEVF01 (sample SAMEA2622765, study PRJEB7988) | marine metagenome | biome: marine biome (ENVO:00000447); feature: surface water layer (ENVO:00002042); material: "saline water (ENVO:00002010), including plankton (ENVO:xxxxxxxx)" | depth 5 m
ATGATGGTCAAGAGCGGCAACCAAATGCGTAGCGTTACGGCTGCAAAACATGCAGCATAACTATAAATCATCATTCCTTGATGGAGGGAAAGGTCTTTGTTTTTTATCGCGGTATACGCCCTAAGGGTAGTAAACAACCATATGAGTCCAAGACTTATAAAACCTATAGATGAAACAATTCCTCCCGTGGCAAAAAAACCGAGGTATATACCACATAACCCACTGACCAAAGCAGATATCACATATATTTTACCAAGGTTTCTATGCAGGTTCAATCGCTTGGCACGAAGTTTCCTTATAAATTGCGACCAACCTACCAATAGTGCCAAACCCCCAAAACTTATATGACCATAAAAGGCTATTTTCCAAACGGTATTGGATAATAAGTCATTGGATTTGTTCATCAAAATCCCAAAATCTTCAGTAGCGAATATGTAAATCAATGGGTAAAGACCAATTCCAATAGCAAGAAGAACAAAAACCACCCAAGCTACTTTATTTCTCACCTTTTGCGCCATATTGCCGGATTAAGCTAGAAGTAAGTTATCGATTATTTGGCGATAAAAACAAGAATTTTGACGGTAATTCGTTATGAATGCATTGATTAGGCATTCGAGCCACATCCAAATCTTATAACTATGAAGACGATTTTACTCTTGATTACCCTTGTTTTTTCTGGCATGGCAGTATCCAGCTGCACCAATGATGAGGATGAAACGGATTTTGAAATCCTCACTCCTGAAGAGGAGCAACAATCTATTTTAAAAATGGAACAGGAAAACCCGAAATAATCCTTTAGGCATTGTGCCGCTCTCGTGCCAACAAGGTGTTTTTGAGCAACATGGCAATGGTCATTGGCCCTACACCACCTGGTACTGGAGTAATATAGGCTGCTTTTTTACTGACATTTTCAAAATCGACATCACCGGTAATGTAGTAGCCTTTTGAAGATGTCTCATCAGGAACACGGGTAATGCCCACATCGATTACGGTAACACCATCTTTTACCATATCGGCCTTCAGAAACTTTGGGACCCCCAATGCGGATATTACAATATCGGCCTGAAGCGTCAACTCCTTAAGATTTTTGGTCCTACTGTGTGCAAGGGTTACCGTTGAGTTTCCCGGGTTGCCCTTTTGGCTCATTAAAATACTTATGGGCCTGCCCACAATATGGCTCCTGCCGATCACGACCGTATGTTTCCCTTCGGTCTCCACGTTGTACCTTTTCAAAAGTTCCATAATACCAAATGGCGTTGCTGAGATAAAGGTTTCCATATCCAAGGCCATTTTTCCAAAATTGGTGGGATGAAAACCATCCACATCCTTATCGGGATCCACGGCCATCAGCACTTTTTCCTCATCAATATGTTTGGGCAGGGGCAATTGAACAATATAACCATCAATATTTGGATCATTGTTCAATTCGTGCACTTGCTTCAGTAAATCTTCTTCGGTGGTTTCCTCCGGAAGGTGTATCAATGTAGATTCGAAGCCGATTTTTTTACAGGAACGTACTTTACTACCCACATAGGTTAGACTGGCACCATCGTTACCTACCAAAACTGCGGCCAAATGGGGAACTTTTTCACCCCTTGCTTTCATTTGTGCCACCTCAACGGTGATTTCTTCCTTTATCTGGTTCGATACTTTTTTTCCGTCAAGGATTTCCATGGGTTGTGTTGGTTTTTACTTCTGAATAAGGTTAAGGTTATCTCATATTTTGCATCATCTGCATCATCTTTTTGCCTCCGCCCCCTTGCATCATCTTCATCATCTTGCTCATTTGATTGAACTGCTTCAACAATTGGTTCACTTCTTGGATAGAGGTTCCACTACCTGAAGCAATCCGCTTTTTACGGCTGGCATTCAGCATGGATGGTGTAGATCTTTCTTCTGGGGTCATGGAATGGATAATGGCTTCAATATGTTTAAAAGCATCGTCATCGATATCCAATCCTTTCAATGCCTTCCCTGCACCTGGGATCATTCCCATCAGGTCTTTCATGCTCCCCATTTTCTTGATCTGTTGGATCTGGCTCAAGAAATCATCAAATCCAAATTTGTTCTTGGCGATTTTCTTTTGGATTTTACGTGCCTGTTCTTCATCAAACTGCTCCTGGGCACGTTCCACCAAGGATACCACGTCTCCCATTCCAAGGATACGATCGGCCATTCGGGATGGGTGGAACACATCAATGGCTTCCATTTTTTCGCCCGTACCGATAAACTTGATGGGTTTATCCACCACAGATTTAATGGAAATAGCGGCACCTCCGCGGGTATCACCATCGAGCTTGGTAAGGATAACTCCGTCAAAGTTCAAAACATCATTAAAAGCCTTGGCCGTATTTACCGCATCTTGTCCGGTCATGGAATCCACAACAAACAAGGTTTCTTGGGGCTCTACGGCTTTATGGATGTTGGAGATTTCTGTCATCATCTGTTCATCCACGGCCAATCGGCCTGCGGTATCGATGATCACTACATTGCATCCGTTACTTTTTGCGTGGGCTATACCTGCCTTGGCAATGGCCACGGGATCGTTGTTATCACGGTCGGAATATACCTCCACCCCTATTTGGTCCCCTACCACGTGCAACTGGTCTATTGCGGCAGGACGATACACATCACAGGCTACCAAAAGTGGCTTCTTTCCTTTTTTATTTTTGAGATAATTGGCGAGTTTACCGGAAAAAGTGGTTTTACCGGAACCCTGCAAACCGGACATCAGGATAACAGAGGGATTACCTGAGAGGTCTATGCCTTCTGCATCGCCACCCATAAGTTGGGTAAGCTCATCTTTCACCAATTTGACCATGAGTTGACCTGGCTGAAGCGTGGTCAACACGTTTTGGCCCAATGCCTTTTCTTTTACCGTATTGGTAAATTCCTTGGCAATTTTAAAGTTGACATCGGCATCCAACAAAGCTCTTCGAACTTCTTTGAGGGTCTCTGCTACGTTGATTTCCGTAATTTGACCATGCCCTTTGAGGACGTGAAGTGCCTTGTCTAATTTTTCACTTAAATTATCGAACATATGTTCTTCGTTTTAAAGGAGGGACAAATTTAAGAATAATATAAAAGAAAAAGGACGGCTTTGGGGAGAGCCGTCCTTCTTTTGGAAAAAGATTGGGGAAAATTTTATGGTTTCTCGAATACCAAGGTATTCACAACTCCATCATCTGTTTCATCTGTAAGTTTGATTTGAGTGGTTGTAACGGAAACTATCTTCCAATCCTCGGTCAATTCCGCAAGCTCGTCATCTGTGTCAAAATTGATATAGAACTTCAAATTTTCATCAGAATCCCGAAGCACTCTCCAAAGACCATTTGTTATTGGGTCGGCATTGATGGATACTTCTACTTGATGATCGGTAGAGAAATTAAAATCCATTCCCTCATAGGAAGATGTCATATCCACTTCTCCTTCCTGATAGAGAGCAATATTCCATGTTCCGCCCAAAGCGATATTCCTTATTTCAGGAATGTCATTATCATCGATGCTATCTTCACATACTCGAAGCAGTTTCATTTCATCACCTGTTTCATCGATCTTAAACTCTAATCGTTTTTCGAACATTTCCTTAATGGGCCATTCAAAACTGACCCCTGGTTCTTCACCTATGGAAATCATAAGGGAAAGTCGGTATTGACTGTTCAGACCCATTTCCCAGGTTCCTTCCATGGTATTTACTCCATTTCCCAGGGTAACAACTCCATCTGCCATAAATTGAAATTCATAGCCCAATAGTCTTTTAAGTTCCTCTCCTTGGCTGGTAACATCTTTGATTATCCATTCGCATTCTTTGAGCAGGGCAACAAACGTCTCTCCGTCGATATCATCCGAAGGATCTATGTCACATCTCTTTTTAAGGACGACCCTATTACCTTCATCTTTATATAATTTGATAACCCCTTCTTCAAGTTCATAAACATACCAATCTCCTGAGAAGTCCGAAAAGTTTTCAAAATTAAGTTCCAAGACCACACCTTGATCGGTCATACTGGTACTCCAAGTGCCCATAATCTGATCTAAGGTAAAGGTTGACATATATACAGTCCCATCTTCAGAGAAGGTCAATAGATACTCTACATATTGTTCTGTATTGTCAATTTCGTCACGGATGACTTGTCTTATCTGGAAAGGACAGGCCACCAATAACGCATCGAGTTCCTCTTCTGTGAAATCATCATCGTTATAATCATTATCATCGTCCTCATCACAATCATTCTTGGCCGTTTCCAAGGCTGCGGCCAATTCGGCATTTGTTTCGACCACAATTTCAGTACCATCATACTTTTTAAGGGTAATCGGAAACTCAATACTTATCAATTGATTATCATCCAAATCAGCAAAGAACCTTCGCATGCCCTTATCACTTTCGACTTGAAATTCACCGGTCAATTGATTTTGGATATCGAATGTGAACAAAGTTATAGGGTAAACAAAGTCGATACATTCAATATCGTCATCATCCCCACCTTCGAGACACTCCCGGGCCAAGGCTTCCAGTTCTTCTTGGTTTTCTATATTGACCTCGCTATAATCGGACAGCGTGATGACAATTGGAAAAACAATATCAAGGATATCATCGTCATCGTCAAGTTCATCAAATATTTCTTCAATTACTTCCAAGTCACTTTTAGAATTAATGGTTACCCCTACTCCATTGACATTTACCGTGTAAGGAAATTGAATAGAAAAACAACTTGCACGATCTACAATATTATCATAGGAACCATCATTGGAAGACGTCTTTTCAATCAAAACAGCGGTTGATGAATTAGCCGTTATGGCTTGATCCTCCGAACCCCCTCCAACTTCTTCATATTCTTCTTGGCAAGAGGACAAACCTAAAACAAGTACAACCAGTACTGCACGCAACATGTTGTGAATCAACTTTTTCATATTATATGAATTTTGGGGTTATAATTCGATTTAAAAACAACCCTCTAAAAAAAAACCCTACTTTTCCTTAAATATTTTCAGATATATTTGAACCGACAAACAAACTCCCATCCATGAGCAACGTATGCGAAGACCATATTTTCAGTAAAGTTTTCAAAACCCATTCCAAAACGGTCTTCAACTTTATCTTCTATAAATTCGGGAATGAGGAAAAGGCCCACGATGCTGTGCAAGAAGCTTTTGTAAAGTTGTGGCAGAACTGCGCCAAAGTCAGTCCGGAGAAAGCGAAGTCCTATGTATACACGGTGGCCAACAATCTATATTTAAATGTGATAAAAGCCGAAAAGGTCCGACTGAAACATGCTAATAGTCTTAGCAATGACCGCACCAATGAGTCCCCGGAATTTTTAATGGAGGAAAAAGAATACAAAGAAAAATTGGACAATGCCTTGAACGCGCTGCCCGATAACCAAAGAACCACCTTTTTGCTCAACAGGATTGATGGTAAAAAGTATGCTGAAATCGCGGAAATGGAAGGGGTGAGCATAAAAGCTATCGAAAAAAGAATGCATTTGGCATTGAAGAGTTTGAGGGAACATATTGATGGAATCTAAAAATTATGGTTTATAATATAAATTATAAGGTAGGGTATTTTAATAGGTAATTGTTAGTATAACGTAAAGCAGAACCCATGCAAGAGAATTATTTGGCAAAATGGCTTAGCGGAGAGCTTTCCGAAGAGGAGCTCAGGGAGTTTGAGAATTCCCCTGAGTACGCCTCATACAAAAGGCTCAAGGACGCCACAAGCGGTTTACAGGCTCCCGAATTTGATCCGGACTTGGCCTTACAGCGCTTGAAAGAAAAGCACATTTACAATACGCCGAAGGTAATTTCCCTGAATCCATTCAAGAAATTCCTTAGGGTAGCCGCTGTTGTTGCCATCCTATTGGTAGGTTCTTATTTTTATGTAAGCACTTTGAACGAAAAGGTCAGCACAGCATATGCCGAACGTTCCGAAGTTGTACTACCCGATAATTCCGAAATCTTCTTGAATGCCGATTCCCAAGTATCCTTCAGTAAAAAGAATTGGGACAACAAAAGAAATGTAGATTTAAAAGGAGAGGCTTTCTTTAAGGTGGCCAAAGGAAAGAAATTTACCGTGTCCACCGAACATGGGACCGTTGCCGTACTGGGCACACAATTCAATGTAGAAAACCGCAAAGACTTCTTTGAAGTAACCTGTTACGAAGGTCTGGTAAGGGTCACCCATAACAATCAAGAAACCAAGTTGCCAGCAGGAACCTCTTTCTTGGTAATCAATGGTAAGATTGTCGACGATGGGATGCCAAGCGGCTCACTTCCTTCTTGGATGAACAACGAAAGTAGTTTTGAGAGCATACCCCTAAAATACGTTTTTGCAGAACTCGAAAGACAATTCGACATAAAGGTATCTTCAAAAAATATCGACACAAACCTTTTATTTACGGGCTCTTTCAACAACACCGACCTTGATATGGCGTTAAAAAGTATAAGTACCCCCTCCAAAACAAATTACAGAGTAAAAGGAGATAATGTACTTTTTTATGCTGGGAACACACCATAATAAACAGTTAGGCCCTGTCCTTGTTCTTTTGTTTTTCATGCTCTGCAACATCAATGCGCAGAAAAAACAACAATCTTCCATTGGTCTTATTTCCTACCTAAAATCCTTGGAGACCCAATTTGATGTCAAATTCTCCTATCTCGATGATGATCTGGAAGGACTCACCATTACAATTCCTGAAAACCTCAACTCATTGGGGGGAATTCTTCAATATATTGAAGATACGTTCCAAATTGAAACAGAAAAACTCAACGACAGATACTACACACTCACCAAAGATGACCGTGTAGATCTCTGCGGTACGGTATTGGATAATTTTGCCGAAAACACGGTAACAGGCGCCACTGTGGAAGTACTTGGGACCGATATTGCCAAAATCACCGACAGCGATGGTTCCTTTGCATTCAAAAACATTCCCCGCAATACATCTCTTCAAATCCGATATTTGGGCTATGTCACCAAGTACATAAAAGTAGAAACATTGCTGCAACAAAGTGGATGTCCTAAAATATTACTGGTACCATACTATGAACAATTGGACGAAGTGTTTGTGTACAAATACCTCACCTCCGGAATCATCAAGGAAAAAGATGCCAGCATCACCTTGAACACTGCCGAATTTGGGATTCTGCCAGGACTAATAGAACCGGATGTACTTCAAACCGTACAGGCACTTCCCGGCATTAAGAGCATTGATGAAACCGTATCGGATATTAATGTCCGAGGGGGAACCAACGACCAGAACCTTATACTTTGGAACGGAATCAAAATGTACCAATCCGGTCATTTTTTTGGATTGATATCCGCTTTCAACCCCTACCAAACAGATAAAGTAACCATCTACAAAAATGGAACCCCAGCAAATTTTGGGGATGGCGTGAGCAGTGTCATTCAAATGGAAACAGGAAATACCATCACAGATACATGGAAAGGAGGCGGAGGATTTAATTTGATTAGTGGAGATGTATATGCAGAGGTCCCGATAACCAACACATTGGGCATCCAATTTTCTGCAAGGCGCTCGGCAACCGATTTTTTGAGCACACCCACCTACAAACAGTTCATCAACAGGGCTTTTCAAGATAGCGAGATAACCCTTCAAAACAATAGTACCGTTGATGATGAATTCAAAAGGGATGAGGATTTTTTCTTTTATGATTTCTCAGGAAAAATCCTGTACGACCTCAACGAGGACCATAAAATTAGATTAAGTGCCATTCACATTAAAAACAATTTAAAATTTGAAGAGACCAATCTTTCCGCCAACGAGACCAATATCAGTTTATTAAAGCAGGACAACCTATCCGTGGGAGGGCAATTGCAAAGCAAATGGAACGATAGGTTCTCTTCGCTCCTCAACATTTATTATTCCAGATACAATCTGGATGCGCAAAATGTTTTTGCAAACCAAGTACAGCAATTGTTCCAAAACAACCAGGTGATTGAAAACGCTGTGAAACTGAACACCAATTATATCTTCAACGATGAACTCAGCTGGAACAATGGCTATCAATATATTGAAACGGGCATCATCAATGCCACAGTGATCAACCAACCTGATTTTAATAGTGAAATAAAAGGGGTGATTCGTACACATGCACCGTTCACACAGCTCAACTACAATTCGCCGAACAACAAATTCATTGGAAAAATTGGGGCGCGCTTCAACTTTATTGAAAACCTGAACACATTCAACAAAATTCTTATTGAGCCGAGGGTCAACCTAAATTTCAAACTGGCCAATTACCTAAGAGCGGAAGTTTTGGGTGAGTCCAAAAGCCAGACCACCAATCAGGTCATTGATTTGGAACAAAACTTTTTAGGCATTGAAAAACGGCGGTGGACCCTATCAAATGACAACACGCTCCCCGTTACCAAGAGCAAACAAGCATCAGTCGGCATCAATTACGAGAGGAACAATTTTTATGTGGGCATTGAAGGATTCTACAAAAATGTGGACGGTATCAGTACAAGCACCCAAGGATTTCAAAATCCATATCAATTCTCAGGTGAAATTGGCAGTTATGATGTAAAGGGGATTGAATTCCTCATCAATAAAAAAGGAGACAATTACAGTACTTGGTTCAGCTATGCCTACAACAAAAATGATTATACGTTTGACTCCATTGTACCACAGTCCTTTCCCAACAACCTGGATATTAGGCACACCATTACAATTGCAAGCACCTACACGTACAAAAACCTGAAATTAAGTATCGGGCTCAATTACAGAACCGGTAAACCATATACAGAACCCGTTGAAGGGGAGGACGGTCTGGACCAGGATTATTACCCCCCCAGAATCAATTATCAATCTCCGAACAATAGTCGGCTACCGGAATATTTCAGGGCAGATGCCTCAGCGATTTATAATTTTCAATTGAGCAGGACCATTCATGCCAATGCCGGACTCTCCATTCTCAACTTTACCGATAGAAAAAACAAGCTCAACAAATATTATCGTGTCAACGAAGATGATGAAATTGAGACCGTGGAAAACTTTTCTTTGGGCATTACCCCGAATGTGAGTTTTAGGGTGAATTTTTAAATTTTGTAATTTTATTGAATCAATCTCCCCGATTCAGCCAGTCTGAATCACCCCTCTTTGCACTAAGAGGGGAGCTTTTAAAGTAGAGATTGATGAAAAAAAGAATCCACAACCTCAAGGAACTAGAACAGTTTCGAAAAAAATTACGGAAAAACTTAACTCCAGCCGAAGCTTTTCTGTGGCGACATCTAAAAGCCAAAAAATTACAGGGAAGACGTTTCAACCGTCAGCATAGCATCAAAAACTATATCCTAGATTTTTATTGCGCTTCTGAGAAACTTGTAATAGAGTTGGACGGAGCTGTTCACAACTCACCCCAAGCCCAAGAATAAGATGCCAAACGTACCAAGGTTTTAAATGAATTGGGATATACCGTTATACGATTTGATAATAAAATGGTATTTGAAAACTTGGAATCCGTACTGTCAGAAATCTCAGAACATTTCGCACACCTTAAAAAAAGGAGATAACAGAGGGATTACATCCTTTCAGGAACATCAATACCCAACAAACGGAATGCAGATTGGATTACCTCACCCACTTTTTTGGACAATTGCACCCTGAAATTCTTCTTTTGATCGTCCGTTTCCCCTAAAATCGATACTTGTTGGTAAAAGGAATTGAACTCCTTGACCAAATCGTAGGTGTAATTGGCAATCAATGCAGGACTGTAATTTTCTGCCGCCAACTGAACCGTTTCAGGAAACAATTGAATCTGTTTCAAGAGTTCCTTTTCCTTCTCATGCAGTTCCAATGAAGTCTCCACGGCACTGGACCCAACATTGTCCGCCTTTCGCAAAATAGATTGGATCCGTGCGTAGGTATATTGGATAAACGGACCTGTATTCCCTTGGAAATCTACTGATTCCTCTGGGTTGAACAAGATTCGTTTTTTGGGGTCTACCTTAAGAATATAATATTTGAGGGCGCCCAAACCTATGGTCCGGTACAATTGCTTTTTCTCTTCTTCGGAGTACCCTTCCAACTTGCCCAATTCTTGCGAAATGGATTCAGCTGTGTCTTCCATATTTTTGATAAGGTCGTCCGCATCCACTACGGTTCCCTCCCTACTCTTCATTTTACCGCTGGGCAAGTCCACCATTCCATAACTCAAATGATACAATTGCTCTGCCCACGAGTATCCCAATTTTTTTAGGATAAGGAACAAAACTTTAAAATGATAATCCTGCTCGTTCCCAACCGTGTACACCATTCCATTGATGTCGGGAAAATCGGTTACCCGTTGGATAGCGGTACCAATATCCTGTGTCATATAAACAGCGGTGCCATCGGAACGAAGTACAATTTTTTCATCGAGTCCCTCCTCGGTAAGGTCAATCCAAACACTCCCGTCCTCTTTTTTAAAGAAAATACCACGTTCCAAACCATCTTTTACCACATCACGTCCCAACAAATAAGTATCGCTCTCGTAGTACAAGGTGTCAAAATCAACACCAAGGTTTTTGTAGGTGATGTCAAAACCATCGTAAACCCAGCCGTTCATTTTTTTCCAAAGCGCCACTACTTCTTCATCGCCAGCTTCCCATTTACGAAGCATTTCCTGGGCCTCCAATAAAATTGGCGCCTCTTTTTCCGCTTTTTCTTTTGGGGTTCCAGACTCGACCAATTCGGCAATCTGCTCTTTGTATGCCTTGTCAAAAGCCACATAGTATTTTCCAACCAAATGATCCCCTTTCAACCCGGAAGATTCAGGGGTTTCCCCTTTACCAAACTTTTGCCAGGCCAACATACTCTTGCAAATATGGATGCCACGGTCGTTAATGATCTGCGTTTTGTACACTTTTTTGCCCGAAGCCTTCAAAATTTCAGCAACAGAATACCCCAAAAGATTGTTTCTGATGTGTCCCAAGTGCAAGGGCTTATTGGTGTTGGGCGAGGAGTATTCCACCATCACCGCATCATTGGACTGGGATTTTACATAACCAAAATCGGTTTCATCAGCGACGCTGTTGAAGAAATCAAGGTAGTAACTATCCTCAATGACAATATTTAAAAAGCCTTGTACCACATTGCATTTGGATACCTCATCCACATGCTCCACAAGATATTCCCCGATTTGGGTGCCTATTTGAACAGGATTCCCCTTTACATGGCGCAACATGGGAAACACCACAACAGTTATATCTCCTTCAAAATCCTTTCGGGTAGGTTGAAATTCCACTGTAGGCAAGTCAACTTGGTACAGTTGTTTTACCGCCTCTATCACTTTTTGGGTCAAATCGTTCTGCAAACTCATCTTTAAGGCTTTTCAGGGCGCAAAACTACGTATTTTTTAGGCTTTTCCCATACCCATAACCAAATGGTCCGCCGTAATTTGATTAAATTTAAACATGCTATTGAACCTCTCCTACTCTGACCAAAACATCACTGAAAAAATAGATGCCGCTGTTGGCAAACCCATGCCCATGAAAAAGCGGTTGATCATGGGAGGTATTGGCTCGCCCAAACTGCACATTACGGCAGCAAGCGTGGACATCTACAATTTACTCGTATTGGACAACACCCTGAAAACCTGTAATGTTGAAATCCGACCCAATGGCATTATTGTCCGGTTCCGTTCCCGTTTGGAAACCTTTGGCCTTATCATCCCTTACTATAAACTCAATATCAACAAGGGACACATAGGCATATACTCCATTTATATGGACCATTATTTCATCAAAGTACGTTCAGACACCAAGGCCATACAAAAATTCTTTCGAAAATTACTGGACCACC
>CEVF01078961.1_pt1 | contig 11793 bp, 11 predicted proteins | sample 356441 | NCBI WGS metagenome assembly CEVF01 (sample SAMEA2622765, study PRJEB7988) | marine metagenome | biome: marine biome (ENVO:00000447); feature: surface water layer (ENVO:00002042); material: "saline water (ENVO:00002010), including plankton (ENVO:xxxxxxxx)" | depth 5 m
TCTTGCATTGCTTTCAGAGTTACGAAGAAAAAATGAAAAATTTAATTATTTTCTTGTATTTTTCTTTTGTATTTTAATGTTTATAACATTTAATTTGATTAATTCAAGAGCTGCATGGCTTGGTTTGATAATATCTATACCTTTTATGAATGGGAAAAGGATCTTAAATTGGTATATTCCTTCATTAGTATTTTTTGCATTAGGTATTCTTATATCAACTTTACCGAATATCCCTTCAAATATTCAAAATGGATTTATATCTCTTATACCCGATAATATTCTTACAAACTTCAATGACTTTTCAATTAATTTCGAAAATCTCGAAAGATTATTAATTTGGAAAAATTCTTTAATATTGATATTTCAAAAACCATTTCTAGGATGGGGCGCAGCTAGTTTTCCTTCCCTTTATTTTTCTCAGACTGGTGTTTGGAAAGGACATCCTCATAATTTATTTCTTGAAATATCAATTAGTTATGGACTAATTGCCGCAATCATCCTATTTACATTTATTGTTTTATTAATGAAACGTTCTTACGCAAATATCCTTAGAGATAAATTAATGGTCAACAAATTTGAAAAAGCTTGGTGGCTTTCTTCTTTCATATTTATAACTTTACATTTATTTGATATTGTTTATTTTGATTTGAGGATAAGTATTTTATTTTGGATGCTGCTATCAGGTTTATGCGTAAAGAAAAGCTAAGAAAATTTAATATATAAATTCACAAAGAAGTATAAATTAAGAATGATATAAAAATAAAAATTTAATAAAAAAAAATTTTATAATTTCTTATTAGGGATAATTATTTATCTAATGAGCAATATTACAAGAAAAGGAATTATTCTTGCAGGAGGCGAAGGGACAAGACTATATCCCCTTACAAAAGCTGTTAGTAAACAATTAATGCCAGTTTATGATAAACCAATGATTTATTATCCTCTTACAACTTTAATGGATTGTGGGATTGTCGAAATACTTATAATTTGTAATTCATACCATTTAAATAACTTTAAAGCGCTTCTAGGAAATGGTAATCAATGGGGAATAAAAATTGATTATGAAATACAAAAAAAACCCGAAGGTATTGCCCAAGCATTTTTGTTAGGAGAAAATTTTATTAAAGACAGTAATGTAGCCTTGATTTTAGGCGATAATCTATTCTATGGAAATAACTTTAAAGTGAATCTAAAAGAAGCAAATAATAATCTTGAAGGCGCGACTTTATTTGCATATCCAGTGAGTGAACCATCAAGATATGGCATTGTAGAATTTGAAAAAGAAACAAAACAAGTTATTGATATTATTGAGAAGCCAAATAATCCTAGAAGTAATTACGCAGTAACAGGCCTATATTTTTACGATAACGATGTTATCTCTTATGCTAATGACTTAAAACCCTCAATAAGAAATGAATTAGAAATAACTGATATTAATAAGAGATATCTCCTTGAAAAAAAACTTAAAGTTACTATTCTTGGCAGAGGTATGGCTTGGTTAGATACTGGTACATATGATTCTCTACAGGAAGCTGGTTCCTTCATCAGAACATTAGAAAATAGACAAGGGTTAAAGATAGGATCTCCTGAAGAAGTTGCATGGAGAGCAGGTCTAATTAATGACTCTCAATTAAGAAATTTAGCATCTACTATTTCAAAAAGTTCTTACGGTAGTTATTTAATTGACCTGATATCCAATAAAACAGTTTCTATTGATGATACGTAAGGTGAAAATAGAATTTTTAAAAGATTATCAAAATAATATTTTATCTGGGCCAATAATTATTTCTCCTGAAATATTTATTGATAGTAGAGGATATTTCTTTGAATCATGGAATGAAAAAAAATTTAATGCAGCTCTTAAATCAAAAAATAGTTTCGTACAAGATAATCAATCTTTTTCTAAGAAAGGAACACTTAGAGGTCTTCATTATCAATTAGAACCCTTATCACAAGGAAAACTTATTCGAGTTATAAGAGGAGAAATATATGACGTAATTGTCGATCTTAGGCATAAATCCAACAGTTTCTCTAAGTGGGCTGGAATAAATTTAAGTTCAACTAATAAAAATCAATTGTGGGTTCCTGAAGGATTTGCTCATGGATTTTTAACTCTTGCTAATGAAACTATTGTTGAATATAAAGTTACTAATTACTGGGACAGTGAATTAGAAAGAACGATTCTATGGAATGATCGACATTTAAATATAAAATGGCCAGAATTAAAAGGATTTAATAATAAATTTTTCATATCTAAAAAAGATTTAAATGGGAATAGATTTAAGGATCTTTTAGAAAAAGGAGAATTGTTTAAATGAAAATTTTATTAATAGGTTCTACAGGACAGCTTGGCAAGGCAATAATTAATTCAAAACCAACCGATGTGAAACTACTTACACCCAATAAATCAGAGTTAAACTTAACTCTTAATGATCTTTGCGTCGAATATATAATTAAAAACAGACCACACTGGATAATCAATTCCGGAGCATATACTAACGTTGACAAGGCAGAGATAGAGGAAGATATTGCTTACGAGATCAATGCAAATGGTCCTAGCTGCATAGCAAAAGCTATTTTAAAAACAGGAAGTAAGCTTCTTCATATAAGTACGGATTATGTCTTTGACGGTCAACAGAATATACCCTATGAACCGAATCAAAAAGTATCACCAATTAATGCTTATGGACTATCGAAGGCTAAAGGAGAGGAATATTTAGTGAAAATGATAAAAAAAGATAATCAGCTCTCGATACTTAGAACAAGCTGGTTGATGAGTAGGAATGGGAATAACTTTGCAACAAAACTTCTTAAGTTACATGAAGAGCGCGCAACAATTAATGTTGTCTATGATCAAGTGGGCTCACCAACAACTACTAGTTCATTATCAAAAGCGATTTGGAGATTAATAAAGACAAATGATTTTTATAGTAAAAATAATAAAATATTTCCTATATTTAACCATTTTTCTGACGGAGGAATTGCAAGTAAATATGATGTCGCAGTCGAAATTGGTAAAATCGGCATAGAAAAAGGTTTAATTAAAAAAGTTGCTGAAGTAAATCCTATACTTACTAGTGGATTCCCAACTCCTGCAAAAAGGCCAATTTATTCAGTTCTTGAATCAAATACTACAAAAAAAATCCTTAAATTACAAAATAAGTATTGGAGAGATTCTTTATTTGAAGAATTTATAATCTAATTTGATTACTTGAAGAAAAGATATTAAAATTTACAAATGAAAAAAGAGCAAATAAAAGTAATAATAACTGGTGGTGCTGGTTTTATTGGAGGTTCACTAATAAGAAAATTGATAAATGATAAAAAATATTTGATTTACAATATTGATAAATTGGGTTATGCAAGTGACATATCTTGGATTAAAAATAGTAAAGATTACTCAAAACGTCATTTTTTTTTAAATAAAGATTTAAAAGATAAAGAATTTATTTATAAGTTAGTAAGTGATATTAAACCTCAATTAATAATTAATTTTGCGGCAGAAAGCCATGTAGACCGTTCAATTGAAACTCCAATAAATTTTATTGAAAGTAATATAGTAGGAACATTTAATTTACTTGAGGCAGCAAGAACTTATTGGGAAGGTTTATCAATTAAAGATAAATCACTCTTTAAATTTATACATATAAGTACTGATGAAGTATTTGGCTCACTCCAAGAATGCGGGAAATTTGACGAAAATAGCAACTATGACCCTAGAAGTCCATATTCTGCAAGTAAAGCAGCTAGTGACCACCTAGTAAGGAGTTGGAATCATACCTATGGTTTACCAACTATGATTACAAATTGTAGTAATAATTATGGTCCTTATCAATTCCCTGAGAAGCTTATACCGTTGTCTATATTAAAGGCACTAAATGGAGAAAAAATTCCTCTTTATGGTAATGGCTTAAATATAAGAGATTGGTTATTTGTCGAAGATCATATAGATGCAATAATGCTTGTAGCTAAAAAGGGAAATATTGGTGAATCATATTGCATTGGGGGGTCAGAAGAAAAAACTAATAAAAACGTTTTAGAAAATATTTGCAGAATAATGGATATTAATTGCCCCAAAGATTATAATCACTCATCTCTTATTCAAAAAGTTGCTGATCGTCCTGGTCATGATAAAAGGTATGCAATAAATGCTCAAAAAATAAAAAAAGAACTAGGATGGGCTCCAAAAATTAATTTTGAGGAAGGATTAAAGATAACTATTGAATGGTACCTTAAGAATTTAAATTGGTGTGATCTGGTTATGAAAAATTCAGCTTATAAAGGTAAAAGATTAGGATTATGAAATATAATTTAAACAAAATTTATGCTTTGACTTTACCCATATGGATGAAAAGTAGAATAAATCTTTTTATATTTTTCTGCTTAGATTTTACTCTTTTTTTATATATAAAAAATCAGTTATACGCTGATAGGCTTACATTTAGATTAATATCATTTAATTTATGCCTAACAATTCTTTGGTGTCTCATAAGTTATATAAATGGAAGATATAGCAATTTCAAAAATATTAAAAATATTTTTAAAAAGGTATATAAACTTATAACTGCAACATTAATTACATTAACTATTATTTACATACTCGATAAATTAATTATTATTTTATTTCCAGATTTGATACCATTTGGAAAAGATAGAATTATTTTTCTAGGAATTACAAGTTTCTCTATACAAGTATTAAAAACTTATCCTTTTAGAAAAATAACATTAAAAAATAAAATATTTATTTTAGGAAATGATATGGAGAAAAAAATTTTCAAAGAATTTCTTAATCAGTTTTCTATCTCCAAGAATTTTAATATTATTGACTTTTCAACAAACATTCAAAAACCAATAAATAATCAAACAATATTAATACTAGGGGAGGAATCTGATAAAAAAAACATAAATTATATATATGAAAATTTTTTAAGTCTTAACGCAGAAATACTTTCACCTTTTAATTGGTGTGAAAAAAATTTACAAAGAATTCCTTTGATCTATTTATGTGAAAAAGAATATCAATCTAATGATTGGATAATAGATTCAGAGAGTTTTGAATGGAGATTAAAAAGATTTGGTGATATTACAATAAGCCTTATTCTATTAATAATATCAGGACCCATTATAATAATTGCCTCTTTTATTATAAAAATTGAAGATAGGGGACCAGTCTTTTATAATCAGATTAGAACGGGTCTAGGTGGAAAAGAATTCAAAATTACAAAGTTAAGAACTATGAAAACAATGTCTGAGAAGAATGGTCCAGTATGGGCTACAAAAGATGATAATAGAATAACAAAAATAGGCAGTATCTTAAGGAAAACCAGGATAGATGAATTACCTCAATTATTATCAGTTTTGAAAGGGGATATGAGTTTAATTGGTCCCAGACCAGAACGTCCAGAAATAGAAATTTTGTTAAAAAGAAATATACCATATTATGATCTTAGAAAAGTTATTAGGCCTGGATTAAGTGGCTGGGCGCAGGTAAATTACCCTTATGGAGCATCATTAAAAGATTCTGAAAATAAGTTAAGTTATGAGCTTTTTTACATTAGAAATTATTCATTTTGGCTTGATTTATTAATATTCATTAAAACTATTAAATTAATTTTTAATATGAAAGGCTCTTCGCCTAACAAATAATGATTATTGATAGTTTTTTATTTTTCCAGGAAATTAACCTACTAGAGATAAGATTAGAGTACTTATATCCTGTAGTTGATAAATTTATAATCGTTGAGGCTTGTCAAACTTTTACAGGAGAAATTAAAGAGTTTAATTTTGAGAATAATATAAAAAGATTTTCAAAATATCTAGATAAAATACATTACTTCAAAATAAAAGATAAGCATTTAAATTATGAGGAATTAAAAAATTTTCTCGCTAAAAGTAAAAGAAAAGAATTAAATGATATAGGCGCTTTAATAAAAAGACATGATTATTATGATAAAAATAATCTTTCTCATCTTTTAGATACTTATCATAGAGAATGTATAAAAATTCCTTTAATAGATTTATGCAAACCTAATGATTTAGTTTTATTATCAGATTTAGATGAGATACCAAAATTCAGAATAATTGAATCCTTTAGAAAAGATAATTTTATAAAATCTCCTAAAGTTTTAATTCAGCATGAATTCCAATTCTTCCTTAATAATTACTCTCATAGTAATTGGCAAGGAACTATTATTATTCCTTTTAATTTACTAATGAATAATTCACTAAATTTACTAAGAAGGAATTCTAATAAAATAGATAAATTAAAGGATTCAGGCTACCATTTTACTTCTATTGGTTCTTTATTTGACATAAAGAGAAAAATTAAAAGTTGGGCTCATCAAGAATTTAATCATCCTATCATAATAAATAATATTGAAAGTAATATAAAAAATGGTTTAGATATCTTTTACAGAATTAAGAGACCTACTAATAAATGTATTAATCTAGATAACAATAACTTAATAGATAAAAGGATGGTTAATATAATAAAAAAATTCAAAAGATATATTTTAGAAGAGACACAGAAGGATAACTTATATAAAATAAAATACATATTTCTTCAAATAATATTTTATTCTATTAGAGCAATTTATAATCCAAAAAAATTAACGGGAAAATTTAAAAAAATTTTTAAAAGTAGATATGTCTAAAATAAAGCTTTCAATTTTAATACCTTTATATAATTATAAAGATGGTGCTAACAAAATTATTAATTGTTTAAAAAACATTAATGAAAAAGAGTCAAAAGAAATTGAAGTTATAATTAGTGATGATTCAAATAAATCATTAATAAGACAAGATACTCAAGATTTATTGAATAAAAAATTTTATTATTTCAAATATATTTTTAATAAAAAAAAATTAGGTGGAGTTAATAATTGGAATAAATTAATTAGATTATCTAAAGGTGATTATTTCTGGTTACTTCATCACGATGAATATTGGATTAAAGAAAATTTCTCCATAAAAAATATTATTAAAAAAATTTCAAAAAATGATAAATCTATTTTTATAATCCCTATTAAAAAAATTTTCCAAATAAAAAAAGGATGCTTAAATTTTTTAATTTTACAAAATCATTCAGGCAATAAGAAATTAATTCAAAAATTTATAATGAATAGAAATTACCTTATTGATATAAATATAATTGGACCACCATCTTCCCTAATTATTTCCAAAAAATTTAAATATCTATACGACATTCGATTAAAAATTCTTGTTGATGTCATTTATTATATAAAACTATTTGAATTTGTTGAATTTTCTAATATAGAAATACTTAGTAACAAAGAATATAATATATATAGTTTACAAAATAATAAATACTCTATAACTAATTCACTCAAAGGAAAATTTTATGAATTAAAACTTAGAGAAAAGAAATTTATTATGGGTAAAGAAAAAGATAATTTTAAGCAATTTATAAAAAAATTAATTTACTTTATAAGATATAAATTATATTGTATTTCATCAACAAGGATTTATAAAGATAAATAAAAAATGAATAAAAAAGCTTGTAAAATTTTACCTATTTCATGCCTTTGCTCTATTTACTTTAATACCGAAATAAATGATTTTGTACTAGCTATTGATAGCTTGCTTATCCAAGACTATAAACCAGAAGAAATTATTATCATTGTAGATGGATTAGTAAGTAAAGATATTTTTAAATTTATAAATTATCTAAGAAATTATAGTATTTTTAAAATTTATTTTCTAGAAAAGAATGAGGGTCTAGGAAATGCATTAAAATTAGGTTTAACTAAATGTAAAAATAATCTAGTAGCTAGGTTTGATACTGATGATATTAATTTAAAAGGAAGATTAAAAATACAATATGATCTTTTTAAAAAAATCCCAAATGCTTCAATAATAGGAAGTAATATTATAGAGTATAAAAATCTAAATACTAAAGAGAAATATATTATTAAAAAGGTTCCTGTAAAATCAAATTCTATAAAAAATTATTCAATTTATAGAAATCCTATAAATCATCCAACTGTAATTTTTAAAAAAAATGAAATTATAAATTTAGGATCATATCGTAATATCAAATATTTCGAAGATTATGATTTATGGTTAAGAAGTTTAAAAAATAAAATGATGATAATAAATATAGAAGAACCATTGGTAGCTATGAAAAGGGAAACATATTTATCAAATAGAAAGGGTATCAAATATGCAATTTATGAATTGATTTTTATAAAAAAAGCTTTAGAAGAAAATTTAATAATAAAAAAATCAATTCCTTTTTTTATTATAAGAGTTATTATTAGGTTAATACCAAATCCAATTATTGCCATTATTAAGCTTCTCGATCAGCAAAGAAATTTAACTGATATTAATCTTATTAAATACATTAATGATATAAAAAATAATCCTAAATCATTTTCTTCAATGATAAGTAAATTTATAATTGATAATAAATTATGATTTTTAAAAAGTACTTCAGATTTGATAATAATCTAGCATTAAATACTTCATCTCTATATTTTATTTATTCTATAAATTTTCTTATAAGCATAATAATTCTTCCAAAATTAATATCAAATTATGGTATTAAATCATGGGGAGAAATTACTTTTTGTCAAATAGTAATTAACTACTTCATTTGGTTTATTGACTGGTCATTTCCACAATATGCATGCAAATCAATATCAATTAATGATAAAAAAAACAAAGAAAGAGGTTATATATTCTCTATAACAAGGACCTCACAATTGATACTTTTAATTATAAGCTCAATCTTAATTTTATTTTATGGAATATTCATTTCAAATCATGAATTAGTATATATTTATGCAAATTTAATTTTAATTGGCAATTTTCTTCAGTCCTATTGGTATCTAAATGGTAGAGAAAAAATTTATGAAAGTGCTATTTTGCAACTCATTAATAAATTAATCTTTACTTTTTTAATTTTAAATTACATATCTGTTAACAGTTCAATAGAAATATATTTTTTATTGCTTGGTATTTCAAGTTTAATAACGGGATTTTTATGTACAGGAAGAATAGTTTTTAAATATGGTGAACGATTAGAATTTTCACAAATCGATAAATCAATTGAACTAATAAAAGAAAGTTTTATGTTATTCAATTCTTCAATTATTGGAAATTTGACCACATCATTAATACCTATTCTAATTGGTAATTATTGCAGTATTGAACAATTAGGTATTTATAATATTGCTGATAGAATCAAAAATATTTCAATACAGGTATTAAATCCCATAAGCCATTCAATATTTCCAAAAATGACTAAGAAATACTTTAGAAGTAAAAAGGAAGGTAATAACAACTTTATTAGATTAATAATATCAATTACTTCTATTGGGATTTTTGTTCTAATATTATTAAATTTGAATATAGATATTGTGATAAATTATTTTTCAAAAAATAATTTATCAGATATAAGAGAAGTTTTAAAAATATTATGTTTTTCATTTTTGATAAATATTATTTATGAAACATTTATAAATCATTATTTAGTAATTAATAATTTATACAAAGAAATTAATAAAACAAAGTTATTGATATTTTTTACAGCAATTATCTTTGGATTGCCACTTATTTATTTCAAAGGCATATTAGGAGCAGCAATCACAAATCTAATCTATGAAATAATAGGATTATCTCTTGTAATAAAAATATTCCAGAGAACAAAAACAAAAAGTTATTTTATTAAATAGATTTATTTTATGATTTATTTAGAATTTCTAGAAGGGCAAGGTTTAGGTAATCAATTATGGAACTACGTTTCTTTAAGGTCAATCTGCAAATATTTAAATTATAAATATCAGGTAATAAATCCTGAAAAATTTAAAGGTAAGAATTTCTTAGATATTGATATGCATAACTTAAATAAAGCAAAAAATAAAGTCATTGATCCTAATATATTTTCTGAAAAAATTTACTACGATAATCAACTTAATAATTTTTCTTGTGATTTTGACCCTGAAATATTGAATATAAAATCCAATACAAAAATAAAAGGACTTTTTCAATCAGAAAAATACTTATTTGATTTTGATATAAATAACTTTATAAAATTAAAAAATTATAATTCACTTATGAATGAAATAAATAATAATTTATGCATAATAAATATAAGAGGAGGAGAATATAAAAGATTTAAAGAATTAATATTACCTAAATCTTACTGGTTAAATGCTATTGAGAACATGAAAAAATACAACAAAAAATTAGATTTTGCTATAATAACTGATGATTATGATTACGCTTCTAGATTACTACCTGAATATAATATAATAAAAGGAAATATTGATGAAGACTTTAAAAGAATATATGTGGCAAAATATGTAATTGCTTCAAATTCTAGTTTTGCGTATTTTCCAATAACGTTAGGTAATAAACCATTAAAAGTAATTGCTCCTGCTCATTGGTCAAGATTTAATAATAAATATAAAAGATGGATATCCCCCGCTAACTTTTATAGTGGATGGAAATACCAAAATCAAAAAGGAGAAATAATTTCATATAAAGAAATTAGAAATTATCTTGATAAAACAAGAAATGTATATTACAGATACAACATCTTAACAAACAGAAGCAGCTTTAAAAACAAAAATTTATTATCAATTTTTCCAAAAAGAATTAAAAATTTTATCAAATTTATCTTATCAAAAATCTTTCCAATGATAATAGGATAATGGATAAATATAGAAAGGATCTTGAGATTATTATAAAAAAAAATAATTTGTGTATCTCAAGAAATCCTCATGGAATTGATAGATTATGGCCAAAGTCATATATTAAACTTTTTTATAATAATTTGTTTAAGATTTTTTATAAAAAAAATAAATCTCCTAAAATTTTAGAAATCAACCAAGAGAATAAAAATAATATTAAAGTTTGGGAAATCTTCTTTGAAGAGGGAATAATAGATAATTATGATTTAGATTATCTAATAAATAATCAAAATTCATTCAATTATGAATATGATTTTATTATAATTTCAAATCCTAAGATTATTTATAGATTAAATTATATTTTCGAAATATTAAATTTATTAAAAAATAATGGTCTATTAATTATAGAGAATATTGGTAGGGAGGGAAAATTAGTTATGAATATTTATAATTCCTTGTTTTATAATTATATAGTTGAACTACACGATTATCGATTAAACAGTTTTGTAAATAAGAATGCATTATTAACAATAAAAAAAAGTAAATATATTTTTACTTTATTTAAAAAATTTAAAAGTCTTTTCTCTTTAATAAATTTTTTTATTATTGAATGCTTAATAAACTTTTTAAAATTTTTTAAAAATATTTAAATTATTATGTATATATTATCTTTTTATAAATAATTTAAATTGCATGAAAATAAAAAAAGAAATTACTCTAGTATCTATTTCAGATATAAAAATAAAAGAGACAATAAAATCATTATTAATATCTAATAAAAAATTAAATCCAGCAAAAACATTACTCTTCTCTTCAAAAAGTATTTATTTAAATAAAAATGAGAAAAAATTTATTAATGTGATTAAAATTAATCCAATTAGCTCTATTCGAAAATATAGTGAATTTATTATTTTTTCACTTTATAAATATATTTCTACATCACATGTACTTATCGTCCAATGGGATGGTTTTATAATAAATTCAGAAAATTGGAATAATGATTTCCTAAAATATGATTACATTGGTGCTCCATTTATTCCTAGAGATGATGATAAAAATTATTCTAGAGACGAGTCAGGAGGTTTTTATACTATTGGGAATGGTGGATTCTCATTAAGAAGTAAAAAATTATTAGCCG
>CEVF01154581.1_pt1 | contig 11793 bp, 12 predicted proteins | sample 356441 | NCBI WGS metagenome assembly CEVF01 (sample SAMEA2622765, study PRJEB7988) | marine metagenome | biome: marine biome (ENVO:00000447); feature: surface water layer (ENVO:00002042); material: "saline water (ENVO:00002010), including plankton (ENVO:xxxxxxxx)" | depth 5 m
GATACTGCAAAGTTAAAGCAGTTACTGTCTGTTGTTGGTGACGATATTAATGTTGAAGTCGTTGAAAAGAACGAAAAGAATGTTAGTATTGGTGTGTCGGATGACACGACTAGCGTCAACTTCATGCTTGCTGACTTAGCAGTAATCCCCAATGTTCCTGCTCTAAAGGATTTGCCAGAATTTGATTTGCAAATTCCTTTTAGCAACGACTTTGCAAAGAAGTTCGTTCGTTCAGCAAGTGCGTTGAGTGATTGTGACACATTTACCATTGTGCCTAATAAAGACGGCATTCAACTGGTAATTGGTTATTCTACAATCAATAGCAATCGTGTATCTCTTAGTGCCATCAATGAAGGTAAGGGAACACTTGATGATCCCATAAGTTTTTCCGCAAAGTATCTTAAGGAAATTCTAAATGCCAACAGTGACTCTGAAAAGAGTGTGTTGAATGTAAGTTCCAAGGGAATTGCGAGCATTGAGTTTGAAGTGGGTGACTTTCGTAGCAGTTATTATTTGGTTGAAGTTCAAACAACCGATTAATGAATTTCTTAGAGGAAACATCGCAGTCTCCAGTTGAATCGGAAAATAGTCTTTGGGTTGAAAAATACAGACCCAAAGACTTACCCGATTATATTGGGAACGAACCTCTTAAGAAACGAGTAGCATCTTGGATTGAAACTAAAGATATTCCTCATTTGCTTTTGTATGGCAAAGCAGGTACGGGTAAAACAACTTTAGGTAAGTTGATTACCAAACAAGTTCCGTGTGATTATTTGTACATCAACGCAAGTGACGAAAACAATGTAGATACCGTTCGTACAAAGATTAAGTCTTTCGCAAGTAGTATGGGTTTCAATGACCTCAAGATTATTCTACTTGATGAGTGTGACTTTCTTACAGGTAATGCACAGGCTGCTTTAAGAAATCTTATGGAGCAGTTCAGTGCTACTACTCGTTTTATTCTTACTTGTAATTACCACGAAAAAATAATTGAACCGATTGTCAGTCGTTGCCAAACATTCAACATCGTTCCTCCCAATCGTAAAGATGTTGCAGTTCATCTTGCAAAGATTCTTGCAAAGGAATCTGTTAAAGCACAACCTGATGATATTGCATTGCTTGTCAATAAAGGTTATCCAGACATCCGTAAGGTAATCAACAATGCACAACAAAATAGTATTAAGGGTACACTTGAGATTGTCAAAGATGATCTTATTGAAGGTGACTATAAACTAAAATTGTTGGACATTCTAAAAACTGCATCCAAAGATAAAAAAACTGCATGGAAAGATGCACGACAACTAATTGCCGATGAGCAAATAAACGACTTCACCGATGTATATAAGTTTTTGTTTGATAATGTAGATGAATACGCATCGGGCAAAAGTGCAAGTATTGTAATTCTTCTTGACCAACAAACCTATCACGATAGTTTGGTGGTTGATAAGGAAATTACCTTTGCATCTACAATCGCACAAATAGTTCAGACACTTTAATTCTTTAAAGAGTCTTCTAAAGAACCAATCTTAGGGTTGGTTCTTTTTTATTCGATTATTGGCTAACACACAGTACTCCGAGTTAAGTTCAAATCCAATAAAGTTTCTATTTAGATTTTGAGAAGCAATTGCCGTACTACCACTTCCCATATAAGGATCAATAACAATACCATTTTCAGGACATACCAACGGAATGATTCTTTCAATCAAAGAACTTGGATACATCGCAGAATGATTTGTATTTTTATGATTACCAACTGCGTGACTCAATACATCTGTTTTCATTTTTTGTCCGTGCATACGAATAATGGTGAATCCTTGGTTTCTTAATTGATTTGTTCTTCCACCTTGCTGACCACCATAAGCAGGTGCATGAACACCACGAATCTTTATACGAAAGTCGTATAATTCACCTTGTCTATATTCATTGATAACTTTATTGATTTCTTGTTCAGCATATATCTTTTCAGAATTAGATAAATCAGATTCACTCAGCATATCAAGATATTTTAGCCCTTTTGTATCAGACCGATTGCAACTTAAATCAATATCAGTTTTTTCATATTCATCTTTGTTGTAGTAATAACCTTTTTCTAATGCAAAGTGAAAAAAAGGTTCGGTAGAATTAACAAGTCTTGTTTTACATTGATGAGGAGTTGGGTTCGTTTTATGCCATTGAATAACATTCACCAAATATAAATTAAGTTCATTTTTAATGTGTTCCGCAAACTTATATGGAATAAGTTGAAGTCCATCGTTGGGCAAATACTTGTCTCCGATATTATATAGAATACTACCTGTTGGTTTAACAACTCTTACGAGTTCTTTTACAACCTTGGTTAACGAGTATATATATTCGTCTATTGTTTCCTCTTCACCAACACTACTTCCATAATCTCTTTGCTGAAAATACGGTGGTGACGTAATGACACAATCAATGGAATTTGGTGGAAGTTCTTTACAAAGTTCATAACAATCACCATTAACAATTGAATTAAGATAAGGTATCGTAATATCTTCAAAAAAAGGTTTAGTATCAACAGACATTATGATAGTATTACATACACACTTAAAATAGTCAATTTAATAAGAATGTATATATTTATAGATGATGAATAGTACCCACATTAAAGAAGCAAATATAGAGAATGACCTATATTATACAGGTATTGCCGAAAAAGCATATGATAAAGTGGTACGGTTTTTAACTAAACATAAAGATAAATTAGAAGGTGAAGGTGAGAATAGTATAGTAAATAAACCTTTCATTCCACTTACACAATGGAAAGGTGTTGCTCTTAGAGGAACAGACATAGACAAAAACTTTCCGTCTTTAAGTGAAGTGGTATTATTTTTCATTCCAACAAAAAGTACATCACGTGGTGGAGTAACAATCGCCGGTGGTTTTACAAACAAAAGTTTGAAAGTCGGTGGAATATCATTTAAAGGTGTAATTGTAAATGCAAATCTAATTGGTGATTATAATGGCAAGTATATGGATACTCGTCTTGATAAGGATACATTCATTCACGAATATATACACTTTCTTGATCATTTAAGGTATCGTAGTCGTGGTTTAAGCAAAACAAGTGCCAAGTACTTAGATACACAAGATATAGAAGGATACTACAATACACCTGAAGAATTTAATGCATACTACCAAGAAGGACAAAATCAGATTGTTCGTATGTGGAAAAATCTACCAGATGACTTTAAAAAGAAACGTTTGGAGAGTTACAAAGCATTTCAATCGTGGGTAATAGATGTACAATTCTTTGATCGTGACTTTCTAACATATATCGACAAAAAGTATTTAAAGAAATTTAAAAAACGATTGGCAAATTTATATATGTATATACAAAAAGGGAATCTATCGGAAATCATTTCGGAAGACACAATTAAGGTTGATACTAACTCTATTAAAAAGTGGTCGAAGGATTTAAGAGTTCTTACTAAAGCATATAAGCAAATCGGTGATAATAGTGAAGACCCACAAACAATCAAAGACTTTAAAAAAGTAAGAAGAGCATTTGGTACATTTCAGCAAAACTTTGAAGATTGGGTTTACAAATTCTTTTTACAATACAAATGGATTGGTTCAAAAGAAAGAGTTGAAACTTGGGAAGAAAAAGAAGTTCGTGAAAAATGCTGGAGAGCAGTTACAAGTCTTGGTGGTAACTTTCCAGAGATGTGGGACTTTCAAACTAAAAAACATCGTGTAAGTCCACAAATACTTGCAAGAGAACGAGAAAAAAATATTAGAAGGTATCGTGCGGCGTTTCGTGAAGGTATAAACGCACTTCTTCAGTACATTGCAATTAATGGTGACCAAGAACGAGAAAAACCAATTGAGCAAGCACAAATAGGACCAGTCAAGTTGGTTATTCATAACTTCAAAAGAAAAGGTGGAAGTGAACAAGGAGAAGCAAGTCGTGAAAGAAGTTTCAAGCAACTTGTAGATGGAATCAAAAGTTGGTCAAAGAAAATCCAAAAAGCAGGATTTGGAAAATGCATAGAAGGATTGACCGTAGATATCGATTTCGGATTAACGGGTGAAGGTGGAGATATGGTAAGCGGTGAGTATTATATGAACAAAGATATGCTCAAGTTATACGGAGCAGGAATGACACAAGATACGTTCACACATGAACTCGGTCATCGTTTTTGGTATCGTGAACTTCCATCTAACGCAAAGAAACATTGGCAAGATACAATCAAAAGCAAAAAGGTAGCAATAGATTTTGAAGATGTTGATGAGTATGTTAAAAAGTATTTTAATAAACACGGAGAAAGACTTTACAAAAGAAAAGCAGGATTAAAAGTCATTGATAAAAAAGAAACCAACGCCGAGACCAAAGCAAAGTTCAAGGCATTACAAATGACACCAGTTTATTCAACATACAACAGAGAAGAAGTTGCAACAAAGTTAAGTGATCGTTGGGTTGGTCCCGGTAAAGAAATACCAATAGAACACATCACAAGTTACGGAAATACAAATGCAGAGGAAGCATTTGCAGAAGCATTTAAACTATATATAGTGAGAGGACCCGGTAAACTCGGAGAGTGGACTCGTTGGTTCTTTCGTGAAATTGTTAGAACAGGTGGAGCAAATATAAACGAAATGAAGATACAAGAAATCAATATGAAGTCATCACCTAAATCAGGTGCACAAGTTTCCAAAATGTTAAAAGACAAAGGATTTCCAAATGTCAAAGTACAAAAAAGTGGAAGTTATTATCACTTTATAGGTGGAGTTGCAAATCACTTTAAAGAACAAACTATCCACGACTATGGATTGCGAATCGGAGACTTTACATTTGAACAATGGTTCAAGGAATTCAAAGCAATGTATCTTGGCAATGATATTCCTGCGGAATCCTTTTCTAACAACAAAATAATTTCCAAAAACAATTCAGATACCAAACATCCAGATATGAAATATATAAAAGAAGCATTAAACGAAGTCGCAATGAACAAAGACAATGTTCATGAGTTTATCAAGTTTGCAAAAAACGCATTGCAATTAAAAGAAAAGGTATCGGTAAAACTTTTGGAAAAAAGACATGAGAATATGACGGCTGCTTGCTATGACCCAAACACAAATGAGATTTCTATATATACAAAAGGCAGAGCATATGCAGATATATGCAGAAGCATTGCACACGAACTAGTTCATCAAAAGCAAAACGAATTAGGTGTTCTTGAAGTGGATAGTGGACAAACAGGAAGTGACATTGAGAACGAAGCAAATGCTTGTGCTGGTATTATTATGAGAAATTTTGGTGAAATCGTAGGCAATTTGTACGATTAGAAAAATACATACATATATATTCGCATGAACATCATGCATTACTTTACAAAAGAGGGATTGGCAAAGTATCTCAAAGACAATGGAATTACACACGTAATTGCCGAGCCAATATTTGAAGACAAAATTAACGACTTGGCAGAAGAAGTAGTCTACTTTTCAGCAGATGAAACTTCAAAAAAGCATAACGAATCACTCAGCAAAAGAAAAGCAGCCCGTGGAGAAAATCCAATTAATCCTGCTCAAGCACTAAAAACAAAACTAGAAGAATTAGGTTCAACTGAAATAAAACAAGTTGCAAGAATATCTGACAAGACTGTGAAGTTGGATGGTAAGGGAAAGGAAATAGAAGGTATACACAGAATAGTATATACACCATCTAATCCTTCTTGAGCATTTTCCTTATCAGTTTCTCAATCAACTCCCATTTTGAATTGGTTATATTATTTATTTTTGACATCTTCCAAACTATAACATCAGTTTTGCTTAAATACGAGGGAACACTCTGAGGGTTACGATTGTCAGTTAAAAACACAACAACTGCATTGTCCTCTAATTCTTGTTCTTCTAACTTATAGTACGAGTGATCATAACAATCGTTGCTTATAACTTTTCTATAAATTCTCTCAAGTGTAACATCATTTGCTTTCATTTGAGTTTTAGATGGAATGTTTTTCTTCATTGGAAGTCTACACATCGCAACTCGTTTGCGTGATACATATGATCCAGATTGGTTTGCCCATGAGTGTGTTTTAATGTAACCAAAGTTTATATAATTGTAAAATGCTTCACAATACTTTGATAGATACTGATTTTCTGGACATATAAATATAACAAGACTCATCACCAATCTCCTTGTAGGAAGTTGACATAACCCTTGTTATTATTAAGTATAATATATATTGTTTATTACTTGTTGTTTTTAGACTTCTTTTCTCTCAATTCACCTTCAGCAACTCTATGTCTTAGTGCAGAACTACTATAATCGTGCTTACGAGAATTATACATTACCTTATCAAGATGTCCAGGTAAATCATGTCCAGTGAATGGTTTATCTTTCCAATCGTCACCTACAAACCTAATATCGTAATCAATTCCTTTTAGTATCTCAATCAAGTCCGATTCGGTTTCGTATGGAATAATTTCATCAACAAACTTACTTCCACGAAGTTGTATATATCTTTCTACAACCGATTGAATTGGTTTGTTTTTTTCTGCACGATCTAATTGAGGATTTGTATGAAGACCTACAATTAAATAATCACAATGACGTTTACAATCTTCCATCATAAGCACATGACCCGCATGAAATACGTCCATTGCTCCACAAGTAAATCCTTTAATAAGTTTTTCTGCCATAATTAAATTTCCTTTAAAAGCTTATATGTATGCTCCCAATCATCTACTTGGAATACTTTGTCTGGTTCTTCTAGTATACTTGCAATTGGATAATCGTTACCACCTTTCTCAGTTTTATCTCCAAAGAAATAAATTACACCATCAAGTTTTCTTCGTATTTGAGATTTGTTTTTTCCATACTCATGTATGTCTATACTTATTTGACCACCAGCAGTTGCTTCTAATTCGGGAAACATGGTTGTAAGTGATTTACATATAAACTCACGTTCACGATTCAAATTGTCCCATTCATTGTAGGCAATTCGTTGTTCTTGTGTACAATTTCTACCAACTACACTAATATTAAGAAGACCCACACGTTCTTCTATGTGATTACCTGCTTTAACAGGATATTTACTAATATCAATCAGATTTTGACAAGTATCAATTAAACTTTTACTTGGTTGCCACTTACTAACTTCAATTAAATCACCTTGTCTATATACTACATTACCACCACATTGGTGCGACTCGGTTACTTCTCTCCAAACATCTACACCTACCTGTTCTATTGTTTTATCGTGGTCTGAACCAGTTAAAAGGTAAACATTTTTGTCTTTTATCCAGTTTCTAAAAAACTTTCTAAACTCGTTATCCATTCTTAATCTACTGGGAGTAAGAGTTCCGTCAACATCAAATACGTAATTTATTGATCTAGCCATGGTTTGTTTAATACTTCTTTCTGAGTTTGCTTATCTAGCATTCTAAATAAATATTTTATTTCTTGTATAATACATTCAGAAACTAAAGATTCATCGTCAAATCCTTCACTCCTTCGGTGTCTTAGACGATATGCTCTGTCTTCCATTCTTCTTATAACATCTATTTTGTTATACTTCTTCATGTCCATAAATATTATAAAAAGTAGTTTTTATAAAAAAAGACGAGAGAAAACTCTCGTCTTTTTATGAATATTTATATAAATATATTTTATCGTTTTCGTTCTCTAAACCATTTTGTGATTATAGTTTTCTCACCTTTTTTTACTGGACATCCTTGGTGCAAAGAATATTTGTTCGGAATTCCATTTGGAAGCAAGTTATTCCATAAAACTGCACAACCCATCTTCGGAGAAAACACCAAATCTTCGTTATTTGAAGTTTTAGTTATATTGAATTTGGTTTCACCACCTTCTTCCGTTTCATTTAAGTAAATCATGAATGTCCATGTTCTTTGACCAGTAGTCGTACAATGCAATTCATACTCATCGGAATTTGGTGCAAAGGTATCGGTGTGTTGTTTGAATTCTTGTGTTTTGTCATAGTGCTGACCTTGAATAGCCTCACCTCTACTTGAATGAATTCCAATACACGACAATATGCGTTCATCAATTTCACCCACTATGTTAGACAAAGAAGTTGTAAGATTACAAGTAGAACTTGTTCTAACCGAATCATCGACGTAACCTTTAGCCTTGCTTGCAATAGATACTTGGGATTTTCTCATATTAGATTTTATGAGTTTTACAAGTTCATCACATTCATCATTTGAAAGAAAGTTCTCAATTTTATATATTTCAAGAACATCATCTTTAGTATCGACCTTTTCAGCACCGTCTATATAAACAGTCCTAGAAATAGGTTTAAGTTTTTTTGGTGTATTTGATACTTCAATATCTTTTTCGTTTGGAGTCCATTGCATAACTTCAACAACTTCTTTCAAATCGAAATCGTTATCTGTTAATGTTTTGAATATAGTTTTATGTGGTACTCCGAGACCAAGATTTTCTTTAGTCCAATTTTTCCATGATTCATCTAGAGGTTTTCCCATAACATTATTCCTTATCATCAACAACTTCAAAATCTGCATCAACTACATCTTCCGTTTCCTCGGATTGGTTTTCTGCATTAGAATTATGTTGAGTTTGTTGATTTTCTTGTTTTTGTTGTTGTATTTTACCTCCGAGTTTCTGAAGCAATGCAACAACCTTTTCGTTTTTTTCTTTAATAAAGGCCGTTGAAGTATCAGAGGATTCTAATGTTTCTTTTACTTCCTTACACAAAGAATCTGCTTCAGACTTATCATCCTCCGAAAGTTTGTCTTTGTGTTCATCCGCAAACTTTTCAAGTTGATATGACAAATTATCAAGTTCATTTCTAGACTCAATGGTTTCTTTCTTTTGCTTATCTTCTTCGGCATATTTTTCTGCATCTGCCTTCATTTTTTCAACTTCGTCTTTATCAAGTCCAGACGAATTACTAATGGTAATCTTCTGATCCTTACCAGTACCCTTGTCAGTTGCACTTACATTGAGAATACCATTTGCATCAATATCAAATGTAACTTCAATTTGTGGTGTACCTCTTGGTGCAGGAACGATACCGTCTAACTTAAATGTACCAAGATTTTTATTATCAGCAGACATAGAACGTTCACCTTGAAGAACTACAATATCAACTGCCGGTTGGTTGTCAGCATAAGTTGAAAATATCTGCGACTTCTTGGTTGGAATTGTAGTATTGCGTTCTATCATTGGAGTAGACACACCACCTGCGGTTTCAATTCCGAGAGTAAGAGGAGTCACATCAAGCAACAAAACATCACTAACACCCTCGTCACCCGCAAGAATAGCACCTTGAATAGCTGCACCCAATGCAACCACTTCATCGGGATTAACTCCTTGGTTTGGGTCACGGCCTCCTGCTAGTCCTTTTGCAATTTCTACAACTTTTGGACTACGAGTCATACCACCCACAAGAATGAGATTATTAACTTCTTCCATTGTAATACCAGCATCATCAAGACACTTTTCAAATGGTTCTTTTGTACGAGCATATAAAGAATCGCAGATTTGTTCAAACTTTGAACGAGTAACTTCTACATTCAAGTGCTTTGGTCCACTTGCATCCGCAGTAATAAACGGAAGATTAATTTCGGTGGACGCACTAGACGATAACGCAACCTTTGCTTTTTCTGCTTCTTCTTTTAGACGTTGCATTGCCTGTCCATCATTACTTAAATCAATACCAGAATCTTTTTTAAATTCGTCCAACAAATATTGAATAAGTTTTTCGTCCCAATTGTCACCACCCAATTGGGTGTCACCATTGGTAGACTTAACTTCAAATACTCCGTCACCGATTTCCAAAATAGAAACATCGTAAGTTCCACCACCAAGGTCGTAAACTGCAATAATTTCTTCGTTCTTCTTTTCTAATCCATATGCAAGTGATGCAGCTGTTGGTTCGTTAACGATACGCAATACTTCAAGTCCTGCGATTTCACCTGCGTCTTTGGTTGCTTGTCTTTGTGAATCATTGAAGTATGCAGGTACAGTAATAACTGCTTGTTTTACTTCTTCACCAAGATATGATTCTGCATCTGCTTTCAACTTACCGAGAACAATACTCGCAATAAACTCGGGTGCATATTCTTTATCTTCACCACCATCATTGCACTTGATATATGCGTCTCCGTTTTTACCCGAGACAACTTCATAAGGAAGATTTTTAACTTCGTCTTTTACTTCCTTGTATTTTCTTCCGATTAAACGTTTCGCTGAAAAAATTGTATTCTCTGGATTAGTGATTGCTTGTCTTTTTGCGGACTGACCTACAAGTCTTTCTCCGTCTTTTGCAAATCCAACTATACTTGGGGTAGTTCTTGCTCCCTCTGAGTTGGTTATCACCTTTGGTTCTCCTGCTTCTACCACCGCAACACAACTGTTCGATGTACCTAAATCAATGCCAATTACTTTAGCCATTTTCTATTCCTCTTTTATTTTGTTAGTTTTGTTTGAATCTCGTTTGAGCATTCTAGACAATCTCAGTTGAGCATTATCTTTATATAAATATAATCTAAAATACTTTTATTCTCCTTCTTTTCCGTCACACGGACCTCCTGCCTTAGAAGCAAACTCACACCAACGACAATTCTTTTTGTTTTTACCAGGTGTTTTTGGAAATGAATAATCCATATTATATTCACCACTTTTGGTAAATGATTCGTTTAAGAATCTGTTGAAACTAGACCATGCTTCTTTACTGCTCATTGTACCGTGTGGTGGAACAAATCGTTGAATACGATCACCACTCCAAACATCATCGGGATCGTGCTTGCGTTTAAGAATAATAAATTCAACCTCTATTTTATCCAAGGGGACATTAAATTCTTTTGCATAAAAAACTTTATATAACAACAACTGGTGAGTTTTGCTTTCGTCAGACTTTTGCCACTTGTTCCATCCGCGGGTTGACGTTTTCAAGTCAATTATTTTATACTTTTGATTGATTTTATCAAATAGCACCACATCAAGAAACCCAATGTATCCTACATTCTTTCTTACTTCCAAGTCAATTGAAGTTTCAATGCCAGATAATGTATGACGTGTTTTTGAGAAATACTTACGTCTTACATCTTCTTGTAAAAAGTAATCTAGTATTTCGTTGCCATCTTCAACAAACTCGTTAAACTCATCATCGGTCATACAACGTTTACCCTCAATAAGATTGCGTTCGTCATCTGCAATGGTATTCATAGTTTGCAACAATTTTGCTTTCCAATCAATCGATTCAACATCAAGATGGGGTTGGTTATACATCATCTCAAGATATTCTTGGATTGTTTCGTGCATAGAAGTACCGAACACCAAGTGTATGTTACTTTCTTTCTTACGAAGGTTATCTACATATGCAAGTTTCCAACTACGTGGGCATTTATAATACATTGAGTATTGTGAAAAACTTACATACTTGTTGAACTTCTTTTCTTTAACTTGCTTTTTTTCTCCAGCTGCTACTTCTGTCATAATTAATCACTCCCGTCCGTTGAACCAATTGCTTCATATATACTACAACGGATTAGTTTATTACCACGAAGAACTCCACTTTCAAAAGTATCTCTTAAACTTTCATAGAATTCACGTTCGTCATAACCAAAGTGTCCAAGGTCTGCAAGGTGTGTTAAATATTGTTCATAATTCATACCCGTCTTTCTTTGAACCATTGACTTCATATATTGAATTGCAAAGTTAGTATTATCGAATAACTTAACGGGAGTATCTTTTAGTGTTGAGTCTTTTATATAAAATTTCATCGTTACATACTATAATAAGTGATTAAATACACAAAGTCAAGGGGTATTTTAGGTGGA
>CEVF01154298.1_pt1 | contig 11783 bp, 4 predicted proteins | sample 356441 | NCBI WGS metagenome assembly CEVF01 (sample SAMEA2622765, study PRJEB7988) | marine metagenome | biome: marine biome (ENVO:00000447); feature: surface water layer (ENVO:00002042); material: "saline water (ENVO:00002010), including plankton (ENVO:xxxxxxxx)" | depth 5 m
TACCCTTGCCGCGACCAAGGATTTACGCCGTTCCATGATGCCGTAGATATAAACAAATCCATCCGGGTCGGGAGCATTGGCCTCCTTGGTGTTCACAAAGATGCCACTGCCGAAATACACACGCCCCCCCGTGGGGTGCACAAAGCCCAAATCCGTGGCAATCTGGGCCGATCTGGCCATGCCCCGTCTGTTGGGCTCGTCAATTTTTAAAAGTGCCACGTTCGTCTGTTCAAAATCAAAGACATTCGGGCCGGTCTTATGCACATGGTAGGCAAAAATGTAGAGTGCATCGTTCTTTTCATGGTTGACAAACCCGTCGCCCAACCAAAAATATTCGTCCGCCCTGGCGTTTTTGTTGTCCGGGACAAAATAGGAAATGGGCCTTCCTTTGCCGTCCGTGTTGTACTCGAAATCAATTGCGGACCCACTTGGTTCGAGCCCCTTCAGCCATGCCGTGCTGTTGTTCACCATGACATTCCCTGGCCGGGGAACGTTATGGACGACCTCCCCGATATAGGTATCACTAAAAATGAACAGGGTTTCTTTGTCCGCCGCCCCTTGGTCCTCTTTGCCGTCCAAGGGAATACTGAATATCCCATCGGCCCCGAACCAACCCGAGGTACGTTCCATCAAGGCGGTCCATTCAGGGGCGGGCCCTGCCTCAAACGTGTAGGTGCCAACCTCGGGGGAAACTTCCTGTGCCCAAACACCGAAGACGGACAAGATCATTGCCATGGGCACGGCCCATAGTCCATTTTTAAAATGCATGCGGATCATACTGGTATTTATTTTTAGCGGTGCTGAGTTCAAAATCATCCGTCCGGAAAGGAAAGGCGGGCAATCCATCCCCATTGACCAGGTCCAGCGGTCCGGGGTTGTCCGACCATGCGTACCTGACATACAGTGGGTTCTTGATGGTCCCGTTGTACACCTTCACGGTGTTATCGTCCACGATCTCCGCCTTGGCCCACTGAAACTTCCCGTCCGCCCCTGCAATGGCGAAGCCCCTTACATAGCCATACTTGTCCTTGCTCTCCAACCTGCCGCCATGGGTATCGAAATCGATCAAAATAGCGGAGCCCGTCAATCTGGAAGATATATGGACCGGTCCTTTTTTAAGGGTACCACCGCCATAGCTATAATACTCGGCCAACAGGGCCAATCTCCGGCCCACCTCCTTTTTGTTGTAGGGATGGATATCATCGGCGTTCCCGATATCTATGGCGGTCACAATATCCACGTTCTCCAAGGAAGTGGCCCTCATCTGGGATTCGCGGAGTTCCGCCCACTTACTGTCCCCAGGTGTTCTGTCCTCCTGCCTGTAATTGGCCAATTGGACCAATAAAAAGGGCATTTTTGGATTGTTCCATTTTTTACGCCAGTCCTGGATCATGGCAGGTAGCAGGGACCCATATTCCACTGCCCTGGCCTCATTTGCCTCTCCCTGGTACCAGATGACCCCCGTTATGGGCAATTTGTGCAATGGGGCAATACTTGCATTGTACAGGAGCATGGGATGGGAAAAGGGGCTGCCATTGGCCACTATGGGCTTTGGGAACCTCTTGGGATCGATACGGACCCCTTTTTTGAACTTCCAGGTCCCGTTGAGGATGGGGTTGCCCCAAAATGCATTGGTGTACATGCCCCCCTTTCCCCCCACATCAAAGACACGGACCGTGAGCACGTTCCCCTTTGGTCGGAGAATCTCCTTGGGAGCGGTATAGTTCCTAAAATTGCTCTTTCCAAAGGATTCCCCGATCTGTACCCCGTTGAGCCATACCCGATCGTAATCGTCAATCTGGTTGAGCACTATGGCAAAGTCGCTTTTCAATTGGACCGAATCCAGGTCGAAGGTTCTTTTGAACCACATGCTCCCATCATGTGAACCATACCCAAAATCTTCCCAGAACGCCGGCAAGGTACATTCTTCCCAATCGGAATGATCATAATCATCCCTGTACCACTCCCCTTCCATTCCAGGGCCCTTGAGGTAATATTTGTCATCCCACTTCGTCCTGAATTTTTCCAGTTCCTGATCCAGGTCGCCAAAACTTTTATCGATCTTGGCCACCTTCCCGGTGACCTCGTCGAACTGCGGAAAGGTCTTAAGGACATCCATCCCCATCCATGTCTCGATGGCCGTGGCCCCGAGATTGCTGCTAATGAGGCCAATGGGAACATCGTTGTCCTCGACCAGGTTCCTTCCAAAAAAATAGCCCACCGCACTAAAGTTCCGTGCCGTTTCCTTTGAGACTTCCTGCCAGACCGCATTGGACACCTCTTCCCTGGGAAGATAGTCCCGGTCCACCCATACCGAACATAACCTGAGATGTGGGGCATCGTAATCATCATCAGGGGTTTCCCTGTAGCCCAACTTGTTAAGGGAATATTCCATATTGGATTGCCCCGCACAGAGCCATAGGTCGCCCACCAACAGATTGTCCAAAACCAGTTTCTCCCCCCTGTCATCCTGGATCTTGAGTTCAAAAGGCCCCCCGGCGGCCAGGGGCCGGATATCCACTTCCCATGTCCCGTTCCTGTCGGCATCCACCACATATACCTGGTCCGCAATGCCCACCGTTAGGGTGGCTTTGGGACGGGCCTTTCCCTTTATGGGAATGTTCACATCCCGCGGCAATACCATATGGGAGGAAAAGATAGGGGGCAAGGTTATCTGGGCACTCGCCCATAAGGGCAGGAGCACCGCAATTGACAATAAGATCTTTAAAGCTGTTTTCATCATGACCAATTTATTTTTTCCATCCTTTTTCGATTTCTTCCAAGGTTCTTCCCTTGGTTTCAGGGATTACCCTATACGTAAAGACCCATAGGAAAATAGCGTTGACCATGAACAACCAAAAGGTATGGGATGGTCCAAGGTCGCTCAATAGCATGGGGGTGAACTGGGATATCAACATGACCCCTATCCACAGGACCATCACACATATGGACATGGCCACACCCCGTACCTTTGTCGGGAAGATCTCCGAGATCATCACCCATGGAATTGGACCCAACGAGGATGCAAAGCAGGCTACAAATCCCAATATGAATATGAGCAGCCAAGGTCCCTCAAGGGCGTTGAACCGATATAGCCCCCCAATGACAAGCAAACAGATGATCATTCCCATTATTCCCCACAACAGCAGTTTTTTCCTTCCGGCCCTATCGATGTACCTGATCGCCACAAAGGTGAAAATGGAATTTATCAGGCCGATCAACACCGTCTGTATCAGGGCGGAATCCACACCAAAACCAGCGGATTTCAATATTTCCGGGGCATAGTACATAATGGCATTTATCCCTGTGATCTGTGAAAAAAGTGCCAGCACGATCCCGATCGTGATCGCTGTCCGGAACCCTTTCTCAAACAGTTCGGACAGCTTGCCCTTTTCCTGCTGGAGGGCACCCTGTATTTCCCGATGGATCTCGATCGCCTCTTCCTTGGGGTTCAATTTCCCCAAGATCCTGAGGGCAGCGACATTGTCCCCGTTTTTGGAAAGCCATCGCGGACTTTCGGGCACAAAGAACAGGGCACCTAGGAACAATAGGGCCGGTATGGCCTCAGAGCCCAACATATACCGCCAACCGTATTCGATGTTCCAGGCCTCGTCCCCCGACTGCGCCACCAAATAATTACAGAAATACACAATGATGATCCCCATAACTATGCCCAATTGGTACAGGGAGACCAATGCGCCCCGCTTCCCCGCCGGGGATATCTCCGAGATGTACAAAGGGGAAAGCATGGATGCGGCACCTACGCCCACACCACCGATTATCCGTGCAATGACCAAGAGCGTGAAACTTGGGGCGAACAAACAACCTATGGCGGACAGCGCAAAGAGCAGGGCCGTTAGGATCAATGCCTTTTTCCGACCGATACGGTCCGCCACATAGCCTGCCGTCAACGCACCGATCACACAGCCCAAAATGGCACTGGACACAGCCCACCCCTTTAACGACGGGGTCAATGAAAATTTCGATTCCATAAAACCGATGGCCCCGGATATCACTGCCGTATCATACCCGAATAGAAATCCCCCCAAGGCCGCGATAGCCGTAATCTTGTACAAATAGTTGTTGGTTTGTATCGTTGCTTCCATGTTCCGTTACTGATTATATCCCTGTTTTACTGATTTCCTGCTTTACGTTGGATTGTACCACCATAGCCGTACCCTCCCCCAAATTCTCGATCTTATAGCTTCCTGTCGCCGCAGGGACCACAAAGGTCTCCGCATAATGTACATCCATGCTCCGGCCATTGGCGGTCACCCTTATTTTCGTGCCTTCCACCAAATTGAGGATATGGCACTGACCATCGGTCTCCACGGTCATCCCCCCAATAAATTCAAATCTATGGATCTCATAGAAATGCTTCGGGTGGGTGGGCAACTTCACTTTTTTCCATCCATCGCCCGATAGGACGACCTCCGGTCTGGAGATATACTCCGCTTCCACGCGATCCCCCTGACAGTCCATGTTCAGGTTGGCCACACCGCGTTCAATGTTCAAGGGCCTCGGCCTTCCATCCAGGTCCAAGCGCATCCAGTCGTACATCTTAAAGGTGAAAATATATGGGGTACTGCTGATCTCCAGTACCAAATTTCCAATGCCCGAACAATGTACGGTCCCGTTTGGGATAAGGAAAAGATCGTGTTTTTTTGCATCAAACGTTTGTACGTAATCCTCCACGGGCATGGGTTCTGCCCGATCATGGCTCTCTTCCAAGGCCTGGCGGAACTCCTCTTTTCGGACCCCTTCCCTAAATCCCAGATAGACCTGTGCCCCCGGTACGGCATCTAGGATATAGTAGGTTTCGTCCTGCGTGAAGTTTTCCCCGAAATTCTCCCGCATATATGCCAAAGTGGGATGGCACTGCAGGGATAAATTCTGTCCGTTCACCGTATCGAGGTAATCGAAGCGGATCGGAAATTCCGTGCCAAAAACCTCAGCAGCCTTCCCCAATATGGCCTGATGGTCATGGAACATCAAAAAGTCGAAAGAAACCTCCAACCGGATCCCGTTCTTGGAGAGGACGATTCCGTTCTCGGGAGCGATCAATTCAAAGGACCATGCATAATTTGGGACATTTTGGGCCAGCTCACCGAATCTTTTCTTCATCCAATCACCGCCCCAAACCCCCGGTGAGAACCAAGGTCTTGGTCTAAAGGCATGGGAGGAAAGTTCTTGGAGGCCATTTCTCAAGGTCTCTCCCGTACACCAGGTGACACTGTCGCCGAACTGTCCATCCACAACAAGATCAATGTCCTTCAACAGCCGTTGTTTATGCCTGTTAAGAACAGGCCAATCGATAAAGTACATCCGTTTATATTGTTGTTTTTGGTCGGGTACCATGATATTCCCCAAATTGGCAACCTGTCCCGCCCTGGAACGGAACTGTATCTCGTTTTTGGGGATATCCACGTAAACAACGGTTCCCCGTTGCCCGCTCAAAGTGGCGCCCGGGCCGTAGACAATGTTCAGGACACCTTCCGTAGGCCGGATCGATTTCAGTTTATCGCTATCGAAAAAGTCTTCCAGGTCCCCTGGGTAGATCTTTCCAAAAACCGGATCCCCGCCCCCCAAAAAAGGCGCTACCATTTTCTCTATGGCGGCAACATCCTTGTACGCCGAGGCTATATCGTAATTGATATGTTCCACGTTCCTTTGTTGCAGTTCCGCTGAAAGCTGGGCCATGAACTCTTCCCAATATGCCCCCATATAGCCATCTATGAGAACGCATCCTTTTTTGGGGAGTTCATCGGCCAAGGTATCCACCCCCATGGAAACGGTTCCTGTTGTTATCTCAAAAGAGGGGTAGACCGTATAACCTTCATCCTTTCTTGACTCATCTGCCCGCATGGGCATTACATACTGCTCCGTTTTTCTCTTTGCGCTCAATTTACTCTGTTTAATGGTTAAATGTATGACGGCACCCAATATGGCCGCATGGGCCGTGCCTTTTGTTATTCTAATATTTTGGGGGACTGTAAAGCAAGCTTCGAAAGCCTTGCCGAACAGGTGATAGCTTTTTGATATGCTTCCACCAATGACGAGGACATCAGGGCGAAATGCCCTTGAAAGTTCTTGCATGACCTCACCGAGGTGCCGTCCATACCTTTCAAAGATCTCCCTGGCCTGCCGCGAGGTATCCGCTTGTTCCGCAATCTGCCTAACATTATCCGCGGACCTGCCGAAGGTCTTGGAAAACGTGTCCAGGAACCATCGTGTGGAGATCCAGTCCTCCACGCTTTTGCCCTTGAACGGCAGATGGTAGATATTGCCCCCTTCCGGAACGCCATCGCCCTCGGTGGCCACTTTTCCGTCGACCACAAATCCCGATCCGATCCCCGTTCCCAATGTCACCCCCATGACCTTACCGTCACCGAGCTTGTTGGCATAGGTTTCCCCCAGGACAAAACTGTCCGCATCATTGAGGCAGGTTATCTGTTCCGAAGATTCCAGGATATCCTGTAAATGGGCCCACAAAAAGAGCTTGAGGTTGACCCCGAACAGGGAATCGTACTTGTTGAGCCCCCGGATATGTGAAACCCCATGGTCATAATCAAATGGGCCGGGGACGGATATACCGATCCCCATGACCGGTGCCCGGAACCCTTCGATGGTCCCCCTTATGGATGAGACCAACGGGTCCAATATTGCCAGGGCAGGAAGCCCACTGTCCACGGGAAAGCGTTCCACGGTCTCCGTGAGCAAACGCATTTCCAAGGTATCGACAATACCCATGGCATAATGACTGCCCCCGATATCGATACCTAGATAATATCTTTTTTTGTCCTGCATAAAACCTTTACTCCTGTTTGGTGTTAAACTCTATTATGGCATTCCTGGGCAGAACAACGTTCCTAGTGGATTGGGACAGGTACCCCTCTCCATTATGGAATTCCATTTTTCTCCTTTTCCCGTTTTCAAGGACCATAATGGCCGATCGTACCTGCACCGGGACCTTAACCATATCTTCCATATCATTTTTTGTCCGATGGACTATAAGGCTGTCACCGTTTATGGAGGAAACCAACAATTCCCCCCCAGCCCCCATGGCCCGGGCCAGTGCACGTGCGTTTCCAGGGACCAGAAACCCGGAGTCCCCATGGTCCATGGGACTGAAGTTCCCGGTACCGTCCCCTTTCAGTACAAGGCCCAAAAAAGCATCGTTTTGACCATAGCCCACTTCGTAATCGTAAAAATTGCCCGTAAGGACCACATCCAGGTTTCCGTCCCTGTCCAGATCCACGACCGTGGACCCCAAGATGGGCGCCCATTGGGCCCGTCGGGGCAAGGCTTTTATTTGGAAGCCGTGTCCCCCAAGGTTTTCCACATAAACACTTTCCAATCGCTGCACCTCCCTTTTGACCGGGTTGCTTTCCATGCTATCCGAAAGAATATCCCCGATCTGGGCATCGGCATAGGAACGGTAGTATTTGTACTTGCCCTTGATGCCAAACATCTGTTCCGCCAACAGGTCCCTGGATGCCATCGGATAGCTTTCCATGGACCCATCGGCACTCCGGGCATACTGGGAAATCAACGGATCGATCTTGCCATCCTTGTCAAAATCCCCGACATACAATTCCAAGGGATGGTCCTTGGACGCACGGTAGACACTGTTCAAACCCTGGTTCCCGATGATGTAATCCACATCCCCGTCATTGTCAAAATCCCCTCCGTTTATACTGTTCCACCACCCTGATGAATCAGGGAGCAAAACCTTTTCAAAACCTCCTTTCCTTTGCAGGTACAAGGTAATGGGCATCCATTTTCCAACGACCAAAAGGTCCATCCGATCGTCGTTGTCCACATCGGTCCACAATGCTGCGGTGACCATTCCCAATGCCTGTTCGCCCAGCAGTTCACGGGTCACATCCGTAAACCTTCCCCCATTGTTCTCCAAGACATAGCTCTTGGGCGCCACCCCATAACTTCCCGGAACCACCATGCCCCCGACAAATAGGTCCAGATCCCCGTCTTGGTCATAATCCGAGGCCACCACGCAGCTTCCACTGGTATTGATGGTGGGCAGGGCATCATCGGACAAGGTCAGGTTGCCCTCACCGTCATTGGTGTAGAGCCGGTCCTGGTAATAGCCCGGTTTCATCAGGGAGAATTCGGAACCACCGCTGACCACATACAGGTCATTGTCCCCATCATTGTCGGCATCGAACCACAGGCTTCCCGTATCCTCGTGTTCCACGTCCATGGCCAAGGTATCGGCCATAAACCGTCCCCTCCGGTCCTGGATGAACAACCGACCTGGAAAGCCGTGCGATCCCCCGATGTAAAGATCATCCAGACCATCGCCATCGGCATCGGCGACCGCAAGGGAAGGCCCGTTACTGGAAAACTTTTGCGGGATAAGGGGCTCAATGTCAAAATCCGAAAAAGGAATCTCTGCATGTTTGTAAGGGATGATCCCAGAGACCCTGGCCAATGGCCGCTCCCTTTCGGCATCGCCGAAGGGCAAGGGCATTTCGGAAGCATTGGAATAATCGAGGGACAAAGTGCCATCCATGGGTGGATTGCCGTAAGACTCCCTTTTCCCGTCCGGCCATACCACCACAAGACTGTCCGGTCTTTGGCGGTCCCCAAATGCAAAATAGGCTTTGGGCGCCACACTGGACTGGAACCCCCTGGACGTATGGTTCTCGGAAAACTGGAGGGAACCACCCGAATATGCCCATACCTTGGCCCCTATCCCGTAAGGGTTGCCCTGGGGGCCCTTGAAATTGAGTTCTAGAAAGTGGGCCTTACCGTTCTTGGCCTGGGCCGACATGTTCTCCAGCAAGCCCGCTTTTTCATTGATGTTGTTGGTGACAATGTCCAGGTCACCGTCATTGTCCAGATCGGCGTAAACGGCACCATTTGAGAATCCGGGGGATTCCGGGGCCCAGGTCCTTGAGGTGTCCCCAAATTCCAATCCGCCCCTGTTCCTGAAAAAATAGTTTTGGAGCGGGACCTCAGGCAGCCTGTTGATACTGGCCAGGTATATACTGTCCGCTTCCTCCCTTGTCCTGAACCTGAACTGTTTCCTCCGATATACAATGAAGTCCAGGTCCGTCATATCCTTAAGGTAACCGGTGGTGATGAACATGTCCTTTTTGCCGTCCCGGTCAAAATCCGCCATCAACCCACCCCAGCTCCAGTCAGTGGCACTGATGCCCATCAACTGGCCCACCTCGCTGAAAGGAACCTGTCCACCATTGTTCAATTGGAACGTGTTTCGCATGTATTGAGGCTGGTAGCCCAAACTTTTACTGAATTCAAAAAGGTTGTGATTGGGCTTGTTCAACATCAGTTTTCTACGCCGGTTATCGGAAGGCAGCATGTCCAACACCAAGATATCGGCCAGGCCATCATTGTTGATATCGGCAATGTCATTCCCCATACCGTTATGGCTTTGGTGGGCGATGAGCTCCTTGGAGCGGTCCGCAAAGGTGCCGTCCCCTTGGTTGATATAAAGGATATCATTGGAAATAAAGTCGTTGGACACATAGATGTCCGGATATCCATCTTGGTCGAGGTCGCTTATACCGACGCCAAGGCCGAACCCTTCCACGGTGATCCCCGCTTCCTGGGAAACATCGGTGAAGACCGGGTGACCCAGCGGTCCCGTACCATCATTTCGGTAAAGTTTATCCGTGCTCTCGGATTCACCGTTCAATTTACGCGGCACCGGATTGTTCATTCCTGTCGTCTGGTGCATATGGTTGAGCAAGTACATGTCCAGGTCACCGTCGAGATCATAATCAAAAAAGGCGGATTGCGTGGAATACGAGGGATCCGCCAACCCATATTCCCGGGCCATTTCCCTAAAGGTGCCGTCCCCTTGGTTGATGTAGAGCAGGTTTTTCCGCAGTCCGGGGTCCATATGCCCCGACCGGCACACATAAATATCCAGCCAACCATCGGTGTTGATATCCACCATGACAGCCCCAGTGGACCATCCCATGGATTCCACGCCAGCTTCCTTGGTCACGTCCCTGAACTCCATCCCCCCTTGGTTCAGGTACAATCTATTGGAAACCTGGTTTCCCGTAAAGAAAAGGTCGTCCCGACCATCGTTGTCGATATCGCCCACTGCGACACCCCCGCCATTGAAATAGTATATATAATTGAGGATGTTCAGATCATCGTCCAAGGGAAGGTCGTTTGAAAAATGGATCCCCGATGTTTCTGCCCGGACCGGTCGGAAGAGGTATTCCCCCTCCTTGGTGCCGTTTGTGCAGGATGGGCACAAGGTCAACATCACAAAAGACAAAATCCCCAATGTCACTTTTTTTCTTTCCATTGCCGAACACTCCTTTTGGTGGAGGTACCTTTGTTGCATATCTAGATCCGTTCAATTTTGGATTCCCCAAAGGGTATTGGGTTCGGGCCCAAGTTCCAGTATGAGCTCTCCCCCCTTCTGAAAATCACCATGGGTGAACCAAAAGGTCCCAAGTTCCTTTTGGTTCAGCGTGGCACGCTGGATGTACATGTTCCCCTTGCTGTTGCCCAGGGTTCTGATGGTGAACTCCCTTCCTTGGTAATAGTCCCTATTCAACTTGATGGCGACCTCATCAAAGACAGGGCTGGTAATTTCGTATCTGGGCGTGGTCGAATTGTTTCCCGTCACACTGAACAGCCCCATGGACATCAGTGCGCTTACCCCGCCCATCTGTCCCTGGTCCTCATCGTGCCCACCATAGCCCTGGTCAACCGTCGTGGCCCCATAGGCCTGTTCGTTCACCCTTCTCACCCAATATTGGGTGAGCCATGGTTTGGCCACATGGCTAAAAACATGGGCATTGGAACATCCCGGTTGATTGGCATAGCTCACATAACCATCGGAATATCCGAACACGAAATCCTCGGGGGCAGCTTGCTCAAAGGCAAAGTTGAGCTTGTCGGCCAAGACCTCGTTGCCCCCCATGAGCCTTGCCAGTTCGGGGATGCCATGGGACACCGACCAGGTACCCTGCCAGGCATTGGATTCCACCCAACCCTGCCCGGAGAGCGGATCGGTATGGAGCCAGTTCCCCGATCTGTCCTTGGGCAACAGCAATTTTAGGTCGGGATGGAACAATTTGGTCCAGCCCCCTGCCCTTTTTGAGAAATAGGCATGCTCCTTTGCCTTGCCCAGCCTCTTTGCCATCTGGGAAAGTGACCAATCCTGAAAAGCCCATTCCAAGGTCTTTCCGGCATTATCGGGGCAATAACCGTTCTGGATATAAAATTCAAGGTCCTCCACGGAGTCGCTCATCATGCCCCCCGGCATATGGTTTCGTTTCATTGTCTCAAAGGCGTGCTCGGGATCGGTCTTTGTCATCAAGCCCTTCATGTAAGTGCTCACCAGCATATTGGTGGCGGGATTGCCCGTCATGATAAAGGAATATCCCCCCGCTATGCCCCCCCTGGGCAATAGGCCGCCATTGTCGGCATACTGGACCAACGAGGCCGAAAAATCATCCAATATCTCTGGCCAGGCCAACCCCCATAGTATGTTCAAGTTCCATTGGGTGAGCCAAAGGGCATCAAAATTGTACATGTTGAACCTTGGCCTACCCTCCCCGTCCTTCGGCAGCGTTCTGACCTTCAAACGGGCCTTCGTAAAGTTCCCCTGTCGCTCTCCTTGGGTATAGTCCGGGTAGTCCCCGCTCACATCGTTCAGTATCCTCCGACCCAACAGTACGTGCCACAGATCTGTATAGAACTTGACACGTTGTCGTTCCGTTCCGCCCTTTACCTTTATCCTTCCCAACTTTTCCTCCCAAACACGGAAG
>CEVF01061169.1_pt1 | contig 11761 bp, 11 predicted proteins | sample 356441 | NCBI WGS metagenome assembly CEVF01 (sample SAMEA2622765, study PRJEB7988) | marine metagenome | biome: marine biome (ENVO:00000447); feature: surface water layer (ENVO:00002042); material: "saline water (ENVO:00002010), including plankton (ENVO:xxxxxxxx)" | depth 5 m
CAGCGTCCCAGATTGCGACCGGACGTAAAGAGGACTTTGTCCGTCTCTAGGCTGCGTACCACCGACACCGCGTTAGCCGATGTGCAGCAAATATCTGATTTTGCTTTTACCTCTGCCGTAGAGTTGACATACGTGACCACCTAGTGGTCGGGGTCGCGGGCTTTCCAATAATCTAGAATCTCTGGCGTGATGGAGTCGGCCAGAGAGCACCCCGCGCTCATGTTGGGCAACAAAACTTTCTTCTCTGGGCTCAAAGTCTTTGCGGATTCTGCCATGAAGTGCGCGCCGCAAAATACAATCACATCCGCATCCGTTTTGGCTACCTCAATGAAAAGTCGTAGCGAATCACCGGTGACGTCTACGTCTGCGTCATGACTTAATCTGTGCTCCTTCATCGGGTTCAAATGCGTCCGTGCCGTTGGGGAATACGCGCCAAAATTCCTTGCGAATTAGACCGGCAATCATCGCACTCTTGCTGTTGCCATGACAACGAGCAATCGCATCGAGCATGGCATCATCTCGATCCGTAGCGGAAAACGTGCGAACCTTTGCCCTGTTGTTTTTTACTTTACCTGACAGCGCAATATTTAAATTTTGAATAAAAATATAATATTAGTTAATCAATATTAATGCAATTTTCAACACGTTTATCTACGTTTTGCGAAGAATACGCAGCGAGATACATAACAATTTTGTTTTGCGACATTGAGTAATGCACAAAATTGTTTCACACCTACTTCCTTAAAGAAAGTTAAACCCTGCAAATATAGGCTATTGGGGCACCCTCCTTTACTGGTATGAGTATTGCTAAAGAAACAGTGAAAACCACTTCTCCTTTTGTGAGGTTAACCATGTCTAAGTCCAATATACGCGGTCCCTACACGATTATAGAACTTTCCCAACTAACCGGGTTAGATATAGAAATGCTGCGTCATTACCAGCAAATTGGTGTCATCCCCATAGAGCGCGCATGGAATAAGAGCACACCTCAAGAAGTCTTTTACAAAGTGGATGTGGATCGAATTCGCGCAGCAGAGAGAAAAGTCAAATTAAACGTGGAAGAAACTAAGCAAAACGGACGTGTCAAAGCCGAACTTACGCGTAGGATTAATCGAGCAATAAACGTGCACGCCCGCGAGTATCCACAGTTGTCGCGCTCTGACTTGTTAGACGTTCTGCACAGAGCTTATGTCAAACACCTGAATGGATATAGCAACACAGCTTAAATGCAAACGGAGCAGGTAATCGAATGTGCTCGACTAACCTGCTCCGCTGTTTAAATAAGGTCTTGCGATTCTGAATATTAACGCGTAGCGTCTACCCTACCGAACCTCTTCTCCCACTCTGTGCAAACGTAGCATATTCGTCGTACCGGGTCGGTTACTTGGCATACCAGCAAGGAAAACCAGGCTATCGCCGCCGCGAACAATCTCCTCTTCCAATAGCTGTCGCTCTACAATCTCTATCATATCTTGCGTGCGCTCTAAGTAGGTGGCGTGACGTGGTTCGAGCCCCCAGTGCACGCATAAACGCCGCTGAACTCGCTGATGAGGCGTAAATGCATAGATGGGCGTCTGCGGGCGAGATCGGGCAATGAGCTTGGCGCTAAAACCCGACTGGGTAAAAACGACGATCGCGGCGGCGTTCGTATCGGCCGCTACCTGACCGGCCGCCTCGGCAATGGCGTCGGAAAAAGAGAAGGACGCGCCACGGCGTACGCGGCGGCGCATTTCGGGCTGGGCAACAACGTTGCGCTCGGCCTCACACACAATGCGATGCATCATCTTCACGGCGCTAATTGGATGGACTCCAATCGCGGTCTCTCCGGAGAGCATGACTGCATCCGTGCCGTCAAAGACTGCGTTGGCCACGTCTGAAGCTTCTGCGCGCGTTGGCCGCGGATTTTCTATCATCGATTCCAACATTTGCGTAGCCGTTATGACCGGCTTACCGGCGGCAGCGCAGGCGCGAATAATCGTCTTTTGAATAAAGGGCACGCGTTCAGGAGACATCTCGACCCCGAGATCGCCGCGTGCTACCATGATCGCATCAGCCACATCGACAATGGCGTCGAGCGCTTCAATAGCTTGGGGTTTCTCCAACTTGGCGATGACGCCTGCATCCGCTTTCAAGCGGACCAGTTCCTCTTTGAGCGCGTCGACATCCGCTGCGCTGCGGACAAAAGATAGGGCTACCCAATCGACGCCCTGCTCAACGCCAAAGGCCAAATCGGCCAGGTCTTTCTCTGTCATAGACGGCACGCTTAGCTCAGCGCCAGGCAAATTGATCCCAGCCCGCTGCCTAAGATGTCCTCCATCCACCACGGTACACGTTATATCTTGGCCACTAATTTCATCTACCGTCAGACGCAACAGCCCGTCGCTAAGGAGAATTTCGTCGCCCGGCTTCACGTCCTGGGACAGCGCCTCATAGTTAGTCGATGCACGCTCGGCATCGCCCTCTATGTCTTGGGTAGTTAAAATAAAGCAGGCACCCGTGCGTAGTTTGACAGCGCCGCCCTGTAGCGTGCCCAAGCGGATTTTAGGCCCCTGCAAGTCCTGTAAAATGGCCAAGGGCCGTCCCGCTTCGTCCGCGATGCGGCGCAAATCTGCGACCACGGACGCGTGATCGGCGTGACTACCGTGCGAGAAATTGAGCCGCGCCACGTTCATACCGGCGGCGACGAGTGCGCGCAGTGCCTCTGGCGAACGACTAGCCGGGCCGATTGTACAAACGATTTTAGCTCGTCGCATCTCCGTTACATTTCGACTATGCGCGCCATAGCTTCGTTGATCTTGTCGCGGTGATTAAATGCCGACAGGCGAAAATAACCTTCTCCCGCCGCACCGAAACCCGCACCCGGCGTGCCCACGACGTGTGCTTGTTCCAAGAGGTGATCAAAAAAGCCCCAGCTGTCTTGCCCGTCAGGAGTTTTCAGCCAGAGATAGGGAGCGTGGACGCCTCCGTAGACCTGAATACCGGCAGCTTCCAGCCTATCACGCATGATGGATGCATTCTCCAGGTAGAAGGCGATGATTTCTCGAATGGCATTCTGCCCTTCCATCGAATACGCAGCCTCAGCGCCGCGCTGAACCGGATAGGCCACGCCGTTGAATTTAGTAGAATGGCGACGTGCCCACAGCCGATGTAAATCGACCGCTTCACCGGACTTAGTGTAGCCCTGTAGCTCTTTGGGCACCACCGTATAACCGCAGCGAATGCCGGTGAAGCCAGCATTCTTTGAGTAGGAACGAAACTCGATGGCCACTTCACGTCCGCCTTCTACCTCGTAAATGGAATGTGGAATCGAATCATCTGTGATATAACCTTCATAGGCCGAGTCGAACAGGATGATGGCCTTCTCCCGCTTGGCATAGGCAATCCATTCAGCGAGGTTTTCTCGCGTCATAACCGTTCCCGTAGGATTGTTCGGTGAGCACAGGTAGATGATATCTACGCTCCCTTCAGGCAACGGTGGCATAAAGCCGTTTTCGGCCGTGCAAGGTAGGTAGACCATCCCCGCGTAACGGCCATTTTCAGCCGTTCCAGTGCGACCGGCCATAACGTTGCTATCGCAGTACACTGGGTAGACCGGATCGGTCAGTGCCACCGTGCAGTCGGGACCAAATATTTCTTGAATATTACCCGAGTCGCATTTGGCTCCATCTGAAACAAACACTTCACTGATGTCGACTTGTACCCCGCGCGAGGCAAAATCGTTATCCAAAATGGCCTGACGTAGCCATTCCTGTCCCTGGTCCGGCGGATAGCCTTGAAAGCTCTCGTCGTGCGCCATTTCTTCCATCGCATTCTTCATCGCATCGACCATGGGACGCGGAATCCCTTTGACGACATCACCAATGCCCAGACGAATCACATCGGCCTCTGGGTTAGCCTCCGCGTATGCGTTGACCCGTCGCGCAATTTCGGGAAATAGATATCCTGCAGCCAGCTTAAGGTAATTTTCGTTGATATGTGCCATGGTATTTGCTTTCTTCCTCTATCGATAAATTAACGCGTGTTGAACGCGGAAAATCTAACGCAGCATCCTCTTTATATCAAGCGAGTACACAATGGATATGAGTTTTATGGCCAGCGCTGGCGAAGAAGGCAATTGGAGCTTAGATGAATGCGCGCGCTGGGCGCGGGAAAACGATTTCGACTGCGTCCGCCTAGCCGATAGGGGGTCACTCGATTCGCAAAAAATCATAGACGGCGGCGCATCGTCTGTGCGCGATACGCTGTCTCAACATGACATATACCTGTCCTGCATCACCGCTCATCACAACCTGCTCGATGACGACGAGAGCGTTGCCCGCGCAGAGCAAAAAAGCCTTATAAAGGCGATCCAATCGGCGCGAGCGCTCGAGTGTCCCGTAATTATAACTAGCAGCGGGGCCCCCGTGCGCAACGGACAGTTTTACGGCATGTTCTCTTCTCCTCCAGGGAATCCGAGCGATCGCTCAGACGAGTTGGTCGAGCGGTTCCGCACCATGTTTGGCCCCGTTATGAAAGTTGCAGAGGATCTCGACATAAAGGTCTCGCTCGACGTCGCCGTGCGCATGGGACAGATCGGCTGCAACCCCGAAATGTGGGAGAAAATTCTCGACGCTGTTCCCTCACCCCACCTCGGCCTATCCTGCGACCCTTCTCACTGGCTGTGGATGGGTATGTTACCTGTCGAAGATGTAATACGCGACTTTGCTGGTAAATGGTACTTTGCCGATGTGAAGGACTGCGAGATCAGCGAACGCATGCGCTACCGCCAAGGCATTATAGGCAACTGGTGGTGGCAGTATCGCGTGCCGGGGCGCGGCCAGCTCGACTGGGCCACTATCATAGGCGCGCTGCTCGAGTCGGGCTACAGCTATGTGCTGTGCGTTGAGAACGAAGATCGCGGGTTCCCCGGACTAGAGGGTTTCGCCTATGGCTGCAAGCACCTACGCCAGTTTCTGCCACCCAAAGGCACGGACTATGCGCGCCCGACAGCGCACTGGAAAACGAGTTCCTGGGAGCGGTTAACGCCTTGACTTCAGCGCGTATTGCTCTATTCTTAAAGAAGTTAAATCAAGACACATGAGCTGAGCACGATGACCGTCTGCCAACGACAGCAACAGCAACAACCCATGCCACCACCTGCAAGCGGATAGTCCAGTGCTGTAGATAATCACCGTACGAGACCAACCCGCTGCTCACTACGCGCAGCGGGTTTTCTCGTTGTACCGGCGTATCGCGTGTAATACCAATGCGTGCGCCCACTGCAAGCGAGGGAACATGAGCGACGCCAGAACACATCGCGATGGTTCACAAGAAGAGGCAGAATCCGCGCGCGACTTTCTGCGCGAGGAAATCGACAATGACTTAAAGAGCGGTCATTATCAACGCGTTATCACTCGATTCCCGCCCGAGCCAAACGCTTACATGACAATCGGCAATGCAAAGGCTATTTGCATCAATTTTGGCATCGCAAGCGAAATGGGAGGGCGCTGTCACCTGCGTTTTGACGATACAAACCCCGCACGCGAAGAGCAGGAATTTGTCGATGCAATAAAAGAAGACATTCGCTGGCTAGGATTCGACTGGGGCGAGCACGAATACTATGCCTCGGACTACTTCCCCCAACTCTACGCGTGGGCGGTCCAGCTAACAGAGAAAGGCTTGGCGTACGTAGACGACCAATCCGCCGAAGAGATACGCAACAATCGCGGCACGCTGACCGAACCGGGCACTAATAGCCCCTATCGCGAACGCACTGTTGAGGAGAACCTCGACCTGCTCGAACGCATGAAAAACGGCGAATTTCCAGACGGAGCAAAAGTCCTGAGAGCTAAGATAGACATGGCCTCTGCCAATATTAACCTGCGCGACCCCGTCATGTATCGCATCCTTCATATGCATCACCATCGCAGCGGAGACCAGTGGTGCATCTATCCGATGTACGACTGGGCACATGGTCAGAGCGACTCGCTGGAAGGCGTTACGCACTCGATGTGTTCATTTGAATTTGCCAACAACCGACCGCTGTACGATTGGTTTATAGAGCAGCTGGGCATTTTCCCCTCGCGGCAGATAGAATTCGCTCGCGGCAATATCACCTACACCGCGCTATCAAAGCGCTACATACGCGAAATGATGGAGCAGGGCATAATACGCGAATGGGACGATCCGCGCACCTATACTCTGCGCGGCCTGCGCCGCTTGGGCTGTCCGCCCGAGGCCGTGCGCCGCTTCTGGCGCGATGTTGGCGTAGCCAAGCGCGACAACAACATCGATATCGCCCTACTCGAATACTGTATGCGCGACCAGCTCAACAAGACGGCACTGCGCCGGATGGCTGTTCTGCGTCCTTTGAAAGTGGTAATCAAGAATTATCCTGAAGGCGAGAACGAGCTACTCGAAGCAGTCAACAACCCCGAAGATGAAAGCGCAGGCATGCGCCAGGTCCCTTTTTCGCGCGAGCTATACATAGAACGCGATGACTTTATGGAAGATCCTCCGCGGAAGTTTTTCCGCCTAGCGCCGGGCCGTGAAGTCCGACTACGCTACGCCTATTTTATCACCTGCACCGAGGTAATAAAAGACGATCACGGCGAAGTGGTCGAACTCCGCTGCACCTACGATCCGGCAACACGCGGCGGCGGATCACCCGACGGCCGCAAGGTCAAAGCCACCCTACACTGGGTTTCGGCAACGCACGCCATGCAAGCAGAGGCGCGCCTGTATGACCGCCTTTTTAACGTTGAAAATCCGCGAAAATTCCCCGAAGGCGGAAGTATCATAGACAATATAAATCCCGACTCTATGGAGGTGATTTCGCCGGTCTACTTAGAGCCATCACTCTCCAAAGCCCAGGCAGGCGATGCGTACCAATTTGAGCGCATTGGCTATTTTTGCGCAGACAGCAGGGATCACACTTCAGAGCGTCCCGTATTTAATCGAACGGTTACGCTGCGAGACACCTGGGCCCGCGTGCAGAAGCAGGGTAAATAGCACGGCAATGGCTTCGAGCCTTGTCGCTGGAAGCCATTGCCCTACGCGCTGCATATCACTCTATATCTCTTTCCCGAAAAGCCACTACGTCTCAGCTACATGCCTGGGTTGCCGCCACGCTTTCTCCAACTTCGCACTTTTCTTTTTCGAAAGCCCGCCCAGCGCATTCATGGCCTGCAGAAAGCGCATGCGCACGATATCCTGTCCCAGCAGCAGCACCGTATCGAATAGAGGAGGGCCAACTCGCGATCCAGCCAGCGCCGCTGTGAGCGGCACCGTCACGTCGCGCACCGGCCACTCCCAGTATTGAGCCACAGAGCGAATCGCCTCCTCGACGTGTGCACGGTCCCATTCCAACACGGCGTCAAGCGTCCATATGGCAGTCTGTAGCATCTGCACAGCATCGTCTGCAGTGCGCTTCTTCGGCACGAGATCGTCCACTTCAGGCGAGACTTCACGCGCGAGGAAAAAAGCTGCTTTGGGCATAAAGTCACCAAGCGTCTCCATGCGCTGCTGTAGCAAGGGCACAATCTGAGAAATAAATTCGTCGTTGAGCAACCACGCCTTCATTTCGTCCATTATTTGCTCGGCGGTGCGGTCCTCGCGTACGTAGCGTCCGTTCAACCAATTGAGCTTCTCTAGGTCGAATATCGATCCCCCTAAGTTGATTCGCTCAGCATCAAAATGTTCGCTCAGCTGAGCGAGGCTAAACTTCTCTTCCTCACCCAGCGGCGGATAGGCCATGAGTGCGAGGTAATTCAGCAACGCGTCGCCGAGATAGCCGGACCGACGGTAGTACTCAATTGATGTCGGATTGCGCCGCTTGGACATTTTAGTGCCATCCGTATTGAGCAACAGAGGCAAGTGCATATACTCGGGCGGATCCCAACCAAATGCCTCGTATAGAACAAGGTGTTTAGGCGTAGAGGTAATCCACTCCTCGCCGCGAATAACGTGCGTAATACGCATGTGGTAATCGTCCACGACAACGGCTAGGTGGTACGTGGGAAAACCGTCAGACTTTAACAACACCTGATCGTCGGACTGTGCGTAATCCAATTCGACCGTGCCTCGTAAACGATCCCTGACGACACAGGTACCCTGACGCGGCATTTTAAGGCGAATAACGCAGCGCTCACCGCTGGCGACGCGCTGCTGAATCTCTTCGGCAGGCAGGTGCACACAGTGACGATCGTAGCCCAAACGCTCTTTGTTCTCGGACTGCTTGGCGCGCAGATTACTGAGCCGTTCTGCAGTGCAAAAGCAGTAATACGCATGTCCAGCCTCGACGAGTTGGCGCGCGTGATCTTGATACAACGCTAGCCGTTCACTCTGACGATACGGGCCGTATGGACCGCCAATATCAGGGCCTTCGTCCCATTCTAGCCCAACCCAGCGGAGCGACTGAATGAGCGAATCCTCATATTCTCGGCGCGAGCGCGTCTGGTCCGTGTCCTCTATACGTAGCACAAACTGGCCGCCGTATTTCTTGACGTGCAGTAAACCAAACAGCCCCTGATAAGCCGTTCCCACGTGCGTGGGACCGGTCGGCGAAGGAGCCAAACGGACGCGAACTTCGCTCATAAAGCACTTCCTCTTAAAAGTATGTAATACGCTTATTTAAAGCATTAGAAAGTAAGAAGTTCCACCTCAAATGCAATGCGATGTATTTGCATAATCTGACCCAATACGTCATCTTATAGGCTATAGACCTTGCCTCTCGAAGATCCGCAGCAGCGCCTTGCGTAACGCCCTCAGAACCAGCGTCTCCTCGATAGCAGCAATGTGTTACTCACTGAAAGGGTTGTATGCTCTTTAGCGAACTAAACCTGCCTGCCCCTGTGCTCGAAGCCCTCAAAGAAATGGGCTACGAGGAGACAACCCCCATACAGGAAAAGACACTGCCCCATATACTTTCGGGCAAAGACGTGCTGGGCCTAGCCGAAACGGGATCGGGTAAAACGAGTGCCTGTGCGGTTCCCCTCGTGTCGAAAGTTGATACGCAAGATCGCAACATCCAAGTGTTGATCCTCGTCCCCACGCGCGAACTGGCCCTGCAATACGTGCAAGAAGTGGACGATGTATCTAAACATTCGGACGTCGTCCCCTTTGCCGTTTTCGGCGGCTTCGACATGGATATTCAAAAGGCCAAACTCAAACACGGCGTGCACATCTTAGTCGCCACGCCCGGCCGACTTATCGATCTGATATGGAACCATCGGCTCGACCTAGCTCAGGTTAAAAGTGTCGTCTTGGACGAGGCCGATGAAATGCTCAAAATGGGCTTCATAGAAGACGTTGACTTCATAATGTCCTGTATGATGCAGGAGCATCAGACGCTGCTATTTTCGGCGACTATGCCCAAAGAAGTTGAACGGCTCACGCAGCAGTATCTGAGCGAACCCGAACGAATCGAACTCAACCGCGATCAGCGCGCTCCGCAGTCCCTAGAGCATTACTTCCAGCACGTTAGTCGCCAGCGACTCGACGCGCTCGTTGATTATATTGAAGGTAACGACGTCCAGCAGGGCATCATATTTTGCAATTCACGCGACAGAGCATCGGAGTTACTCAACAGCCTGCAAAAGCGCGTTCGCTCCCTAGAGATTATTCACGGCGGCCTCGACCAAGACCGCCGCACTTCTATATTCCGCCGCTTTCGCCAAAAGAAAGTGCGCTTTATGATCGCCACCGACGTCGCTGGCCGCGGACTCGACTTTAGTCACGTCACGCACGTGATCAACTACGACTTTCCCTTTAACCCGGAGACCTATACGCATCGCACGGGCCGGGCCGGACGCATGGGACGCCAGGGGACAGCGATAACTTTTGTAAGTGACCGAGACCTAGCTGATCTCAAGCGCCTATTTCAATCAAACCCAATCGAAGCGCACTGGGTTGGAAACGAACCCGACTTGGAGGCCGTGCGCGGCAAGCGCAAGGGTCGTCGAGGCAATGAGCGCGGAAGCCAGCACTCCAAGCGCCCAAGACGCGGTAGGGGAGGCAGAGGAAAGAAGACCACGACCAGCAATTAAACGTCACAGAACCACACCATTCCGATCAGTCCCGTTTCTCATACTCACATCAAACTCAAAACCAGGGAGTCCATCGTGCAAATTGCTGAACAGAGCGTCGTATCCATTCACTACACATTGACCAACGACGCGGGCGAAACGCTCGACACATCCGATGGTCGCGAACCATTGGTCTATCTTCACGGTGCCCAAAATATCATACCGGGCTTAGAAAACGAGCTCATTGGCAAAAGCGTTGGCGATTCGTTTGACGTGACGATACAACCCGAAAACGCTTATGGAAAGATCAACCCCGAGCTGGTTCAAACAGTGCCTCACAACGCATTTGAAGGCGTTGAAAAAGTGGAACCAGGCATGCAGTTTCAGGCGCGCGGCGACAATGACGAGACACAGGTTATCACCGTGACCGAAGTCACCGATAGCGGCGTAACGGTTGATGGTAACCACCCATTAGCGGGCCAGGTGCTCAACTTCTCCGTCCGCGTCGAAGAAGTACGCGAGGCGACAGAAGATGAAATAGCGCACGGTCATTTACACAGCGGCGAACCCGCCTGCTGCTCTGACGATGACTGCAAAAGCTGTTGAAATCTGTATTGACGCAAGCCAAGAATCGTCGGCACGCAGTGCGCTAACAGCCGCTTATATGGGCGGAGCTGACCGCGTTGAAGTCTGTGCATCCATGGACGTGGACGGAACCACCCCTCCACGACAACGCATCCGACTCGCCCGCGATATTTTTGTCGACCGCCCTGGGGTCATCTGCATGATACGACCTCGGGCCGGCGATTTTTTTTACAGTCCTGCAGAAATAGATATCATGCTCGGGGCCATCGAGTGCGCGGCAGAAGACGGCGCAGACGGAGTTGCTCTCGGGGCCCTGCATCCGGCCGAGCACTGCCTTGATCTCGATGCCATGAAAAGCCTCACCGCCCGAGCGCATGCGCTCAGACTGGCCGTGACATTACACCGCGCATTTGATGCAACGATGGATCGAGTGGCCACGTTGGAAGCGGCCGTTGAACTCGGCGTGCAGCGGATCCTGTCCAGCGGAACAGTTTGGGGAGACAGCAGTGGGGCACAAGCCGGCCTGGCCACCTTAAAACAGCTGTGCATTCAGGCCCGCGGACGACTAGAAATTATTGCGGCCGGAGGCATCGCTCCCCATAGTGCACCCCCCATAGTAGACGCACTACACGGCTTGGGCAGCCCGTTCAGCCTGCACGCCTTTTCAGGAGTCTGCCAGCGAGGCATTACCGCTGCACCGCTCGTTCAAGCAATAAAAAAATCCATATAGTATAAATTAAATATAAACAATATATTAAAGCTAAAAATAGCTCGGAGCTGCATTTTTCATCCGCCTCTCTAATGGTATATTTATGTTCACTATACCAAAAGGCGAGTATTTCCTTACATTAACAAGCGCTACGCGTCAGCAGCTCGCCATACACTCCTCTACCTCGAGCCGCTGTCCCTTCCCCAATCGTGCCGGCACTACATTCTCCCATTCGTCCACAGTCGACGTGCGTCTACTTCTGTGTCCTGCGTCGACGTTTTCAACAAAAGATACACACGCTTATGGAAGCAATGGCTCTCTCTTCGAACAACGGTAAAGTCGCCCCCAAAGGCAAAGCACAGTATGACGAGTCCAAGGTAAAGACGCTCTCCTCGCTGGAGCATATCCGTCTGCGCACCGGCATGTATATCGGTCGCCTCGGGTCAGGAGGCGATCCGGATGA
>CEVF01005930.1_pt1 | contig 11750 bp, 10 predicted proteins | sample 356441 | NCBI WGS metagenome assembly CEVF01 (sample SAMEA2622765, study PRJEB7988) | marine metagenome | biome: marine biome (ENVO:00000447); feature: surface water layer (ENVO:00002042); material: "saline water (ENVO:00002010), including plankton (ENVO:xxxxxxxx)" | depth 5 m
CACGGTGAAGGCCGTCTGATTGGAGTCGGTGTTGCGATCCACCATCAAGGGGAGGTCAAGCGCATCGAGACGCTCTCCTTCCATGGCGAGACAGATCAGACCACGGGCATCGGTTGCCATGAAATTGATCTGTTCAGGGGTGGCGAACTGTGCCGCACAGATCAGATCACCCTCGTTTTCCCTGCGTTCATCGTCCACAACCACGATGCACTCCCCATTGCGGATTGCGGCGAGTGCATCAGGAATCGAATCGAACATGGGAGTAGCCCCCTCGGTATGAGCAACGGAATCGGGCAGCGGTCCTGGTGTCCTTAACGCTTTACCCATTATCGACGTCAGTACGATCGACCCACGTGCCATCACTGGAATGGGGATTCATCGGGTAGCTGTGGTGGGTGCCTCCGGGTACGGAGGACTGCAGACCCTTCGACTCCTGAATGGGCATGCGGCATTTGAGATCACGTATCTGGGAGGTGAGCGATCCGCAGGACGTTCCTGGAGTGAGCTTTGCCCGTTCCTGCCGCTCGCTGATGACCTCACCGTGAACAGTCCCGATCCCGAGCGCATCGCGGCGGCCGCTGATTTCGCTGTGCTCAGTCTTCCCAACGGCCTGGCGAGTCAACTGGTTCCGCCTCTGCTGGAAAGGGGCGTCAAAGTTGTGGATCTCTCTGCTGATTACCGCTACCGCCGTCTTGATCAGTGGGCTGCGGTGTACGTGCATGAGGCCAGGACACATAACCGCACGGATGCCGATCTCTGCGAGGAGGCTGTCTACGGCCTGCCCGAATGGCACGGGGCCGAGATCGCCGAAGCCAGGCTGGTGGCGGCGCCAGGGTGTTTCCCCACCACCAGTCTTCTGCCGTTGCTGCCCTTCCTCAAGCAGGGGTTGATTGAAACCGAAGGGCTGATCATCGATGCCAAAACCGGCACCTCCGGAGGAGGAAGAGCGGCCAAGGAGCATCTGCTCCTTGCCGAGGCCTCCGAGTCGATCAGTCCCTATGGCGTTGTGGGTCATCGCCACACATCGGAGATTGAGCAGCTCGCCAGCACCGTGGCGGGGTGTCCCATCCAGATTCAGTTCACACCTCATCTCGTGCCGATGGTGAGGGGCCTTCTGTCCACGGTGTATGCACGTTTGCGCGATCCCGGTCTCACCGCGGAAGACTGCACAACCGTTCTTGAAGCCGTCTACCGCCATCACCCCTGTGTGAGGGTGCTGCCGGTTGGCACCTATCCAGCCACCAAATGGGCGAAGCACACCAATCAGGCTCTGCTGTCCGTCCAGGTTGACGGTCGTACGGGCCGTGTCGTGCTGATGAGCGCCGTCGACAATCTGATGAAGGGGCAGGCCGGCCAGGGAGTGCAGTGTCTGAATCTGATGGCCGGTCTTCCGGTGAGTGAAGGACTTCCTCTGGAGCCGTTCTATCCCTGATTTGCCGCCGTCTTCCGCCAGCGCTGTCCGGCGAGCGCCGTGGCCCAGGGCAGCAACCTGTGTTCCTGCCTCCGGATGCGCCGGGCGAGGGTCTCCCTGTCGTCCCCGGGAAGGACTGGAACAGCAGCCTGCGCCAGGATCGGTCCGGTATCCACATCCTTCTGCACCTGGTGCACAGTGCAGCCGGTGACGGTTGCTCCTGATGTCAGACACTGACCGATGGCATCCAGGCCTCGGAAGGCGGGCAGAAGCGAGGGATGGATGTTGATCAACCTGCCGGGAAATGCATCGATCAGCACGGGTGTGACGATGCGCATCCAGCCGGCCATCACAATCGCTTCAACCCCCTCATCCTGGAACGTGCGCACAAGGTTCTGATCCATCGCTTCCCTGCTGGGGAAGACTCTGTGGTCCCTGAGTTCACATCGGATTCCCAGGCGTTCGGCTTTCGCACTGGCTCCGCATCCGGCCCTGTTCACCACCAGGAGGTGAATCCGGGCGTTCAGGTCTCCGCAGCTTGTGGCGTTGTGGAGCGCCTCGAAATTCGAGCCTGTTCCCGAGGCCATCACGCCCAGACGCAGGGGTGGATCAAACCGAGGCCACGGGCCGATGGCCGGAACGATCAACGCGGAATAGCGCTCACTGTCCATCTGGCTAGGGTCGGATTGCGCGGGCATTCCGGTTACATGTCCCATCTGTCCATCCTGCCCACACTGGTGAACGATCTTGATCTGCTCGAGATCGCACTCCGGAACGAGGGATTCAAGGTCTTACGCGGAGGTGTGGTGAGCTCCTTCGACAGCCATCAGTCGGTCGAACTTGCTGCCCTGCATCCGTCGGGTCTCCAGCTGGGCTGGAAACGCAACGTCAGCCAGCCTCATTTTGATCTGGTTGCTGATCTGTCAGCACCTGCCGGGTCAGGAATGACCGAGTCCGCTCTGCGACGCGTGTTGCGCCGCTACGCCATGAACCATGCGCTGCGGCAGGCGGAGAAGATCGATGCCGAGACGGTCACTGCCGGCGTCTGATGGCCGACGTTCACGTTGCGCTCGATCTCAGTTCACCCGCTTCACAGATTCTCCAGGTCGAGATCCGTTGGTGTCCGGCGCAACCTCGGCAGACGTGGACCCTGCCGGTCTGGACTCCTGGCTCCTACACCGTTCGCGATCCTTCCCAGCATCTCCACAGTCTCAGCGTTGAGCAGAGCGGGCAAGTTCTCTCTCCCCGACGTCGATCGCCGGAAACCTGGGAGCTGGACTGTCGTGTTTCAGAACAGCTCACGCTTCGCTACGCGCTGGAAGCCAGACAGCTGACCGTTCGCACCAATCACCTGGATCCGGTGTTCGCATCACTCTGTCTTTCAGCGGTCGTGATGCTCGTTGAGGGGCACCGCTGGGAGCGCCATGTTCTGCAGGTCTCGATTCCTGACTCCTGGACAGTGGCATGTCCGTTGCCGCGTCTGGACGGTTCCTTTCTGGCCGATGACTTCGACCATCTCGTTGACGCTCCGGTCCATGCCGGGGAGCTGCATGTCGAGACGCTGAAGGTGAGGACGCTGTCCCATGAACTGGTGCTGATCGGAGCGCCGCCTTCGGGCTGGTCGACAACCCTGCCGGGGGAGATCGAATCCATCTGCTCCGCAGTCTGCGATCTCATGGATTCGGATCCACCCTCAAGAGAGCCCTACCAACTGGTTCTGCAACTGCTGGACCAGGGCTATGGCGGGCTCGAACACGACAACGCCTCGGTGATGCAGTTCCCCTGGACCCGCTTGCTGGAGGAGGGCGGCACGCGCAGTCTGCTGCAGCTGATCGGCCATGAGTATCTCCATCAGTGGAACGTCCGCCGGTTGAGGCCGAGCGAATACGTTCCCTATCGCTACGACCGGCCGGTGATCAGTGAGGGCCTCTGGTTTGCAGAAGGGATCACCAGCTATTTCGATCTGGCTCTTCCCCTCCTCTCAGGATTTTCAAGTCGCCTTGATCTTCTTGAGGATCTGGCGGCGGACCTCTCCCATGTGTTGCTGAATCCGGGGACAGACATTCAGTCCCTTGCCGACAGCTCAAGGGAGGCCTGGGTGCGTCTCTACAAACAATCGCCAGCCAATGCCCGCAGCCAGATCAGTTACTACCGGCTGGGAACAGCGCTGGCCTTCTGCCTTGATGTGCGCCTGCGTCAGCTGGGTGGATCGCTTGCTGAAACGCTGCGTCTGCTCTGGTCCCGGCTGGGTCTGCATGGCCGTGGATACACACGGCGCGATCTGATGGACGTGATCGGTTCCACCTCGGTTGAGCTGGCTGATCAGCTCCCCTCCTGGCTGGACAACTGCGGCTCATTACCGATCGAGACATGTCTGAAGGATCTGGGCCTTGTGCTCGAACCTGTGATGGCAAGCCATCCCGACGCGGGATGGACCCTGCGTGATGCAGATGGAAGTGTCTGGATCGATCGCACGGTGCCTGCAGGAGCCGCCGAATCCGCTGGCCTGGTCGCCGGCGATGAACTGCTGGCCCTCAGGGACTGGCGCTGCCGCAATCTTCAACGCACACAGCAGCTTCTGCAGGGACCGGAGCTCTGTCCGGTGAGCTACAGCCGCCGTGGCCGGATCGCCAGCACGGAGCTATCTCTGAAGAAGGCCGGCGTGGAACGCCACCGACTGGCCTGGGACCCTGGTGCCACCAGGGAGGCTCGTTTGCTCCGCGATCAATGGTTCCAGATCATCTGAACCGGGTGTTGCTGAAGTTCCTTGGCCGACTGCGCCGTCCAGGAGCAGGAATTCTGCTGGCCACAACGTCCACACTGGTTCTGGTTCTCTCACTTGTGGGCTTCACCGCGGAGAAGTCCAGCGATCGCGCCGCAGCCAAGCCATCCCTGCTTGATCTGCTGGATGAGGTCGCTCGTGACGCGGAACAGAAAGAGCTTCCTCCAGGTTTGCCGCCGGAGGCTCCCGAGGCTGCATCCTGGACATCACCACTGGCTCGTCAGTGTTCCGGCATCGATCAGTCCATGCGCACTCGACTGTTGTCCAAGCGCAGCGAGCTGGCTCAGTTTCGTCAGTCGATTCCAGCTGACCCAACCAACTATGGAGAGCGTTACCGCCGTAACCCCTGGGGACAAACCCTGAACCCTGCTCCAAGGGTTGTGATCCTGCATGAAACGGTTTATTCGCTGAGTTCGGCCGTGAACACATTCCTGACCCCCCATCCCCGTGATGAAGATCAGGTCAGCTATCACACGCTCGTGGGCCTGGATGGATCCATCGTTGATGTGGTGGATCCTCTGAAGCGGGCCTACGGCGCCGGATACTCGGCATTTCATGGTGAGTGGGCTGTCACAAACCCTGAGTTGAAGGGATCCGTCAACAATTTCGCTCTTCATCTCAGTCTTGAAACGCCCCACGACGGGCAGGACGGCAACGCCGAGCACAGCGGCTACACATCAGCTCAGTACGACGCACTGGCTCTCGTGCTGGATGGATGGCTGGAAAGCTTTGAGATCGATCCCGCTGCGATCACAACCCATCGGCATGTGGATCTGGGTGGAGCCCGTGCGGATCCCCGCAGTTTCTCCTGGTCGCATCTTCAGAACCGCCTTGCCGCTCTCGGCAGTCTGTGCCGGGCATAGCTGTCGAGAGCCTGTTCAGATCACAGGAAGCAGAGCGGGTCGGATCGTTGAATAAATCAGCCCATGCAGGGCGGGATCCTGCATGTAGCGGAGCACCCTTGCGGGATAGTCGAGTTTTCCATTGTGGAGATAAGCCAGGGTTGCGATGGCCTTGGCATCGACGTAGGAACGGCTGGCAATCAGAATTGATTCACGGTCGAGCCCGAGTTCACCTTTCAGTCTTGAGAGCTTTGCGGCCAGAAGCTCCACGTTGGCTTCAGGGTCCATCAGCAGGTCTCGTGCAGCAGCGATCTGCCGAGGTGATGGATTGACCGGGAGCCGCCCCTGATGAATCAGCTCGCTGATCCCCAGTTGTGCTGGGCCATGCGTTTCGACAAGGCCGGAGTGCACAACGAAAGGCAGATCCTCACCCGGTTTGGAGTGCTGAATCTCATCAAAGAGAATTGCGGTGACCAGCATCGGATTGATCCGATGTCGATCGGCTTCTCTCTGAATCACCGGCTTGAGCCTGTTCAATCTTGACAGGGTGTTGGCGCGAAGCGGCTGAAGCTGGTCCACCCCTCTGGTGAACAGCTGCGCCAGCTGCGTCTGGGGACCGTGAACCCCGAATCGACGTTGAAGATGCTCAAGTTCCTCAGCACTGAAATCAGTCGGGTCGGGGTCGCTCTCCTGGGACAGCGGTGAGGATGATTGAAGAGATGCCGCCTCAGGCTTGATTCGAACGAGATCGAGTCCATCAAGCGGTGGTCTGACCATCACTGATGCAGCGGCAACGATCGTTGCCAGAGCCGTGAAACCTGTGATCGCTCTCGTGACCATTGCGGGGCAGAAACTGAGCCTGTCAGGAAGCATTGACGGAGATTAGCCGTGGTGTCTCAGTTCATGGGCATTCCGCTGGATCGTGGATAACTTCGACGCAGAGAGTTCGCTCGTCGAGATGAGTTTCCCGGTTTTCAGTGCCACGGATGCCCAGATTCAATGGCAGCGCTTCTGTGATCTCCTCTGGCACCACGAAGATCTCGGGATGTGGCTGGATATCAGTCGCATGCATCTGAACAATGCTCAGCTTGAAGAGCTCACGCCGAGGCTGGAGAAGGCTTTTGAGGCCATGAAGGCCCTGGAGAACGGTGCCATCGCCAATGCCGATGAGAATCGTCAGGTTGGTCACTACTGGCTGAGGCATCCTCAGCTGGCGCCTGATCCTCAGGTCGCTCAGCACATCGCTGAGGAAATCGATGAGATCGAGCAGTTCGGACAGGCGGTGATCAACGGAACGATCAAATCACCGACCGGTCAGCCCTTCACCAATGTTCTCTGGATCGGAATCGGTGGCAGTGGACTCGGCCCACTGCTGATGATCCGAGCACTCCAGGACAAGGGTGCCGGTCTTCCTTTCCACTTCTTCGACAATGTGGATCCGAACGGCATGAGTCGGGTTCTTGCGGAACTCGGTGATGTTCTACGCACCACGCTTGTGGTGACGGTGAGTAAATCCGGTGGCACGCCCGAGCCCCATCTCGGCATGGAGCAGGCACGCCACCGTCTTGAAGCCGTTGGTGGCAACTGGCCTGCTCAGGCTGTGGCGATCACCATGGCTGACAGCAAACTGGACAGACAGGCAGTCGATGAAAACTGGCTGCATCGCTTCGACATGTTCGACTGGGTCGGTGGTCGCACCAGCATCACCAGTGCCGTGGGACTGGTTCCGGGAGCTCTGATCGGCTGTGATATCCGCAGTTTTCTTGCTGGTGCCTCACAGATGGATGAGGCCACGCGGGAGAGTGATGTTCGACGCAATCCTGCAGCACTGATGGCCGCTGCCTGGTATTCCGCAGGGGACGGAAAGGGAAAGCGCGACATGGTGGTTCTCCCCTACCGCGACCGTCTTGAGGTGTTCAGTCGCTACCTGCAGCAGCTGGTGATGGAGTCTCTCGGCAAGCGACTCGATCGCAACGGCGAGATTGCCCATCAGGGCATCGCTGTCTATGGCAACAAGGGCTCGACCGATCAGCATGCCTACGTTCAACAGCTGCGCGACGGTGTCGACAACTTTTTTGTGACCTTCATCGAGGTACTCCGCGATGTGGAGGACATTCCCGAGATCAACGGCGAACGTCCCGGCGATTTCCTTGATGGGTTTGTTCAGGGAACCCGTTCAGCTCTCACCGAAGGTGGTCGTCAGAGTCTGAGCATCAGCATGCGTCAGTTCGATGCCCGTCGACTCGGCGCACTGATCGCCTTGTTTGAGCGTGCTGTTGGTTTCTACGGGGAGCTGGTCAACATCAACGCCTACCACCAGCCCGGAGTTGAGGCTGGCAAGAAGGCCGCTGCGGCGATTCTGAAACTCCAGCGTCAGGTGGAGGAAGTGCTCAGCGATGGAGTATCGCGCTCCGTTGTGGAGATCCAGCAGGCCATCGGGGAGGGATCCGTTGAGGCCGTGTTCTGGATTGTGCGTCATCTCACGGGCAACAATCGTGGCTATCAGGCCCAGGGGGACTGGAACAAACCGGCAACCCTGCGTTTCAGCAAGTCGTGAACGACGATCAGGAGGGTACGAGGTTCACCAGTTTCCCGGGCACAACAATCACCCGCCTGGGTGGCTTGCCCTCCAACCACTTCAGTGCCACATCACTGGCCAGCGCCAGTTCCTCCAGCCTGTCCTTGTCACAGTCAGCAGGCACCTGAATGGTTCCACGCACTTTTCCCTTGACCTGAATCACCAGCTCAACAGTGTCCTGCACAAGTGCTTCAGGATCATGGAGAGGCCACGGCTGCAGATGAACACTGCCCTCTCCGCCGAGCCGTAACCAGAATTCCTCCGCCAGGTGTGGAGCAAACGGTGCAAGAAGCCTGATCAGAGCCCCCATCGCCTCCACCTGTATCGGTCTTGAAGCCTCCAACACCCTGCCGGAGAGACTGTTGGAGAGTTTCATCAACTCCGAAATGGCGGTGTTGAACTGAAAGTCACCTGTGAGATCCTCGCCGACCGCCTCAATCGCGAGATGAACGGCGCGGCGGATCTCTGTTTCCGTTTCGGACAGCTCCGCGGGGATTGCCGCAGTGCCGTCGCTGAGCAGTTGATCCGCTGAGCCCGTACTTCTCACACCGTCGACAAGCCGCCAGAGGCGTTGCAGGAAGCGGAACTGCCCCTCGACATCGGCGTCATCCCACTCCAGATCCTTCTCCGGTGGAGCTTTGAAAAGGATGAACATCCGCGCCGTATCCGCTCCATACCGGTCGATCACCAGCGCGGGATCGACACCGTTGTGCTTCGACTTGGACATCTTTTCGAACAGCACCTCCAGCTCACCTCCGTCCTCCGGATCAATGGGATTTCCCTGATCGACAACCTGAGTCGGTGCGACGTAGCGCCCGGTGCGTGGATTTCGATAAGTCACGCCCTGAACCATTCCCTGGGTCAACAATCGTTCGAACGGTTCATCGATGGGAATGAGGCCGCGATCCTTCAGTGCCTTGGTGAAGAAGCGCGAATACAGAAGATGAAGAATCGCATGTTCGATGCCTCCGACATATTGCTGAACGGGAAGCCATCGTCTGACGGCGTCCGCATCAAAAGGCAAATCTCGATTGCCGGGATCCGCGAAGCGAAGGAAATACCAGGATGAGCACATGAATGTGTCCATGGTGTCCGTCTCCCGTCGGGCGGGTTTGCCGCAGGATGGACAACTGACATTCACCCAGTCATCAAGTCCGGCGAGCGGGGAACCTCCCTTGCCCTGGAGATTGATGTTCTCGGGCAGGGCCACCGGCAGCTGATCTCTTGGCACCGGCTGCGCTCCACAGTCAGGGCAGTGAATGATCGGAATCGGACAACCCCAGTAGCGCTGACGGGAGATCAGCCAGTCTCTGAGGCGGTACTGCCGCTTGGCTCGTGCCCAGCCTTCTTCGCTGCCGTGTTCGGTGATGGCCTGTCTGGCCTGATCATTGCGCTGCCCATCAAACCGGCCGCTGTTGATGAGGCATCCAGGACCTGTCCATGCCTCACCATCGTTGAGGTGTTCATCGGCACCGTCCATCCTGATGACGCGATGCACCGGCAGTTCATAGCTTCTTGCAAATCTGAAGTCGCGCTCGTCGTGTGCCGGCACTCCCATCACGGCTCCAGTGCCGTAGTCCGCAAGGACATAGTCAGCGATCCAGATCGGCACCTTCTCGCCGTTGGCAGGATTGACAGCCAGGGAACCGGTGGCGACCCCACGTTTCGGTCGATCTTCCGCTGTGCGCTCCTCGTTGGAGAGCTCATCGACAAGGTCGCGGAATGCCACCACGGAATTGCGTTGATCGGCAGTGGTGAGCGCATCAACCAGGGGATGCTCAGGAGCCAGGACGACGTAACTCACCCCAAACAAGGTGTCCGCTCTGGTTGTGAACACGGTGATCGTCTCTTGCTCATCACCGTCAACCTGGAAGTCGATCTCGGCACCGATCGAACGTCCGATCCAGTTGGCCTGCATGGTTCTGACCCGCTCAGGCCATCCGTTCAGCAGCTCCAGGTCGTCGAGCAGTGCATCGGCGTACTGCGTGATTTTCAGGAACCACTGCTTCAGATTCCTCTGCTCAACCAGGGCTCCTGAACGCCAGGACCGTCCCTCGGAATCAACCTGTTCATTGGCGAGCACGGTCTGGTCGACGGGGTCCCAGTTGACAGTCGCTTCCTTCTGGTAAGCCAGACCTGCTGAGTGAAGCTCCAGAAACAGCCACTGGGTCCAGCGGTAGTAGCTCTCATGGCAGGTGGCCTGTTCACGAGACCAGTCGATCGAGAGACCCAGTCGGCCGAGCTGATCGCGCATCTGATCGATGTTGCGATCCGTCCAGACACCTGGATCCACCCCTCGTTCAATGGCTGCATTCTCCGCCGGCAGTCCAAAGGCGTCCCAGCCCATCGGATGGAGAACTGCATCACCGCGCATGCGCTGTGCCCTTGCGATCACATCCGTGATCACGTAATTACGCACATGGCCCATGTGCAGGCTGCCGGAGGGGTAGGGAAACATCGAAAGGGCATAGAACGCCCTTTGTTCAGGCTCCGGTGCCTGCGTTGCATACAAAGCCTGTTGTTCCCACGTCCGCTGCCATCGGTCCTCGAGAACGGAGGGGTCGTAGCGATCCGACAGCCCCGGAGAGTTTTCGGGCATGGAAGAGGACTGCGGGCCTGTCACATCAGGAGATCACCTTCCGGAGATCGTGACACAGCTTGAGACGTTTCCATGGCGGCGTTCCACCGGATCCGCCCAATGCCCGATCAGATCAGGGGGCGGATGGTGAGCACGGCCACACGATTAATCAACACGGGATCGACACTGTCTTCCCGTTGCAATGCGAGGTAGTGGGGGTCCTGCCAGGCGAGACGGCCATCCAGTCTGCGGCCGTCATTCAGCTCGATCCCGATCACTCGCTGCTCACGAATCCACGACTGGATCAACCGGATGCCGGGCAAGCTGGGGTCAAAGCCCGATGAATCCATGGTGTTGAAGTCAGAAACAGCTTCTCAACGAGCACTCCAGCAAAGACACAAGGCAACGTCAATCAGTTCATAATCGATTCACTGAAGAGATTCTGAAATCATTGAATCTGGAATCGATGAAACTCAACCCTGAGACAAGAGAGCAATTGCTCATCGCGTTGACGAATGAGTGGGCATCAATGCTGGATCAGTTTGATGAAGGCGATTTCACTCCTGAGGATTTCTACGAAATCCGCAAGATTGATTCCGACGATGAGCTCATCAGAGAGAGTGGCTGCCAAACTGGTGAGCAGCTTAATCAGTTCATCAATGACTGGTTTTACAGTGGGTTCTGGTCTGCACCTTGACCAGAATACAAACACTCCACTCCCTCGGAATGGTGCAACAATCAATTCGATGCTGATTCAGCTGTTGTAAAAGAGGTATCATTCAAATTATCACATTGAACTGCCTTCATGGTGGATGTTGAATTCAACGAGTTGACCCAACCAGCGTTCTTCCAGCAGTTGATTCACGAATGATGGTTGATCTGCTCGTGTTCAATTAATTGCTGGCGCTGCCCAGATGCGAAGAAGGTTATGGAAACTTCCTGGCGTCTCAGACCATGTCGAAGCCCCGGGGCTTTGCGGCACTGCCACCAGCGAAAGCAGAGCACTCGTTTCAAGTCAGCCGGAAATTGAATCAAGACCAGTCAATATCTTTGCGATATGAAGGTGATCGTCTGACAGATAACCATCAGAGCGTCAGGTAAATCGCGGAGTGTTGTCAAGTTTTCAGGAGATTGGCTCTGAGTCGATGATGTCGCGTTGAGACCATTTCCGTTTGACACTTTGGTCTTTTTCGTAAATGACCTCAGCGAATTCATTCAGGTAAGCAAAGTATCGTTTGATTCTCCTTGCGACCCAATCATCAGCAATCACTCCCGCTGATTTGTGTTGCGTCGTTAGTTTATTGACTGATGCAGTGATGACTCGGTGTTGAATTTTCTCCTCCTTCTGATTCTGCCTCTTGTGGCCATGCTGGGAGGCTGGGCTGTTCTTTCGGCTGCTTCCTGAAACAGGTTCCAAGCACTGCATGCGGTGGGATTTGCTGGAATTGGCAGAGGCGGCTGGAGTTGCATCAGCTGCTCTGTTGGTCTGGTGTTTTCTGAATTGGAGCTGACCGCAGACTGCAGGTCGGTTCACCGATGTCGAAATGGAATTTTCAGCG
>CEVF01154626.1_pt1 | contig 11743 bp, 7 predicted proteins | sample 356441 | NCBI WGS metagenome assembly CEVF01 (sample SAMEA2622765, study PRJEB7988) | marine metagenome | biome: marine biome (ENVO:00000447); feature: surface water layer (ENVO:00002042); material: "saline water (ENVO:00002010), including plankton (ENVO:xxxxxxxx)" | depth 5 m
CGACGAGTTGTGGGTGCTGTTTGGGCTGTGCTCCCTGGGCCCGTTTCGGCCACAGGCCCTGCGGGTTGGGTGGCACCGGAGGGCAACACCGCGATCGCCTGGGGCCCTGCGGGTGTTGTCTGATTTTGTGCAACAGCGGTGGCTTTACCATTCGGCTCGGCGGCGTAGCGAGCTTGAGGCACGGCCACCGGTGGGAATGTTGTCGATTCAGTCGGTGGTGCTGTGATTGCGGGCACGGTGACCGGCGCTGTGGCGGTATTGTTCTTTGCCACCCCATTTGTTGGACCCGTTTGTGCAGGGTTGGATGGCTGCATTATTTGCGGCGGCGTGACTTGAGGCTGATTCACCTGGGGCGGCGTGACTTGCGGCGGGGTAACCTGAGGAATGCCATTTTCAGTGCGCATTTCCTGTTTCAGCCAGTCAGGTGTTTCCGTTTGCACATTCTTAAATTGAAATCCATTATTTAGGCCGACATACAGACCGTAGCCGACCATCACGAGAATTGTCAGGACCACCACTGTTTTTAATGTATTCACATTCGTCCTCCTTGACGAATTCTCTTTCGGTGCCACGCCGCTTTTTTCTTCTGGCCTGGGCTGTTATGGTGCAAAAATTCGCAGAGAGGCGCAGCTGCCTCGTCAGTGCAGTTGCAGGTAATAGGTATCAGATGATTGAATTTCAATACGCCGACGACCTGAGTGACGAAGAATACCCTGACGATGTCGATGCGTCTGATGAATTGGATGACTCCACGCAGACGTTCTGCTGTCCAGAGTGTGGGAGCGAAATTTACGAAGACGCCCCGCAGTGCGCGATTTGTGGACATTACGTCACTGCTCATGATCGATCGAGTCAAGGTTGGTGGTGGGTTGCTATGGTCACACTGCTCATCGTCAGCCTACTGCTTTGGCTTCTTTAACTCGACACCATTTTGGACAGGTCGACTGATTCAGAGCGGGCGGCAATCATAGAAAAACTCTGACTTGGCGGCTACATCAAGCTGACCCAAATCGAGAGAGTCGCCCGATCGCGTGCCAGCGTTGCCAGCGAGTTGCCAATCGGCCGAAGCCGGACTGCTAGACGTGGGCTTCCGGTTCCTCAACAGAATCGCTTTTGCAGCGGAGAGACCTTTTTTTATCGTACGCCCACTCTGCCCCACGGCGTTTCGGCGATTCCCCACACACCTCAGGAAGACCGCATCTTACTCCGGTGTTCCACGCCTGACCGGACCATACCGATATCCATGGATGACAGGAATGGTTTTGGGCTAGAAACATCTGGTCCGACCGAGGTCCATGCTGGTCTCTTCGAAGGACAATCAAATGTGGCATGGAGACCATTTTTTTCCCCGGCACCATTTTTTGCACGCTCCGAGGCATTCGTATTTTTCGCTTTACAGGCACCATTTTGCATACTCGCACCGGCACCTCACGAACGCGTTGTTCATACATCATCCGCGTGTATGTGTAAGGCACGCGGCGTACCTCTTCCGCCCGAATATAGCGACACACTGGAACGGTCACCTTGTTTTCAACCCGTTCAATCACCTCGCGGCACGTAGTCACTGGCACAACGCGAACGCACTCTTCCGTTACCATCTTGCAAACACAGACCGGCACGCGACGGATCTCTTCTTCAGTTACCCATTCGCTCACTGTCGTCGGTACCTTGATGTTAGTTACGACGCGTTCGTAGGTCGTTTCGGGCACTTCGACGGCAACCTGGTTCGGCTGCCAAACCTTTTCAGAAACCAGCTTGGTTTTCGGTTGTTTAACCCAAACGAACCCAGGCAATTCATATCTTTTTTTACCATTTGCCGGATCAACGCCCCAGCCTCCGGGTGCCCATTTGAGAAAGCTGAATTGGAGCTTTCGCTGTCTCTCTACTTTTTGCGTTACATATTGTCCTTGATCAACATAATTGGTTTTCATCCGTGTGACCGGTTGGTGTGAAACCTGCGGGACCTCTTTTTCCACGGTGCGGGTGACACATCGCTGGACCTGTACCTTTTCCTCCCGACATTCGGTTTCCATAACAGGACGGCTGATGGTGTAGCGTTCTTCACACTGCTTCGTTTCAACAATTTGCCGAACAACATTGTAACTTCGGTCACATACTTGGGTTTCCCACACCGGTTTTATGGAGACGCAGCGGACTTCCTTTTCAAACGTTTGGGTCTCAGGTCTCGCGACAGTGTAATGGCACGTTCGCATTTTAGTTTCCCAAACGGGCTCGTAAGTCGTGATCCAATATTCTTCGAAGAGAACGTTGTTCTGCATATGACAGGTATCGATCAGCTGTTGCTGGTAGATTATTTCGCATGGGCTCTCATTCGCACTGACGCAGGGCACGGGGCCGAGGTACTCCGCTCCCTCGAGCAATATCTCTATCTGCTGTTGGTTGGCTGAGGCTGCCAGTGGTGGCAGGTTGACAACGACACTGAACACGAGCACGCGTATCCACGGCAGTTTGTCCAACATGGTACTTTTCCAAATGACAGGGGAGGGTAGTTGTGCGGCGTTTCAGCGCTCTTAATCGCAATACGCCGAAACGGCGTTTTCATCCCGCAAAGGAGATTTCGCGGAGGGCTTTTACATCAATTCATGCAGATGCGAAAGGCTAATTTTGGCTTTGGGGCGACGGCAAGATCCAAACATGACCAAGGGGTAACCTGCCGCTTCCAATGCTAGCTGTGAGCTAACACGTCAGTCGAGCACCGGTGGGCTCAATGCCTGAAGCGTCAAATCGGCTTCTACTTTGACTTGCGGATTTTTCTCTGCGTCTTGCAACGATTTGATCGTCGTTGCAAGCGATTGAAGATCGGCTTCCGGATTGTTCGCTCGTAACACGCGGGTTGCTCGGAGCCCATTGAGCAAGATCCGCAGTCGCTTCAATTCCCTCTCCTTGGGGTTCGTTTCTTCAGCTAACGCCCGATCGTTACTCGGAGTGAGCATCTCGTCGAGAGTTTCCAGGCAGGCAACGTTACCAAGGCGTGCTAGTCCTGTGGCCGCGTTGTAGACCACATCGACATGGGGCGACTCGGTGAGGATCTCCTCCAGGCGCCGAGTTGCCTCGTTTTGCCCCGTGGCAGCGAGGGCCACGACCGCTCGAGACGCAATTTTTCTATCTTCATTTTCGGAATTTGCAAGAAGTAGGGCAAGCAATTCTGGCGATACATTCGTGCCGGCCGAATGGGTATTCTCCACCAGCAGAGCAATCGCCTCGATAGCGGCGAGCCGAACTCGGAGCTCGTCGTCATCCGCATGGCGAGATGCGGCCCGCATCAACACTGGAAGCACGGCTTCTGGAACCAGAAATTCCCCCAAGGCTTTGCAGAGAAATCCCCGCCTTACGATTTCCTGGCTTCGGGGGCTGGTTCCGCCAAATCCACTTTGCCTGTTCGGCGGCAGAGGTTGATCCAGCAAATCATTCAGAAACGATGAAACCTCCTCGGCCAATTCCCGGTCGGTGCGATAGGTATCATTTTGTCGGAGCTCCTCAGAAAAATTGTAAGCCAACTGCCAGCTGTTCGCTTTATTCTGACGCATCTGACGGACAATTTCACCGGGATGAGTGCCTCGGTGGGCAAGCCAGGAAAACCCAAGCCACAACAAAACGATCATGAGTACGATCAGACCGGGGATAACGAACAGTTGAATGATGAATCCAGCGGATGGTTGTTCAACTGGAGGCAAAACCTCGCGGTCTTGGGGGGCGTCAGCAGGGTCGACAGGTGGTGCGGGCTGGGACATCACACAACTTTAGCGCATCGGTGGGTCGGCGGGTAGGTATCGGCAACTGCCTGCAGGTTGATATTGATGCAGAAATGAGCAGACAACCACGAATATGGATGCCTCGCGGCGGACAAAACCGGCGTTTTTTCCCGCCGTAGATCTAACGGACCCTCGATCGTACGATAGAAAACGGTGGCGGGGTGATCTGACCCCATCCCACGCCAGTCTAGACCCCTGCATACTAATTGCAAGTCACGCCATGAAACTGATTGAGAAAAAATTTAATTCCGCAGAAGAGAACATCGCGTTTGACGAGGCTATACTTCTCGCTGCCGAACGGGACGGTGACGAGGGTGGATACCTGCGAATTTGGGAGCCGACCCAATGGTTTGTGGTCCTCGGTCGCGGCTCAAGTCTCGAGCGAGAAGTAGATCAGAAACGGTGTCGTTCGGATGACGTTCCAATTCTGCGCCGCAGCAGCGGTGGTGCCGCGATCGTTGCCGGTCCGGGTTGTCTGTTTTATGCTGTTGTCCTTTCGCTGAAGCAGCATCCGGCACTGCGATTGATTGATCAGGCGCATGCATTCGTCCTTTCAAACTTGGTAGACGGACTGCGGGATGTGGTTCCTAATATCAAGCGAGAGGGGACAAGCGATCTGGCAGTGGAGGGAAAAAAAGTTTCGGGTAATAGTCTTCGTTGTCGCAAGGATCACTTGCTCTATCACGGGACTCTTCTTTATGACATGCGTCTTGCATCGATCACGGAATATTTGCGAACTCCACCGCGACAGCCTGGGTATCGTCAGGATCGATCTCACGCTGACTTCGTCGCCAATCTGCAATTACCGCGGGAAGTGGTTTATCAAGCAGTCCTCTCTGCCTGGGGCAATCCGGCAACTCTGACCGACTGGTCACATGCCGATCTAGAAGCGTTGGTTAGCAAAAAATATGCACGCGATGATTGGACAACGCAGAATCCTTGAATTGAAGGCGGTTAAACCAATCGCCACAATTTTCTGAGATACCACTCGCTCCCGATTAGTGCCACAAAAATCACCAGTACGTACCATTTGTCCCAAAAACTAGCGCTCACCTTGATTTTTTCTTCCAGCTCAACCGGGGTAATCAGCAATTGCTCCACTAGGCCGTTCAACGCTTCCGGCGTGACCATTTTGCCACCCACATCTTTGGTTTGATAAGCCAGACTTTGAAGCATCGAGGCATCGCTTGTAGTGCCGGCTAATTCTCGGTCTTTCGTATAGACAAAAAATTGTGCAGAATCACTCCGCGTCGATGCCTCGCCCTTTGCATTAATGGTAAGGGTGTAATTTCCGAGCGTTTCGCAGTCGCGAATAAAACCTGAGTAGTTTTCGCCATTTCGTACCAGGGGGATGATCTCACGGCGACCGTCCGGCCCGAGGATCGAAGCCTCAAGCTGAATATTTTTCGCATCCCCACTATCCTTTCTTTGACCTGCGTCAAAGGTGATCCGCTCACCCGGCGTGAACCGACGACGATCCAGTCGTACCCAGATGTCATTTATCTTTTGTTCCTCCTTACGAGCTAGCCAGAGGATAACCTGTCTCCAGAATCGTTGATAGCTATCGCGAAATCCTTTCATCACCCAACGCCATGTGGAATCACCCGCAAAGGCGACTACGCGGCCCCCCGGTTCAGCTGTGACCAGGAGTGGATTCCCTTTGCCATCGTCGGCCAGAACACGGGCTCCGATCTTTACACCCCGAAATCGATTGGCGCCACTCAAGGGAGGAAGCCGTAGCCAAGCTTCGCGGTTGTTGCCGTCTGAGGTGATTTGCATGATCTCACTTTTCTCACCCCAAGGAATAGAGGGTTGCATGACAAGCGGTCCCGGAAGGTGAAGGCTTTGGTCGATCGGTTCGTCAAATTGCTGCCGCACAAAACGATCAATTTGAGGATCCATTTGTACCGGACTGATTGTTGCTAGCGGGGTGGTATGATAGCCGCCGGCTCGAAAACTATGCCATCCTCCTAGCATCAACAGCCCGGTGCCGTCGAGCACACTTTGTCGCAATGATTGAAGATCTCCCGAAGTTTGCTTGTTTGCACTCTCTGGCAAAAATACACGGGAATCCACGTCGCCCAGTATTGTCACATCAAATGCGCCGGGTTCGAAATAAGCTGCGAGATCTTTCCGTGGCCAACGATCCCTGTCGCGTGGATTGAGTGGCAGCAGCGTTACATCCATATCAGGCGAGCTCGCCAGTGCTCGACGAAGGAACCGCTGCTCGCGACGAATTTCACCCTCTACATAGAGTATCCGGATGCCGCCATCGAGCACGGTCAGCACCGCAGGCAGCGCGTTATTATCGGTGGTTATTTCCCCGGCTTGCGGCGGAACTTGTACAGCGATTTTGTAAGTTCCGGGCTTGTCTGGCGTGTAATCAAATTCGAAGGGTATATTTGCATCAGCTTCACCTTGCGTCACTGTTTGGCTGGCGACCCGTTCCTCTTTTCCATTCGCGTCTAAGAGGACCAACTCTAGAGGCAGCTCCTTATTCAGATAACCTGATATCCGCAGTGTTCCCCGAATCGGCACACGATTTTTAGCAAACACTACAAAGTCATCTGGCATAGATGTAATTTCGACATCGCGTACTTCGTCGCCCTCTTTGCGATCCCCAAAGGGCACCGCATACAACGGACACCCTAGGCGTTCAAGCATCCGAGCCACACTTGCGGGATCAATTTCTGACATTCCGACCGTCTGTTCAGCACCATCTCCCAAAAGAATCATACCTAGCAGTCGTTTTCCATCCTCTCTTTGGAGTACATCACGCATGCTCGCGCCGTAGCCACTCTCACTGCCATCGGGAAGCGTGATGGACGAAAGTACGCCACCCAGATCAATCGGGTCCGCTTTTTTGTCAAATGCGTAAACATTGACCTCAAAATCTTTCTCTTGTTGTAACCGTGCGAGCGGCTCCCGAACGGTTGTCAGCAAATTTTGCATTTGCTTCCAGCGAGATTCGCCACTCGGTGTATCTTTAATTTGCATGCTTCGCGACTTGTCAATCAGCAACAACAGGGTTGCCGATTGCCTTTCACTTTCCGTCGTGATGTGACTTGGACGCAGGAGCACTAGTAAGAGGGTTAAGATCATGGCCAGCCGAAGTGCAGCCAGCACAACTCTCCGCCTTGCCGGCAGTGGCGTAAATAACAGTGACGCCGTCCAGGTTGCCAATAATGCAATAGCGATCAAGGCGAATACAACGTATGCTCCGCCCGAAAAATACTGTTCCGTAATTGGACTAAGTCGCCAGTGCTGCATGATCGAGTGAATAGGTTTTGGCTTTTATCGATGAATTATCGTTCAAGACGATCGGGTTCGCCGGTAGAAAAATGTGGCCAGTAAGCCTTCAACCGCTACCACGATTGAAAGCGCAAGTAGTAACCAGGGAGCTGCCTCCCATTTGGTTTTCGCCTCGGCATCTTCACGTAAACGATTAAGTGAATCGGTCAAGGTATGGATTGGTAAACGATCCGGTGGATAGCGATCGGCCCAGTCCACACGATCGGCGCGCGATAGGTTGGTTTGCCGAACCGGCAGATTCACACTGAATCCGTATTCGGTGCCCTCATTTCCACCAGCACCAATCCGGTAGTTGCCGGGAATCTCTGTGCCACTGACCAGAAGTTGCTCACCCTGATCGGTGGGCGCGATACGTCGGCTTCCCGTTGGAGTTTGCAGAAGATAGGAATCGATGTCGCGGTCTTCCGCGTAGATTGGCAACCGTGCCACTTCACCGGTACGGTAATTTAGCTCTGCTTCGGTGCCACCGACGAGATATTCGGCCATCATTCCGACCAACACAAAACCGGGCCAAGCCATTTCTCGCGGCGCAAGCAGTTCATTCCATGGTTTTCCGCTTCCCGCAGTGAGCGACGTAGTGAGCAATAAGATGCGACCCCGTCCCTGTTCGCGTGTAATAAGAGCCGGTTTCCCATTGTTATATGGAATCACCACTCGTGCCTGTGCATCCAGGGCCCCAACTTCCCAGATTTTAAATACGGGATTTTCTTGCCACGGGATGCTGCCCTCCCGTGACTTGAACCGTCTCAGTAACGGATGCTCCAAACGATCTGGCGCTAAATAAAGATCACCTCTCCACTGACGTTGCAACGGCGCGGGCATGATTTCGAGCGATGCGGTAGCGTTAAACACTTCGGGAGTCATCCCAGCATCACTTCCCAAGGCAATGGCTAAGCCAGTCCCACCATCGACCAGCGTCAAAAGTTGATTCCATTGCGCGCTCGGGATTGGAGGGGGGTCTAGGAGCCAAACGGCGTCGAGTCCATCCATGTTTTCATCCGACAAGGCAGCATACGAAATCGCCTCCAACTCGTAGCGTGTTTCCCCCTGCTGACTCAGCGTCGGGGGGGCGATTGCGGTCGATAGGTTACGAGTCTGTTGTTCCACCGGTTCGGGTGCCACAAGCAGCATCTGGTATGGATCACGCACGGAGATGGTAAAATATCGCCGGTTATCAACCGGCAAATCGTCTTGTCTAGAGAGTTCCACATATCCCTGCAGGATGCCCTGGTCCCCGGCACGAATCTGAAATTCTATCGGTAGTTGATCGCCCGGTTGGCAATCCAACCACCTTTCCCCTTTTTTTTCCGGGTTCCCGTTGGAATTGAAAACATAGCATTCGATCAATTGTCGCCCTGAGCAGCCTAGGCAGCTTAACTCAGTCCGAATGCCGATAAGATCTTTCTCTGAAACCACCGTGCGATCGAGATGAAGATCTCCCAGCGATACATTCACAGGATTCTCAGCGCCAACATCCAGCAGTGAAAAATGAATGTCTGGGTATCTTTCCAGACGCTGTTTCCAGGTGGCCTCTACAGATTGCGAATCCCAGTCCACAGCACCGAAATCGGTCAGCAAATAAAGTTCTTTTCGTGCTTTGTCATTTTTTTCCAGCAGTGCGATGGCGTTGTCCACCAAAGCATTGAGGTCAGCTGAGCCATCGGCATCTGCCAATTGATCGATCCGATCGATCGATGCCCCCCGATCTCGGTCGAACTGGCTTCGAGGACCGGTTGAGTCAAGCACGACAATTTGACTTCCTTTGGGCAATTGATCGATCACCTCGAGCCCGACGTCCCGCGCAAGCTCCAGGCGAGTTTTGTTCTCGCGGAGATAATTCATTCGTGGCCTGGTATCAAAAGCGATCGCCGCCGCGACCGGTGCAGAACCAGCGGAGAAGAAACCCGAAGAATGAAAAATCGGTCGAGCTAATGCTGATGCGAGTAGCAGGATGACCAGGCATCGGAGCAGGAGCAACAATAGATGCCTTAGTTTCAGTCTTCTGTGATTTGATTCTCTACGAATCTGGAGAAATCGGAGCGCAGGAAATTCGAGTTTTCTCGGCCGCTCGCGCATTGCTAGGTGTAGGGCGATTGGTATCGCCACCAGCAGGCTACCCACGAGCAACAAGGGTGTGATGAAGGTCGGTGTGATGGGAAAGTTACCCGATTTCAAAGTTATCTGTCACGGCATTATCTATCCGTATTATCACATTCCAAAAGGCCAAACCCTAGATCAGACACCAATTTTTTGCTCAGCACGGTCTAAGATGTTTCTACTTCGGAGCTTGGCAGCAGGTGTTCGATCCAATCCGCTGCTTCTTCTCTCGGCCGTGCGCTTTCGAAACGGGCAGCCACCTGCTTGCAGCGGGTCGATATTTCATCGGACCGCAGCAGATGCTCGAGCATTTTTTTTACCCTGGGAACCTGAAATTCATGGCGAAAAAGCCCCCTGCCGACACCAAGCCGCTGGACACGATTCGCGTTATCCGGTTGGTCGAACGCCATGGCCATGATCAATTGCGGAATGGCGGCTGCCAACGCCTGAGCTGTGGAGCCGATGCCACCATGATGCACTAGTACCGCAGATCGCGCTAAAAGTTGACTAAAGGGGACATAGGGGAAATGCATAATGCCGGCAGGCAGATTACGCGGAATGTGGGCTGCATGCCGACTCAATAATATCGCCCGTCCTCCCAACTGGTCGGTTGCGGCCACGGCAACTTCAAAAAAATCTTTACCGTGCCGCATCGCGGATCCGGGGGTAAACACCAGCGGTGGGCTTCCTGCCTCGAGAAATTGCTGGAGTCGGGGGTCGCGGTGTGCAACAACGCTCTCGTCCCACATTGGAAAACCTGTGAGGTGGGTGTTCTGTGGCCAATCGACCTGCAGCGGAGCATACCAGTCGGGAAATAACCCAAGCACACAGTCAGGAGAGTGACACCAATGGTTCATGAAGCGATGGACTGGCTGCAATCCTAATTCAGCACGGAAGGCATTTGTTGCCCGGTTCAGCAATGGATCGACCAACAATCGATCAGCTAGGTAGAATTGAAAACGTTTAAGCCAATGCGGAACCCGCTGCCCGGTAAGCATCGGCGGAATCTTTGGCGTGTCGTGTACGCTGCGAAAAACGACCGGTTGCAGATGCAGTGTGACTAAGGGAATCCCAAAACTTTCCCGAGCAACCCGCGCACCAAATGCAGTTAGAGGAGCGACGACTACCGTGTTGCCGGGAATGTATAGTTCTCGGAGCAATTCATAAATAGGGCGTAGCGTGTGCACGATTGCCCATCGCACCAGCAGTCGAACGCCCCGTACCCGATGCCAGACATCAGGATCGTCTGCCACCGTGTCAAACTCCTCAGATGTCCCCAACGGGCGAAATTCAAAACCGAGACGTCTGACAAGTGATTCAAAGCTGGGATTCGTAAGAATAATCACCTCGTGGTTGCGCTGCGCAAGTTCTTCCGCAATTCCCAGCACCGGATGAACATCGCCAGAACTGCCGATTGCAATTAAGATCATCCGCGCCATGGTTGCCTTTCTGCTCCAATCTCTCACATGGCCCAAGTCACTCAGGGCCTATCATCCACTTGCGTGTCGGCAAATTGCGCTGATGGGATCAAAATGCAAGACTCCACACGATTGGCCAAACGTGCAATTTCAGCAGCCTCTTCAATCGGGGCAAAACCCAATTCCGAGACCAACTCATTCTCAAGTTGACTCAGAAGAAACAGGTTGGCTTGCTCGCGTGCCGCAAGCAAAACGGTCGCGACGATCGCATCGACAGAGTTGTTGCTCCTTATCGCGTGATTTGCAGCAGACAGATCATTATCGCAGGCGAGTTGGCGTAGTGCTGAACTTGGGGTGGGCACCGCTGCGAGCTCACTGCAGATCGCTATGATCCCTCCCTCGCAAACGGTAGGCAACGCGGCGTCCACGACTCGGGCAATGTTTTCCCAGGTTTGCTGGCCCTCATCGCCATCGATGCCCACAATGGCCAGCTGCGCTTGACGACGCACGTCGTGTTGATGGACAGCCTCGATCCGATGCATACCGACCTCGCTCACTTTACCCGGATCGCCGGCAAGAATTTGCAAGATGGAGTTGCCGCCTCCGGGAATTACCTGCAGCGTGGCATGGAGTCCCAAAAGCCATGCCGCCTCCTTGCTCTCTTCGGCTCTACGCCGCCTCGTCTCATCCGGATCCTCATTGCTTACCTTTTGGTAACGTTCTATCGTAGCGCGATCGGCAAAGGTCGGAAATAGAACGGTATGCAATCCGTAAAACGAAATCGCCGTGCGGGGGCGAAGGCAGCCGATGGGAAATACGACATCGGCATCCTGAATCACCCGATTCAAATAGATCGGTTGGTTTTCAGATGACGTGGCGAGAAATCCGAGTTGCTCACGGTTGTCAGGATCATGCGTGACAAGTTTAACGTGTTTTGCAATGGTCTCAGGCAGTTCATTGCGAGGATCTTCCGACTTGTCTATTACGTTGCGGGCGGTGAGAATCGTAATATCTTGTGGAGCGATAGCTGCCTCGCAGAGAGGCCCGATCAGTCCAGCAACAAGCAATTGGGATCTCGGTACTGAGGGGTCGAGCGGAATTGCAACGCGGTCCCCAGATACGACCGCTTGCGTCAATGGCGGG
>CEVF01004896.1_pt1 | contig 11701 bp, 11 predicted proteins | sample 356441 | NCBI WGS metagenome assembly CEVF01 (sample SAMEA2622765, study PRJEB7988) | marine metagenome | biome: marine biome (ENVO:00000447); feature: surface water layer (ENVO:00002042); material: "saline water (ENVO:00002010), including plankton (ENVO:xxxxxxxx)" | depth 5 m
CGCAGGAAAATATCAAGACCTTAAAAACCCAGGTTGCCGATGTGGTGCAGCATCATTTTGAAAAAAATCTTTCTGGGGTAAATGTTTCCAAAGGAAAGTTCCTATTGGTGTACAATGTCATCATCAAGTATCTGAACAACTTTTTGGATGATGAGCAAAAGCAGATAAAAAGACACGAAATCAAAATTTTGGCCCTTGAGGAACGCTATGAAGAATTTATCACTGTTCCTGGACTTGATTTTCCCATCAAATTAAAGGGAACCCTCGATCGTGTGGATGAATTTGATGGTACCGTAAGAATTATTGATTATAAAACCGGAAAAGTAGAGGCGAAAAACGTAAAAATAACAGATTGGGAAATGCTGATCACCGATTACGATAAAAGCAAAGCGTTCCAATTGCTTTGCTACGCCTATCTATATTCCAAAAAACACGGTATAAGCGATGTACAGGCCGGAATCATCTCCTTTAAAAAACTGAGCCAAGGACTGTTCCGTTTTTCAGAGGACAAGAACACCCAAATAAATGAGGATACCCTTGCCACTTTTGAAAGTTACCTGTTCCAACTTATACGCGAAATCTGCAATACCGAAATCCCCCTTACCGAAAAGGTGGACTGACCCGATAATGGAGATTTTAATGTTCTGAGGATTGTTCCCAAATAGTTTACTGTTTTAAATCGGGCCTCGTGGGGCGCACTTCTATTTTGCTCGGCAAAGTACGTGGGTGCATGGTAAGTAAATCAACGACCAGCTTACCAATATCTTCGGGCTGAATTTTCCATGCATCCTTTTCCGATGGTTCGTGATCGTTAAAATGACTTGCCACGGAACCCGGCATAATTGTGGTTACCTTGATGTTGTATTTTCTCAAATCCAACATGGCCGCCTGTGTAAAACCGACCACGCCGAACTTGCTGGCATTATATCCTGCTGCAGTGGCAAAAAAGTTGGTTCCCGCCAAACTCGCCAACGTCATGTAATATCCCTCGGATTTTTTCAACGCCTCTACCGATGCCTTTAAAGTGTGAAATACCCCATTTAGGTTCGTATTGATCATTTGGTGCCACTTTTCGTCCTCTAATTCATCGATTGGGGCAAAATGCCCAACCCCTGCATTGGCCATGACCACATCCAACTGTCCCCACTTGTCCAAAATGGCTGCCACAGCATTTTGCTCGTCTTCCAACTTGGCTACATCGGAAACCAATCCCAATACCCTGTCAGGGTTGTTCAAACTTTTTACAGCAGCATCCGCACTCTCTTGGCTTCTACCGCTAACAGCCACCTTCATGCCCTGTTCCAATAAGCTTTTGGCAATACCGTATCCAATGCCCTTGGTTCCTCCTGTGATGTATGCTACTTTTCCTTCTAATTTCATGGTTATCTATTTTAAAGTAAAGTTCAAAAAAGGATAAACCAAATACAAAAAATCCATCCTAAAGGATGGTTAATGTTTAAAAAGGGAGCTGTAATGGATGTGCAGAAGAGGGTTAATATAAAAAATGGTAGCTTTATGGAATTATCAACCCATCAATCGAAATCACCGAAACCCATATTGCCCATAATATTTCAAAGCCCCAGCGGCTACAAGAATACGGCGTAGGTTTTTTTGAGTCAGCACCTACCAAATCAGCCCTTAAAAAAGCGCTTAAGAAAAAGTACATCACCGTCAATGGCACCATTGCCAGTACGGCAACACTGATTAAGGGCGGTGAACATATTACCTTGACCATTCCAAAAGAAATTAGGCCAAAAAAGCAACTCAACTTTCCGCTACATGTTTTGTTCGAGGATGACCACTTGGCTGCTATCCACAAACCTGCGGGTATTGAAGTAAGTGGCAACAAATTCAAGACCATCGCCAACGCCTTGCCCCAAAACCTGGAGGCCAGTTCGTTTTCGGATGCAACCACACCCCAACCCGTGCATCGATTGGATTATGCCACTACGGGAATTGTACTAATTGGCAAAACAAGCAGCAACATACGCGCCTTAAACCACATGTTTGAGAACAAGACCATTACAAAAACCTATTATGCCGTTACCATTGGTAAAATGGGTCGTGGCGGGACCATCTCTTCAGAAATAGACGGAAAGGGGGCACAATCAGCTTATAAAGTAATGGAGTCCGTTCCCTCGGAGCGGTTCGGCACCCTTAATTTGGTTCAACTCAATCCCAAAACAGGCAGAAGACACCAACTGCGTAAGCAATTGTTTGGTTTGGGCAACCCCATATTGGGGGATAAGGAATATGCCATGGATGGATTAATTTTAAAAGGCAAGGGGCTGTATTTACATGCTTATTCTTTAAAGTTTAACCATCCATTTACCCAAGAACCCATCTGTGTAACGGATGAACTTCCTGAGAAGTTTAGGAAGATTTATAAATCGACAGAAATATAGGCCGTCATAGTTTGACTCGTTTTAAGATCAAACACCGAATTTTGGATAAAGACCGGGAAAGAAAAATTATAGTGAAAGCGTGCTTACCTAATAAATCCATCGCCTTTTCGACACCGCTTTTAACTGATATTCACCAGGCGAAATCAATTCTTTACGTTTAAAGACTCGAATAAAATAAGACATACTGTTAAACCCACATTCCATATAGACTTCCTTGACCTGTTTATCCGGGTTTTTTAATAGTTCGCAAGCCAATTTTATCCGTTCATTGTTTATAAAATCAATAGGGGAAATGTTTAATTCATTTTTAAAGACACGATAAAAATTGGATTCACTCATACAAACCTTATCACTTAACTCCTTAATGGTCAAATGTTTGCTAAGATTTTCCCGTATATAATTAATTATATAAGCAAGCCTATCATCCACACTCAACGCTTTGGCGTTTTTCAGATAATTGGTTTTTGCTTCGCTCTGTAGCACTCTAATAATCAATTCCCTGAGCATAAAATCGGCAAACATATCTTTTGATGGATGGTCTTCCGCGAACAAAAAAAGTAGGCGCTGTATTATTTGCTGAATGGCCATATCGTTGGAAATGAGCAAATTTGAATCCTTCAGTTTCCATTGTCCGTCCACCTTTCCTCGTTCTTCGTTCAAAAAATCGATGGTTTCCCTAATCTTGTCCTCCGAAATTGTCATGGCCAGGCACTGTGTCGGTCTGTTCAGGGATGCGTCGGGAAAATCAACTCGCATCAACTCGTTTGGGGGTAATATCAATGTTTCTCCTGGAACAAAATTAAAAGGCGAAATATTATTCAAGTTCATTATCTTTCTTCCCTTGATCATTGACACCAACAATGGATGGGAGAATTCCAATGTAAAATTCTCCACTTTTTCGTGAGTTTCAAAAATGTGCATTTCAGCACACTCCAGAGTATGGGTCAGTTTGTTTTCGACCAGTGTTTCTAACCTCCTTTTTTTTATGATTTTTTTCGGCAATTTCACATTAATCAGCTATTTACAAGGATTGGAAGACGCCATTTAATTCAATCTAAAGAATACTTATAAGTTAACCATTTTTTTCCAGTTCTGACCCCTTCAACAGCGTTAATTCCATAAAATATAACAATTGAAATGACTGTTACAAGACAGGAAGGAAGATTGCAGGAATACTTCATATAAAATGTAGAATCATTCAATTGAAACGGTCGTGGATCCGATAACTTTACTAGACATAAAAATTAACTACATATGAAAGCATTAACATATTATGGTGATCATGACATCCGTTTTGAGGATAAAGAGAAACCTAAAATATTGAAGCCCACGGATGTTATTGTAAAAATGGTGAAAACGACCATTTGTGGTACCGATTTGGGGATTTACAAAGGTAAAAACCCTGAAATTGAACCGGGAAGAATTCTTGGGCACGAAGGTGTCGGAATTATAGAAGAAGTTGGTGAAGGCGTAAAAAATTATGTCGTCGGTGACAAAGTATTGATTTCATGTATCACCTCGTGCGGTAGTTGCGAATATTGTAAAAAACAATTGTACGCCCATTGCAAAGATGGTGGTTGGATCCTAGGTTATATGATAGATGGAGTCCAGACAGAATACGCAAGAATTCCGCACGCGGATAACAGTCTGTACAAAATACCGTCGACCATCGACGATGAAGTAGCGGTCATGTTGAGTGATATTTTACCAACAGGACACGAAATTGGAGTTCAGTACGGAGATGTTAAGCCTGGTGATGCCATTGCCATTGTAGGTGCTGGACCCGTTGGAATGTCCGTGTTGCTTACCGCCCAGTTTTATTCCCCATCAACCATAATTGTTGTTGACCTTGACCAAAACCGTTTGGATATGGCCATGGAATTAGGTGCGACCCATGTTGTTAATTCAGGTAAAGAAAATGCAGTGGAAGCCGTAAAAGCCATTGTTGGCGAAGAAGGAGTGGATGCTGCCATAGAAGCTGTGGGTATCCCTGCCACATGGGATATTTGCCAGAAAATTGTGAAACCTGGTGGCCATTTGGCCAATGTTGGTGTTCATGGCAAATCTGTAAATTTTGAAATTGAGAAACTTTGGATCAAAAACTTGACCATTACCACTGGGTTGGTAAATACCAATACAACCCCAATGTTGCTGAAAGCTGCGGCCACCAACAAATTGCCATTGAAGAAACTAATAACCCATAGGTTTAAATTAAGTGAAATTTTACATGCTTATGATGTCTTTCTAAATGGATCTAAAGAAAAGGCCTTGAAAATTATTATTGAAAACGATCTTTAGATCAGTGCAATTGAATTGATTGTTACATAAAGCTACCCAAATGGGTAGCTTTATTGTTTTGTGCAATTCTGATTTTTGTACCTCTTATTGAATAACTGGCTGTCCATCTTGTTTTTATGTCCTCAAGCCGCCCATTTGTTCCCTCAACAGTTCACAATATTCCATAAAAAAAGCACCCCGTCCATGGGGTGCTTTTATCATTTTTGGTGGAGAATACCGGATTCGAACCGGTGACCTCTTGCCTGCCAGCAAGAGGATTACCATATCAATCCAATACAAATAAATACATAATAAATTGTTTTTCAGTATTTTAAATAATTTCGTATTCATTTAATTTCAAATAAAATCACCCATTTGCGTGCAAATTGCGTGCAAATTTTTTTTACCTTTGATTAGGATGAATACCAATATAAAACTTTCTTTAGATACGCGTAGGAAGAAAAAAGATGACTCCTATCCTATTATTTTACGGTTAACCCATTTTCGAAAAACAACTTCCATAAGCTTAGGGCAATCAATAAAAAAGGAATTTTGGGATAATAAAAACGAGAAAGTTAAAAGAGCATTCAAAGGAACTTCATCAGTTAGTAAACTCAATAATCAACTCTTAAAAGAAAAGACCAGAGCGGTCGACATAATTAATGACCTGAACGAAAAGGACGAGCTTAACTTTTTATCCATTTTGCAGCTGAAGAAGAAGATTGTAAAAACCGCATCATTGGATTCATTTTTTAAGTTTAGCGAGGATATTGTCGATGAGTTAAAAGCAGCTGAACGTTATGGTAATGCAAACACATACTACGCGGTAATTAAGGTATTGGAGAAATTCGCTGATGGAAATGATATCAAATTCAACGAAATCAATTATGATTTTCTCAAAAGATTTGAGAACTGGCACTTTTCCAAAGGTAATTCTGTTAACAGTCTATCGACGTATATGAGAACAATCAAAGCGGTCTTTAACAAGGCCATTAAGTCTGATGTTGTTTCTAGAGATGCTTATCCTTTTACACATTATAAGATTAAAACTACTCCTACAGAAAAAAGAGCGCTTGACATTAAAAGCATCAAATCAATTATGCTTTTAAAACTGGAAGAAACGGATAGTCTGTTTCACTATAGAAATTACTTCCTTGCCTCTTACATGCTTTATGGTATTTCCTTTATGGACTTGGCTTTTTTAAGGGTTCAAAATATCATTGACAACCGAATTAAATTCCAAAGAAAAAAAACGTCAAAGCCTTATGATATTAACATCACGCCTCAGTTAAAGGAAATCCTCTCGTTTTATCTTAAGGATAAAGAGAGGTCTGAATTTATATTTCCAATCATTAAAAGAGCCACATTTGAACTTCAATATAAAGACGTCTTATGGGCACGGAAGAGATATAATAAAGGGCTTAAAGAAATTGCAAAAAAATGCAAGATAGAGCAGCGGTTGACCTCATATGTATCTCGTCATAGTTTTGCAACCCAAGCTATGCTGCAGGACGTTCCCTTACAAGCTATTTCTTCCATGCTTGGCCATAATCGACTATCAACTACTCAAATATATCTGAAGTCCCTGCCGAATAATATACTAGACAATTATAATCAGAAATTGGTTAAACTGTAACCTTAACCCTTCCTAGTCCCAAATCCTTACTCACAACTTCAGCGCATGGATCCTGGCCTATTTTTGCAGTGTTTGGGAAGATAAGCGTAAAGCAAAAATAGGATAGGGCGCTGTCCTACTTTTGGCCATTATCCTCCAGCCATTTTTGATATAGTTCCTTTGCCTCTGGGCTTTCTTCAAAGAATGTCCTGTAGTGTTCAATTGCATCATCTTGACCTTCTACATATGCAACCTGTTCTTTCTTGGATATCCTTGACACCTTGTAGATTGAAAAACCAAGGACCAAAAGGACCGTGACCAACAACCCCCAAGTAAGTTTTATGGCCCAACTGGGCAAGAGAACGGACCGCTCTACTTTATGAAGAATCCTTTCCATCAGTCTTTGTTGTTCCTTAATGTCGTTTTTTTGTTTGTTGCCATACTCTTTTAGAAGAGCATTTAATTCGCTGGTATCTGGCCTTAATGGAAGGTTTTTGAAATCCTCATGAACCTTTTCCAATCGGCCGATACTCTTTTCAAATCCGTTGATCTCCTCAGTCAACAGTTCCGCTATCTCGTCCAGTTTTGCCATATTGTTTTGTTTAGATTCCTATTCCAGTGTCCCTGACCACTTTGATGGCCAGTTTGATGGTCTTTTTTATGATGGTCTGGGTCAAACTTTTTGGGACATTCACTGTCCTCCCCAAAAGCTGCATGCTCTTGTCCTTGGCAATCCGCTGTGCCATGTTCCTTTCAAAGTTCATTTGACGGGCGATCCTGCCCATGGACATGGACCGGTGCACCTCGCTTCCCTTTAGGTTCGTTCCCTTATGCTCAAAACGGAAGCCCTGCAACTGGTTCTGCCTGTTGATGCTCGGGATGACTTTTACATTGTTCTGCTCCATCGATTTGATATACTGGTCAAAATCCCTTGGCCGTTCCTTGGCCATGACCTTTTCATGGATCTTCTGTATTTCAGAGCGGACATGTTGCATCCGGTAGAGTTTTTCCTGCTGAACTTCCCTTACCGTGGTCAGGTTCATTTGTTTGGCCACCCGCTCCGCTACTTGTTGGCTACGCTTCCCGATAAAGCTGTCGTTATAGGCCTTGCCCTGAAAGTTTATCCGGTTCGCATACAGATGGACGTGCACATGTTCCTTGTCCCTATGGACAAAGGCAACGGCCTGATGCTGCTTAAGGTTCATTTCCTTGATAAACCGCTCTGTCATTTCCTTGAGCTGTTCCCTTTCGAGTTTCCTGCCGTCCTCGATGGTGGGACTTAGCACAAAGCTCAGCGTGTTCTTTCGGCACAGTTCGTTCTGCTCTTGGATTACCTTGAACTCCTCGGTGATCTCCCTCGGGGTCTCCCCGGCCAGATATTGGCTGTGGACGATCTCCGATTCCTTTTCCTGGTTCATTCCATAGCTCATTGAGGCTGCAGTGTGCGATATGGACTTTCCCATGCCTATCATTTCCTGAAGTTTAAAAGGTGTTGTCGTATCTCTTTGGCCAACTGGGCCGTTTCCTCGGCCAATCTGGGGTTCCGCTTCCGGAACATGTTGGTGATCAATCTGAAGTTACGTTGGTATTTGACCAATAGCTTATAGGCCTCTATCTGTTCGTCCGTCATCCGCTCCACAATACGATCTTCGAATGCGGCACGCCTACAGTATTCACTGATGGAAAGACCGCTTTTCCGGGCCTTGACCTTCAGCAGTTTCTTCTCGTAGACCGAGCAGCGGAACTGGACGAACTCTTTCTTCATTTTTCCTTCAACTTTTGAGACCTACGGGAGCAAAAGCAAGATTTGTCATGACAATGACACATCTTGAATTCGTTGCCGAACTTCATCCTTCGCGCTTTTTACCTTCCATTCGTTGATATCCTTAAAACTCCCATAGAGAGATGACATATCCCTACTGTTCGGGCACTTTTCCAATAAAAGTTCCGTTATCCCCGTTCCCGCTTTGTCCCTATCAAGAAACAGCTCCACACTTTCATATTCCCCTATTTCTTTTATCATCCGTTTTACAAAGGCCGTGGTGTTCAATACCAGAAGGTCATGACTGTTTACGATATACGGCATCAGCTCCAATAGAGTGAGCATATCGAACATGCCTTCGGTAATGGTCAAGGTTTTGGAATCATTCTTGATCAATGAAACATCCTTTGGCGATGTGGACCCTTTCCAATAACTGTTCCGCAGCTCCCAGCCTCCAGACCTGTTTTGGAGTCCGATGCCAAAGTATGTCCGTCCTCCTATTCGATAATGGATTTCCTTGCAAAGTATTCTTGCGGTTTTGATCGAGATACTTCTGGAGCTTAGATAGTTTTGCAGGGCCCTGTGCTCGATTTCCTTTTCCTCGATGATTTCAATCGGGTTGACTCTATGTTCCGCTTTGGTTGGATTCGGCCGCCGGTGAAAAGAAAAATGGTCCATGTTCCCGGACAATCGTTCCAATGCCTCCTTTACGGAACAGTTCTCCATTTTCATGACCAGGTCTATGGTACTTCCCCCCTCAAAGGTTCCGAAGTCTATCCAATAGTTCTGTTTCAATGATACCTTGAAAGAGGCTTGGGTCTCGATCCGGAACGGGCTGAGGAACCAAGCTTCTTTTTCCGTTTTCCGGACTGGAAAGTGCCCCAACTTGGCCAGCGTGGAAACGATGTCAATGTTGCGGGCTTTTTCGCAGTCCATTCTTTTTTCTTTCATGGTTCTGTTTTTAATCGATTTTTGATGATTTGATGACAAACCTCTGGGAGGCCCTTTAAATACTGGTAGTTTCCCCGTCATCATTTTGTCATCGTTTCATCGTTTTTGTTTTTTTCTTCATAGTACCTGTCATCATTTTTTATTTTGATGACAGAATGATGACAAAGTGATGACAGCCTAAACCCTTATAAATACTGGGCTTATATCAATCTGTCATCAAATCATCAAAATTTTGGACCAAAAAATTCTTTTTTATGGTAAAGTACCTCCCTTTTGCGTCCTCGGTGTTGATCTCACCGTTGTTCCAGATGGTGATCTTTTGGTACTTGTTGGAATTGGGCTGGTTGTCCAGTTTCCAATCATTTTTCAGCAACCGCCTCAATTGGGTCAGGTCGGTCTTGACCCTTGTGCGGTTGAGCATGTGCAGGGCATCGATGGGACAAAGGTCCACGGAGTCCATCTCGAACTTTTCCATGGCACTGAGCAGTAGACTGGCCAGTTCCTTCTCCACCCTGTTCCGGTTATTGTTTACCAGTTTCTTCAGCGCTGGTGTATGCACCTGTTTTGGAGTGAACCACATTCGTGTTCTTTGCTTGGTACTGTATTCCCTTTTTGAAAGGAAATCCAAAAAAGCGGGCACCTCCCGGGCCAGTTGGTCCAAGAAATCGGTGTCCTCCCTTTTAAGGGATGGGATCTTCCTCACCCAGAACCGTGTCTCATGGGCATCGATCTTGATAAAACTGTCCTCGTTGTTGCTGCAGAGAATAAATTTTCCGAAGAATTCCACTTCCCGTTTGTCCTTGCCCTTGGCCTCAAGCTTGTTCCGGTTGGTGGTGCTCAGGTACTTGATTCGCTCGGTGAGTTCCTCCTTGTTGAACAGTACCTCGTCGACGCATATCAGCAACTTGTTGGCCCAGTCCGCATTGAACTGGCTTGCAAAGCTGTCGTTGGTCAGATAGGTCAGGTTGTTGCCAAAGATTTCCTTGAGCCATTTGAGAAAGGTGCTTTTCCCGGTGTTTCTTTCGGTGGATACCAGACAGAGGATGGGGAGCACCTGCACCGGTCTTTGGTACAGGAGTTTCAGATAGTCCAGTCCCAGCTCCAGTTGATTTCCGAAGATATGCTTCAAAAAGCCCCGTGTCCTTATTATACATCCCTCTTTCGGTTCATGCGTCAAAGGGGAATAGGTATTGTAGAAACCATGGTGTTCCTTTTTAAAATTCACATGGCAAGGAATACAGGCGAACCCGTCATATTTGGGCACCTTGCCCAGATAGTCCTTGCCATGGTCCTGCTTGATGATATGCTCGTTCCACGGAACCAGCTGCTCGTTGAAATGTCCCGAAATGGTAGGATACTTTACAATTTTATAGAAAGACGTGCCCACCCTTATATAAGGTACTATTTTCATATTTTGAAATTTTTGAAATCTTAGGGTTTCTATGAAATTATCGTGAGTCCACAAATAATTTAAAGAGGAATTCGACTAGGGAATCGAATCCCCGATCGTTTTGCTTTCCGGTAAAGGCTTCTGTTGGTTCTGCAGCAGCCAACGCACTATCTTTTTCCTTTCGAAGAAAATCAGTTTTCCATTGGGCTTGGAGTGCGGGATATGCCCCGCAGCGGTAAGCTTGTACAGATAGCTTCTTGATATGCCGGTATAGTCACAGGTCTCATCGAAGGTCAGCACTTCTTTATTGGCGATCAATAGCCTTTCCAAACGGTCGAGCCGTTCCAGTATTAAAAAATTGTCCATTTTATTTCTTTTTAAAGATTAGAAATGAACAAAAGCGCTTTTGTTTTCTTTTGAAGAATTCTTTGGATAAAGATAAAAATAAGGAGGAGGGAAAGTAAGATTGACCGATTGATTTTATTCACAAATAATTGATATACAGTTTTTTATGTTAAAATAGTTCAAATATAATGGTATTGATAAACCCTTAGTTTTATTTGGTTTCATTTGATACCAAATGGAACTGTTCTTATTTTGGGCAAATAGGTGGTTTAATGGAAGAAAGCAGAGTTATCAACAATTAAGACTAGGGGAGTTAGAAAATAGGCACTTTAAAAAAGCATGTTTTAATCTTTGGATTGTCTTAATGAAGTCTGATACTTTGATACTACTTTAAGAAAGTCTAGTGCTTTTTTGAAAAATACTGTCTTGAAAATCGTTCCTTTTAAAAAACTACGCTCAAAGCCATTCTTTGCAACCCAATTGCACTATAATTCTTTTACCTTTGCAAGGTGAAATTTTTTGCGATTATATTATCCATCTACTTTCTGGCACTCAATTTCGTGCCTTGTAGCGATGCCAGCAGTGTTGATGAAGGCACACAGGTCGTTTCTGTAATGGATTTCGATGGCGAACACGGACAAGACTGTGAACTGTGTTCCCCATTCTGCCAGTGCCAATGCTGTCATTCACATACCATCGATTTCCGTTTGGCTATTTTTGAACCCATCGAGCCTATCGTTTCGCTAGAAAATTTTATCCACTTCGATAGTTTGGGCAAGGATATTTCACTTTCCCTTTTACAGCCACCTCGGGCATAATCCAGTTTTCATAGGATAGCTATATCCTGTTTTGACGTGTCCATCTATTGGATTCGTCAACATTGTGCATTGCTTTTTATTCAATGTGCTCAACAAGAATTTCAACTGAATTAACATCCTTATCTATGATTAACAAAA
>CEVF01019361.1_pt1 | contig 11698 bp, 9 predicted proteins | sample 356441 | NCBI WGS metagenome assembly CEVF01 (sample SAMEA2622765, study PRJEB7988) | marine metagenome | biome: marine biome (ENVO:00000447); feature: surface water layer (ENVO:00002042); material: "saline water (ENVO:00002010), including plankton (ENVO:xxxxxxxx)" | depth 5 m
CAGGCACGTTAATTAAAAAAACAGTGGCCAAGACCGAGGAGAACCCTTTCAATTTTGAAATCACATATAATAATATGCAGGTTATGCTCGATCTGCAAAATGCCATTTCCATAGCCCAACAAAAAGCGGTAGATGATTGGCTAAAAAAGCAGGAGGCCAATTTCCTAAAGGAAATCAATAGACAATTGGGAACGAACCATACAAACTTTGGAACGGCCCAGAAGGATTTCTTCAAGAATTATGAAAAGAATCTTAGGCGGGTAGAAACAAACGCAAGATCGGTAGCTTATAGCCATACTAAAAAGGCCAATGGATTTGACAAGGAACAGGAGCAGTACACTTTTGAGCTTAACCTTCTTGATGAGTGGAACCAGGTCAAGGGAACCTGTGGGTCATATGTGGAACACCGGATAGACTGTTACTTATTTGATGTCAATGTCAGGGGGGTCAATTTAGGTCGCGCCAGTGGTGCCCAGCTCACTTCGGTTAAAAATCTTGCCACGGAGGATTTTGAAGACCCGGAATATAACTCAGCTTTGAACCGTTCATGGGCTCAGGGTCTGTACAAAATAGTTGACAATGGAACCCTGGTCAGCACTATGTCAGGCAAACATTATTCCTACTATGGACAGAAAGGGCTTCAGGACAAGATATTCCTGATGACGGCCTACCTGACCCAGTACAACAACCGTAATTCAGGTGTTATGTCCGTTCCGATTTCCAAATATAACATTCCCCAGTTTTGGGATTCACCGACACTTTTGAACTTGGGCAAGAAGAATGCACCTAAGTTATCACTGGATGCCCTAGTCTTCAATGACGCTTATGTTACTGATGTTCTCAATAAACAGGCGCAAGGGGTCGGTCCCTACCCCGGAAAATCACCGGGCCAGGTAGCGGCTATGTTCAACGATATCAAGAAAAGGGTCATTGAGGAGCACAAGGAGGAGTTTTATACGGATAGTGAGGTTGCTCTGACCCACAAATTGAACAAAATTTTGGATGGGTTTCTAAGTCCGAAAGGTTCCGGCAAATTAGGAGGTCTGGATGCGTTGGCCTATAACAATTATGTTTTGGACGGGAACGGTCCCAACAGGTTCTACCGACTCAATAATGGTGGATGGGTCTATCGTTCAAACTCCCCAAGAAAAGGGATCAACGGTGGTAATTCATTTTCAGAGCCGAGCCTGAACGATGATGGATACTATTATTACATCTACAATAAGGAACTCAATGGATGGCATGAGCTACTAATGCCTGCTGGTGGGGTCAGTACAACCAGTGACCCTTACTTGGCCCAGGCATTTTGGAAGGGGATGAAAGGGGTAGCTCGATATGCCCTTCCAATTGAGGATGCTGTGATTTTGATTAATGGAGAGGATTTTGATGGTAATGAAGCTAGTAGGGCGGAAGCGGGAATATTCCTAATTATTGGCAACGTACCGGGCGGAAAAATTCTTAAGCCCGCTTTCAAGGTTGTAAAAGGGGCAAAAGCTTTAAAAATAGTAACAAAACAAGGCGCCAAAACTTTTATAACCAACTTGGAAAAACTGGCCCCATTGTTTAGGGCCGGAAATAATAAATCATTCTTTTGGTCAGGAAAGACCAATGGTGTAGGCGGTGCTACAAGGGCATTGGAAATTGCAAAATCAAAAGGAGGAACTACACTTGAAGGATTGATTGATTCCAAGAATATTCAACTACCAAACTGGGATCTAGCTAATCCACAATCGCTTGAAGCTTGGAAGGAAGTATCAAAATTATATGCAAATGAAGCTGTTGGGGACGTCCGAGCTATCATAGGAAAGGATTTAAGACCAGGCAGCGTTTGGGAAACAGTTGAACTACCTGCCCTGAAGGCCAACAAAAATGTGACTAGGATATTTACCATAGACCCAGTAACTTTGAAGGAAACACTAATTTTTAAAAGATGAAAATAACTGGTACCAGATCATATATTATAGTTGAAACGGAGGGTAAGTCCTTAAAAATTGAAGGTGAGCTTACCACGACCCCGGCATTTTATGCCGACAAAGATTCAATTAAGAATTGGGAAAGTCCTCATGATGATATCCGAATATCCGAAGACGAAAAAATGTCCCTAATTAAAAAAATAGTGCAAGAGGGCAATAAGGAAGGGAATGTTAAGATCATTTTTGACTAATGAAGTGGTTTAGGTCCAATGCTAACTTTATCGTTGTTGAGGAGCCTGTTTGATGGGTTATAGCATATTTAGGGCTCTTCTTTTTAGGATTTTTAGAGATGGCGCGAACTAAACCGAGCTTAACCGACTGTTATTTGGAAAAATTGGTTTTCAATGAAGGTTTGCTTACCTCGATATCTTTATGACTTTAACTCCCTGTATGCATGATGTTATAGGCCAGGGATTTTTAGAAGCCTTTAAAGAAACAAGGGTTACTGGTTATGTGGTTAAAATTTTTTGTATATAGGAGAGCAAAATAAGTCATTGACATTGATCATATAACATTTGATAGATTCATTTATATAAATATTTGAGATGCCATATTACTACCATAGATTGATTTTGGTTGTGTCAATTGTCTTATTCCACAATATTTCCTGTAGTGCACAGATAGATGCCATTGAGCTCCCCAAAGGTTCTTCAAACTTGGATTTTGAATTGGATACGCCCCATTATTCTTTTTACGTCACCAAAAATGAGGAGCTCTACTTTGAAGATTTGAAGCTCAGTCAATGGAACCAGGTATCGAGCAAGATAGTGATGACCGAAATGGGGCCAACCGGAAAACGTGTTCAGCATATAATAATATATGCCGACAAAAGTATTTCACATCGGTTTGTCCAAAGGCTTCGGAGCGAAATAGCAAAGGTCTGGAGTGGATTCATTCACTATAAAGCTGGTGGTAGCAAAGATGATTTTGGGGTTTCTATTTTCATTGCAGGCTCGGAAAATGATGCGAATAGACTTGATGATGCTGGAGACTATTATTTCTCATCCAAATTCATCTATTCGACTACCAATGAAGAAGGTACCTTTGATGATATGCCATCAACACCCCCTTTGTTTCCCATACCTGCTATTTGGCAGAACAATTTTTCCCGTGACCTATACAGGTTGAGTGAAAAGCATATTGAACAAACCCTGGGGAGTATCAATTATCAATCAATTTCTGTCCTGTCCAACTCAAGGTTTGTAGTGGATAAGGTGAACTATAGTTTTGGGAATAGTGAGGTTTTGGAAAGGTTGGTCAAATCTTCAGATTTGTTTTTGGTGAAATTTGATGTCGATCTTAATTATAATGATTACTACAAAGCGTTGGATAGTATACAAGTCCTGCGGGTTTTTGCTCCTGAATCAATCCATGGTGTGCTTAAAAAACCATATGCTATTGAAGTAACCTATGAGTTGGAAAACGCTTTGATGGGTATAGGATTTGATTTCTTTGACCCCTAAACTTTTTAGTTTTCTATATAGAAGGTTCCCAAATGATATAATCCAAGTTTACTGATTATCTGGATTTTAATTGTTTTTGAGAATATGCTGGGTAATTAAATTTGAAATTATTTGTTTTCGTTTGTGTTAAATCAAAACCATTTGGTATTTTTGCAGCCGTGAAAGACTCAAATTTCACACGAAGATGTCCTATAGGATGTCCTATTTTGGAAAACAAAACATAAACTTCTGGTTTATATGGGGTTATGGTAAAGGGTTCAAGCTCTGCCACCCCGACGAATCTAGCAATAGATAAAAATAAAAGCACTGTTAATCAATTGATTTTCAGTGCTTTTTTCGTTTTGTGCATTTATTTGATATCATTTGAAACCAAATAGTAGGTGTGCAATTAGGTGTGCAATTCGGTGTACAACCTTTTATTTGAAATGTACTATCTTTAAAGAGCTTTTGGGCACGATTTGACTTTCGATGAACAATTATTGTTTAACCAAAGTCATTTTAACATGAAAGCAAAAAACACTTTCGCGGTAGTCTTCTTTACCAGAAAATCAAGGAGCGTTCCAAATCAATTATCCATTTATGTCCGTATTACCGTGGACGGAAAGCGCTCAGAGATAAGTCTCAAACGCAACGTGGCCTCAAAGAATTGGGACAATGCCAGAAACCGGGTCAAGGGAAGTTCCCAACCGATCAGGGAACTGAATTCTTACATGGACAGCGTGTACGGAGCATTGTTGGTGTGCCATAAAGAACTTTTGCAAGAGAACCGGGTAATTACCGCAGAGGCTATCAAGTCACATTATCTTGGTGAGGACGATAAGGACAAGACGCTTAGGGATCTTGTCTCCTACCACAATGAAAGGATGTCCGTTGTCTTAAAATATGGTACCATGAAAAACTACTATACCACTGCTCGGTACCTTGACAGGTTTTTATCAAAGGAAAGAAAGGTTGGCGATGTTTATCTCAAGCAATTGAACTATGCCTTTGTCACGGAATTCGAGCACTATCTTAGAAATTACAAAGGCTCGGATAAGAAGCTCTCCTTGGGGAACAACGGTGTCATGAAACATCTGGAAAGATTCAAGAAGATGTTGAACCTTGCCGTAAAATTGGAATGGATGGAAAGGAATCCCTTCAATCAGTTCCAGTTGAAGTATAACAGGTATGATAGAGCATTTTTGGATGAAGAGGAACTGCAACACTTGGAATGCTACGAGCTTAAGAATGAACGTTTGGAGAAGATACGGGACTGTTTTGTCTTTGCATGTTATACCGGGCTGTCCTATGTGGATGTAAAGGAACTCACCAAGGATAACATTGTCAAGGGAATCGATGGAAACCAATGGATAAGTACCAAACGTGAGAAGACCGACAAACCCGTCAAGGTTCCATTGATCCCCCAGGCGCGGGCGATTTTGGAAAAATATGATTTGGGTGGGCCGAATGAAGGACTTTTGCCCATCAATTCGAACCAAAAGACAAATGCCTATCTAAAGGAAATTGCCAATGAATGTGGTATTGATAAGAACCTGACCTTTCATGTGGCCAGACATACTTTTGCAACTACGGTAATGCTCTCCAATAATGTCCCCATTGAAACGGTATCCAAACTCTTGGGGCATACCAAACTTTCCACTACACAAATTTACGCCAGGGTAGTGGAGTCCAAGATAAGTGAGGATATCGATAATCTTTTGGTTCGTTTTAAGAGCAAAGAGGTCGAGAGAAATGCCGGTGGGTAAGTTTAAGTTTAGATGATGTGCCGAGTTATTTATACAATGGAAGTGTCGAATTCAGGTAAAGTTTTTGGAAAATATGGGTTCAACTTTAAGGATTGGAAATTTATGGTTCTATTGAGGAACTTTCCAACAGATAGTAATGCTTGATACCATTTCAATGTAATTAATATAGTATTTTACATTATGACAAGAAATAGCATTGTGCTACTTTCTAAAAAATGTCGCAAATATTGACAACATTTGCGACATTATTTTTTTGTAGGGTTTCGATCCAATCCATGGGATAGTGGATGAGCCGGATGGTTGATACCACCAAATACGGATAATTTGAGCTACTCAATAAATGGTCTTAGTGGTCTAAATATCAGAGTTTTGTTTTCATCTAAAGTACTCAATTTTATCCGGCGAGTGTGGTATACTTTGTCTGGCGTTTCCACTATGGTTCTAGGTTTAACTTTTTGAGCTATGTTTCCTTGATATCAAACTTTTTAGACATTTAGTCTATTTTTTCAAATGAATCCCCTAAATTTACCAATCGTGTAACGATAGACCCTATTTTTTAGGGTTCTTTGTGTCATAAAAGGTAATGGCGAAAAGTACATACATCTCAGAAAATCTCAATGAAAGCCATATTGCTTTGGTAAAGTATTTGGAGGATCATGAAATCCTTTATTTCAAATTGAAGGAACTGGCCATCCAATTGCCCAAAAGCCTGGGGGATAATGTGAATGAATTGGTGGAGAACCTCCATCAAAAGGGGTTGTTGAACCGAATAGAAAGAGGGGTATATGCCAAACCCAATTATTCCAATGTCAATGTACTGGCTACATTCATAAGTCCTGGTAGTACCTTGGCCTATTGGTCGGCTTTGCACCATCATAACCTTACAGAACGATTTCCGTATACCCTTTTTATCAAGACCATCCACAGGAAAAGGGATACAAACATCCTGGGCTCCAAGGTAAAGTTTGTTACCGTAAAGGAAAGCAAACATATCGGTACCATGGTGGAAGGCTTTGGAGCAAATGGTTTTTTGGTGACCGATAGGGAAATGACCATAGTGGATTGTTTTGACCAACCCCGCTATGGGGGTGATCTCGACGATTTGATCAAAGCGTTCGCCAATGAAAAATGGGACAATGAAAGGTTGATTACCTATACGGAGGCCTATGGCAATATTGCCCTGACGAAAAGACTGGGCTTTTTGGCAACCCTTTTCCATGCGGATAGCTTACAGGGTTTTATCCAATATGCCAGAAAGCAGGTGAACAAAAAGTATAGTTTGATCGATGCCGGTGGACTGGATCGAGGGGAATTTGTAAATGAATGGAAGTTGCGATTGAACATCAAAAGGGATAACCTGTTGCAAATGGCCCAAAGTGGATATTAGATGATTCTTCAAAAGGAAATCATAGAGCGATCAAAAGAATGGAAGGTGCCTCCCGATACCGTGGACAAGGACTATGTCCTGGGGCATTTTCTATCGGTCTTTTTTGAAACCTATAAGGATGACCTTATTTTCAAGGGAGGGACATGCCTGCGTAAATGCTATATCAAGAATTATCGTTTTTCAGAAGATCTGGATTTCACGGCAAGGGAGAAGGACTTCGTACTGGAAAAGGAAAAACTGGAAGGTATTGCCAAGACCACTACAGCTCGGACCGGAATCCTGTTCAGTTTAGGTGAAATTTCCCGATTGGTCTTTAATGACGAGCCCAAAGGATTTCAGGTATCCATAAAATATTGGGGGGCCAATCACTCAAAAAACCAACAGCCTCCACCACCAGATCGTTGGATGACCAAAATTAAATTGGAAGTGAGTACAGACGAGGTCATCATTTTGGAACCCGAAATATTGCCCATTATGCATCCTTATTCCGATGGGTTGCAAGGTGAAAAACAATGCCCATGTTATGTCATTGACGAGGTGATTGCTGAAAAGCTAAGAGCCCTGAAGCAGCGTTCATACACGGCACCACGGGATTTTTATGATCTGTACCATCTGACCCAAAAATTTTCCAAAAAGGACTGGGAAAGGATTATTCCTCTTTTCCTTAAAAAAATGGAGCATAAAAATCTACCTTATACCAATCCTTCGGATTTAGTGGATGACACCAAGATTGCAAATGTGAAAAGAGCTTGGAGGACCAGTGTAGCGCATCAAATTACCGAGGATTATATCCCAGGAGCCGATGAAATCATTTCGGAGGTAGTAAAGAATATTGAAATTTTCTTCCCAAGCGAATCTTCCAAGTAATAGTTTGATCATGCGGCATTTTTTTATTCCAATATTCCCGAAAGTTAAGCTCGCATAATTTTCTCGGACAAGGGACGGCATAAAGCCGTTCCGTAAGTCTCTTTTTATATACTCTATTAAAAACCAAATTTTTTAAAAGAATTGAGCCCTATTATTTTCCCAAAATTTCCATGGTTATGTAAAACTGTAGATTATTTGACTTGATACGGAGTTTGTTAAAATCATCAATTACAGCAACTAGCGCCGGATTGAATGGGCGGGCAAGCCACGGTGCCATATGAACAAAAAACGCAACAATCACCCTGTTTTGGTTTTAATACTTTATTGCAATTCTCACAGTCGTAGAAGAATTGGCAGGAAGTTGTTGGCATTTCCTCCTCTTTTTGGTGACCACAGTGTGGACAAGTAACAGTGGATTTTAGAATTATTTCCATTAGTCTACGATTTTGTAACCTGGTTTTGCAATGGCGGATGCTATTTCATCTGGTGTTACCTTACCCTTATCATACTTTATAAAAGCACTGGATGTTTCGTAGTTCGCATCCACTTCCAAAATACCGTTCAATTGATTGACTTCGTGCTCGATATGGGCTTCGCAACCCGCACACGTCATTCCCTGAATGGAATAGTTCAATTCACCGACATTGTTTTCGGATACGTAAACGACCTGTTTCTCGATATTTGAATTGGGATAAAACAAATGTGAGTAATAGGGAAATGCCAACATAATACCCGCAAAAATGGTCACCAAAAACAGAAATGTTTTTGATTGGATGAATTTAGGCTTGTCATCCTCACAGACACAATCAATATCTTGTGGGAGTGGTTTTATTTTTTGGTACCAGGCAAAACCTAGGGTCAAAAGGGTGAGGCCTATTAAAACTGGCCTGTAAGGCTCTATCCAGGAAAAAGTGGAGGCAACACCTGTGGCACCTGAAAACAATGCCAATACAGGTGTAATACAGCATAGAGAGGCCACAATCGCCGAGAAAAGGCCAGCAAAAGCACCTTGTTTGGAGGTTATCGTCTTTTTCATTTTACGCAATTTTTCTTTTAGATTGAACATTACTTAAAATAGCAGCAAAAAAAGCTTCATTCTTCTTTGATATGTGATAGAAAATGGTCTGACCCTGCCTGCGGGTACCAATGATTTTAGCATCCTTCATTTTACGTAAATGTTGTGAAACGGCGGGAACACTCATTTCCAAAATATCTGCAAAGTCGCAAGGGCATAACTCAATCTCCTTTTGCAACAGGAACAATATTTTAAAGCGAACTTCATTGCCTGCAAGTGCCATCAATCTACTTACATCCTCTATGGAATCAGCGGTTCTGTTCAAATCTTCTTTACAACGAAGGATTTGTTGATGGTCTGCCTCTGCTCTGGTACAGCTAATTTCAAGTTTCATGGGACGAATTTTGTGCTAAAATATAATTATTTAAGCAAATACTTAAATAAGTTTGAAATAATTCTGTTGGTTGTCCTTAAACGACAAGTATGGCCTGGCTATATTTCTAGGGTCAATGCAAATATGGTTGATATCGTATGGTTTCCTACTTTGGACCACTCCATAAACGGTTCTTAAAATTTTATTGGACACATTGTTCATTATCAGGAAATAAGGTTTTCCCTCAAGTTTTTTACGTTCTGCATACAGACTGTACTCCTTATTGTGCGCCACGGCAGTCTTGGCGGCTAGGAACAACAATGATTTTAGTTTTTTGTCGGCCAGATGACTGGTCTTGGACTTCATAGACGTTTTTCCGGAGGAATTTGGATATGGGCATACCCCGGCAAAGGCCGCAGCCTTTTTGGCCGTTGTAATACGTTTGAAGTTTTCAGTTTTGATGATCAGATTGTTTGCGATTACCGGGCCAATGCCTTTGATACTTGTAATGAGCTTGTAGTTATCCTTTAAATCGGAATCGCTCTGAACGATTTTTTCGATTTCCTTTTCGATGGACCCAATTTCAATTTCCACATTCATAATGGCTCTCTGATAGCTTCTATGAGCCACAATACTCTGTGAAGGACCATGCTTTCTTGTTTTCATTCCCAATAAAAGGGATGTTCTGTTCTTTGACAACTGTTCCCGCAAACTATAAAGTTCCTTGAGCTCTTTGACCGACTCGGACTTTGGTTCTGTTAAGTACAATTCTTCCGTGAACCTCTCACCGTATTTCCTTATACGATATGCATCCTTCGAATCACTCTTTCCCCGTTGCAACCCCAAGCTGTGCTTAATGTTATAGCCGGAGACCAATGCTATTTTGACTTGGAACTGGTAACAGAGATGAACTAACAGGTCTCCATAAGTTCCTGTATGTTCAGCTACCAGGATGCAGTTATCTTCAACTTGTTTCAAAAAGTTGCAGATACCCTTAAAGTCATTTTTTACAATCCTTTTTTTCTCCTCACCTGTAATAACATAGCTTACGTCAAATTTCTCTTTGGACAGGTCAATTCCATATACTTTCATAATAAGTGTTTTTTGATGTTCCTTTTGAGCGGCTTAAATCGTTAGTGGGTTATGCCCGTAATACTCTCTGGCTTAGGCTCAAATAACTTACCGTACTTAATATAAATAGTAGATTTCCTCTATTCCGTTTCTAAAGCTATTGCAGTAAGTGGAACTATTAATTTCAAGATAGAACTGTATCTGTTCTAACAATATTATTTCTATCGGCTAAGTAACGATATTCCGTTTCCTTCCCACTCCAAAATTTTCCCTTGCGTTTGGCGGTCTGCCACTATTGTTCAATTTAAAACGCAGATCATGGAAAAACAAAACGTAGTGCAACTGGATTTTGGCTTTGAACTGGAGCCAACAAAAACGCCGAATCCAACCCCTAATCCTAAGTCCCTAAAGAAGGCTAAATCCGATTTTGTCCTCGACTTTTTGGACCTATTGCAAAGTCCCATCATTGTGTATCCATCCCAATGGCAAGATGCCGTGCCCAAAGATCTTTTAAACAATATCACCATGGCGCGGATGTTGACCCAGATGCGTGGGGAACATATGGCCTCCTTGACCGAGGTAGTGGCCTATATGATGCCCAGGACCTTCGAATCTCCCATGCCCAGCGAATGGGTGAATATCTACACTTGGTGTGGGCTCCAGTATGCCAAGACCTTCAAAAAAACAGGGCAGATGGAGGCCATGGAGGAAGTGGCCCCCCAACAACTGTCCGAATATGAGATGGGTCTTTTGAAAAGGTTAAGGGTCTGGATCTATGAGAAACGGCGACAGGCCCTAAAGGACAGTATGAAAACTTCAACGCCCAAGTTGGACGGACTTTCCCATAACGATCAGGCAGAGCTGTTCGGGAATGATTAAAAAGAAACCAAGTTCTAGGATTACTGACCCATTACTATCTCAATAGTTGATGTATTGTCATTTGGCCAATATGGAAGTCGTCCAAACGGATTTTTGGTGCGTCCTTCCTTTGCAAACCCTTCTTGGGGCTTTGCGGGAAGGGACGCAAATCCGTCTGTCCGCCCATCAAATTTTAAGGGGTCCGTAATAAAAGAAGCCCTGGTTGTTTTTCGGGGCATCGAAAAACAGGGCAGGGCCCAAGGACTTCCTATCAGGACACCATCGCCTGCAGTCGCTTAACTTCCCGTACGCTCCCTTGACAATGGGTCGGCTGGAATTCCTAAGGCCCTCATCGAACCTGTCAAGGCCAAGACAGGTTTTGTCCAGAAATAGGGTTTCCACTTCCTTGAAAACCCAAGGGTTTTACTACGTCGCGGAGCCTCCCGATTTCAGTCCAAAAGCCTTGACAGAACCCCCTTCTTTTATTGTGCTACGCACGTAAGAAGCAAACAAACGCCCCTTAAAATTTGGGAAACAATGACCAAAAAAATAGAGGGGAAATTTTTAACCCTGTTTGCTGATCTGTCCAATAAAGGAAGGCAGCAGACCTTTAAAACTTTTTATCATGAGTACATTGAGAAACAAAGTGCAGTTGATCGGAAACGTGGGGCAGGATCCCACTATCACAGACCTTGACAAAGGCAAGCGTGTGGCACGGTTCACCATGGCCACCAATGAACACTACAAGAACTCCGAAGGGGAACGGGTGACCAATACCGAATGGCACACCATCATCGCATGGGGAAAACTGGCGGACATCATCGAAGGTTTTGTGACCAAGGGCAAGGAGGTTGCCATCGAAGGGAAATTGACCTCCCGCTCCTATGAGGACAAAGAGGGTACTAAAAAGTATGTGACCGAAGTGGTGGCCAGTGAGATCTTACTG
>CEVF01013071.1_pt1 | contig 11682 bp, 8 predicted proteins | sample 356441 | NCBI WGS metagenome assembly CEVF01 (sample SAMEA2622765, study PRJEB7988) | marine metagenome | biome: marine biome (ENVO:00000447); feature: surface water layer (ENVO:00002042); material: "saline water (ENVO:00002010), including plankton (ENVO:xxxxxxxx)" | depth 5 m
GGGTGCTGTACGACGAGATGGGGCGGATCGACGCCCGCCCGCCGCTGGTGAACATGGGCACGCGCATGCTCGGGCCGACCCTGCTCGAGTTCGGCACCGAGGACCAGAAGCGCCGCCACCTCACCCGCATCGCCGAGGGTCGGGCCGCCTGGTGTCAGGGGTACAGCGAGCCCGGCGCGGGCTCGGACCTGGCGAGCCTGCGCACCCGGGCCGAGGACCGGGGCGACGAGTTCGTCATCAACGGCCAGAAGATCTGGACCTCGGGAGCCCAGAACGCGGACTGGATGTTCGCCCTGGTGCGCACCGATCCGGCGGCGCCAAAGCACCAGGGCATCAGCTTCGTGCTGCTGCCCATGGACCAGCCCGGGGTGACGGTGCGGCCGATCCGGCTGATCTCCGGCACGTCGCCGTTCTGCGAGACCTTCTTCGACAATGCCGTCGCCAGCAAGCAGGACCTGGTGGGAGAGCTCAACCAGGGCTGGACCGTGGGCAAGCGGCTGCTCCAGCACGAGCGCTCGGGACAGGGCGGGCTCGGGCCGCGCACCGGCCGGGCCCAGCCCGTCGGCGTGACGGTGGACCTGGACGTCGCCGAGACCGCGCTGCGTTATCTCGGCGAGCGGGACGGCCGCATCGCCGATCCGGATCTGCGCGCCCGGGTGATCGACTGGAAGATGGCGAGCAAGGCGTTCGGCCTGACCCAGCAGCGGGCCGGCGAGGAGAACCGGGCCGGCGGCGCGCCGGGCGAGGCGACGTCGATCTTCAAGCTGTACGGCTCCACCCTGGCCCGCGAGCGCCAGGACCTGCTGGTGCAGCTCATGGGCCTGCGGGGCGTCGGCTGGGACGGTGAGGGCTTTGCCGACGACGAGCTCGGCGCCATGCGGTCGTTCCTCGCCAGCCGTGCCGTCACCATCTACGGCGGCACCAACGAAGTGCAGCAGAACATCATCGCCAAGCGCGTGCTGGGCCTGCCGGACTGAGGAGGCCACGCGCGCCGATGAGTGCGGATTCGCCGTCACCGCCGTTCGAAGACCCGGCGTTCTTCCGCCAGGCCGTCGAGCTGGGCCTCGACGTCGTGCTGCTGCTCAACGGCGAAGGCCGGATCGTCTACGAGAATCCCGCCATCGAGCGGCTGCTGGGCTATCCCGTCGAGCAGCGGCTGCAGATGTCCGCCTTCGACCTGATGCACCCGGACGACATGCCGGCAGTGCGGGAAGCCCTCGGCCGGGTCGTCAGCGGCGCCGTGGACGCGCTGACCATGGAGGTGCGGTTTCAGCACCGCGACGGCGACTGGCGCCACATCGAGGCGGCGACGCGGCCGTGGGTGCGCGGCGGCGAGACCTTCGTGCTGGTGAACGTGCGCGACGTCACCGACCGGCACCGCTCCACCCAGGCGCTGGCGCGCAGCAACGAGCTGCTCGGCAAGATGCTCCGCTCGAGCCGCAACATCGTCTCGCTGACCCGTGCCGCCAACGGCGAGTTCGTCGAGGTGAACGACGAGTGGCTGCGCGTGAGCGGCTACCGGCGTGACGAGGTGATCGGCCGTACCGCCGACGAGCTGGGCATCTGGGGCGACGCGCCGAACCGCGAGCGGCTGCTGCGGGACATCCGGGCCGGCGGCGGCCGGCTGCGCGACTACGAGATCCGGACCTATCCCCGGGCCGGCGCCGTCGAGTTCGTCATCAACGTGGAGACCCTCGATCTCGACGGCGAGCCCCACATTCTGATGACGGGCACCGACGTCACCGAGAGCCGCAAGGTCGAGGCGCAGCTCCGCCAGGCGCAGAAGATGGAGGCCCTCGGCCATCTGACGGGGGGCGTGGCCCACGACTTCAACAACCTGCTGTCCGTGGTGATGGGCAATGCCGAGCTGCTGCGGGACGCCAGCGGCGACGAGCGGCTGGTCCGGCTGGCCGAGACCATCATCGAGGCCGCCGACCGGGGCGCCGCCCTGACCGCCCAGCTGCTGGCCTTCTCCCGGCGCCAGACCCTGGCGCCGAGCGCGGTGGGGCTCGAGGACGTGGTGTCGGCCATGATGCCCCTGCTGCAGAGCACGCTGCCGCCGAGCTTCCGGGTGGAGGTCGAGCACGCCGCGGCCTGGCCCGCCCTGGTGGATCGATCCCAGCTCGAGAACGCGCTGCTCAACCTGGTGCTGAACGCCCGGGACGCGATGCCGGACGGCGGCCGCGTGGTGATCGGCACCGGCGGCGTGCAGGTGGCGCCGGACACCCACCGGACGCTGGACGTGGCCCCCGGCGACTATGCGTTCCTGGCCGTCACCGACAGTGGCACCGGCATGCCCGAGGAGATCCGGGCGCGGGCCTTCGACCCGTTCTTCACCACCAAGGCGCCGGGCCGCGGCACCGGGCTGGGCCTGAGCATGGTCTACGGCTTCGTCCGTCAGAGCGGCGGCGACGTGACGATCGGCGACGGGCCGGGGGGCGGCACGGTGGTCACGCTGTATCTGCCCCGCGCCAGCGACACAGGCGACGACGGCGCCGGCGACGCCGAGGCGGAACCGACGGGCGGCCCCGAGACCATCGTCGTGCTGGAGGACGAGCCGGCCATCCTCGAGGTGGTGCGGCGGATGCTCGCCGACCTGGGCTACCGGGTGCTCACCGCCGCGGACGAAGCGGCGCTCGAGCAGGTGCTGGCCGGGGAGGAGGCGGTGGATCTGCTGATCTCGGACGTCATGCTGACCGGATCGCGGCGCGGGCCCGAGATCGTCCGGGCGGCCCAGACCGGGCGCCCGGGCATGGCCGCCCTGCTGATCTCCGGGTTTCCCGCGGATGGCGCCGGTGACGCCGCCGGCCGGGACCTGCCGGCGCCGATTCTGGCCAAGCCGTTCACCCGCCAGGCGCTGGCCCGGGAGGTGCGCGCGGCGCTGCGCCGCCGGCGCCGGCCTGCGGCGTCCTGATCCCGGTGGACGAGGCGGCGAATCCGGCCCCGGGCCGGCGAATTTCCCGCTTGGACCACCAGCCGCGTGTTGGGGCATCATACGCGCTGATTTTCTGGGGGTAGCCATGGACTTTTCATTGACCGAAGAACAGACACTGCTGCAGGACAGCGTGTCCCGGTTCGTGCAGAACGATTACGGTTTCGAGGCCCGGCAGAAGCTGGTGCGCCAGGAGCCCGGGTTTTCCACCGACCACTGGGCCAAGTTCGCCGAGCTCGGCTGGCTCGGGGTGCCCTTCTCCGAGGAGGACGGCGGCTTCGGCGGCGGGGCCGTGGAGCTGATCCTGATGATGGAGCAGTTCGGCAAGGGTCTGGTGGTGGAACCGTTTCTGCCCACGGTGGTGCTGGCCGGCGGCGCCATCGCCCTGGCCGGCAGCCAGGACCAGAAGGCGGCGCACCTGCCCGGCATCGTCGACGGCAGCACCCAGGCGGCGCTGGCCTTCGCCGAGCCCCAGGGCCGCTACAACCTGGCCGACCTCACGACCACGGCCAAGGCCGACGGCGACGGCTGGGTGATCGACGGCTACAAGGCCGTGGTGCTGAACGGCCCGTCGGCGGACCTGCTGGTGGTGTCCGCCCGCACCGGCGGCGGCCAGCGCGATGCCGACGGCGTATCCCTGTTCCTGGTGCCGGCCGACGCCGCCGGCATCGATCGGCGTGACTATCCCACCGTCGACGGCCTGCGCGCCTCGGAGATCACCTTCGCCGGCGTCAAGGTCGGCGGCGATGCGCTGCTCGGCGAGGCCGGCGCGGCCCTGCCGGTGCTCGAGCAGGTGATCGACCGGGCCATCCTGGCCGTGGGCGCCGAGGCGGTCGGTGCCATGGAGGTCGCCTACAAGGCCACCGTCGAGTACACCAAGCAGCGCGAGCAGTTCGGTCAGCCCATCGGCCAGTTCCAGGTGCTGCAGCACCGCATGGTGGACATGTTCATGGAGCACGAGCAGTCCAAGTCGCTGATGTTCATGGCGGCCATGCGCATGGACGAGGGCTACGGCGACGCCGCGAAGAAGGCGGTGTCGGCGTTCAAGGTCCAGGTCGGCAAGTCCGGCCGTTTCGTCGGCCAGCAGGCCGTGCAGCTCCACGGCGGCATGGGCATGACCGACGAGCTGTCGGTGGGCCACTACTTCAAGCGGCTGACCACCATCGACACCCTGTTCGGCAACGTCGACTTCCACCTGAAGCGGTTCGGGCGTCTGTAATGGCCCGCTGGGACCGCGGCGACACCCGGACCATCCCCGAGTGGTTCTTCGAGGCGGTGGAGACACCCCACGTGGACCGCACGGTGGAGGTGGACGAGTGCGACGTGGCCTACCAGCTCTGGGGCGTGCACGACACCGCCAAGCCCGGCGTGCTGTTCGTGCACGGCATGAACGCCCATGCCCACTGGTGGGACTTCATCGCCCCGCAGCTCCTCGACCGCTACCGCTGCGCGGCGATGAACCTGACCGGCATGGGCGACTCCGACTACCGCTACGAGTACGACGGCGCCACCTATGCCGAGGAGATCAAGGCCGTGTGCGATCACGCCGGCTTCGGCGACGACGTGGCGGTGGTGGCCCACAGTTTCGGCGGCAACATGGCGGTGAAGGCAGCCGGGCTGTTCCCGGGCCGCTTCGGCTCGCTGATCCTGGTGGACTCCGGCATCCGCGACCCGGACGAGCCGGTGCCGGACCGCCCGGCCATGGGCGGGCGCGCCAAGGTCTATCCGGACCGGGAGTCCGCCATGGCCCGGTTCCGGCTGCAGCCGCCCCAGCCCTGCGAGAACGAGTACATCCTGCAGTACATCGCCCGCAACTCCCTGATGCCGGTCGACGGCGGCGGTTTCGCCTGGAAGTTCGACGAGGACCTGCCGGACACCCTGAAGAACGTCGAGCGGCACGCCGACGACTACCGGGCGCTGGAGCTGCCCGTGGGGCTGATCTACGGCGCGCAGAGCGATTATTTCTCCTCGCGCACCCTCGACTACACCCGCTCGCTGATTCCGGGCGACGTGCCTGCGGTGGGCATCGAGGACGCCCGCCACCACGTGTTCCTCGACCAGCCGCTGGCCTTCGTCGACGCATTGAAGGGAATGCTCGACACCCTCAAAGGTTGACCATGTCCCTCTGTAGGAGCGGCCTCCCGGCCGCGATAACATGCGGAATGGAATCGCGGCCGGGAGGCCGCTCCTACAGCGGGGAGTGACCGGCGCATGAAACGCTTCACCATGCCGGCGGAATGGGCCCCGCACCAGGGCACCTGGTTCTCCTGGCCCCACAACCCCGACACCTGGCCGACCCAGCTCGAGGCCACCCAGCGGGCGCTCGGCGAGGCCGTGGCGGCGCTGTCCGCGGAAGAGCATGTGTGGATCAACGTGTTCGACGACGACCATGCCGCGGCGGTGCGCGCGCGACTGCCGGCGCACACCCGGCTCGACGCCGTGTCCTTCGAGACGATTCCCACCAACGACGCCTGGTGCCGGGATCACGGCGCCATCTTCGTCACCGACGGCGACGGCCGCCTCACCGCGCTGAACTTCGGCTTCAACGCCTGGGGCGACAAGTACCCGCCCTACGACCTCGACGACGCCGTGCCGCCGCAGATGGCCGGCCGCCTCGGCGCGCCGGTGGTGACGGTGCCTCACGTGCTGGAAGGCGGCTCCTTGGACGTCAACGGCGCCGGCGCGCTGCTCACCACCAGCCAGTGCCTGCTGCACCCCAACCGGGCGCCGGGCCGGGGGCCGCGCAGCCGCGGCGAGATGGAGGCGCTGCTGCACGAGTACCTGGGCGCCGAGCAGGTGTTCTGGCTGGGCGACGGCATCGTCGGCGACGACACCGACGGGCATGTCGACGACATCACCCGGTTCGTCGCCGAGGACACGGTGATCACGGCGATGGAGCCAGACCCCGGCGACCCCAACCACCGGCCGCTGCAGGACAACCGCGAGCTGCTGGAGACTTTCCGGCTGGCGGACGGACGCAGCCTGAAGGTGGTGGAGATTCCCATGCCCGAGCCGGTCACCCTGGACGGTGAGCGGCTGCCGGCGAGCTACGCCAACTTCCTGATCGCCAACGGCCTGGTGCTGGTGCCCGTGTTCGGCTGCGACCGGGACGGCGACGCCCTGGCGATCATCGAGTCCTGCTTCCCGGGCCGCCGGGTGGTGGGCATCGATTGCCGCGACGTGGTGGTCGGCCTCGGCACCCTGCACTGCCTCAGCCAGCAGGTCCCGGCCGTGTGACGGCGCCGGCGCCGGCGTTTGCACGGCCCGGCGGCCGGTCGTACCCTAATCCCGCACTCACCATCCAGGAGGGGCCGTTGGCCGCCATCAAGGACTTCATGGACCACCACTACCGCCACTTCAACGCGGCGGCGATGGTGGACGCGGCGCGCGCATACGCTGCGCACGTGGACTCGGGCGGAAAGATGATGGTGACGCTGGCCGGGGCCATGAGCACGGCGGAGCTGGGCCTGTCCCTGGCCGAGATGATCCGCCGGGGCAAGGTCCACGCCATCACCTGCACCGGCGCCAACCTCGAGGAGGATCTGTTCAACCTGGTCGCCCACGACCACTACGTGCGCGTGCCCGGCTACCGCTATCTGACGGCGGCCGAGGAGGAGGAACTGCTGTCCCGGCACCTCAACCGCGTCACCGACACCTGCATTCCCGAGGAAGAGGCCATCCGCCGCATCGAGCACGCCATCCTGGCGGAGTGGTCCGCGGCCGAACAGGCGGGCGAACGCTATTTCCCCTACGAGTACATGTACCGGATGCTCCGTTCCGGCGTGCTCGAGGAGCACTACCAGATCGACCCGAAGGACTCCTGGCTGGTCGCGGCCTGCGAGAAGGACCTGCCCATCATCGTGCCGGGCTGGGAGGATTCGACGCTCGGCAACATCTTCGCCGCCCACGTCATCAACGGCGACCTCCAGAGCGCCCAGACGGTGAAGAACGGCATCGAGCACATGATGTTCCTGGCCCGGTGGTACCGGGAGGCGACCGCGGACAGCACCATCGGCTTCTTCCAGATCGGCGGCGGCATCGCCGGCGACTTTCCGATCTGCGTGGTGCCGATGCTCGAGCAGGACCTGCTGATGCAGGACATTCCGCGCTGGGCCTACTTCTGCCAGATCAGCGATTCCACCACCAGCTACGGCTCCTATTCCGGCGCCGTGCCGAACGAGAAGATCACCTGGGGCAAGCTCACCGCGGCGACGCCCAGCTACATCGTGGAGTCCGACGCCACCATCGTCGCTCCGCTGATGTTCGCCTACATCCTGGAGCAGTGATGGCCGACACGGACGCCGTTTCCGCCTGGTCCGCTCAGCAGGCCGAGTCGCTCTATGCCATGGAGACCTGGGGCGACGGGTTCTTCCACGTCAACGAGGCCGGCCACGTGGCGGTGCGGCCGCGGCCCGGCTCGGACCTGACCATCGACATCCCGGAGGTGATTGCCGCCGCCCAGGAGGAAGGGATGACGATGCCGCTCATCATCCGCTTCCAGGACGTGCTGCGCGCCCGGGTGCGCCGGCTGAACGAAGCTTTCGCCCAGGCGATCGCCGAGTCCGGGTACAGCAACCGCTATCAGGGGGTCTACCCCATCAAGGTCAACCAGCTCCACGAGGTGGTGGACGAGGTGCTCGACGCCGGCGAGCCCTTCGGTATGGGGCTGGAGTGCGGCTCCAAGACGGAGCTGGTGGCGGCGTTGCCGCTGGTCGGCGATCAACGCCTGCTGCTGTGCAACGGCGTCAAGGATCACACCATGCTGGCGCTGATGCTGAATGCCCAGTCGCTGGGTCAGCAGGTGCTGCCGGTGATCGAGAAATTCTCCGAGTTCGAGCAGCTCATGGTGCTGGCGGACCAGCGCGGGGTGGCGCCGCGGCTGGCGGTGCGGGTGAAGCTCTCGACCCGCGGATCGGGGCGCTGGTTCGAGTCCGGCGGCTACCGCTCCAAGTTCGGCCTGACGATTCCCGAGATTATGCGTCTGGTCCAGGACCTGGAGAGCCGCGGCCTGACCGATCGGCTGGAGCTGCTGCACTTTCACCTGGGCAGCCAGATCTCGAACATCCAGACGCTGCGCTCGGCGGTGAAGGAGATCACCCAGATCTACGCGGACCTGCGCCATCGGGGCCTCGACATCCGCTACCTCGACGTCGGCGGCGGCCTCGGCGTGAACTACGGCGCCGGCTATGCGGGCACCGAGGACACCGCGGTCAATTACGCGCTGACCGAGTACGCCAATGCGGTGGTCTACGCGGTGCAGGAGATCTGCGCGGCGCGGGAGGTGCCCGAGCCGGTGCTGGTGTCCGAGTCGGGCCGCGCACTCACGGCCCACCACTCGGTGCTGGTGGTGCCGGCCCTGGGCGTGCACCGGCCGGACACGCCCTTCGAGTTCGAGCTGGCCGACGAGCCTGCGCCGGTGGTGGCCGCCATGGCGCGCACCCTGGAGGAAGCGCGGTCCAGCGAGGATCTGCAGGCGCTGCTCGAGGTCTTTCACGATGCCCAGGACGGGCGCACCGAAGCGGATCAGCTCATGCGCCTCGGCTACCTCGACGTGGAGTCCCTGGCCCAGGCCGACAGCCTGTACTGGAGCACGTGCCGGGAGGTGCTGGCGAGCCTGCAGGCGCTGGCGCTGGACTCGCCGCCCCTCGAGCAGACCCAGCTCGAGGATCAGCTCACCGACATGTACCTGTGCGATTTCTCGGTGTTCCACTCGATCATCGACCACTGGGCCATCGGCCAGATCTTTCCGGTGATGCCCCTGCACCGGCTCGACGAGGAGCCGAAGCGCCGCGCCCAGGTGGTGGACCTGACCTGTGATTCCGACGGCAAGGTGGCGCAGTATCCCGGCGCCAGCGGCACCAGCGAGTGGCTGCCCCTGCACCGGCTCAACGCCGGCGAGCCCTACTACCTGGGCTTCTTCCTGGTGGGCGCCTACCAGGAGATCCTCGGCGACAGCCACAACCTGTTCGGCCGGGTCGGCGAGGTGCACGTCTACGCCAGCGACGACGAGCCGGGCAACTTCTTCATCGAGAAGGTGATCGGCGGGCTGTCCGTGCAGGACATGCTGGCCCAAGTCCAGTATTTCCCGAACGAACTCAACAAGCGCATGTCGGACCTGGTGAAAGCCAAGATCGAGGCCGGCGTGGTCAAGCCCAACGAGGGCATGCGGATACTCAACCAGTACACGCGCCGGTTCGAGGAAACCACCTACTGCGACATCAAGGTGCTGCGACGTGACTGACCATAACGAGCTCGCGCTGGGCGTGGTCCAGATGGCCATGTCCGACGACATCGAAGAGAACACGGCGAAGGCGGAGCAGATGGTCCGCCAGGCCGCGGCGGACGGCGCCGAGCTGATCGTGCTGCCGGAGCTGTTCCGCTCGCGTTACTTCTGCCAGACCGAGGACTACGACCGGTTCGCCCTGGCCGAACCCGTGCCGGGGCCGTCGACCGAGCGTTTCGCCGCCCTCGCCCGGGAGCTCGACGTGGCCATCGCGCTGAGCCTGTTCGAGGAGCGCGCGCCGGGCCTGTACCACAACACCTCGGCGCTGGTGGACGGTGCGCTCGGCTACGTCGGCAAGTACCGGAAGATGCACATTCCGGACGATCCCCGCTTCTACGAGAAGTTCTACTTCGCCCCCGGCGACCTGGGTTTCAAGGTCTACCCGACCCGCCGGACCCGGCTCGGCATGCTGGTGTGCTGGGACCAGTGGTATCCGGAGGCGGCGCGGCTGACGGCGCTGATGGGCGCCCAGCTGCTGATCTATCCCACGGCCATCGGCTGGCACCCGGAGGAGCAGGCCCAGGTCGGGCCGGCCCAGCACGGCGCCTGGGAGACGATTCAGCGCAGCCACGCCATCGCCAACGGCTGCTTCGTCGCGGCGGTGAACCGCACCGGCTTCGAGCCGGACCCGAGCGGCACGGGGGGCATCCAGTTCTGGGGCCAGAGCTTCGTGGTCGGCCCCGACGGCGTCATTCTGGCGCGCGCCGGCGCCGACGAGGAGACCGTGCTGAACGTGACGCTCGACTTCTCGAAGATCGCCGCCCAGCGGCAGGGCTGGCCGTTCTTCCGCGACCGCCGCATCGACGCGTATGCGCCGCTGGAGCGGCGCTATCTGGACGACTCCTCAGCCCTGTAGGAGCGATCTCCAGATCGCGATTCTCTTTGCTGGCGCCATGACCAGGCAATTCGCGATCTGGAGATCGCTCCTACAGGCCGGAAGAGGATCGGAGGGAGGGAAACCATGACCATCAACCGCCGCCACTTCATCGGCGCCGGCGCTACCCTGACCGCCGCATCCGCCGCCGCGGCGCCCGCCGTCCGCCGCAGCGGCAGCCGGCCCACGGTGATCGCCTCGGGCAACGGCTTCGAGAGCCGTGACGCCGACGGACTCACCTGCGTGGAGCTGGCGTTCCGGCAGATGACCGCCGGCACCGACGTGCTGGACGCGCTCATCGCCGGGGTGAACATCGTCGAGAACGACCCGGAGGACACCAGCGTCGGCTACGGCGGCCTGCCCGACGCCGACGGCGTGGTCACCCTGGATGCCTGCTGCATGCACGGCCCGCAGCGCCGTGCCGGGGGCGTCGGCGCGCTGCAGGGCGTGCGTCATCCCTCCCGGGTGGCCCGGGACGTGGCCTTCGCCACCGACCACCACCTGCTGGTCGGAGAGGGCGCCCAGCGCTTCGCCCGCAACTTCGGCCATCCCATCGAGGACGACCTGAATACGGACAGATCCCGCGCCCTGTGGCTCGAATGGAAGCGCCGCACCGACCCAGCGCACTACCCGGACCCCCAGGCCCGCGCCGAGGCCGGCCGAGAGGTCGGGCTCGCCATGGTCGCAGAGGGCAAGATCGACCCGGAGCACTACTACGGCACCATCAACTGCGACGGCGTGAACGCCGCCGGCGACGTCTGCGGCGTCACCACCACCAGCGGCCTGGCCTGGAAGATTCCCGGCCGGGTGGGCGACTCGCCGATTCTTGGCGCCGGACTCTACGTCGACAACGACGTCGGCGCCGCCGGTTCCACCGGCCGCGGCGAGGCCAACCTCTACAGCCTGGCGTCGTTCCTGGTGGTGGAATTCATGCGCTCGGGCCTGGGGCCGAAGGATGCCGGCATGGCGGCCCTGAAGCGGATCCAGAGCCAGACCGTGCATCCGCGGCTGCTGCGTGAAGACGGCAACCCGGCCTTCAACGTGAACTTCTACGTGCTGGCGAAATCCGGCGAGCACGCCGGCGTGGCGTTCTACGGCGGCCGCAGCTACGCGGTGTGCGACGAAGCCGGACCCCGCCACGAGCCCATCGAGGGCCTGCTCGGCTGATGTAACGTCCTGTGGGAGCGGCCTCCCGGCCGCGACTCTCGAGCGCCGTGCCCATGCCTGCGGTTTCCCCTCGGGAAACCGCCAAGCCGCCGTGCCGCGGCGGCCGATCGCGGCCGGGAGGCCGCTCCTACGCACCGTCGTCGAGAGCCTGCAGGATATCCCCCATCAACCGGTGCAGTTCGTCCCGGTGCCCGGTCCGTCCCGAGGGGCGGGCGTCGTCGGAGGTCATCACCGCGGTGATCCCGAGGGCGGGCACGACGTACAGCATCTGCCCGCCGAGGCCCCAGGCGTAGGCGACGCGCTCGCCAGCGATGTCGCGGACGAACCAGCCGTAGCCGTAGTCGTCGCCGGTGAAGCGGGATTCGGTGCGCGGTGTCCAGGAGCGCTCGATCCAGTCGGCCGGCAGCACCCGCTCGCCGCCGGCGG
>CEVF01306941.1_pt1 | contig 11680 bp, 11 predicted proteins | sample 356441 | NCBI WGS metagenome assembly CEVF01 (sample SAMEA2622765, study PRJEB7988) | marine metagenome | biome: marine biome (ENVO:00000447); feature: surface water layer (ENVO:00002042); material: "saline water (ENVO:00002010), including plankton (ENVO:xxxxxxxx)" | depth 5 m
ACCCTTGAGGACGGTGGCACGGTGGACCTGACGCCATTCTTGGACAATACGGATAATCAAGACGCTTCAGAGGTTGATTTGGGCACATCGGTTGATGTAAATGGTGACGGTACTTCTGAATCAACGGTTGAAGATGCCATTCAGGCTATGTCACCCATCGTTTCCAAAGCAGCTAGAATATTCTACCCTCCTTCTATTGCGATCGATGCATCAACAAATGGTACAGGGAGAACAATCAATTTATATTCTCAATATTTGGCGCAGTATGGGTCTCCGTCTGTGAGAAGTGCGGGAGCACCAGCAGCAATTCCAACCTATAGTGCAACCGAATTATATTACTATGTAACCTACGCTGACCCAACTGTGTTTGATAATATGAGTATTGATGCTAATGGTGTTCTGACCTACGATATCATTGGTCAACCAGCAGATTATAATGCATTGATCAATGTGGTGTTTGTGGTAAAATAATAATAAAGTTTAAAGACGAATAGATTTTGAAATCAAACACCTCATACAAGTCTTTATTCATAGGACTGATAGTTTTCTTTGCAGGAATAAATCTTGCGAGCGCTCAGTTTCTTTTACAAGCACCGGACACCGGAGATGAGCATAACTACCAATGGTACGAGGCATCGGATACATCAACTGTTTTGGGAACCAATTCATTTTATGAAGCGACCCAACCTGGTGTATATTTTGCCACTTACGATGGTACTTTATGTGGTTCAAACGCCACTGGCTACTTCATATTGACGGATTGTGAAGCACCGAACAATGAGGTGGTCCTCGATATTTCAGCCAGTGTTCCATCCGGAGCTACGGTGAGCTGGAATCCCACTGTGAGTGGCGACCAAACCCGACCAACGGTTACAAGTACACAAACCGTGGTAAGATATGTCGCAACGATCACAAAAGTTGGTAATAGCAGTGAATTGCCCCGCTTTACGGTAGTTTGTATGAGTCAAGCGGCCAACTTGCTGGATGATTTGATTGTGGTCAATGAGGATGAATCCATTGTGGTGCCCGTTTTTGATAATGATTCCGATCTTCCTTCGACAGGTGTATTGACAGTTACTGATCCTTCAAACGGAATCGTTGATATTGATGACAACGGAACGGCAAACGACCCTACGGACGATGTGGTTACTTATTCACCGAATCCAGATTATAATGGAAGTGATAGTTTTGATTATACCATCTGTAACGCATTTGGAGATTGTAGTACTGCCTCGGTAGTTGTTGATGTTCTCCCAATTGTTGATACCAACGATGATTCGGTGTCCACAGATATTGATACGGATGTTATAGTTTTATGGAGAGCCAATGATAATGATATACCTACAACAGGTTCCATATCCACTACAAACCCATCCAACGGAACAATTGTTTTAAACGATAATGGAACAGTGAACAATCCATCCGACGATGATATTACCTATGTGCCGAATGCAGATTTTAATGGAACGGATTCTTTTCAATATACCGTCTGTGATAGCAATGGAAATTGTGATACGGCCACGATTACGGTAATAGTCAATTCGTTTGGGGGTGATTTGGATAGTGATAATGATGGAATCGCAGATAGTTTTGAAGACCTGAACTTGGATAATGACAGTGATCCATCTACAAATCCAACGGATACCGACGGAGATGGTATTCCCGATTATTTGGACATTGATAGTGATAATGATGGAATACCGGATAATGTAGAGGCGCAACTGGCATTGGATTACATTGCATCAAGTATGGTCGATGCCAATGGTAACGGTCTGGATGATGCCTATGAAAATGATGGAAATATAGGGTTGATCCCTGTTGATTCTGATGGAGATGGTATTCCTGATTATGTGGATGACGATAGTGATAATGATAATGTCCCCGATGCCATAGAGGGACACGATTATAACCAAGATGGTATCGCAGATGTTGAATTTATCGGATCTGACAAAGATAACGATGGTCTGGATGACGGTTTCGAAGGGGAAACAGTTATAGATATAGATGTTAATGATGAAATAAACGATCCTAGTTCCGACTTGCCCGATACCGATGGTGATGGCATACCTGATTTTAGGGATTCTGACGATGATGATGATGGCATAGAAACCATAGATGAAGATATTGATGGTGATGGTGATTACGCCAATGATGATTCCAATGAAGACGGTGTCCCCAATTACCTGGATCCAGATTTAGGGGAGTCAACTGTGGCGGAAGAAGAAGTTGACGTAATCAATGTGATAACACCAAATGGAGATGGGGTACACGATACTTTGGAAATCAGGGGGCTTGACAACTTCCCGAACAACACGGTGAGAATTTACAATAGATGGGGTGTAATGGTATTCCAAACCAAAGCCTACAATACCAGTGGAAATATATTTGATGGAACTTCCCAAGGTAGGGTCACCGTGGACAAGGACAATAAGTTGCCCGTAGGAACCTATTTCTACGTGATAGACTATCAAGATCAAAGTGGGAACATGAAGCAGCTGACAGGCTACTTATATATAAATAGATAAAATGGTTACTGTGGAGAAAAAGATGTTTAATGGAAAAATCCAATGGTTACTTGCCCTACTTTTATTTGGGGCAGTAAACATTCATGCACAGCAAGATGCACAGTACACCCAATATATGTACAATACGGTCAGTGTTAACCCAGCTTATGCGGGATCAAGGGGACATTTGAGCATAGCCGCCCTCTATCGGAACCAGTGGTTGGGACTTGATGGGGCCCCGGAGACACAAACCCTGAACGTACATACCCCGGTGGGATATCGAGGTGTAGGTCTAGGATTATCCATTGTAAATGATAAGATTGGCCCAACTTCTGAAACTTATTTTGATGTGGATTTTTCCTATACCATCCAGACTGGGTGGGAGGGAAGATTGAGTTTTGGCCTTAAGGCAAGTGCCCATATGTTGGATATACGCTATTCTGAACTCGATGAGTTTGAGATAGACCCACAATTGCAATCACAACAGGACATTCAAAATAAATTTTCTCCTAATATTGGAGCAGGGGTTTACTATCATACGGATAGGTTCTATGCAGGTATTTCAGCTCCCAGAATTTTGGAGACCACCCATTTTGATTCGTCATCCGTATCGACGGCAAAGGAAGAAATGAATTTTTATCTCATCACAGGATATGTTTGGGACCTTAACCCGTTTTTAAAATTTAAACCCACACTGTTGACCAAAGCGGTCCAAGGAGCCCCTTTACAGGTAGACCTTTCTGCCAACTTTATGTTCAATGAAAAGTTTATTGGTGGAGTTGCCTACCGATGGGATGCCGCTTTCAGTGGCCTATTTGGTTTTATGTTGTCCGATCAGTTTATGGTTGGTCTGGCATATGATCGGGAGATTACCGAGCTTGGGGCGGCAACATTCAATGATGGTTCATTTGAAATCATTCTGAGATATGATTTCATCAGAAATATAGGAAACCTCAAATCTCCACGTTTCTTTTAGGAAGAAATTAAACATCTACATTCTAGATTTTGTCCTAAAGGTCATATTTTTACCACATGAGAGAGGAAAATGTGATACTTGTTAATGAAAAGGACGAGCCCATTGGTCTAATGCCCAAGATGGAAGCCCATGAAAAAGCATTGCTCCACAGAGCGTTCTCTGTTTTTGTGATGAATGCCAAAGGAGAGACCATGCTTCAGCAAAGGGCCAAGGACAAATATCACTCCCCATTGTTATGGACCAATACATGCTGCAGTCATCAAAGAGAAGGTGAAAGTAACATCGATGCGGGTAAAAGGAGACTCATGGAAGAAATGGGTTTCACCACGGAACTCAAGGAACTTTTTAATTTTGTATATAAAGCCTCTTTTGACAATGGGCTTACCGAGCACGAATTCGATCATGTAATGGTAGGCTACTTTGAAAATGAGCCCAATATCAATCCTGAAGAAGTGGCCGACTGGAAATGGATGCACCCCAAGGACATAAAAACAGATATTGAGGAGAACCCTGATGAATACACGGCATGGTTTAAAATCATTTTTGAACGTTTCTTTAATCATATCACTGAAAACACCCCAGTACAATGAAAGTAAAGGCTAGTAGGAAAGCAAGTTTCAATGCGGCCCATAGATTATATAGACCTGACTGGGACGATGAAAAAAACAATGAGGTTTTTGGGAAATGTAACAATCCAAAATATCATGGCCACAACTATGATCTTATTGTGAGTGTTACAGGCGAAATTGATCCCGAAACAGGTTTTGTCATGGATCTTAAGGTTCTTAAGGAATTGATCAAGGAACATGTTGAGGAAGCACTGGACCATAAAAATCTAAACCTTGATGTTCCAGAATTTAAAAATTTAAATCCCACCGCTGAAAATATAGCAGTGGTCATCTGGAACAAACTAAGACCACACATAGATAAAAATAAAGAGTTGGAGGTTGTTCTCTATGAAACCCCCAGGAATTTTGTAACCTACACTGGATAAAATGAAACTTTACCCTTTAAAATTTAAACCGATCCTCAAGGAAAGACTTTGGGGAGGAACCAAGCTGAAAGATGTTTTAAACAAACCCATTAAAAGTGATATTACCGGCGAAAGTTGGGAACTCTCCGGAGTTAAGGGCGATATATCCCAAGTATCCAATGGAGACCTTGAGGGGACTTCGCTCCAAGATTTATTGGATGATCAGGCAGAAGCACTGATGGGCAAAAGCGTTGTGGACCGTTTTGGAAAGGAATTTCCGATTCTCATCAAGTTTATTGATGCCAAACAAGATCTTTCCATACAATTGCACCCCAATGATGAATTGGCCAAAAAACGACACAATTCTTTTGGAAAAACAGAAATGTGGTACATTATGGACGCAGATCCAGGCGCCAAATTGATCGTGGGTTTTAATAGGGATGTCGAAAAGGCAGAATATGTCAAAAGTATTGAAGAAGGAACTTTGACCGAGTTGATGAATTATGAAGAAGTTGACGAAGGGGATACATTTTTTATCAATACGGGAAAAATACATGCCATTGGAGCGGGAGTACTTTTGGCAGAAATTCAACAGACATCCGATATTACCTATCGGGTGTTCGACTTTAATCGGAGAGATAAAGATGGTAATCTACGGGAACTGCACACCAGTTTGGCGATAGATGCCATCGATTATGAAAAGAAGGACGATTTTAAGGTAGATTATCCAAAACAACAGGACATGGTCAACCCCATGGTGGACTGTCCATACTTTAAAACAAGTTTCATGGAATTGTCCAAACCCATGAAGCAGGACTTGTCGGACAGGGATTCTTTTACCATATATATGTGTGTAGGTGGCTCGGCCACAATCCATAATGATTGGGGTAGCGTACCCATCACAAAAGGAGAAACGGTCCTCGTTGCTGCATCAAGCACTTATGTTGATATTGATACCCAACAAACTAAACTTTTAGAAGTTACCATTTAATGGTATCTTTAAACAAAACACTGCGTTATGCCAAGTATTCGTGATTTAAAGAAAGATATCAATTTTGTCTTGGGAGATATTATTGAAGCCGTTTACATATGGGAAGCAGGTTCCGGGAACAAAGAATCTGAAGAAGGAACGGTAATTATTGATGAAGCCATTGAGGTCTATGATGATCTCATGGACAAGATCAATCAAAAAAAGGTTGCTGACGCCAAATCCCATTTCAAGTCCATACGGACGGAGTTGGAAGAAAAGGCAACCAAACTGGTTGAACAGCTCAATAACCTAGAAGCTTAATTGGATTTTTCCAAAAATGCTTTGAATTCCTTTCCGTATTTAGATGCAGCCACTTCAGGGGTCAATCCTTTGTAGATGGAATCCAGATATTTTGGATTTGCTTCACTGGCCTCTGTTAACATAATATAGGGGGTTGCGTAGGAGTCCCCATTGTTAAGTCCAAAATTAAGGGCATATCGATAGCGGCCAATGGTGTTTTGGTTGATTAAACGTTGAATGGAATCAAGGGCCGCTGAATCTTCTTGAAATTCGGGCAAGGAAGCTTGTTGCACCAAGGACAGTTCTTTAATGTTGAACTTGGAAGCCATATCATAAAACTCCAAAAGCTTTTCATGGGATTTAGATCCTGTAATCTCAACATTGGTATCAAAAGTGTTCCAAGCTGTATTGATCACAATATTTCCAGGTTCCCCAAAAAAGGTGATTCGATCATTGATATCGTTGTTGTCCTCTTTTTTTAGGTAGAGATAAAATATTTCGGGTTCATCCAACGCAGTGGAAAAACTAAATGTACCATCTCCTTTGATTTCCAAAGAATCCAACACGGCAAGCGTAGAATCTTTGAATTGTTGCAAATAAAGAGTTCCTTTTTTCAATCCTTTAATGTTTCCACTAACGGTCATGGTGTTTTCCGTACTCTTTTCACATGACAGTACGGTAATTCCAACTAACAATACAAACAAAATCCGCTTCATCATAAAAATTTTGGCTGGGCAAATATGCATAATCTTCTGAAAATATTTAAACATTCGAGGCGACTTCCATCAACAAAGCACATAAATATGCTCCAGCCGTACCTACAACATACCCAAATACGGCCAAAAGAATACCCACAGAGGTCAATGAGGGATGAAATTCTGCTGCCACGATCGGTGCAGAGGCCGCACCGCCCACATTGGCCTGACTTCCCACCGCCAAGAAAAAGAAAGGAGCCTTTATAATTTTGGCCACGAGAATCAGTAAACCGGCATGTATACTGATCCACACCAATCCAATGGCGATAAGGCCGGGGTTTTCCATTACTTTGCCCAAATCCATTTTCATACCAATGGTCGCAACTAAAATATAGATGAACAGACCACCAATTTTACTTGCACCGGCACCTTCATAATTTTTCGCTTTGGTAAAAGAAAGACCTATTCCAATCGCAGTGGCAAAAACCACCATCCAAAGAAATTCTGAACCTAAGGAGGATAATATTTTCTCAGGATTACGGACAATTTCAAAGTTATTCTGTAAAAACACTGAAAAATGATGTCCGACAAGGTGTGCAATGCCAACTCCGGTAAATGCGAAGAAGGTTAACATAATATAATCGTTCAAGGTGGTCACCCTTGTTATTTTTTTCGAATAGGTAGATACTTTTTCCTTGAGCTCCTCTATGGACGAAGTGTCCGCTTTGAGCCAACGATCAATCTTTTTGGTTTTGCCCACACCCAATAGAATTACGGCCATCCATAAATTGGCAACCACAATATCTATTAGTACCATCCCTCCGTAGCTTTCTTGGTTGTATTGAAAAACCTCGAGCATGGCAGCTTGGTTGGCACCACCTCCTATCCAACTTCCAGCAATTGTGGCAAGACCTCTCCAAACCGCATCTGGACCAACACCACCTACGGTTTCTGGTGAGAAAATGGAAACAATCAATATGGCAATGGGACCTCCAATGACAATTCCAACCGTTCCTGTCAAAAACATGACCAAAGCCTTGGAACCCAAGTTTAGGATAGCTTTAAGGTCTATACTTAATGTCATTAAAATTAGAGCGGCAGGCAAAAGATATCTACTTGCTACGTAATAGGTATTGGACGATGATTCGTCGATAATGCCCACGCTGGCCAAAATGGCCGGTAGCAAATAACACATTAATAGCGTGGGAACCAATCGATAAAATTTTGCCCAAAACCCTGTTTTTATGGATGAGGTATAAAAAACAAAACCCAAACAGAGGCAAAGCAATCCAAAAATTACGGTGTCGTTGGTAAATGGTAGTTGGTCCATATATTTTGTAAGCTAAAAGTCCAAATATAGGAAAATCGTTGAGGCCTGGGGTCAAGGCCAACTATGTTTTCTAGAAGGTCTTGATAACAAAACCTAATGTTAAACCTAGATTAGTTTCCCTCTTTGTACTTATCAAACCAAGCCAACACACTTGCAATTTTGGCAATCAAATTGCTGGGCTTGTTAGCGATGCCATGACCTGCCCCGGGAATGCGGACCATGGCAGTCTCCACGTTTTCCAATTTTAGGGCGGCATAAAACTGCTCGGATTCAGCAATGGGGGTTCTGTAATCTTCCTCACCTGTCAATAGCATGGTAGGGGTCGTTACATTGCCAACATAACTAAGGGGCGAGCGCCTAAAATAGTTTTCTGGATCTTCCCAAGGTTTTTTGCCGAACCAATATTTGGAGAAAAATTGTGCGCCATCGGCGTAAAGTACAAAACTGGTCCAGTTGATTACCGGTTTGGCTACTACGGCAGCCTTAAAACGATCTGTTTTGCCCACGATCCAAGCGGTAAGGACACCACCTCCAGAACCACCGGTGACAAAAAGATTGTCCTCGTCCACATAGCCTTTTTCCAATACAGCATCCACACCGGACATTAAATCGTCGTAATCATGGTTGGGGTAATCGTGATGGATCAAGTTTCCAAATTCCTCACCGTAGCTAGTACTTCCCCTAGGGTTGGAATAAAGCACAACATAACCTGCTGCAGCGTATGCTTGAATTTCAGCAGAATATACCGCTCCGTAACTGGTAAAGGGACCACCGTGAATCTCGAGAATCATCGGATATTTTTTGGATGGGTCAAAATCGGGAGGGGTCACTATCCAACCTTGGATTTTACGTTGGTCATAAGAAGACTCCCACCAGATTTCTTCCACATTTCCTAATTTTTTAAAGGAGAATAGGTCATCGTTCAAAGCTGTTAAGCGTTTGGTACTTTTGGTATCCGCCACTCCTAAATCCGAAGGGTGGCTGGTGTCTCCCATAGTATAGGCAAACCTGTTATTGGTAGAGGCTGAAAAACTGGCCGCATTGTAGGGTCTGCCCAAGGATAGACCTCCTAATCCATCCGTAATATCGTTCACTTTACCTGACATACTCATGGATGCCAATTTTCCCACACCTTGGTCGGTATAAATAAAATAAAACCCATTGCCCTTACTGTTCCAGGCCATGTCCTCAACATCCCTGTCAAAACCCCCTGAAATTAATTGAGAACCGGAACCGTCGGTATTCATTACATATAAATTGGTGATTTGATAGCCTTGAAGACGATCATCATAACCCAAATACGCAATTTTGGTACCATCGGGTGACAAAATGGGATTCCCATCAGGGCCATATCGGTCAGTTAGAGGGGTGATTTCACCATCATTGACATTGATGGCATAGATCTCACTATCGGCTGGTTCCATTTCTTCATCTTTATGGAAGTTGGCACTGAAATAGAGTTTACTGCCATCCTTGGACCAAATAGGGGCACCGTGATCAAATTCTGAGAAAGTAAGTTGCTTGGGGGTTCCTCCACTGATCGGTAGTGTGAACAATTGTGTGTTTCCTCCTTTGTAGTATCCAGCACCATCCCCGCGGTAGTTTATTTTATCAATATACTTTGGAGGGTCGTTCCATTTTGCACCTTCGGGTTTCCCCGGCATTTCTATAATAGATTTATTGGCTTTGGGCACAAACATGTTAAAAGCCAAGTATTTGTCATCATAGGACCAAGAAACTGATTTAGGGGATTCGGGGGTGTTGGTCAACGCCATAATCTCCTTGGTGTCCAACCACATCAAATAGAGTTTCATCTTGTTGTCCGCCATGTTGGATTTGAAAACTATTTTTTTGCCATCATGTGACCATTTAGGGGCAAAATCATTTTGGTTGCCTGTTGTTAGTGGACGATGGTTGGAGCCATCAAAATTCATGATCCAAAGATTGGAAAGGTTACGGTCCGTCATAACATCCTTAAAATTCCGAACATAGATGATTTTTGATCCATCCGGGGAAATTTGCGGGTCGGAAACAAATTCCATGTTAAAGATGTCCAATAGTTCCAAGTTGGACTTTACTTGGCCATACCCTAGAGTGGTCATGGCAATAAAAAACAATAGTGTACCGAGTAATTTTTTCATGAGGTTCGTTGTTAACAGATACAGTTTTATAGTTTCTTAAAAATAAGTAATTTATCCGCCAATCAAGTGGGACAACCTTTATAAAAAAGAGAAAACCAAAGGTTTCTTTAATATGTGGTGGTCATATCACTGTCCACACAAATAATAAAATCGGCAATCCCAATGTTTTCATCTTCCAATTTATGGACATCATCTTGCATTACGGTAGAGATGGTCCCATATTCCAAATTTGGCCGTTCCAACCGCAAATACCATAAAATACCTTCGTAGTTGTTTGAGTGATAAGCTCCATTGTAATGAACGAACAATGAATTTTCCTTATAATTTTGAAGGATAAAATGGGCCATGGTCGCATCTTTTATGGCCTGTGCCATTACCAAAGTGGGACTACCGTGGTCCCCCATCATTTTTAGGATGTTTTGATAACTGGGCAATTCGGGATCGTAAGTAATGGGCAATGGGGCAATCCACTCTTTTTCTTGGGCAGGAAGTGAGTCCAAAGCTTCAAAACCTCCTTTGTATACCATGCTCGCATAGCGTCTAGGAACGTTGGTGGCCACAAAAACAAGCTTGTTGTCTTTGGCAAAATCCACCAATGGAGCGTAATCGGTCTTGTGGTTGTTCCACAGCCGCGCAGTGGAATCCAGAGCTTTGTAATCTATTTTTCCCGATAAGTAGTCGTTGAGTTCGTCTTGGTTGTCGGCCTCGATCATTTCTGCACCGAGGATCAACGGTCGTTTGGTATGGAGATCGGCCGTAAGCTCGTACTGTAACCAATGCGCGATGGGATTGTTGTGCAATTCCCCAAACAAAACCATATCCTTTTTTTCCAAGGTCTTGAGCATTTTCTTGTACGAAACCTTTTTGCCTTTGGCGTTGTAGATGACGTAAGGAGCTTTTTGGGCTGAAATGGTCAAGAGGCCAAGGGTAAAGGTTAGAAGGAGGAGTGCTTTTTTCATTGCATTTATCTTATCTTATATGATTTTTCAAATTATTGATAGCTTTTTCAAATTTGTTTGGATCAATCATGCCCCACATTGGATGATTTAAATAAAGTATTCCGATTGGTTGAAGATTTTTCTTGAATTCTAAACAATCAAAAACTTCGTCATTTATTCCATCCTTTAGTTTTTTATTGGAAAATGATATTTCATCGAATTTAGCTTTATTTTGTTTGGTTTGTTCATTTCCATATGTTTTGGTGTCAAAAATTACCATTTCATTTGGCTGATCTATTTCAAATGCAACAATTATGTGTCTGTTCCGAAACATAGTGTCCAAAATAAAAATGGTTATGAATCCAATAATTAGTGAGGTAAGCCCTGCGATTATTACATCACCAATGTCCATATTTTTCAATCCATTGATGGCATGTCCAATAATTCTGGCTAACCTTCTTGAGTTACTATGATAGTTTTCATCTTTATGTAGGCCTGCAATTAATCCGAAAGCTAACAATGCAAAGAAACCTGCTAAGGTTAGCTGATACTTTTCATGTTTTTTATTGAGTTTTGTGTTATAAAAAGATGATTCAAATCTCATTATAATGATTTGAATATATATTTGCTTGCTATTTCTCCCACTCCGTGTGGAAAATACCCTCACGGTCCAATCGTTCGTAGGTGTGCGAGCCAAAATAATCGCGCTGTGCCTGAATCAAATTCAATGGCAAACGGCTACTCGTGTAGGCATCAAAATAGGTGAGCGCATTGGTAAGTCCTGGCAATGGAATGCCATTTTCAGCTCCGTAGCTCACCAGTTCGCGGGCCGCATCCACGGTGTTCTTCACTT
>CEVF01014479.1_pt1 | contig 11666 bp, 7 predicted proteins | sample 356441 | NCBI WGS metagenome assembly CEVF01 (sample SAMEA2622765, study PRJEB7988) | marine metagenome | biome: marine biome (ENVO:00000447); feature: surface water layer (ENVO:00002042); material: "saline water (ENVO:00002010), including plankton (ENVO:xxxxxxxx)" | depth 5 m
CGAGTGGCGGAACCTGTCGTAATTGGAGAAGATTTCAAGCTTCTGGCTGTTGCCTATCAAGGCGAATACGTACCTTTGATTGATCAGCCCTACGTTCGACTTGATCCTGCGGTCACCATCCGTCATGACGTCCGCCGAAACGGTATAATTACTCATGTCCTTGTGTCCGACAAAGTTGATCGCCCTCTGAAACAAGACCCGATCAAGAGTATTGCCGGCCAGAAAATTTTCTCCCGCCTTCTGGACTTGCCAGCGCATTCTTGCCCCCAGCCAAGGCAAGGGAGGGTAGGAAAAGGGGATACCGTCGGAGCTGGTATTCTTCAGGTCAAAGCCATTTTCAAAATTAACTTCATAAGGCAGTTCCTGGAGCACTCGACCTCGCGTTATGCCATGGATTTCGCCTTTAGATACGCGGAGGGCTCCAGCCGAAAGGGCGGCACCTTTGGCGGCGGTAAGGACTCCATCTCCACTAATGTCGGCATCCACTACGGACTGTACCTTTGCCGTGGGCGGAATCCATTTTTCCCAGGCCAAGCCTTCCTTGATTTGCTCAATGCGACGTCCCGTCCGATCGAGGGCAAAAACCTTGAACGCCTGACTTTCGCCCGACTTGACCGCAAACTCCGCCGGAACGACCTGGAGGGAGACCGCCGGCCCGACGCCAACGTCTTCCGAGGACGGTTGAGCCACGAAGGCAGGCGCGGGGTCGCCGGAGCCAAAGCAATAGAGTCGCTTCTTGGTTTGTATGAAAACTCTTCCATGGGCGACCGAAGGTGCCGCAAGGCAGGCGCCGTCCAGTTCGGTCTTTCCAAGGAGCCTACCCTCTTTGCCCTCATCCTTCACGACGGAGACTTTGCCGTCGAACATGGGCACGTAGAGCTTTTCGTCCGCCCATGTGGGGGAGGCATGCACTTGGTCGGGCGCGAGCTTGAGCACCCAGTGGTCCTTTCCGGTAGAGGCATCCGTGCAGACCAGTTCACCTCTCTTGATCGTGGTATACAGGCGACCGCCTCTGTATACGGGGGTACTCGTAAAGGACTCCATGTGGTTGTTTCTCCACGCTTCGTCCTCTTTGCCCAGAAGGAGGATTTCCTCTCCATGAGCGGGGAGTTTTTTTGGCTTTTTGATTGCCACCATGCGACCGATGACGGACGTATCGACGTTTTCCTTGCCGTGGATGGCAACAACCAGATTCTTGTGCAACACGATACCGGCGTTGACCCCTCCGTAGGACATTTGAAATCGCCAGAGGGCCTGTCCGGTCCGGGCGTCGATGCAAACGACGTGCCCACATCCCGTTCCACTGTAGAATACTCTCCTGCCATCTTCCGTGTCCTCGAAAATCAAGGGGGAAAAGGAACTGTCCTTGGGGGTAATGCCGGGCGTCGAGGACCAAACCAACTCACCGTTTGACTTGTCGAATGCATAGAATCGATCGCGGGCCGGGCCCTGTTTTCCCCAATTTGCGGTAATCGCATGGATGATGACCAGTTCCCCGTCGACGCAAGGTCCTCCTGTCCGACCATTGGGAAAAGTCAACCTGGCAAATTCCTCCATAAGGGACCTTTCCCACAATTTGTTCCCATCCGAATCATAGCCAATGAGAAGACCTGGGCTGGTTTGAAAATAGACGTTGCCCGTTGCCGGGTCCACGCAGGCGGCCCCAACACCATACCTGTTGTAGACGATGTCACTGACGAAATCACTGTGTCTCCTGTCCCAAAGCACCTTGCCCGAGGTGGCATCGAGGCAAACCAAGGCCTCCTGAAGTTCGTCCTCAACCCCATAATACCCGAATTGATAAGCCTTGCCTCCGGCAATAACAGGAACGCCCCCTCCTTGAATCTCGTAAGTCCACAAGAGTGATTTGTTCAAGTCGTAGGGAAGACCTTTCTGTCCTGAAACGCCAGTTCCGTGAGGCCCGCGCCAATAAAGCCAATCGGTTTGAATTCCCTTGGGGGCCGAAACCCCGGCGCCACTGGCGGAAGATCCCTTCGGCTTGGTTTGACAACCTGCAAGGCAAAGGATGATGGGAATGAGGTACAATGGTATTTTTTCAAGCATGTCGAAAAAGGTGAGGGGTTGAAACTTAAGCAAAAAAGATATTAGTACTTGTACGTACTACCTTGTCAAACGTAGTTATTGAATCTCAATCATTTTTTATGAGGAATAAAAATCCCGACCAAGGCAAACTTCCTTCCCTTATCCGGAAATGCTGGATGAGGCTCAACGGGGTTTTCCAGAAGAGGGTTTCCGAAGTCGGGCTTACTCCCGACCAATACATTGCCTTGAGATGGTTGAACGAAAGAACTCCCGGGACGGTTTGTCAAGCGACCCTCAAAACACTAATGTTTACCGATCCGAACAACATCGCCGCCCTTGTTAGAAGGATGGAGCGACTGAACCTGATCAGTCGGCAAAGAGACCCGTTTGATGGAAGAAGAAAACTTGTCTACTGCACCGCAAAGGGAAAGTCCCTTTACGAAAGGGCGAAAGTGATGGCCTCGGGTCTTGAGGAAGAAGTCCTGTCCGTGCTTGGCAAAGACGAACGCAAGGAGTTCACGGGACTGCTCCGCGAAATCAACCGCCACTTGCATCGGAATCGCCCTGCCGAATAGATCCCATTTCCAGACAGACCCATTTGCCCTGGCTGCCTTTACAGTGCATGCGACCGTTTGCATAAGTGGGAGGCGTCCAGTTGGTCTTCCCCGGTAGAGCTTGAAAGCTGGCCAATTCTTCGAATTTGAAGGGGTTGGCCCTAGCCAGGACAAGCTCCCCGCGGTCGCTTAGGATCACCAGTTTATCCGAGACAAGAATGACGGTCGCCAAACCAAAACCCTTTTTTTCCCATCTTTTCTTACCTTTGGCGATCTCCATGCAGAACAAACTCGACTGATCTTCCCTTCCCCCAGTCTGACCATGTATGCCAAAGGCAAAGGAATCAAACCTGACCAAGCTGGCCATCTGGCAGGAAAAGGATTCGGATTCCCACAGGGCCTTGGGGCGGGAGCGCCCCACGTCGACCAAGGCCGCGCCTTTGCCGTAGGCGCTGGAAATCAGGACACTTGCTCCCATGTCCAAGGGCTGAGCCGCATTAATCCCGAAACGAGTCCTGTGTTGATATTTTCTCAACTCAAAACCATCGGACAGACGATGAAAAACCAAGCCGTACTCATTGAAGACCATGAATTCTCCTTCCGGCCCGGCCCGCTGGAGTGGTGAGGCATAGGCCGCGCCATGGCTTCCCGCCCGCCACTTGAGGTTGCCCGTTTCGGTATCAAGGGCAATCACCGATCCCTTTTCCGAACCAGTTTCCAGAATTACCTTGCCATCCGTAACCAGCGGAGAGCCGGAGTAGCCCCAAGTAGGTCTCCTCCCGCCAAAATCCTTGGGAAGATTTTTAGCCCATAGTATTTTGCCGGTTTCGGCATCGAGCGCGTAGAAGTCACCTTGGTGGCTGTTGAGATAGAGCGTTCCGTCGTGAATGGCGGGAGTACCCCGGCTGCCTCCCGGAAAATACTTGTCGGCCTTCTCGCAAGGATACTGGTGATTCCATAAAATCCTGCCGCTGGAAGCTTCCACACAAAGAAGGGTGTTTTTTGCCTTTGCATAACCTTGGGTGTAAGCCCTGCCGCCAACTTCCACCACGGAAGAATAACCAAGGCCAACGTCTAGGGACCAGAGCCTTTGGGGTTCTTCATCGCCCCAGTCCGTCCTGAGACCTTTTTCCGTGGAAACGTGGTTGCCCCGCGGACCTCCATAGGCCGGCCAATCATCGGCCCTGAGACCAACTGAAATAAGTTGCCCAAAGACGAGGGCAAGAGTGATACTTGAACGCACCGGGAAATCTTCCCCGCGAGTTTCCCTGCTGTCAACGCCAAGTGGCGGAAAAAATTTTCCTAGAGGGGAAGGGATTCGTTTTCACCCAAAATCAGGTTCAACCTCAATTGATCCGCATAATGCCCGCCGAAATCCGGCAAAAGAGCCTGAGAGCCTTCCTTGCGAGCATTGAGGGCCACCAGAAGATAATCTGTTCCATCCGGTATTTCAAAATCACTCGCCAGCTCCTCCCAAGTAGCGGGATTTAGATCGCTGTTGATGCTGCTTTGCTTATGTCCGATGGAGCGATCTACACCCTCGGAGGAGCTTATGGCATGAACGGTCACGGAAAATTCGGTCGAACCATGGGCAAGACCCACTCCCTGGTTAAAGTAGACACTTGTACTGAGACGTAGGCCGGGGTCATCTTCCTTGCGACTCACGTCCCTGAGGTCGAGGACTCTTAAGGTTTCTGACGACTCGGCCGACTGGCCGGGAACGTCAATACTCATCCTTGAAAGCTTGATCATGTCGTCTCCCTCAAGTGGAAGGATACCCTGCTCAGCGGGCACGCTCAGATGCTCTTCCCTGTTCCAGCCGATCACTTCCCCGTGAAACTGAAACAGCCCTCCATCCGCAAACCTCTTCTTATCATCAAGGATCCGAATGCCCCGACGTGCTTCGTTCCTAGCCTCCGCAGAGCGAGTAAAAGGACTTTTCCCATCCACTTCAAGCACCGCCAGTGCTGTGTCCTCAGTCGCCTTGGGATCAGTGGCCTTTACCACTTGGCGGTCGGGATCTCCACCCGACAAAGACGCAGTCTGGGGTGTTGCAGGGACATAAACGGTATTGGATGCTACATGCCCATTCTCGACCTTCGATGTGTCGTTCTTCAAGAGCCAAACGCCAAAGACCGCCACGACAGCGGCGGCAATAGATGCAACCAAGGGCGGGGAAGGAAAGGAAATGGCCTCTTGGACGGGTTGCTCAAACTCGGCCACCTCACTTGTCTCCCAGTGGAGCATCGAGTCCTGAATCATCAATTCGGCGTAGCGGGATCGGGCCTGCGAACTGGCAAGGAGCAAATGGGAGAGGCGGTCCATGTCCGCGGGGGTATGGATATCGTCGAGTACCCTTACGGCAAGGCTATCGACCTCCTTCAAAAAGTCATTCGTCGAATTCATGGGATAAATGGTATCTATGGAATATTAGCGCGAAAATCGATTTTCTTACCAAAATCTTCATTTTTTTCAGCAAAAGCATTAAAGCTCATTTTCGGCTTCGACAATCGGCAGTTTTCTTCTGACGCAATCCGTGAGGTTGATCCTGATTCGATAAAGGGTGGCGGAAACCGAGCCCAACGGCCTCCCAACCTTTGCCGCGATATCCTTGAGGTTACTATCCTCACGAAAGCGAAGCTGGGCAATTTTCTTCATGTGAGCAGGCAGTAGTTCATAGCAAATCTGAAGCGCCTTCTGGCTGAGGGCCACTTTCTTCGAATCAAATTCTTCTTCGGCAAAGGATTCGATGACTTCGGTGCTGAAATGCAACCTGCTGCGTTTGGTCTTAGTAATGTGGGCCATTACCTGATAGCGGGCTATCTGAAAGGCCCAGCCTTGAAAATGCCCTTCGGGGTCGTACTCATTCGCCTTTCGGCAGAGGATCAAGTTGGTTTCCTGCAAGACGTCCTCGGCATCAGCTCTATTGGGCAAAAGGGTCATTATGTAGGCGTACAAGGAGCGTTGCAAACCGGTTAGCTTGCGCGAAAAATCAAAGGGTACCGGATCGTAGGACACGCCTGCAATTCAAAGGCTTGGTATCCTGAATGTCAATCATTCTGGGCTCACGGCGGCAAAATCAACCACCCCACATGGTAGTAGGGCAAATTCGGAGATTCATTCCGAAACAAGGTTTTGGGCAGTTAAGACGTAACCCTTGAGAACTGCAGGCGCTATGTTAAGTGGGCGCTGGTAACGGTTGCCTTTGGTTGTTTTCTATTCTTGAATGCGTTCATGCAACCGTGGCAATGCATATTGCTTATCGCAGTCAGCCTAGCCCTTTTCTGGTATGGCACTTATTACCAAGACATACTGGATGAAGGACAGGCACCCTCCGTCCGGCAAATTGCCGATAAGTCGGCGCCTGATGCAATCGCATCTGCCCCGGATCGTTCTCCCTCTCTCGTCGATTGGGCTCCCAAAACCAAGGCAGCGCCAGAAACCTGGGCAGTACACCGAGTTCGAATTGCCCTCGAAGGAAACTCGACTAAGTTTGCATCCCTTCATTCCGAAGCACTGGGGAGTCCGCTTTTTCTCGATAAGTTGAAGGAAATTCTTGATCAAAGCCCTACCATGAAAGAAGGGATTTTGAGCCCTTTTCAAAGCAGTGCGTTCAAGGAAAATGATAGTAAAATACTGAGGGCCCTATTCACAACTCGGTCCGACGAAGAAGGAGTTTTCCTCGTTTGCCGCGGGCACTCCATTAAGACTTCGCGCTTGCTTGCCAGAACGGTAATGGAAGCATACAGGCGGGCTATTTCGGAAGAGGGAATGGATGAACCTATTATAAGTAGGTTCGACAAATACAGGAAAAAGATCAATAACTTGCTCGGCCAAAAAGAAGATTTGGTTCAACAAATTAGAAGCCAAGCCGAGGTTGGTACCGGGGCTAACATAGAGGAAATAGCCCTGCAGGCGGAACTTGAGGAAATTGAAAGCGATCTAGCCGCGCTCGATCGCACACTCTCTCAGATTGATTCCGTGCATCGGCTCGATCCCAATCCAATGAAACTGCTTGCGGTGGAAGGCGTGGCCAGACGAGAAAATATCCCCGAGCTGACTCTGATGGTCGATCAACTCGAAACAATGCTCGTAAACGAGAGCCAAGACCCAAACCTGCAAAAGGAAGTCGTCAAGCACCTCACCTTGACTAGGAATAGAATTACAAAGGCTATAGAAAAAGCCATAGTTAGCCTTAAGGAGGATACCAAGAGTACCCTGCGGAAAAAAAAGTTGACGGAATCAAAACTGGTCGAACTTAGGGCGAACCAAAACCTTGGCATTCGGGCTAACCCCAAATTCGAACTTTTAAATCGACTTGTTGCCGAAATTCAATCTCAACAGGAAATATATCGTCGCTTTTTTGAAGAATGGGAGACAGCGAAAACTAAATACAGATTTGAAGAGCCATTGCAATTCTAGCGTACTTTTATTGATATTTAGGGACCTATAATAGATCCTGCACGTAATTTCTCTGGGCAAAAAGAGAATTCGCTTGGGCCAGAATGGAAGTGGCGGCCTGCATTTTTATTTCTACTTTTGCCAATGAGCTTGCCGATCGGGCAATATCAAGATCATCGATCCGACCCAGGCTTCGTTCCTTGCCGGCAAAGTTTTCTTCAAGAGCAACGATTTCAGAAGCCAAACGGGAAGCATTTGAACCCGCGAGGGCAATTTTGTCTACGACGTCTTCCTGAGCCACTAAAACACGGTCAAGAGCATCCTTCGCATTGGCAAGGTTAGTCAAATCAATGGTCGTACTCTCCAAGAATCGCTTGAAGCTAATTTTGTTGAGTTCGAAGTGACCACCATGTGCATCATCCATTACCTTTAAGTTTATTGGATCACTTTCGCGCAAGTAACCTCGAGGTCCGGTATTGGTATCGGGCAAATCATTCCATAATCCGTTGGTCTGAAGTATCTGGAGCGCATCCTCATTACCACCCGAATTGTTTGGCTCGCCTCCATTCCAGTTAAGGTAAGAGTTGTTGACGCCAGATTCTCCAACCTCTCCTCGAGAATCGGTCGCTATATCCCAGAACTGACGGCCCAATCCTCCTTCCTCCTTTCCTTCGGGCCCTTCTACCCACCGCCATTTGCCTTCTTCGGCGCCATCACCATCAGCTCCACCCAACCAAAGGGCTAGACCATTCGCATCGCCGTCTAGTTGTCGTTGAATTTCATCTTGCTCGTCTTGGGAGGTAATAGTGGCCATATAGTGTTCGTATTCAGAATCGGATGCACTGGCAGCCGCCGCATGTTGGCGAGCATCTAACCACGAAATTCTACCGGTTAGGGTTACTGAATATTTTGTATTTCTAAAAAGATCCTGGTCATTAAATTTTGATAGGTCGATTTGCAGTGTCTGGGAACGCAGTTCCTGAAATTCCTTATCATAATTTTCACGATCCAAGTCGTTTTTAGTACTATCAAGGGCCATGGTTGCCAATTGAGCCATCCGCTGATAAAGTCGATTAACGCTTGTTAAGGCGGATTCCTGCATTTGCGTGTACGAAAGAGCATTCTGTAGCGATTGGCCTACCCCTCGTATTCTTTTTAACTCACTCCCGAATTTCATACTCGTAGCAAGAGCACCGGCATCATCAGCAGGTTTTCTTACTTTTTTACCAGTAGTAAGTTTGCCTATATGCATTTCCTTCAGTTTCTGGATGCCATTCAAGTCACGGGCCAACTTGGATGCGAAATAGTTGATGTCGGATGAAATCATAATAATGTATTTATTCAGATTTAAACTGATTTACAGTGCCTAAGTCCAATGGGGTTTCTGTAGATATTAAATAAGGATAAATATATGGGAATTCCATAGTGAAGTCCATAGGATCAAATGACTGCATATAGCTCAGCAGTTTTAAAATTTATCAAATGTTTGTGATTAAGTTTTATATATTGTCTAACTTTGTAATATTGTGCGTTTAGTATATTGTTATTTTTAACAATACATAACCTAAGGTCATCATGCATGGCTTTCATTATGCATAATTTTCAGGACTCGTTAATCATTTGGCTAGCATGCCTGTAAGCCCTTTACCCAAAGATGTATCTGCTTAATGCCTGTAGTTTGTGAAACACTTTAACACGCCTCCAAGAATGAATTGGGGCGGAGTTTGGTATAGGTACAGATTTTATGACTTCCTTGTCGTTTTGTTGATCCGGAGATCGATCGGCAATTGCCATTCCTAACAATGCTCTATTTTTATATGGTTACATTTTTTAATAGGTTTGATTTTAATTTATGAGCCATAATGGCATGTGAAACACTTTGCCGGATCAAACCTATCCTTTCCACTTCCGCACAAGGGCATCCCGACAGGAATAACCTTGTGACCAAAAAAATTCCTGTTCTGATGAGCAGGTTATCTTTTGATTTCGCGGTGAGGATTGAATTCAATCCATTCCATCAGTTCAGTTGTGGATGCACTCCTTGCATCCCGACTTATGTATTCAGATGGTCACCTCCTTGCGACTCCTTCAACAGTCGGACCCATTCCCACATTCTTTAATACCCAATAAGCCACATTTTTTCCGAATCTCCTTGGACATTGCCCAGTCTCCCTTAGTTTACAGAATTTATTTTATGAAGAAAACCTCCACCAAGATTCCCAAAAGCAACCTTGGAACCCTGTTTTCTCCCTCCTTTCCTGCTCTTCAGGTTCTCATCAAATATAATTCCTTCCATTTGCCCGGCGACTTCCGTGCCGCCCTTAACGTCGCCCTTCTTGCCATACCCCAAGGCATGGCCTATGCTCTTGTCGCAGGACTGCCGATACAGTATGGGCTCCTTGGGTCGGCCTTTGCAGCTATCTTCGGTGGCTTGTTCGGAAGAGACCGATTCATAACCCTTGGTCCCACAAATGCCACCGCTGTCTTACTATTCGGTGTATTTGCCGGTCTCGGCATGATCAACCAAAACGGCATGGGTTCCGAATCTACGCTTCTTGTCCTGCCATGGATTTTGCTTTTTGCCGGGATTTTCCTCCTGCTGGCAGCTTTTTTGAGCATTTCATTCATGGTGCAATTCGTCTCACGGACCGTCATCACTGCCTACGTCACGACCGCTTCCCTTCTTATCATAGCCAACCAAGCCAAACACGTATTGGGTCTAAGCGGTAAGGGAGAGGAGGTACCCTCTGAGTTTTGGGCCATTCTTGCTCAAGCCCTCATGGGCATTGCCCAAGCTTCCCCGCCTTCCATCTTGCTAAGCATCATCACGGCCATCATCTTCCTGCTGCTTCAAACCAAATTCAAGACCTGGCCCAATGTGGCGCTTACTCTTGTTCTGTCGTCTCTGGTTGGCTTGGTATTCAAGCAATATGGGTGGCAAGTTTCCCAGCTCGATGCCTTCGAATCCAACGGCTCCTTTCTGATTATCCCTTCAATTAACGCCATGGGCCTTCATTGGGAAACCATTCTTTGGTCCGCCTCCGCAGTGTCACTTCTCTGTTTGCTCGAAGGTCTTTCCATTGGAAAATCATTAGCCGCTAGGGCCGGTGATAGAATAGACAGCAATCAGGAAACCTTTGCCATCGGATGCGCCAACGTCAGCTGTTCCTTCCTTTCCGGCATGCCGGCCTCGGGTTCCTTGACGAGATCTTCCCTCAACGTTCAATCCGGGGCTCGTACAAGCCTTTCCAATATCTTTGCCGGCTCCCTTGTCTTGTCAGGGTATTTTCTTCTTGGCGACTTAGTCGCCTACGTACCTCTTCCATCCTTGGCCACCCTAGTTATTTTCATTGGAGCCTCCTTGGTCAAGGCGAGGCAAATCAAGACTGTTTCCAAGGCAACCCGCTCGGATGCGATTACCTTTCTCGTAACCCTTGGCGTGGGCCTGGTCATATCCCTTCAGATGGCCATCTTCGCTGGCGTCATTACGTCCATCCTCCTTTTCCTGAAAAAAGTCGCGCACCCCGAGATGATCGAGCACGGCTATAATGAGGAAGGAGAGCTCACCGAGCTTTCGGAAAAAACGAAGCGCCCGGAGCCCGAAGTCTCGATCGTTCACGTCGAGGGGGAGCTCTTCTTTGCCGCAGCCGATCTTTTCTATGAGCAAATCAGGCGCGTCGGGGAAGATGAAAACTTGCGGGTACTCGTTCTGAAACTCCTGCACGCCCATCACCTGGATGCAACCTCGGTTTTGGCCTTGGAGGAACTTCTCGACTACCTCAAGGAGAAGAACTGCCACGTACTTCTTTGCGAGGTCAGGCGTGATGCCCTCAGAATCCTTCGTGATTCAGGGGTGCTTGCCCGCATTAACCGTAAGAACGTTTTTCCTCACTCCGCAGTCAACCCCACGCTTTCGACGGCCAAGGCCATCAGGCGCGCCAAGCACTTGATCTCGGGCGAGCAGGCCAAGGTTACCATCTACGCGGACCGGGAAAAGGACCCAGGCGGCTAAACAGAGTAAAACTCCCTTGTCCGCTCGAAGGTCTGCTCCGCCAAGCATTCCGCAGAAAGGTCGAACAATTCGGACGCAAAGTCACCTATATGTCGCAGGTGGGCAGGCTCGTTCGTTCTACCCCTCACCGGCTCGGGCGAGAGATAAGGGGAATCGGTCTCCAGCATAAGCTTCTCGACACCCTGAAGCAAAGCCGCTTCCCGCAGTAAGTGGTTCTTCTTGAAAGTCAGGGTGCCCGTAAAGGACGCCCAGCCTCCACGGTCCATCAGTTGCCTGATCTCGCTCGGCCCCTCGGCGAAACAATGAAACACCACTTTAGTCCAATCGACGCCGGATTCATCAATAAGCTCGAGGCACTCCGCGAAGGCGCTCCTGGAATGAACGACCACCGGCAGGTCAAGGTCCTTGGCAAAGGCCAATTGATCCCTGAAGGCTCTCCTTTGGATACGCTTGATTTGCTCGGCCTCGGATTGATCTTTGGGTAAGCGGAAGTAATCGAGGCCAATCTCGCCGACTGCAACCGGTTTCGGGCTCTTCAACCAAATTTCGGCCAGACCACGCAATTGCTCCTCCCAGCCCGGGCCAACGTAGCTAGGATGCAACCCAGCCGAAAAGCAAAGGGCGCTCGGATTCTCGGCGCAAATGGCTCGGTTGGT
>CEVF01044199.1_pt1 | contig 11644 bp, 11 predicted proteins | sample 356441 | NCBI WGS metagenome assembly CEVF01 (sample SAMEA2622765, study PRJEB7988) | marine metagenome | biome: marine biome (ENVO:00000447); feature: surface water layer (ENVO:00002042); material: "saline water (ENVO:00002010), including plankton (ENVO:xxxxxxxx)" | depth 5 m
AAAGTGCGTTACTGCTCCAATGAAATTTATAAATGAACAGTTGCAACTGTGGCAAAAATTGGCGGTGATGTTAGGCCTCTTCATCTTGATGATGGCCTCGCTACTTTTCTTGGCGTGTCTCGCAGAAGTGTTAGCCTTTGATCAATTTAGCATCGGCGGCCAATCGGGACTCCGAACGATTGCTGGAGTCGCAATTTCTGGATGCTTACTCGCAGCCATCGGTTTCTGGGACAATTAAAAGGTTAAAACTATGATAAAAAAATCCGATTTCTTCATCCTGCTGGCAGTGACGATCTCCTTCGCGGTTTCAGCGTTTCTTTGGTTCTCAGGGCAACGAGAGGAAGGGCTGTTTACTGCCGTTTGGGTGCCTTCGATTTTAAGTTTTGGTATTTACTTTAAGTTAATGGTTTTAGGAGCAAAAACCTCATGAGCACAACAGCCTTACTAGCCATAGCCGTAGTAGTATTTTCGCTTATGGTGACTGGTTTATTTACTACCATGAGAGAATTTCAAAAGGCAGAGGATCCGTCAACCAGGAAAGGCGCATCGAACACTTCAAGATAACTCCGAGTCGAAAACCGATCTGTTTCTAAAAATGAGTATCGAAAGAATTACGAGTACCGATGCGACTGCCAAGCTTGGCCACGCTGAAGTGGGATAATCAGTCAAGAGAGCCCAAACAATCATACTCCATGCAACTTGCAATAAATAGAGTCCGACACACGGCCGGGCCCACGGTCTCATGTACCACAATCCATAGGTCAAGCTTCCATAAACAATCCAATGAACTATCCCGCCCAATTTTGCCATCCAGCCATAGAATAAAAACCCGAACCATACTTCCTCATCCTCGGCTATTGGCTTTATAAAAACATCCCATGGCAAATAAACAAACGTCATGTAGACACAGAAAAGAAACACCACATTCATCCAGAAGGGTCTTCTCATTAGAATATTCTCAACTTTATTGATCAGCATCTCTCTATAATGTTTCAAGAAATTCTAGTATGGCCGTGTTGACCTCATGCGGTCTTTCTTGTTGCAACCAATGTCCTGTATCTGAATACTTCCGCACACCCCGAAGATCTGATAAACCTATTGGCAGCGCGTCTATAGCTTCAGGTGTGTTTCCAGCGATCATGTCATTTTCGCCATAAAGATAAAGACTTGGCTGATCTATTTGCTTTCCTATAAAAGGAGCCAGGTTAGATGGTATTCTCTTGATATTTCGATACCAGTTAAGCCCTCCCCTAAAACCAGATTCGGTAAATTGACTCACGTAAAATTGCAAATCTTCTTCAGAAAGCCAGACTGGCAACTCCTGGGGTACAACGAATTGATCTGATACTGATTCTCCCATAGGAAAGTAGCCATCCCACCCCGACGCGTGGATCCCATCTTTCACAATATCACCCGAAATGGTATACAAAAAACCTAACATTGTTTTCCTGATATCTGCCTCTAGGTCAGCCTCTGCAATACCCGGTTCTTGAAAGTAAAGACGGTAATAGTCCCTTTCCCCAGCACTCATTTTCATTACCTGATTGAGATCGATTCCTTCTGGCAAAGCAGCTGGGGGAGAATAAGGGACACTCAAACCAATGACGGCTCGAAAAATATCGGGCCTCATTAAACTAGCGTACCAAGCCACCGGGGCGCCCCAATCATGGCCAACTATAACCGCCGAACTCTCTCCCAAGGCGTTAACTGCTTGCGCTACATCTCCAACAAGATTGGAAATAGTATAAGCTTCTATTTCCTCTGGTTTACTGGTTCCCCCGTAACCTCGCATATCTAGTGCCACCGCCCTGTATCCTGCAGCGGCAAGTGCGGGGATCTGATGCCTCCATGAATACCATGACTCTGGAAATCCATGACACAACAAGATCAGCGGCCCAGTCCCTTTTTCGACATAACTTATTTCTATCCCGTTAGCCTTCAATTTACCTGATGTAAATTCTTCCATCTGAAACCTCTAGCCGCTGTAATTAAGCAGCCTGCTGCTCGTTATACATTTCCTTTAGATCTCCAAAGGTCATAGTGTCCAAAACACTGTGGTCATCGTCAAGAATTTCATAGATAGGATCGTCGTTGTAAGGCCGTAAACTAAATAGAATAATTACATCCTCATCACCACCACCCTCCTTATGCGGCTCTATATCAGGTAGTCCAGCCTTGTATGTTCCTGCCGGCCTGATTTCTTTCAAATCCCCCTCTGGGCTGTATATTCGATGCTCACCTTGTATAACAAAAGTATTGAAGTTCGCCGTATGTCTATGAAGGACAATTTTTTCATTGGCCGAGAACTTGAATAACACATCAACAATCTTAGCTGTGTCATCAACATTCAAAATCGACAGCCAGACATGATCTACATCTGGTAGTGGCTGCCAATCAACTGTTCGTTCATCAAATGTACTTAAATTTGTCATGTATTCTCCCAAAATTTTTGTATAAACGTATGCGCTTATCAGAGGTCTATGCCAAATTTACAGGCAAAAGATCATTTTTAATCTCAAAATAGATAACACGCTATTACCTAACCTATACTGCAAAAATTCCTACCAAACGTAAATAAAAATCTCTATTCCTTGGCAGGCTTATATTGTGGATGATTAATCATTAGCCCCTCGTCGATTCCTCCTGGATAAATTTCTTGCTCAAAATATTCCGCAAAGTCAGGATCAACAAGTTTTCGATAGGAGGCCCAAACCGACTTCGAGGTAGGGTTTTGCATTATCCCCAACTTTAAAACATCAAGTCGAGCGCTCAATAAATGCTCTGAGACAAAACCAAATTTATCCTGCAAGAACACCTCTCGCGCATCAATGATCAGCATAGTCACATACTGCGCGATTTTTGTTTTCTCGGTCCGAGATAATTCATTCGAGTTCCAATCCCTGGACAAGAATTCACAAAACTCATCGTCCCTGGAAATAGTGAATCTCCTATCATAAACCCGAGTATTCAAATTATGTTCAATGGATGAAATTGCTAACTTGTTACTTAATCTTATCTGCACAGCTAAGTATCCAAGCGTACCAACCGTGGCGAGGGCCGCAATAACTTCACCCAACGCGCCCAATTCAACAAAGTTCATTTCTTACTCCTGTTGCTAAAAATTAGATACCTAAGGAAAAATTAGGTATCTAATTTTTACCACAGGTATACCAAGATCTGCACTTCTGATATGGACTAAGTTGCCGAAATATTTTGTGGTAGGGTTATGGACACCACTGAAGCCGAAATACTGGGATCCGTCTGAAAAAGCTACTCGCTTTGACTTTCACCTCGAATCAAACATCCGCAAGTAGTCTCCACAGCGTGAATATTCCTTTGCTCATTCTGTCTAGTTGGAAGAATCCCTGAAAGAGGGATCTGCGGGTTCCATAGTAAGCGCATCAAAATCGACAGCGCCACTATAAATTCCATCGAAATCTTCTAAGTAAGATTTAAAAAGTTCTCGTGTGAGTTCCGCATCGATGTCAATAAACTCACAGCTCCTAAAGTCCCACATACTCTCCGGAAGACCAAAAATTTCTGACTTACTACCGCAGCTCTTGTCTCGCAGAAGAGGCTTACAAAGATTACCAGCATCGTAATCAGGATTTTCAGTAGTGGGGGCTGAGACTATGCTGAGTGTGCGACAAGTATTCAATTGCTTTTGGAAACTCGGCACCGTATACTGAAACCATTGCCCGTCATAAAGCTCCTGATACTTAAAGCGTCCCACCTTCAGAAGGTATTTCTGCCCCAGGACTATAGGGTCAGCTGCATCTTTTATTAAGCTAGCATCACTAGTAATGACAGAGTCCGGTAACCACCCCATCAGGAAAACACGATTATAGATAGGATAGGTCGGAGGATCCCTTCTGAATTGCAAATCAGCATCGCCGCCTGCCTGTGACATAGTAGAATAGCCAACCAGGAGAGGATCTGTGTCATGACCCTTATGTCCCCACGTATGTATTGCCTCATGGATATCCACTCGAGTGTTGTTATACAGCAACAACTCTTCAGCTGAGTCACCCAATGTGTCGCTATGATCACTGTAGAAAAAATCTTGATCATGCGTAATCTTTATACCATCAGCTGTTTTGATGCTCCACTGCGCACCACCCAGCGCATTAAAGTTGCTCGCTTGAGCGCTGAAGTTAGTTTTACCAAGATCTGATAAGATAAATGAAATAACCTTGTGTTCTTTTGGAACAAATTCAGGAGGCAAATTGAGACTGTTGAGGAGGAAGTATTCCGGTCTAGAAAATCTGAGGACTTTGTCATCCACCCAGTCGGAGTAATGCTGCATTCCAAGAGCAGACTTACCCCACTCCTCTGCCCCTTTTTGATTATCTATCAGCCACTGCCTAAGAGCTTGAAGTACCTCTCTTTGTTGGGCTGTCGGATTTTGCAAAGCATCAGGACTCCATATCTGGTCCCTAAAGTAGTTTGATAATTCATCCGCACCCCAACTGTTGAGCGCCGCCTCCACCGCTTCAAGATGACCCAGAGATTTTGCATACGAATCACTGATGCCGATATTGGAAAGCCTGTAAGTCTTGTAAGAACTAATCTCACCTGCACTGAGGGAGTTTAAAAATGATATGAACTTTTGTGCGTTAGCCTCAAAACTTTCTGTTGTTTCATAAAGCGTCGTATCACCATAACCTACAAGAAGGAAAGCGATGTCAACTTGAGTTTTAAACTGATAATTATCAATCCCACCGTAACCATTGCCTTCACTATCTTTAAGTGCGTCGGCTGGAATTCTTAGTTTATAGTCCTTGTCTGATATCAACGCCTTTTCTGGCCGAACCGTTAACTTGGTTCCGTTAATTTCTACTCGTTCAGAGTCCTTTACATCAAATTGCTCAGAGGACCCCGACTCCATATTAATCAGTTCTATTTCGCCGTCTGCCGAAAATACCGGCCTATTGAAAACAACGGTAATCCCATCTTTTACACCCATGGTCTTTGAATTATTATTTGGGATAAATTCAACAGGGCTCAGTGCTGGCAGCTTATTAACAGTTTTTGCCGAGAGAAGACTAAAGACAAGCAGAGCTGGATCAACAAGCTGAAAGCTCGTTTCGATTACGCTTGAATTCACCAGAATTATGTCTTTGTAAATCCCAGTAGTTGTTTCATAGGTGCCGCTGCAAGATAGTTTTTCCCCGTCAGAACCTAAGTTTCCAGAGGGATTGAAGCTTCCTGATTCAGCCACCCCAATCGTCCCCTCTGCGCCCGAAATAATACTAAAAGCGATTGAAAACTCGCTGACACCACCAATCGGTGCTAACACACCATTTTGATATGGCTTGAGACAGGTGAATATCTTCCCCTGAGTGGCGTTAAAACTGCCAATATTATTTAGACTAATAGAGTATTCCGAAGGAGGGTTGGTTACATAATAATTAACCTGTTCCGATTTTGGACTCCCATGCGGATGACTTATTGCTAACTCGTGAAAACAGAGCTGCATAACTGTCAGGAAAATTAAAATCTTTATCTTTGAACGTTGCATACATCCTGATCGGGAAATTTAGTAATTTTTGTGCGCTGTCGCAGTCTAACTGATTAATCCTACAAGTACTAAATTAAAAATGCTTTTCGATGCGCTCAACTGTTCACTTTCATCGGCTCGTGCTACATTACGCGCCTAAAATTTTTTGGGTCGAATTTGGAAGGAAATTTGTATGACTTCATATAAAATAGCTGTGTTGGAGGGCGATGGTATTGGTCCGGAGATTACACAAGAAGCAATTAAGATTCTGAAATTCGTTGGCTCTCGCAATCAGATCGAATTTGAGCTGAACTATGCACCCTTCGGAGCCGCCGCATATTTCTCTCATGGCCATCCCTTCCCAGTCGAAACAAAAAAAATCTGTGACGAAGCAGACGCAATACTCAAAGGTCCGATCGGCTTGAATCACGAAGATTCAAAAACAATTCCAATCGATTTGCAGCCAGAACGAGGCGCACTCCTACCCCTCAGAAAGCGTTACAACACGTTCGCTAACATTCGGCCAGTATTCTTGCCACACGGGCTGGCCCATTTTTCTCCTTTGAAGCCTGAAATAATTGGCAACGGAATCGATTTGATCATGATTCGAGAACTTGTGGGAGGGCTGTATTTTGGAAAAAAAGAAACAGGAATTAATGAGGATGGCAAGCGCTTCGTTAGTGAGACTTTAGAGTATAATGAAGATCAAATTAAACGAATTGCAAAGGTCGCGTTCGATACAGCACGAAAAAGGAAGAAGGTGCTTCACAATATACACAAAAGCAATGTGCTTAAATCCAGCGTATTATGGAATGAAATTATAGAAGAGGTTGCCAAAGACTATCCTGATATTGAAGTGATTCCCATACTTGTTGATGCCGCTGCCACTTACTTATGTCTAAATCCCAGTCAATTTGACGTTATGGTCATGGAAAACATGTTTGGAGACATATTATCTGACCAAGGTGGAGGTATACTTGGTTCCCTCGGACTGATGCCCTCTGCTTGCCTTGGACCAGATAAGGCTTACTATGAACCTTCACATGGGTCAGCACCAGACATAGCAGGCAGAGGAATAGCTAACCCTTATTCGATGATTGGATCAGTAGCAATGATGCTTGAGATGAGTTTTGACATGGACGAGGAAAGCAACAAGGTTTGGCGAGCGATGCAAAGTGTCTTTTCAAAAGGTTTCTCGACACCTGACCTCTCAAAACCGGAGTCGAATCTTGAGCTAATAAGTACGGAAAAGTTTGGCGATCTGGTCCTCACCGAATTACAGCAAACATAACTTAATTCAAAATAAATGCTAGGTTATGGCGCCGCGTGCATCTTCATATTAATCATCCGGGTAGTGGCCTTTACAGCAGCCATGACCTGATTTGAGTCAACTCCTCGTGTTTTAAATTCCTGTTCCTGCGACTGCCAAGTAATGATGCATTCGGTAAGCGCGTCGGTTTTCCCGCCCCGAGGGATGTGAACCTCATAATCCTTCAACAGAGGCATGACAAATCCGATTCTAGACAATATTTTAGTGACCGCGTCCATAAAAGCATCAAATCCGCCATTACCCGTTCCGTCACCCTCAAAGTCTTCACCGTCAACAGTCAGTGTCAAAGAAACCGAGCTACCCCGGTTAAGCCCTGTATTGATGTCGCATTTTATGAGATCAACATACTGATACTCTTTGCTCTCCATGACGTCAGCGATAATGAAAGGTAAATCCTCTGCAGTTATAAGATGCTTAGAATCTCCCAATGCAACTACTCGCTGTAAGACTTTTGCCTGATCCTCCTCCGACAGAGAAATACCAAGTTCTTCCAGATTATTAACTAAAGATGCCTTACCACTCATCTTGCCGAGCGCATAACTTCGTTTGCGGTCAAATCTCTCCGGGGTGAGCCTCGATACATAAAGATTGCCTTTCATATCTCCATCAGCATGGATACCTGCGGTCTGCGTAAAAACATCAGCACCAACAACCGGCGTATTCGCAGCAATCCATTTGCCTGAGAAATTTTCAACCATTCGGCTAACAAGTGTGATCTGTGTCTCATCAATAGACAAATCAATTCCCAACTTATCTCTGATAACAACGGCAACTTCAGCCAGTGAAGCATTACCCGCTCGCTCTCCGAGGCAATTGACCGTGCAATGAATATTATCTATCCCCGCCTCTATCGCAGCGATGACATTTGCAGTAGCTAATCCGTAGTCATTATGAGGATGAAAATCGAATTCTTCGTTCGGAAACTGCTCTTTCATTTCTTTCAAAGAATCAAAAACTTCTTGTGGTGAAAACAATCCTAGCGTGTCTGGTAAAAGGTAATGGCTGATACCCAAGTCCTGCGTTCCTGAGACTAACCCATAGACATAGTCCCGACTTTCACTAAACCCGCTCGACCAATCTTCCAGATACATATTTACTCTAAGCTGTCTTTCCAAAGCATATTCAACTGTTCTCGAAATATCGTCAATATGACTAGTGAGATCTCTGCCAAGTTGCTCTCGACAGTGCTTCTCACTGCCCTTAGCAAGCAAATTGATCACGGAACCACCAGCCTTTTTAATCCAGTCAACGCTTCTTTTATAATCAACGAAACCAAGAATCTCGATCCTATCGACCAAACCTTCTTCAGAAGCCCAATCACAAATTTTAGCAACTGCTTGCTGCTCCCCATCAGACACACATGCTGACGCAACTTCTATGCGATCGACTTTTAAAGATTGTAGGAGTGCACGAGCGATATTGACCTTCTCGTTTGCCGAAAAGGATACTCCCTGCGTTTGCTCTCCATCACGCAATGTAGTGTCCATCAGACTTATCCGACGGTCATTTTTGACTTTAGTCATCAAATTTTCCTAGCTTGGCGTATTCCAGCGGCAATTAAACGGGGCTCAAAAAGGATGTTATCAAAAACCCTTATAAGCAAGGAACCAAAATTCCCTGATTTATTCACATTGACCTGAAACAATATCGTTATATACTGCGCGATTCATGAAAGATTTGAAATCCTGAGGGAGAGTATGGCAATACAGATTTGTGTACCAAAAGAAGTTCGCAAGGATGAGCAACGAGTCGCTCTTGTGCCTGACATTGTCAGCAGGCTAACGAAAACTGGGCTGAGTATAAACATCGAGGCTAGTGCAGGCGAGCTGGTGGGTTATACCGATAAGGAATATACAGACGCAAATATAGTTTCAGATCCTGCAAAGTTACTCGGATCTGCAGATATAACCCTCATGGTTAATCCTCCTACAGCAGAGCAAATTTCCCAACTAAGAGAAGGGTCCATCTTAATTGGCTATCTTGACCCATTCTCAAACTTGGAAAAATTTAACCAACTAAACGCGAGAAAGATAAGTGCTTTTTCCGTCGAAATGATTCCGAGGATTTCGAGGGCTCAGGCAATGGATGCCCTTTCCTCTCAGGCATCCATCGCCGGTTATAAAGCTGTGTTGATAGGAAGCAACATACTTGGAAAATTTCTGCCGATGCTCACTACCGCCGCAGGAACAATTCGTCCGTCTAAATGCCTTGTAATTGGGGCAGGGGTTGCCGGACTTCAAGCTATCGCCACCGCTCGAAGGCTTGGTGCGATCGTTGAGGCTTATGATGTTCGAGCTGATACTAAGGAACAAGTAGAGTCTCTTGGCGCTAAATTCGTTGATATAGAAATCAAAGCAGAAGGCAGCGGAGGTTATGCTCGTGAGTTAACAGAAGAAGAAAAACAGCAACAACAAGACATTTTAGCTCGTCATGTAGCCTCGTCAGATTTAATCGTAAGTACGGCAGCAATACCGGGACGGCCCTCTCCCAGAATAATAAGCACACAAATGGTCGAAGGTATGCGAGGTGGTTCTGTAATAGTAGATCTCGCCGCCGAAGGCGGTGGAAATTGTGAACTAACTGAGAGAGGAAAGACCATCGTTCATAACGGAATAAAAATCCATGGGCCCGAAAATGTTCCAAGTATGGTAGGCAATCATGCGAGTGAACTTTACGCCAAAAATCTTCAAAATTTCCTCGAACTGCTTATCCATGAAGGAGAAATAAAAATAGACCTCGAGGATGAGATTATAAACGAAAGCTTGGTGACACATGATGGCGAAATTTATAACCCTAAAATTAAAGAACAAGTTGAAGGAGCTTCGTCATGATTGAAGGATTAGCCGCTTTATATATCTTCATGCTAGCCGGCTTCACAGGCTATGAAATCATTAGCAAAGTCCCAGTGATTTTACATACTCCCTTAATGTCTGGCTCAAACTTCGTTCACGGTATTGTGCTGGTAGGCGCCATGATCGCCTTGGGCATCGCTGAGAACACAACTCAGCAAATCATTGGTTTTCTAGCGGTATTACTCGGTGCCGGAAATGCCGTTGGTGGTTACGTTGTAACGGAACGAATGTTAGAAATGTTTAAGTCTAGCAACAAAGAAACTAACGGAGGCTAGAAAATGGAAACACTTATTCAAGCTTCTTATTTCATCGTTGCAGTCATCTTTATTGTCGGCCTGAAACAAATGAGCTCCCCAGTAACGGCAAGGAGAGGTATTCTATGGGCCGGCGCCGCTATGGTTTTAGCGACGATTGTCACTTTTTTAGCCCCGCAAATTATTGACACGGATCAAGCGGCGACAAATGTAGTCCTTATCATTTTAGCTATCGCCCTTGGAGGCGGTTATGCATGGTGGAGCGGTAAACGCGTTGCAATAACAGACATGCCTCAGATGATTGCCATGTACAACGGCATGGGTGGCGGAGCTGCTGCCACAATCGCAGCGGTAGAACTGCTTAAAGCGACGTCTGATGCATCGGCAAATTCTACGAATATTGCAACAGAGCTTGGGTCTGACGTCGCAATTTTAGGAATCCTTGGCGCTATCATCGGAACAATTTCTTTCAGCGGAAGTATCATAGCCTGGGCTAAACTGGATGGTCGTCTTAATCGCAGCAAGCTGCTTCCGGCTCAACATCTAGTCAATGCGTTGATAGCCATTGCTACTGTGGGTTTCGCTATTAGTATTTACTTCAGCTCAGAACTAACACCAATCGTCGTCTTCTTCGCACTTGCACTCGTCCTAGGTATCTTTATAACCATCCCAGTCGGTGGAGCAGACATGCCTGTGATAATTTCACTATTCAACGCGTTAACGGGCCTAGCTGTTGGTTTTGAAGGGTATGTCTTAGGAAACGCGGCTATGATTATAGCGGGTATCGTAGTAGGTTCAGCCGGCTCTTTGCTTACTCACCTGATGGCGGTCGCTATGAACAGATCTGTTAGCAACGTATTTTTTGCCGGCGTTGGCACAGAGACAGCTACTTCAAGTGACACTTCTCAAGGAGAGATGAAAGAGATTCAAGCGCAAGATGCTGGGATTCTAATGGCTTTTGCAAGCCAAGTAGTCATAATTCCTGGTTATGGTATGGCGGTGGCGCAAGCGCAGCACAAAATTTGGGAGCTGACTCAGTTATTGGACGACAAAGGTGTTTCGGTTAAGTTTGCGATTCACCCGGTGGCGGGTCGAATGCCAGGGCATATGAATGTCTTGTTGGCTGAAGCAGGAGTTCCTTATGACATGATATACGACATGGAGGATATCAATGCTGACTTCAAGACAACTACTGTGGCTCTCGTTATTGGCGCAAATGATGTCGTGAACCCTTCCGCAAAAACAGACAGCAGCAGTCCTCTCTATGGTATGCCTATTCTTGATGCAGTGGATTCTGACAATGTAATCGTTATTAAACGAGGCCGAGGGGCTGGATTCTCCGGCGTCGAAAACCCTCTATTTTTTGCTGACAATACCAAAATGTTGTTCGGCGACGGCCAAAAGGCCGCCAACGATTTAATTCAAGCGGTCAAAGAGTTATCGTAAAACTTGAGTAAGCTAGACGGTGAGATAAAAAGCCCCCCACTTCCTTGTGCGGGTCTGATGAGGCGCATGGCCGCCTTACTGTATGATTCTTTCCTAGTTTTCGCCATTTGGATGCTAATTGGCTACCTGATCCAGCTATTTCCTGGAGTCGAAAATGCTAAGATCATTAATGGTCATTTAGTTACAAATCTATATGTGGATTACCTTCTATTTTCGCTAATGTTCTTCAGCGCCGCTGCCTTTTACTGCTGGTTTTGGTTAA
>CEVF01058155.1_pt1 | contig 11643 bp, 16 predicted proteins | sample 356441 | NCBI WGS metagenome assembly CEVF01 (sample SAMEA2622765, study PRJEB7988) | marine metagenome | biome: marine biome (ENVO:00000447); feature: surface water layer (ENVO:00002042); material: "saline water (ENVO:00002010), including plankton (ENVO:xxxxxxxx)" | depth 5 m
ACAAATAATATGGATATTGGGCATTTTGTATATAAAAAATATATATTCATCTAGAATATATACAAAATGCCCATATGCTATTTGGCGCCAAAATCGGTTAAATCCACATTCCATCCCAAAAAACCAACAGTTCGGTCACCCCTTTTTTTAAATGCGCCCTTTGCTGCTGATATTTGGGGCATACAACTAAGAATTAAGAATTAAGAATTAAGAATGGAAAATTATTGATAACCAATGGTTAATCTCAGAATATAAAAATCAATAAAACAATAGTCATGGAAACAATCAACGAATACAAATACAAAAAGGCCAAAGAGCAGGTCGAGTGCATCAAGGGGTTCTACACCCATTTAATGGTGTACGTGATCGTGATTTCTGTACTGGCGTATTTTAACTATACAACCACCAGTTTTCCATGGGTACTGTTCCCGGCCCTGGGGTGGGGCATTGGCTTAGCCGCACATGGTCTGCGTGCCTTCGGGTATCTGCCTTTTTTGGGCAAGGATTGGGAAGAGCGCAAGATCAAAGAATTTATGGAGCGCGATGAATAGACCCCTGCCTCCCGATGGCTATCGGGGCTATCCCAAAAGGGGAGGAGCTGCCATTTAGCCAAGTTATTTCTCTTTGAGAATGTGGGGGGAGGTCAACAATTTGTAACTTTAAATACCTTTTTAACCAACAGATGCCCAGTCATCCCGATAGCTATCGGGAGGGCATAAAATCAAATACAATGGAATTCAACAAAAACGAAATAAAGTACATCAAGGCCAAAGAACGGGTCGAAGAGCTCAAAAAATTCTATGGCAACCTAACCTCCTATATACTGGTGATCTCAGCATTGGCGGGCATCAACTACTGGACCAACGAATGGCGCTATATGTGGTTTCTTTGGGCGGCCTTCGGCTGGGGCATCGGGCTCTTTTTTCACGCGATGAACACCTTCAAGTGGAACCCCTTCTTCGGCAAGGACTGGGAAGAGCGCAAGATTAAGGAAATCATAGAAAAAGAGAACAACGGCACCAAGTGGCGTTAGAAACTTTGAAAATATATCACAACAGACCCTGAAATAAATTCAGGGTGAACAATAACAGATACCCAGACATCCCGATAGCTATCGGGAGGGCATAAATCATGACACGATACAGCAACGACAAATACGGCAGGGCAAAAAAACGGGTAGACGAGCTCAAGGCCTTCTACATTCACTTGGGCGTATACCTTATCATCAATGCCTTTATCTTGGTCAACATTGCCCTGGGCACCGATAATTTTTGGCAGTGGGGGCACTTTTTTACAGCCCTATTTTGGGGGCTTGGCCTGGCCATTCATGCGGCGATTACCTTTCGGTTCAACCCTCTTTTTGGGAAGGATTGGGAAGAGCGCCAGATCAAGAAGTACATGGACAAGGATAGGGAAGAGGCCGATAAATACATGAATTTATAAGATGGAAAATTCAGTCGAGAAATATGAACGGGCCACCAAGCGGGTTAAGGAACTCAAGGGATTCTACAACCACATCAAGATTTTTGTAGTATTCAATGGGTTTTTCTATTTGGTGCGCAGTGGATTTTTGCACCAGTTTTTGGCAGATGATTTTCCGATCAGGCCCGAGTACTTTGAATGGGTGCATACCAACGTGCTCATTTGGGGGTTGATTTTGGTGGCCCATGCCTTGATCACCTACCGCAATAAGTTTCCATTTGTTAAAAGATGGGAAGCGCGCCAGATACAGAAGTACATGGAGAAAGAAGAGCAAGAAAACAAAAAATACCGCTAGCGCGCAACAAACATTATCATTTCACGTATTTTAACCGCAGAATCCGAATTTTATGAATGCCATCATCATCGAAGACGAGAAACCCGCAGCACGGCGCTTACAACGCCTTTTAAATGGAATGGGGGTCAATGTGTCCACCTTGTTGCATTCGGTGGAAGAGTCCATCGAGTGGTTCCAGGCCAACACGCACCCAGACCTGATCTTTCTCGATATACAGCTGTCAGACGGGCTTTCTTTCGAAATCTTTGATGTGATCGATGTCAAGAGCGCCATCATCTTTACCACCGCCTACGATGAATATGCACTGCAGGCCTTTAAATTGAACAGCATCGATTATCTGTTGAAACCCATCGATGACGAAGAGCTTGAGAAAGCGGTGAAAAAATACGAAGCCTTTAAACCGGGCCAAGAAAAATTGGCGGTCGATTTTGAGGACATCAAAAAATTATTGACCAACCCCTTGGAGCGTGAATACAAAAAACGCTTCACCACCAAAGTAGGGCAGCACCTAAAAATTATCAATGCCGATGAGGTCGAATGTTTTTACAGTGAGAACAAGGGTACCTATGCAGCGACCACCGATGGTAGAAACTATTTGCTCGACACCACCCTCGAAAATCTCGAACCTGAACTTTCGCCCGAAAATTTCTTTCGTGTGAGCCGAAAATTTTTCGTGAACGTAGCGCATATCAAAGACATCATTTCGTACACCAATTCGCGCCTTCAAATAAAAATGAATACCTTTAACGAGCAAGAAATCATCGTGAGTAGGGAGCGGGTGAAAGATTTTAAGCTTTGGTTGGAATAATTGCATTTAAATTACTGATAAAAAGCATTTTAATAGTCACTATAAATTTTTCTTATAGCGGCTTTTTTGTTAAAATCACTGCTTTTTTTCCATACGGTTGTCATCAAAGGCCGATGGCAACAAGGTAGGGATCAGCTTGACGAAAATGGGCAGCAAGATGGCGCCGCCAGGTAGCATGAAAATGGCCAATGAAGGAATGCTTTTAAAAATGTCGATGAGTTGGTTCCGCATCTTTTTTTTCTCCTCAATCGTCAGTTCCTTGACCGTCGATTTAGAGATCAGTGCGATCAATTCTTTACTTTCCAAGAGTTCTTTTTTGAGCCTTTTGCTATTGCGTACAATTAACTTGCCAATCGTTTTGGCCATGTTGTCATAGTACTGTTCCGCCAAACTTTTGTCGTGCAAAAACGAAATGCGCTTGTAATTTTTTTCGAAGAATTCTTTTGCCTGACAGAACGATGCTTCAACCTCTTCTGGGGTTTTGCCCAAATCGGCCCCGATATTTTTTACAAAAGTCAGTTCGTGCCGCTCAATGGCATGGTCTTTCCAGACTGCCATACAGGTCAGGTCCAAAAGATACTGTTTTTCTTCGGCAGTAAGCTGGTTGCCAATGATCTTATGGTACGATTTGTCGTATTTATCGGGCTCAATGTCCACATAGGTCAACGATGCGGCCAGCAACTGCACCATTTTGGCGTCATGGTCATCACTTTCTTTGGTCTTTTTGGCGTGCAACGCAATGTTTATGGCCGAATATTCCAATATTCTGGCGTGCCCTAGTATGCGTTTTTCGCCCTCCAAGAATCTCTTGAATGTCAGCACATCAATGAACAGCAATGAGTTGGTGATGCTGTTGCCAAAAGTTCGGTCGATAAGGTTTTCGCCCAATTTGATCCGGGAGTCTATCAAACGTTCGAGCTTTGATTCGTTGTCAGACCCCGCGATTATTTTTTCGAAAAAGGAGAATTCGCCAATCTCTAGGTGGCGGTAATAGTCCAACACCATCTGCACGAAGGCTTTTGGGTCGGTGCTGCCCCTTGAAAAGTGGAACACGTAAAAAAGGGCTGTCAGCAGGTTTATCTTGGCGACTTCATCGTCTGTGAGCCGGTGCTCGCTATTGATAAAGGGCGGAATGTGCAGATGGATCCCATAGACAAAACCGTTTTCTTTCAGGTTATGGTACAACTGGTCAAAATCGTGGAAGCCATCCGCATTTTTTTGAAGAAAATGGCCCAGTTTATTGATCCAGCCAGATGCCGATGGATTCATGGCGAAGTGGTTTTGCATTTCAAAGAAACGAAATTATGCGTGGACAACGTCCAAGTTTCTGCTGTCTTCCCCAAAAAAATATGGGCAAAACCAAACCCCTTTTGCCAAACTTCCGTAGGTAAGGTGTATTAACCTATTAAATTGATGAAATGAACAAATTAACTAAATCCATGGTCCGTCTTGGGACATTGGTATTTGTGGGCACCCTGTTTATAGCAGCGGACCATATCGATGCGCCCTCTTCTATGGGCACTACGGCCGATATTGCCGATTTCTTTGCTTTTGAGCCGGTAGCGGGATCTGACAATACCGTTTTTGTCGTTGATCTGCAATCAGATGTATTGCCTGATCTGGCATACGGTACCTTTGATGAAGATGTATTGACCGAAATCAATATTGACCTTGATGATGATTTGGTCGAAGACCTTGTCATACAGGCTATTCCACGCGATGGCAGAATGTACTTCTTTGGGCCCGCCGCTCCTTCGCAGACAGGTCTCAACGGTCAGGTACTGATAGATTTCCCTTTGGGCGACGTAGAGATATCGGGCACCACCGCCATCGTTGAGAGCACCGATAATGGGGTCTCACTTTTTGCGGGCCCTCGCCAAGACCCCTTCTTCTTTGACTTTTTTCAGTTCAATGCAGTCATTGACCCCGATGTAAATTCGGCACCACAGGGTTTTCTGCCACCGGATGAGGCCCAAGATACGTTTGACGGTGCCAATACCATGTCGATTGTGGTCGAGGTACCGAACAGCCTTTTGGGCACCCCCACGGCTACCAATGCCCTGGGGTTGACCGTCTACAATACTTGGGTAACAACAAATAGAAAACAATAAAAAGATGGAAATGATACGATATACAATTAAATATGTACTGCTTGTCTTTATGTTGGTGGGTTTTGCAACGGCCTGCAGCAATGATGATGAAGCCATGATGGACGATGATATGATGATGGATGATGACATGATGGGAATGGATCCCGATTTCAGTGGCACTTTTGCACAAGTTGATTTTATGGGGCGTCCGGGAATCAATACGGTTTTTAGTGCCAATGGAAACATCAAGGATGCTCACAACATGGCCATACCCTCAGAAATGACAACCAGTTTTCAGGCCGATTTTGAGGCCAGATTGGAACAATACCATGATGTCTACGCCATGAAATTGGGCCTAGACCCTGCCGATGTAGATTATGAAAACAACATTTTGGGACTGGATGCCACCACCTTGACCACGGTGCTATCTGCCGATGTTTTGGAGGTTGCCCCTGACCTGCCCACCACCTATTTTGATCCCGGTACCGATGCCGACAATGATGGGCGCATACTTGTGCCCGATGGTGATGAAGTGGCGCTGACAGGGCGAAAATTGAGCGACGACATCATCGATATTTCACTGATCTTGCTTTTTGGTGGAATGGAAGGCGACCGTTTCAGTGGCCAAGACCTTGACAATGACGGTATGGCCGATTTGCCCAGATTGACTTCAGATGGTGTGGGCCTCACGGCGGATATTTTGATGACATTCCCTTATGTGGGCGACCCCGAATAGGGATTTTATTGCTATGAAAGGGAAAAAGGAAAGGGGGCGGTACGTCTCCTTTCCTTAACCAAAAAACAAGGTAATTACAAAAACATCATAATGAGATATCTATTATTTTTTCTAACCGTGTTTCTACTGGTATCATGCCAAGAGGAAACATCGAAAGTGACCGATTCAGAGGATTATAATCGATTTTTGAGCGTGCAACCCCCTAAAACCACTTCAAAGTATTTTGAGCTCTGGAATTCAAAAATCGAGCCCGACAGTTTACAATTATTGAGTTTCGGACATGTGGCCAGTGAATACAATCGATATTTCCAAGACACGGGAGACATTCAATACCTGAAAAAGGCAGAACAGGCTCTAACCAAGGCCACTGAGATTGCCAACATCAACAAATCAGGATATTTTAGGGCCTTGGCCCGAAATTATATTGCGCAGCATCGCTTTAAGGAAGCATTTCAGATGGCCGAAAATGCCCTCCAATCGGGTGGGGGCTTAAAAGAAACACACAGTTTATTGTTCGATGTGCATATGGAACTGGGCAACTATAAATCGGCCGAAAAGTACCTGGACAGTATAAGGGACATGTCAGATTTCGGATTTCTTATACGTGCCGCGAAATGGAGCGATTATAAGGGCGACCTAGATACCACTATCCGCTTTATGGAAAAAGCACTGGCCAAAGCCGAGTCGGCAAAGAGCAAACGTTTGATGCTCTGGTCGTACACCAATCTGGCCGATTACTATGGCCATGCGGGTAGAATAGAAGGTGCTTATCACCATTACATCAAAGCCCTTCAATTGGATGCCCAAAATGCCTATGCCAAAAAGGGAATCGCTTGGATCGTTTTTTCACATGAGCGAAACCCGCAAGAGGCGCTGCGCATTCTTGATTCCGTAACTCACCACCATAAATCGCCCGACCATTTTTTACTGAAGGCAGAGATAGCCGATTTTATGGGAGACGATGAACTCAAAGCCCAAAACCTTGATATATATTATAGTTTGGTACAACAACCTGGGTACGGAGACATGTACAATGGCACAAATGTTATTTTTTACTCAGAACACCTTCAAGCACCGGAAAAGGCTTTGGACTTGGCGCGCAAGGAGGTTGAAAATAGGCCGACCCCCGAGTCATATGGCTACTTGGCGTATGCTTATGTTTTAAACGGAAAGATTCGCAAAGCACTTCAAGTGGTGGATGAACACATTCTCGGAAAAACGTTTGAGCCACAAATCTTATTGAACGCAGCCAAGGTGTACAAGGCCAATAGTGAACATCAAAAGGCAAAAGCCTTAAAACAAGAACTGGTTGGCGCCATATATGAATTGGGCCCTTTGTCTGAAATTGAGATTGACCGTTTGTAACTGTAACCTAATGGCCAACGTGTTATTGAAGTCACTAAAACCCGATGATTCGATTGCAAATAGGGTAGTGCCCACACTAATCTAAAATTGTTTTTAGTTGGTTGTTTTTTAGGTAGGGCCCCGATTTCGGTAGTAACCGGAAGTTGGGGCTTATTTTATTATAGACTTATAAAATTGTCTAAGTCCAATGTCCAGTCGTAATTTTTGTATTGGAGGTCGACCCCTTTGGTGGTAGGAATGATTTTGTGGTTCTTCAAGATTTTTTTGACACCGCTTTTTCCACCGAAATCACCACGGAACCAATTGAAAAGCGATGTAACGGCCACGGTTTTGGTTTTCTCGTTGTAGTCTGAGGTACGCTTCAAATAGATTTCAGTGCCCTTTTGAAGCTGTTCTTTGATTCGTTCGGGGGTGTAGATGGCCACAGGCGGACAATCTTTGGCACCACAGTTCAAGGCAAAATGAATGCGGTAATCACGCTCTTTGACGCGCAGCTTCCGCTCAAACCGACCCGGGAACCATTTTCGCACATAGCCCAGCCCCAAGGGCCATTGTGATTTTCTGAGGATGCCATGCTCAATTTTCTCAAAAGAGACCATTTCGCCTGCAATGTGTAGTTGTTCGTCACCAAAAAAAGCCCGGCGGTCATCGTAGTATTTTGGGTTCTTTGATAAAACGACCTGTATGTAGGCGTTATATATGTTGATCCAGAAGGCATAGCGCTGTTCATCTGTCTGTAAGGTGTTGGCCAATTCGTCGAGCGTGGTATTGGCAAGCTGTTCTTGAAAGGCCTCGGTATCTTTTCCGTCTTTGATATGCTGTAAAAATTCTTCTGAAAGCCTGTTGAAATCAGTAGCGGTGACCGATGCCTGTTGAAAATCGGCCTTCTTTACCTTACAGCAACTGAGCCCCACAATAAACAATAGGGCGATTACTCTTGTTTTCATTAAAATTGATTTTGTTTGCAACATCTATTTACGACATTAAAGGGTCAAAGGTTTGGTCGAAAGTATAATTTATTACTTTCATGGGCCCCAATTACAAACCCCTATCCAAAAATTTTCGTAAATGGATGGTAAAGCAATAATATTATTTTGATAAGCATTATTATACCTGTTTACAACGAAAAGAAAAATTTAGAGAAATTGTTGCCGCATTTGTCAAATTTGGCAGTGGGCCATGAGGTAGAAATAATTGTGAGCAAGGGGGTTTGTGCAGTTGATTACCTGCCGATTGTCAACAGTGTTCCAAATGCCAAACAGGTTGCCGAACCAAAGAAAGGCAGGGCTGTACAAATGAATGCGGGTGCGGCTGCGGCGAAAGGCGCTATATTGGCTTTTCTACATGCCGATGTGTGGCCGCCCCAGGGCTTTTTTGATGATATTTTAAAGACCCTTTCCTCTGGGTACGATGCAGGCTTTTTTTCGTACCGTTTCGATAAAGACAGCTTTTTTCTCAACATAAATGCCTCTTTTACCAAAAAAGACGGAATCTTTACCGGTGGGGGAGACCAGTGCCTGTTCATAAAAAAATCGATTTTCAATGGATTGGGAGGTTTTGATGAAGAACAGGTATTGATGGAAGACTTTGAATTTTTCCGAAGGATGAAAGCAAAGAGAGTGCGCTACAAGATAGTTGCGAACGACCTGATTGTTTCGGCCAGAAAATACGAGAACAATTCTTATCTCCGCATCAACCTCACCAATCTGTTGCTGGTGGTTCTGTTTAAGATGGGCTACCCTCCACACAAGCTGAAAAACGTGCACGACCGCTTGCTGCGCATCCCCTACAGAAAGCAACGTGCCTAAGTACACAGGTTAATTCCCTAAGCCGCGAAAGGGTTTCTTTCGTTATGTAAAAACGGAAAATTCCAATGGAGCAATTAAGCTATTCTAGCAGCTGGGCCGTGGAAACGATCTGTGCGAATTCATCCTTTAAACTGGCAAGGGCAGTTTGGTGAACGAGCTCTGCATCAAAGGTTTGGCCATTGACACCTTTTTGGTCAAATGCGGCGCAGGCATCGGAAACCAATACAGTCTCAAAGCCTAGATTGGCGGCCATGCGAACACTGGTCGAAACACAATGGTTGGTGGTCAAGCCCACCACGACTACAGATTTGATGCTTTTATCCCTTAGAACCTGCTCTAAATCGGTGCCGATAAAGGCACTGTTGACGTTTTTAGTAAAAAGGGGCTCATGGTCAAGCGGTTTTACCCCTTCTTTGATGTCAAAGCCAGGTTTTGAGGCATGTAATGGCGAAGCGATATTTTGTGAACTATGCCGTACATGAAAAACAGGCTGCCCATTTTTACGCCAATGCGCCAATATTTTGGCGGCATTCACTTCCGCTTCCAAATTATTGCGGTTGCCACCGTAAAAGGAGTGTTCGTCCAATCCTTTTTGGATATCAATCAGCAAGAGGGCGGTATTTTTTGAAAGCCTCACCAGTTTTTTAATCATGATTTAGGACGGATATTTTTTTTCGACACATCGCCACTTAAGAAGCCACAGCTCCCAGGGCGTAGAGTTGTTCTAACGTAGGAGTATCGCTGCCGCCCTCCGGCTCCAAGGTGATGCCAAAGGCTTCCGATTCGTTAGGGTTCGGCAGCTCAAAAATTTTGGTGTCGTTATCGACAAAATCATCCAACAGTCCGATGCTGGCGGGAGTGAGCGGGTTCAATTTCAGCGACCAAACTTGATATGTATACCCTGGAGGGGGCTCGGGTAGCCCCTGTGCATCGATATAGACTTTCTGTTCCTCTTTGTTCCAATAGGCTTTGGCATACGATTCAGGTGAAACTGCTTGTCCGCCCAAGGCCACCACGGCCACATTTTGGTCGCGCAGCTCGTTCAGTAATTGTTCGGTATAGGTCATTTCGCTTCGGGCCTTCAAAATCTGCTCTTCAAGCGATTGTTTTTCTTCGTTGACCACCTCGATTTTTGACTTCAGTTCATTATTTTCAAGGTATATCCAAAGTAGCCCTACGGCAAACAATAGTGCAGCCGCCCAACCCAAATAACTTGACCAAGGTGTTTTTTCTTCAGATTTTTCGGGAGGTAGCGGCATTACATCGGTTAGTCGATTTTTTACCTTCGAAAAACTACCAGGTGACAAACCGGGAGAGGCCTTTTTGGCAACCGCCAGTACGGCTTTTTCAATGGCTTCAATCTCGGCCTTGATTTCAGGATGTTTTTGTGCATAGCGGCGAACCTCAAGGTTTTCTTCCGCAGAAAGTGCCCCGGCAACATAAAGTTCCAGCACGCCCGACGCTATGTACTTTTCAATATCCATCTACAGTTTTAACTTTTTCCGAATTTGTGAAATACAGCCCCTGTTCCGTGTTTTTACAGTCCCGATGGGGATGTTCAATTCTTCAGCGGCTTCCTTTTGGGTAAAGCCCTTAAAATACAACAGTTCAATCAGTTGAATGCATTTTTCTTTTAATCCTTTCAACAATTTTTTCAGTCCGATGGCATCAACCTTGCCTTCTATGTTCTCGCTACCCTCAACAATACCTACGAAGTAGTCGATTTGCAGGTTCTTTTTTTGATTTTTGTGGGATTTTGAACGCACTTCATCGATAGCAGCATTGCGGGCAATGTTCAATATCCATGTAAAAAAACGCCCTTTAGAGGCGTCATAGCTATCGGAATGCTGCCAAATCTTCACAAATACATCTTGACAAATTTCTTGGGCCCTTTCAGGGTTTCGAACAATGGTATTGATGACCCCGCAAATGTTTTCGGCATACATATCGTGCAACCGCTCAAAGGCCAGCATGTCTTTGTTCTTAAAGCGCGCAATGAGGGTATCAAGGTCCATTGGCATAAATGTATAAAAAACGAGAGGTTTATTGAAGATTGGGTTCCAAAACCTCCCAAACATTATCTCGCACGATCTTGTGCCCCTCGGCCGTGGGATGGATACCATCTTCCAAGTTCAACTCGGGGATGCCGGCCACCCCCTCCAACAGAAACGGAATTAATGGAATATCGTTCTTTTCGGCCAGTTCTGGGAAAATTTTGCGAAACTCGGCCGTGTATTCAGGCCCCATGTTGGGCGGTATCTGCATACCTGCCAGAATGATTCGGGTATCGGGATTTTTCTCCCTGACCTTGTCGATGATCTGTTGAAGGTTCTTTCGTGTCTCGGTGAGGGGAACGCCCCTAAGGCCATCGTTGGCCCCCAGTTCGAGTACAAAAACATCGACCTCTTGGTTGAGCACCCAATCCAACCGGTTGAGTCCACCAGAAGTGGTCTCCCCACTTACGCCCGAGTTGATCACGGTGTAGTCGAGTCCCAAGGAGTCCAATCGGTCCTGTATCAGTGCTGGAAAAGCTTCCTCCATATCGAGGCCATAACCCGCTGTAAGGCTGTCGCCAAAAAAGAGAATGGTCTTTTCAGATGTTTCTTCGGATGCGGTGGCATTCTCTGTTTGTTGTTCGGAAATTGCTTCGGATTCCCTTTTGGGGGCATCCTTGCAAGACAACATCAAAATGAACAGTAAAAAATAACGAAACTTTAAGAGTGTATGTAGCTTCATGGGCGTAAAAAATCGAAATCATTTGCCTATTTTTCCACTTTAACCGAACGGAAACCAAGGCATTTATGTCAAAGATATTAAACGTTGCCCATCTTGGGAAAACCTACACCAGCGGTTCTAAAAAACTCACCGTACTCGATGACATCACTTTTTCCATTGAAGCAGGTGAGACCTTTGCCATCGTGGGCCCATCGGGCAGTGGCAAGACCACCCTTCTGGGGCTTTGCGCGGGATTGGATAGGCCCGATACGGGCCGTGTCGAGCTTTGTGGGACGCATCTTGGTGATTTGAGCGAAGACGAACTGGCCCTGCTCAGAAATCGC
>CEVF01306940.1_pt1 | contig 11624 bp, 24 predicted proteins | sample 356441 | NCBI WGS metagenome assembly CEVF01 (sample SAMEA2622765, study PRJEB7988) | marine metagenome | biome: marine biome (ENVO:00000447); feature: surface water layer (ENVO:00002042); material: "saline water (ENVO:00002010), including plankton (ENVO:xxxxxxxx)" | depth 5 m
TTTGCCACGAAGAATTTGTTCATATTCTTCATATAATGTTTCATAGTTTCGTTGTGCAAATGATTGATTTACTTCACCGATGCAAGTTGCTTTCGTAGCTTTAGAAACTTCACGACAAACCATTGTATCTGAGAATGATGATGCTATTTCAAGGGCATGGGATAGCAAAATGTCTCCTGCTAGAATTGCTTCATTGGCATCAACAATTCCATGCAATGTTGCACGATTTCTACGAACTTTTGCATTATCAATAACATCATCATGAATTAAAGTAGCAATATGAATTAATTCAACGATTACACTTGCTTTGATTATATCTTGCTTCGTTGAATAATAGTTGATGTTGCAACAACTATGCACAAGCAAAGGTCTAAGTCGTTTACCTTTATTGCCAATAACGAAGTTGATCATGTATCTAACCTTATTATCAAACGAATTTACTTCGTCTGCAAGAGCAGTCTCGAAATCCTCAATAAAATCTTCAGCAAGATATTTTTGGGTCTTCTCGTAATTCATGTAATTTATTATACAATAACTTTATGTTTGTTTCAAGATCATTTATATCATCAAACGATTCCATGAAAATCGGAAAATATTTTCGTTTAATCACAGATAAATTTTCACACTTATCAATTTGTACCGAACCTGCACACGGATCAATAGATTTATTTAAAAAGTCCCATTGAAGTTTGCATATAATCCTGTATGTACCAAATCCTTCCTCAGTCGGAGGTTGCAGATTTTTTGCAGAAGTAATTGCATCCCAAATCATTATAGTCTTGGAATCGACAATTTCGTGTAAGTGCATCACACTAAGAATATCACACCCGGCACTACAATCAACAATTTGCTTATCAAGATCACTTATGTAAATGCCAACATCTATATTGTTTTTATTTATATTTTTGGCAAGTTTATCGGAGAAACGATATATCATTTGATTTCGTTTTTGAACCGAATCACTTTGTATGGCAACCAGGCCACCAAATTCACTGTTCGTTGCATCTTCCCACTTCTTGATTTTTAAAGAAAGTGGACTTTTTGAATGATGAAAAATTTGTTCATGAAAATCTTCTGCGGTATAAGACCCTTCGTCTAATTTTTCATTATACAAATCTTGCTGGTAAGTTGTCTCTGGTTCAGGATATACAAATAATCGTGAGTTTAGAATCGTTTTTAAAGAACCTTTGATTTGTGCGGTGAGTACGGTATCTGCTTCACCGAGTTGATTTATCATCTCTTCTTCAAATAGTTCAACAAGACGAAGTTTTTGGTCTTCGTCTAAATTTGAAGTTACAATATCAATTACCTTATCTACATTTTCACCACTTTCAACAAATCTTATAATATTTTGCTTAATTTCAGTTAGATTCATGTTGCTTGATCATTCTAAGTGTACAATCACCAGTTCCTTTGATAATTCTGTGAAATGTATTTTTTGGAATTGTAATTACATTATTCAACGACACAGGAAGTTGATCATCAAACTGAAATTGCCAATCCGTAATATGAGTTGCTTCAATGATTCTATCTTCTGCGTCAAGATGCCAAATTAAATCAGTTTCAAGAGTGTCCGCAGAGAAAGTGCGAACATAAATGTTTTCATCAATCTGAGTTTCTGTATACGGATTCACTTACCAAAATGTATTCATGTTATCTCCCATGCCTAATTGTTTCGCATACTTGGGAAGATTGCAGGACCAATATCCTGCTTTGGTTCTATCTTTCTTGGTAGAACAATTATGACGATCAGCAAATGCCTTTCGTCTTTCTGGATCTTTGAACTTTACAGACAATCCAGTTGTATCTCCAAAAGATATTTTTCTTATATTACCTGTTTTGGGGTCTTTAACATAAACATAAAACTTTTTATCACCACCTCGTTTTGGTTTATTGAGTTCAACTTCTTTACCCTGATATTCTGCTTCATGAATTTGAAAAGGACAATCAAGAGGAACTATCATATCTTTGTATTTTCCCCATTTTCCAATGTCGGTGTTTTCAATTAAATGCTTATCAATTTCACTTAATTCAATTTTGCCTTCTGCGTGAAGAGTTCTTGCTTCTTCAAACAAATCAAGATATGAATCAGAGCCATACCTAAAAACACCTTCCACCAAAGTAGAATGATTTTCAAGATGATACTCAAGATGCTTTGAAATTCCTACATTTGTAAGAAGAGATTTTACTTCTTCTTTGACGATAGATTTTAGTTTAGATAATTTCATAAATTTATCCTTATATAATAATATTAAGTTTTCACAACGTCAAATCTTATATAAATTTATATGACTAAGCATCTCCACGTCTTACAAAAATTTTTTCATCTTGCTTTAACCAAATTACAATACCATCAAGCACAACTTTAGAAACTTCGTTTCCGTTGAAGATAATACTTTTTGTTTTATTCAAGTCTATGGTTTGAGTAGGCATATCAAACTGAAGTTATGGTTAGTACACCGTTATGAAACTGAAATGTTGCTCCCACGGGACCTGCAATACCCTGAACTCCACGTTCTCCTTGTTTACCGTGTTCACCTCTTGGTCCTATTGCACCCACAGGTCCTTGTTCACCACGATCACCTTTTACACCAGGCACTCCTTGCAGACCTCTTGGTCCTATTTCACCTTGCCGACCATCAATTCCGTCTTTACCATTGTCTCCACGAGGACCCGTTGCACCAGGAATACCCTGTTCACCTTGTTGTCCACGTTCTCCGTCAAAACCACGCTCACCTCTTGGACCAGGATTTCCACATTCTCCTTGTTCACCTCGTTCTCCTTGAATACCTTGGATACCGGGTGCACCAGGTGCTCCTGTGTCACCTCGTTCTCCTTTTTCACCAGGAATTCCTTGTAGACCATTTACTCCATCAAAACCATTTAATCCATCTTTACCACAATCACCTTTAGGTCCAGTTGCACCTATTGGTCCCGGAGGCCCACTTATTTGCATTTTGAGTTCTCCGAGTGATATTTTTGCTTCTTCTCCGTTTTCTTTTATCAAAATAAACAAATCAGAGTCATTTAATTGATTTACATTTATGTGAGTATCCATAGCATTTTATATAAATATATAAGTCTACGGAAATAAATCAGATTAAGGTTCGTATTTTACAATATATGTTTTGAAGTGTGTCACATCTGATGAAAAGATGTGATTTATCATTGCAGAAACAATTTCCCAACTTCCACCTGCTAACCCACTACTCATCCCATATGGAAGGCCTAAGGTAGTATCTTTGTAACTATTCAGTTTATTACGCATCAGATGAAGATTGCGATAAAGTGCTTCGTAATTTACTTCACGACCAAATCCAATAGAATCTTGTGTGTACAAATTATAAATGAATCCTTTTCTTTTTTCCACATGGTGTTCTTGACGAGTAAGTGTAGACTTATCATCGATTTCCACTTCCGCAAAACTAAATTCACCTAAGTCATTTCTTCCTACTTTCGTTGCAACATCATCTGCTTCTTTTGCTAAAGGATATCTATCTGCAATTTGTTTTGCAATACCTGCTCCCATTACGTTCATTGTGTTACAACAATGTGCAATGGTATTTATGTTGTGTGGAAAGTCTAGCAGATTTCCGTATAAAAAGCCAATTTCCTTAGTTTTCTTCTGCATCCTCTTCGTCTTCTATCACTACATCTAAAATCTCTGATTCAATTTTATCAAAAATTCTATCACGACACGCAACAATTTGATTGATTTCTTTTGTGTCGTACCCAACTTCGTTTTGCATCCAATTTAAATCATAACCATCGGTTGGATCAATTGTGTCATACTTACATGGAATTGTATCGATTCCAAAATACAAACAACAAGAAAACCGCAACCACCCTTTTGTAATTTTAAAATTCTCATGATTTATTATCAATGGAAATCTTCTTTTAAATCCATGTTTCTTGACACTATCAATTAAAACCTCGAATTCGTTACGAGCAGTTTGGTCATACAATTTCTGACCGTGACCATCGCTAAATTCACTTGATTGATGAATGCGTAGTTTTCTGAACATTTCCCATCCAAAATCATTCTCACTAAAATGCTCTTCAATAGCTAAATAACGTGGAATCAAATCCCAACGTTTAAAGTCATTTCCTTTATTCAAATGATGAAATTTATTAAACGAAGGAATCATATTATTCGCACGAATAATATCCAATGTTTGTATATTTCTTGTTCTTGTATCTGCCATATATATAAGTATTACATCAGTCTTTATAGTGATACGATTCGTCCACAAAATTTAGTACCTTGGCAACATTTGGATCAAGAACTCTGCTAATATTTATATCGTCAATGCTTACGAATGTTTGACCTGGTCGTCCGGAAATCTCACAAGTCCTATCCGACCAAGTTTCCACAAGATTTTGAAGTTCTTGTAATCTATTGTTTAACTCCGTTTCAACCTCTTGTGTTGGTGATGCGAGAATCCAATCAACATCAAACTCAAGTGTTAAACTACCACCATATGGTTTACGATTCATTTTTACAATGCTAACTCTGCATTCCATCTTGCCATTAGGATGCTCTTTGTTATTGTAACCCCAATGTATAACATTTATACGTCTGTTAATGTGATAACAAATTGTATCAAGAATGACATACCACCCATCATCAACTGGCATTCCGGTGGGATACTTTTTCTTAGGCAAAATTTCTGCGTAAGATTCAAACAACTCATTTTCTAATGATTTGTTCATTTCGTTTCAAATAAAAAAGAGTATGTAGTCGTGGTGATGAAATATCCAAATGTTCCGATTGCTATACACCCAATTAACTTGCTATCGGAAATTCCGTGAAGAAATCCAAATCCGTAGCAAGCAAATCCTAGCAACCAATATTTCACTTCTTGAGCAGTTTGCCCCAATGCAAACTTGCATCATCTTTTAAGTCACACGCAATTTCAATGTTGCTGATGTGATGCCATGCTTCGTCTGCGAGACCTGTGGTTTTCTTAAACTCATCGGCAAGGTGATGTCTTTCAATGAAATTCGCAATCACTTTTACATCTTCTTCAATGCACTTTAAACGGTGCTTGTATTGTTTCTTCTTTTTAATCTTTTTCATAATTACCAAGGTAAATCTTCGTCACTAAAACTATTGTTGCGAATTACAATCTGTGCATAACGACACGCATTTGTTTGAAGTTTGCAATCTCGTTCGTGTTGCTTTTTTTCTCCATCGGAAGCATCTTCTTCTATTCCAATGCCATTTTCATAGAAGTCTGCAAGTTCACCTATAAGTTCAAATGCTCTTTTGCGTCCTGCTTCAAATCCTTTATTGTATCCACGTTCATAATGAACATGGTCTGATATTTCATCTCCGTTCATTTTATTCACTCATCCACACACCGACATCACGACCTGTGGTTTCTTTAATTTGTTGTTCTGCTTCTTCAATAATTGCATCCCAATCGTATTGTGTTCCACCAAATTCGTCTGTGTAAGAACTTAGTTTTATTGTTACTTCTTCAGTTGTTGCTATTTCACTCATTTATGTATTCTCTTTCTATTAGATATTGTTTAAATTTTTCTTCAAATTGTTGAATGCGAGTGGCATCATGTGAGATGTGGTTGATAACTTCTTGTATGTCATCCTCTAAATTAATTATGTCAACCTCATAATAAAACTTAATCTTTTGACTCAAAGACCAATCTTCGGTGAATTGTTCATAAGTTTTAAAATCATTCATATCGTAATGTCAATCTTGGTGTTGTGCTTTTGAAAGTCATTCCAAGATGCCCACATTTTTTCGTAACGTACTTTGTGCAGACTAATAACTCCAATAAGCATATTCATAAGTTCGTCTTCGGTTGGTTGAATCGGAGCATCGCCGACTTTATACAATATTGTTTCAAGTTCATTGAAGATGTTGTATGTATCTGACATATCTGATTCAAATTGTTCCATTTTCATTTGTTTTCTGTTTTATTACTTCTGATATTGCAAGTTCTACGAACTCGTTAAAACTCATATTGTTTTCATGTGCAAACTTCAAGTATTTTACATACTCTTCATCATTCATTTCAAGTTCAATGGTTTCGTATTTAATCTTACGACAACGAAATCCACCATCATCGGTTTCTTCCCACTTTAATTCATCACCAGGTTTCCACCCAAGTTTTTTCATTAAACTCGGAGGAAGTTCAATGAATAATTCATCTTGTTCGTTTTGTTGAACTTCAACTTCAAAAATAGTTTTACTCATTTTCGGAATCAACAAGTTCTTGTATTTCGTCAAGTGCCTCTTGCAATGCTTGAGTTTTGACATTAAGAATTTCTAAATCAGTTTTATCGGAATTCAATATATCATCACGACCCTCTTCATTTGCTTCACGAAGTGCCTGTTTCAGTCGTTCGTCTGATTCTTGACTGAATCTGTCTATAATATCTCGCAGTTTGTTGGTTGCGATGTTCATAGTTTTACTTTGTATAATCATTTCTATATAATATATTTTTTGTATGGATTTGTCAATAAGGTAATGAAAATTTTCCACACAAATCAATGACAGAGTTTTTAAGTGTTCCTAGTAAATCCGTATTACTTGAATTATTAAGAGCATACGTAATTATATCACCAATTTGCTCCATTTCTGGTTGCTTCATTCCACGACTTGTAACTGCGGGTGTTCCTATGCGTATACCACTTGTTTGAAACGGACTACGAGTTTCATTTGGAACCGTGTTTTTATTTAATGTTATGTTCACGGAATCAAGAAGATTTTGTGCTTGTTTCCCACTCATATCTTTAAAATTCTCACGCAAGTCAATCATAAACAAATGGTTATCCGTTCCACCACTAACTACTTTAAAATGATTTTGTATCATTCGGTTCGCAAGTATTCGTGCATTCAAAAGAACTTGTTTTTGATAAGCACGAAATTCATCTGTATTTGCTTCTTTGAAACAAAGTGCTTTTCCTGCGATGACGTGCATCAACGGACCTCCTTGTGTGCCTGGAAATATAGCAGAATTAATTTTCTTTGCATATTGCTCTTTGCACATAATTAACCCACCTCTTGGTCCACGCAAAGTTTTGTGCGTGGTGGTAGTAACAAAGTCAGCAAACGGAACAGGTGAAGGATGAACCTTGGCCGCAACTAAACCTGCAATATGAGCAATATCTGCCAACAACATCGCATCATTTTCTTTTGCAATTTTACTCATTCTTTCAAAGTCAATGGTACGAGAATAAGCAGATGCTCCAACAGTAATCAACTTGGGTTTTTCAGTTTTTGCAAGTGATTCAATTTCATCATAGTCAATTAAACCCGTTTCAGAATTAACTCCGTAATTAACAACATTATACAACTGACCACTACAATTCATAGGATGTCCGTGAGTTAAGTGACCACCATCTTCTAAACTCATTGTTAGAATTTTGTCACCAGGTTCCAACACAGCCATATAAACTGCTACATTTGCTTGACTTCCTGAGTGTGGTTGTACGTTTGCGTGTTCTGCTCCGAATAGTTCGCAGACTCTATCTATGGCAAGTTGCTCAATATCATCAACATAACGACATCCACCGTAGTATCTTTTTTGCGGATAACCTTCAGCATACTTGTTGGTAAGAATACTACCCGTTGCTTCTATAATAGAAGGTAATGTAATATTCTCAGAAGCAATAAGTTCTAAATGTGTGCTTTGTCGTTGATGTTCGCAATCAATTAGATTGTTTAAAATAGGATCAATTTCTTTTAACGGTAAATTATTCATAATCTATTAGCTCAATTTTGTCTAAAAATCGTGAGTATGTCAATCATTATCATCAAAATAATATCGTAGCAATAAATCCCAAAGTTTTAAAAATTTTAAGTTCAGGTAAAGTAACAAACTTAAAAAAACGTTGACATGAATTCCTAGCAAGAACTTTCTCTCGCAAACCACTATACTTGGATATAATATATTTCATAGCACTTAAATATTATACCAATACCTCAATGTTTCGTTTTATTCGTAATCTCTGAATGCAATAGCATACGGAAACCTCGGCACTCCATCGGGAGTCAACTCAAAGAATTTGATGGTTGCTTGCTTACCAATGTAGTAATCCTTATTCTCAAGGATTTCCGCAAGATACTCATGCGTTCCCTTGATATTACTATTGAAAGTCAGTCCAGTCTTTTCATCCTTGCAAGTAAGATTCTTGGCAGTTCCTGCACGATTTCCATCACCTTCTTGAATATCTATAACAAGATATTCGGCATCGGTGAAATCCTTGCGTTTAAGAAGCAACTTGCTTCGTTTGTTTTCGTAAGGACCATTCACACGAACAATCTGACCTTCGTAACCAAACTCCATATAAGTGTCGTAGTATTCATCAAGTTCCTCCATGCTATCAGCAACACCTGTTTTAACGATGACACATGACTTCAGTTCAGGAAAATCACATCCGAAAAAACGAGGATGAAAGTCATCGGATTCGCCGAGACTTCCAACACGTGGTACATCATAAATCCAATACTCAATTTTAGACTTTGCTTCTTCAAGAGCAATCGCAAACTTTTCTTCTTTCTTGGCAAAAGTTGCATCGGTATCCTTGTCACTACGAACCGGTTTCATTTTGCGAACAAGTGAAATGATTTTATTAAAGTCGTTCTTGTAATCGTGGTTGTAAAGTTCTCCGTCAAGAACTGCATTTGGGTTTTCCGCAAAGAAAGGTTGCAGTTCCTCAAGAATATGAACAACCGTATCAATAGATTTGCCTTGTCGTGACTTTGCAACAAGTTCACCATCTTCCATATAAACGATACAACGAACTCCGTCCAACTTGGGTTGCGTATACAAAGGAAACTCAAGTCCGTCTACTCTATCTTCAAACTTCTGAGCAAGCATTGGTTTGTAAAGAGTAATCTTGTGAACGTCCTCAATGTTCTCAACATATCCTTTGTCAAGTTGCTTGGTGTACTTTGCTTGTGCTTCCAAGATTGCTTGTTCTTCAGGAGTAGTTTCATTGCTACGACCTTCATTTTTTGACGTAGTGATTGTGGGTTTATTTACGACAATCTTTCCATCTACTTGTCCTTGTTCAGACCAATATGAATTGTCCTTTACCTTGATCGTCCATTGACGAATCTTTCCTGTGGTTTCAACCTTATATAGTGTTTTTAGTTGCATTATTCTTTTGACTATTATTTGATGTCTTTACTTTAAAATTACTTGTTCCTACTTTATCAAAATGAACTTGGTATCCATCGTGCCAAATTGTTACTTGGTCACCTTGTTTAAGTTCTACCGTAAGATTACGAAGAATTTGATGAAAATTACTTGTTTTCTTCTGTGACATTTATAATCTCCGTTTCCCAAGTTCGCATCGGTATGTAACCAAGTTTATTATTAAACTCTTCAAGTTTTTCAATAGGATATCCTTTTTCAATTAACCAAGAAGTAATATCCTTACCGATTAATTCATTTGGTAGCATCTTTGGAAACCCATATTTCCATCCTTCATCAGGATCAACCATTGTTACTTTTGTCATATTATTATTAAAACAAATTTGGGGTTACTATGCAATACCAAGTTTAAGTTCTTCTTTATAGTTTAGGATTCCAAACAAGGTAGTTCTTCCCAAATCAAATGCAAATTTTTCTGCATTCAATAAGATTTCCACCGAAATTGTTTGTTCTGCATCAAGTCTTAATTCAGGATACTCGTATGCACTTGCCACACGATCATTAGATTGTTTTGCTTTTTCTGAATCAAGTTCATACAATAACAACTCCCCAAGCACACGATGTGAGTTATTAGCAACCCACCGTAAACAGGCATTTTTGTTGCTGTATAAAGGAGATTTTGCAGTTTTGCGAATTCCCTTGAAAGCTGCTTTGTAAAGTTTCTCAGACATTTGCCATATTAGTCAACTTAGCAATCATCGGAAACGGAAGACTGAAAGCATTCATGGAATACAATGAATTCTTTTGACGTTCTGATTGACTGATTGAATCAAAAACAAATTCGTTAGGGTCATCACCTTCACTCATACGAAAACCTACCTTTGCAGTACTAATGTTATATTTTTCAACCACCGCATTTTCATTATTAGCAATTTTGTCCAAGTCAATTTCAAGAAGTTGCAAATCTTCAACTACCCTATAACCTTCACGTACTACATAGTTGGCAGCTGCTTGTTTGCTTTTGAAAATAGGAGACGTAACGTGTGTTCTCGTTCCCCAAAATTGAATCACATATGCTTTGCGTGTTTCTACTAATTCTAATGTCATTTTTTTCTATTTCTATTTTCCACTCTCAATACAAATAATCTACCACAATCATTATAAAAAGTCAAGCAATATTTTTCTGTGAATAGTATTAATCAGCATACTCTGTGTAATTGTAAGAATCATTATTTACGAGCAATACCTCACCACCACCATTTTGCTTGTACACATAACATTCTACATCTCCGTACAAAATATCTTCAAGTTCTCCGTCAGTTTGTCCGACCATCTCACGAATAATTTTGTGTGAATAAAAAGGATTTCCATTGCCAATATCATTTGTGCCTATCCAGTTAGGAAAATAATTATATGGCAAACCTATCTTTGAAGCATCTACGATCAAGTGATTGGGGTTGCCATCAAAAACTTGATGCTTATCAACATTGTAATCGTAAAGTGTCATGTCAGTAAACGTTTTCCCACGCATCATTGTTACCGAGTTCAACACCGAGGTCATGTTGCAATCTATTAAGATAGTTCCTCAGATTATTGATGCGTTCGGCATTTTCTGCATCCGTCAAATTATACTCGTTGCGTTGAAGTGCAGGAATAGTTTCATTGCGAATCAGATTGATACTTTCTTGAATGTTGTATGCCTTCTGAGATGCCTCAGTTCCGTTGTAGTTAGTTAGTTTCATAATTAAGCAGCTTCTGCAAGTTCTCCGTTATAGATGTAAGACTTTTCCCAATTACCGACTTCAATGTCGAGATAATGAGAACAATGGAAATAGTCCGTCATAAGATCAGTATCGTTGAAATACCTTTCACCCTTCATTTCTGCAACCAATTCGGTAAGAAAACTCAGAACATCTCCTGAATAAGAACTATCCAAGTAATAAGGATTGACTTGCAAGTAAGTAGGTTGTTCAGACCTTCGGTTACAAGCATCAACTTTCCATTCGTTTTCCTTGTAAACTTCCCAATAATTTCCAAGGATGTCCAAGTCACCACTACGCAACCGCACGACAATCGTGCTATGGTTGTGAACTCCAATCGTTCCCTTGACGTTATACTTTTTAAGAACCTTCTTGATTCCTACTGCGAGTTCCTTTTTGTCTTCTTGACTTACGTATGCCATTTTAAGTTGTCCTTTCTATTAGGAGTTAAAAGTGATGACGGAAAGCAACTCACCCGAGTTGATGTCTTCCTCGGCATGAAGTTCCCTACTTCCATCACACTCTAACCGAACCCAATAGTAAGGTTGAACACCACCGGTCACCCAAGACTCGGTGTCAACCCTAGTAATGATGGCATCACGACCATCGACGTTAACATTATCACCAACATTATATTGTGCAACTAACATATTTTGTCTCTCCTTTTTTGAATTTTTAATCTTCTCTTTTCTCACTCTCAATACAAGTATACTACCAAAATTATTATAAAAAGT
>CEVF01071357.1_pt1 | contig 11615 bp, 10 predicted proteins | sample 356441 | NCBI WGS metagenome assembly CEVF01 (sample SAMEA2622765, study PRJEB7988) | marine metagenome | biome: marine biome (ENVO:00000447); feature: surface water layer (ENVO:00002042); material: "saline water (ENVO:00002010), including plankton (ENVO:xxxxxxxx)" | depth 5 m
GGCGCGGTGCTGCGGGTGTCCGACGTCGCCGAGGTGGAGAAGCGGCCCCAGGACCCGCCCGCGACGCTGGCCTTCCACGGCGCCCGGCGCACCGTGATGGTGATGGCCAAGATGGAACCGGACCAGCAGATCGGCGCCTGGGTCGACGGCGCGCTGGCCACGGTGGACGCGTTCCGCGACCGGCTGCCTGCCGGCGTCGGCCTGGACGTGTACTACAACCAGAACGACTACACCGGCGAACGCATGCAGACCCTGGTGATCAACCTGGTGTCCGCGCTGGTGATCGTGATGGCCACCCTGGTGTGGTTCATGGGCGTGCGCTCGGCGCTGACCGTGGGCATCGCCCTGCCGCTGTCCGGGGCGATGGTGCTGGCCGCCATGTACGTCATGGACATACCGCTGCATCAGATGTCCGTGACCGGCCTGATCATCTCGCTGGGGCTGCTGATCGACAACGCCATCGTGGTGGTGGAGGACTACAAGCTGTCCCGGCGCCGGGGGTACGACATCGCACCGGCCATCGACCGGTCGGTCCGCCACCTGGCGGTGCCGCTCGGTGCGTCGACGGCCACCACCGTGTTCGCCTTCATGACCATCGCCATGGCGCCCGGCGGGGTCGGCGACTTCACCGGCACCATCGGCATCAGCGTGGTGCTGGCGGTGATCAGCTCCTATCTGCTGGCGATGAGCGTCGTGCCGGCCGTCGCCGGCTTCGCCGAGCGGCTGTGGCCGTCGGCGGCCGGCGCCGACGGGGCGCGCTGGTGGCGGCACGGGTATTCCAGCCCGACGCTCGCCGGCGCCTATCGCCGCGGCCTGGCGCGGGTGCTGGTGCGGCCGTGGGCTGCCCTGGCGATCGGCTGCGCGCTGCCGCTGGCGGGGTTCCTGCTGGCGCCGACGCTGACCCAGCAGTTCTTCCCGCCGGTGGACCGCAACCAGTTCCAGGTGCAGATCTCCCTGCCGGCCCAGGCGTCCATCTGGGAAACCCGTGACGCGGTCGCCACGGCGGAGCGCATTCTCCGAGCCCATCCGGACGTGCGCGACACCTACTGGTCCGTGGGCGAAGGCGCGCCCCGCACCTACTACAACGTGATGACGCTGAACGACGGCGTGGCCAGCTTCGCCGGCGGCTGGGTCGACACGACCTCACCGGAGGCGACCCGGGCCATGCTGCCGGCCCTGCAGCGGGATCTGTCGGAAGCGCTGCCCCAGGCTCAGGTGCTGACGCTGCCGTTCGAGCAGGGGCCGCCGTTCGAAGCGCCCATCGAGATCCGCGTGGTCGGTCCTGAGCTCGACACCCTGCGGCGCATCAGCGACGAGCTGCGGCTGCTGCTGTCGGAGCTCGACCACGTGACCTACACCCGCGCGAGCCTGTCGGCGGCGGAGCCGAAGCTGGTGTTCACGCCCGACGAGAATCCGGCCGCGGCGGCGGGCCTCGCCACCGGCGACCTCACCGGGCGGCTGAACGATGCGCTGTCCGGCGCCAGGGCCGGCACGGTCCAGGAAGGCAACACCGAGCTGCCGGTGCGGGTACGGCTGGCGGACGCGCGCCGGGACGAGGTGCACGAGCTCACCGCACTGCCGCTGGTCGGCGGCAGCGGCGGCATGGTGCCGATGGAGGCCATCGGCACCTGGCAGGTGGCGCCGGCGGCCTCCGGCATCGAGCGCTATCAGGGCAGCCGCATCAGCTCGGTGCAGGCCTACCTCGAGCCCTTCGTGCTGCCGGCCGGGGTCATGGCCGAGTTCCGCCAGCGTCTCGAAGCGGCCGGACTGTCGCTGCCGGCCGGCTATCGGCTGGACATCGGTGGCGAGGAGGAGGAGCGGTCCGAGTCGCTGGGCGGCCTGATGCGGGTGTTCGTGATGTTCGCGGCGGCGATGGCGGCGGTGGTGATCCTGTCCCTCAATTCCTTCCGCCACGGCGCCCTGATCGGGCTGGTGGGTTTCCTCAGCTTCGGCCTGGCGCTGTTCGGGGTGCGCCTGTTCGGCTACCCCCTGGGTTTCCAGGCGATCATCGGCGGCCTCGGCATGGTGGGGCTCGCCATCAACGGCGCCATCATCGTGCTGTCGGCGCTGAAGGCCGATCCGGGCGCCCGCGCCGGAGATCCCGGCGCCACCGTGGACGTGGTGATGGACGCCACGCGCCACATCGTGTCGACCACGGTGACCACCATGGGCGGGTTCGTGCCGCTGATCGTGTTCGGCGGCACCTTCTGGCCGCCCCTGGCGACCGCCATCGCCGGCGGGGTCGGCGGCTCGGCGATCATCGCCCTGGTCACCGTCCCGGCGGTGCACCTGGCGCTGGCCGGGCGCCGGCAGCACCGCTTGGCGGCCGCGGGCTCGGGATCAGTGGAGGCGCTGGAGCCGCCGGAGCCGGTGCGCCGGGTGGCGCACTAGACCGGCGGGCTGCGCCCTCAATCGCCCCGGTAGGCGGGCGATGATGCCTTCATCGCCCGACTCTGCATGCGCAGGCGGGCGACGACGGCCCCCTGCGAGTTCCGGGCGACGGTGTCGTACCAGACGTATTCCGTCTGCGGGCTGTGGCCGACGCACACGACCTCGCTGTCGATCAGGTAGCGACGGTCCAGCAGCATCGGCCCGTTCACGAAGCCGATTTCGATGGCGCCGAACAGCCCGACGGACTCACCGACGAGGGGCCCCAGCGCCTGCATCGGACAGCCCCACAGGTACTCCACGACGGTGCACGGCGCCGCCACCACGCCACCCCAGGGGGAGCGCTCCCGGTACCAGGATAGCGGGTCGCTGATCAGCCCCGCGTCGTACCGCTGAAATTGGCGCTCCGGCGTCGCCACGACGTCGTAGCTGCCGAGCGACATGCCGGGTTTCAGCCTGTTCAGGATGCGCAGCTCCGAGGGATCGCAGGGGCGCAGATCCAGCGTGGCGAGAGCGGAAGCGCCGTGATCGTCGAGCGCCGCCGTCCCGCGGCAGACCTCCAGCCCGTCCTCCCGCCGCATCCACACCTCTATCTGCCGCATGCCCGGCACAGGCCGATTGGCGTAGGCTCGCACGCGCTCCAGGTCGACCGTGGCATTGCGGAACCGCAGCGACAGGTTGCCACGCTCGAACCACTCCGGGCCGAATGCCTCGACCAGCACCGGCGGGAACTGGTTCATGTGCACGTCGCCGGCCACCGTGCCGCCCCGGAAGCCCAGTTCGGCGGCCGTCGCGTCGTCGTGGATGCTGCCGGCGCCCGCGTCTGCGGACCAGTTGCGGGCTGCGATCATTGGCCCTTCGATGACGTTCGTCCGATTCATGGCTGCTCCCTGGAAGAACCCTGAACGGCAGGCGGATTCGGGAGGCCCAGCACCCGCTTGGCGATGATGTTGAGCTGAATCTCGTTGGACCCGCCGGCGATGGAGATCGCTCTGGCTTCGAGCCACAGTCTCGTCATGCGCTGTTCCTCTTCGTCGAATGGCTCGCCTTCCCAGCCGAGCCCGCGCAGGCCACGGATCGCCAGTTGGAGATCGAGCTGGTCCTGAACGTAGTTGGCCTCCACGTACTTGAAGATCGAGGTCGCGGCGCCCGGGGTATCGGCTTCGGCTTCCTCCACGGCGCGCCGTTGCGTGACCAGCAACGCCTCCCGCTGCATCTGGTTGTCGACGATGCGACGGCGCACCGCAGGGGCCGGCCGGCCGCCGGCGTATCTTCGTGCCAGTTCTCCGAGCGGTTGGGCGGGCTGGATACGCTCCATCGGTCCCGCGGTGTCGCCGCTCGCCAGCGCCGCGAGTCCGGAGCGCTCGTGCTGCAGCAGGCGCTTGCCGATGGCCCAACCCTCGTTGAGGCGGCCGACCAGGTTCTCCCGGGGTACCCGGACGTTGTCCAGAAAGGTCTGGCAGAACGGGCTCGCGCCGTTGATCAGCCGGATGGGCCGCGTGCTGACGCCGTCGCTGTCCATGGACAGCAGCAGGAAACTGATGCCCTGATGCTTGGGTGCCTGACGATCGGTGCGCACGAGGCAGAACATCCAGTCCGACCGATCGGCGCTCGATGTCCAGATCTTCGACCCGCTGACGAGAAAGTGGTCACCCATGTCGTCTGCCCGGGTGCCGAGGGACGCGAGATCCGAGCCGGCACCCGGCTCGCTGTAGCCCTGACACCAGGAGACCTCACCCCGGGCGATGGCCGGCAGGTGGCGTGACTTCTGCGCCTCGTCACCGTACTCGAGCAGGGTCGGACCGATCATGCTGATGCCCATGCCCACCAGCGGCGGACGGGCGCCGATCCGCTGCAGCTCCTCCAGCAGAACCATGTACTCCGCCTTGCCGAGACCGGCGCCACCGTACGCTTCCGGCCAGGTCGGTGCCGTCCAGCCGCGAGCCGCCATGCGCTCGAGCCAGAGGTAGGCCTCGGGGTTGGAGCTGCGGCGTCTGCTGCCGCCGTTGATCTCCTCGCCGGGCACCATCCGGGTCCGCATCGATGGCGGACAGTTGTCGGCCAGCCACGACCGGGTCTGCTGGCGGAACACGGCGAGATCGCTCATAGGTTCTCCATCGAGGTTCCGGCGGTGCGGCAGTACACTGGATCCGTCGCCGGTGCGGCTCGGCCCCGTGTCGTAGTCTACACGTCACGGTTCGTCCGGTTCGGAGCCCGCATGGGCTCACTCGCGGAGTCGGCGTCCGGCATTGCGACGCTCCCCGCCCGCGCCGCTATACTTCGCGCGCCCGGCTCCAACCTGTCGATGAGTACCACCGAACCCACCACCCTGCTGCTGTTTCTCGCCGCCACGCTGATCGGCAGCTACGTGCAGTCGGTGGCCGGGTTCGCCATGGGCATGATCATCATCGCGGTGACCGTCGGCGGCGGCCTGCTGCCGGTGCCCGTGATCACCGCCGTGGTCAGCCTGCTGTCGCTGGTCAACATCGTGCTGGCCCTGCGCGGCCACGGTCACCACCTGCAGCGCCGGCTGTTCCGCTGGATGGCGGCCGGCATGCTGCCCGCCATCGTCGCCGGCGTGTGGCTGCTCGAGCACCTCGATGCCCGGGCGCAGTGGGTGCTGGAGCTGCTGCTCGGCGTGTTCATCGTCGCCGGCAGCCTGTCGATGATGGTCCGGCCCCATCCGCGGCCGACCCTGTCGCCGAGCTGGGCCTGTTTCGCCGCCGGCTTTTCCGGCGGGCTGCTCGGCGGCATGTTCTCGGCGTCGGGGCCGGTGATGGGCTGGTTCAACTACCGTCAGCCGCTGACGGTGGCGGAGATCCGCACCACGCTGCTCGCGAGCTTCGCGCTCACCACCACGTTCCGCACCGTCGTCGTCGGCGCCGCCGGTGGCCTCACCGTCGAGGTCTGGCTGATGTTCGGGGTCGGCCTGCCGCTGGTGCTGCTCGGCACCTGGGCAGGGCGGCGTTTTCCGCCGCCGGTGTCCGAGATGACGCTGAAGCGGCTGGCGTTCGCGCTGCTGATCCTGATGGGCTGCTGGTCGATCGCCCGGGCCTTGTCCGTCGGCCTCGGCTGAAACCGCGTGCCCGTCAGTCCCTCGGCCGATGCTCCGTGCCGATGCCGGCGGTGACGAACAGCGTCGTGGCTTCACCGTCGACGTCGGCCGTGTGCCAGGTGCCCGGCGGGTTGATGGCGTACTCCCCGGCCTCGAGGACCACGCTGTCCCGGCGGCCGTCGGCGTGTTCCTGGTGCAGGGTCATGCGTCCCGCGGTGCAGATCACCACCTCGCTGCCGTGGGGGTGCATTTCCCAGCTTTCCCAGGACGTCCGGAACGTGAACTGGCTGATCAGCCGGCCCTCCACGCCGTCGTCGGCATGGCGCTCGGTGTAGGCCTGGTACCAGGCCGGGTCGCCGGTGAAGCGCGGCTCGGTCCCGGCGCTGGCGCCGAGACCGAGGTGCACCGGATGCTGCTCGATCGCGTGTTTGCCCATGGCGGCCTCTCCCGTGGGTGAAGCCGCGCCCGGTGTCAGGCGGCGTCGGCGGAGCGCTGGTTGACCAGCTCGAGCATCTCGCTGCGGCTCGGGCCCCGCACGATGCGCGCCTTGGCGTTGCGGGCGCGGCCGCGCAGCATGTAGGCGAAGATGATCCAGCGGGTCTTGCGGTCCTCGAGGAACGCGCCCGGCTTCTCCAGCAGGTTCATCGTCCGCGACATGCCGCGCAGGACGTGGAGATTGTAGCGGGCTGCGGCGGCCAGCGCGTCGCCGAACGCCAGCCCGAAGCGCTTCTTGAACGTATCCGGTTTTTCCAGCAGCTCGCCGGCGGCGGCCGCTTTGGCCCGGCGGATGCCGTTCTTGTCCTCGGTGCGGCTGGTCTCGAAGATCGGCCGCAGCTCGTCCCGGGTCCGGCGGTCGAAGGCCAGGGCGCGGGCCACCGGGTCGGCGTCGCCGGCCAGCACCTCGGCCAGCATGTGGGCGTGCAGGATGCCGGTGCTGCAGCCGCGGCCGTACAGCGGATTGGTGCGCAGGGCGGCGTCGCCAACGGCGAAGAAGTTGCGCGCCAGGGGCCGGCCGTCCTGCACGAAGTACCGCCACACGGCGCGGATGTCGCCGATGCCGAAGGGTTCGGTGGTCGCCTCGGCGGCGTCCTCGCGCACCCAGGGCTCGAGGCCCGGGATGCTGCGGCACACGGCGTCGAAGGTGGCGCCGTCGGTGATCGCCTGGCGCAGCTCGTGCTCGTCGTTGTGCACGCACACGATCAGCGCGAAGTTGCCGTTGTCGCCGGGAAACACGCCGAACTTGATGTAGCCCAGATCGCCGGCGGCCCGGTCCTTGCCGGTGCGCGGCGGTTCCTCGACCCCGGGCTTCAGCTTGTAGTGGCGGGTGTAGTAGACGATCTCGGCGTCGTCGTTCTCCTCCTCCACGGTCTCGCCGAGCTCGGCCAGCCAGCGCGGGAACTTCGTGGTCCGGCCGCTGGCGTCGACGATCACGTCGGCGAGGATCTCCGGCCCGTGCTCGTCGACGCAGTCGCGGCGCAGCTTCACGCCTTTCACCACCAGGCCCTGGTCGTCACGCTCGGTCACCAGGCCGTCGATGGTCACGCCGTTTCTGATCGTGATGTTGTTGAGCCGGCCGACGTAGCGGCGCAGCACGGTCTCGATGGTGGCGCGCCGGCACAGCAGCACCCACAGCTTGTCGTCGCCGGGGGCCGGCCGGTACTTGTCCGTCAGCTCCGGGGACAGCATCTCCTGGAAGTCCAGCCGCCGGGCGCCGGCGGCGTAGAACTCCTCCAGCAGGTCCGGGTAGTTGTCCTGCAGCAGGTTGCACATCAGGCCGAGGAAGGCGTGGGGGTGGCGGAACTGGGAGGCGCCCCGGCGCGGCCACTCGAAGAACGCCTTGTCGGCGTCGCCCTCGGGGGGCGGGGTGTCCCGCTCCACCACGGTCACGTCGAATCCCTTGTGGGCCAGCGCCAGCGCCGAGCACATGCCGGCGATGCCGCTGCCGATCACGAGCACACGTTCCGTCACGATGTCACTCCTTCCAGAAACTCCAGGATCAGCCGGTTCACCTCGTCCGGCGCCTCCTGCTGGGTCCAGTGGCCGATGTCCGGGATGAGGTGATTGATGCGCAGATCGGTGACCCGTTCGGGCATCTTCTGCAGCGCCTCGGCCGCCATCATGATCACGCCGTCGGCGGCGCCGGCGACGAACATGGCGGGCTGGCCGATGCTCTCCGGCGCTCCGGCGGTCAGCTCCCAGGTGAGGTTGTGGTTGCGGTAGTAGTTGAGCGGCCCGCGGAAGCCCGAGCGCTCGAACTCGGCGGTATAGAAATCGAGATCGGCTTCGGTGAGCCAGCCCGGCAGCACCTCGGGGTCGGGCAGCCCGGACAGCAGGTCGTCGTCCGGGCCTTTCGCCGGCAGGGACGTGAGGTCGGTTCCGCCCGCGCCCATCACCAGGAACTTCCTGAGCGCCGTGCGGATGTCGCGCTCGAACTCGGCCTCGGCGACGCCGGGCTCCTGGAAATAGAGCTGGTAGAAGAACTGCCCCTTGAAGATCTCCCGCATCGCGTCCAGCGGCGGCACCGGCGATCTCGGCGTGAACGGCACCGACAGGGCGCCCACGGCGGTGACCACGTCCGGATGGTGGAGCGCGCAGGCCCAGGCCGTGGGCGCCCCCCAGTCGTGGCCGATGACGATGGCGTGGTCGTAGCCGAGGGCCGGGATCAGGCCGATGATGTCGTTGACCACCTCGACCTGGTTGTAGGCGTCGATGGCCTCGGGCCGGTCGCTCGAGCCGTAGCCGCGCATGTCCGGCGCCACCGCCCGGTAGCCGGCCGCGGCCAGCGGCGCGAACTGGTGCCGCCAGGAGTACCACGACTCCGGAAAGCCGTGCAGCAGCAGCACCAGCGGGCCCTCGCCCTGCTCGGCGACGTGCAGCTCGATGCCGTTGGTGGCGACCCGGTGCCGCCGGACGTCGGGCATCATGCCCCGGCCTCTGCGGTTTCGCGGCCGGGCAGAATGGCGCCGCGGCCCTCGCTGCCGTAGCCGTCCGCCGCGGACCAGGCGACGCTGCCGCCGACCACGACGGTGTCGACGCCGATGGAATCACGCACGTAGCGGCTGCCGTCGCCGGGCACGTCGGCCACGTAGTACTCGTCGCCCCGGCCGATGGCGTTCTCGTCGAACACGGCGATGTCGGCGACGTAGCCCGGCCGCAGCAGACCGCGCTCGGGGATGCCCCAGATCGCGGCGGTGTCGCTGGTGACCTTCTTCACCGCGTCCTCGAGGCTCATGGCCCGGCACTCGCGCACGAAGCGGCTGAACAGATAGCCGGTGTCGCCGTAGGTGGAGAACGACAGGATGTGGGCGCCGCCGTCGCTGGCGCCGATGTGCACCCGGGGATGATTGAGCAGCTCGGCGACGCGCTCGTCGTCGTTGTGGCCCATGTTGGCGGCCAGGAAGTGGGCGTCGAGCTCCTCCTCGATGGACAGGTCGATCATCGCCTCCGCCGGCGTGGTGCCGCGGATTTCGGCGATCTCGCCCAGGGTCTTGCCGACCAGGGGCTGGTTGGCACTCGGACCGTCAGGTCCGACGTTGACCTGACGCAGCACCAGGATCGCCCACAGCGGATCCATCTGCTTCGCTTCCTCGACCAGCTTGGCGCGCTGCTCGGGGTCCTTGAGCGCGGCCATGATCTCCTCGTGGGTGCCGAAGCGCAGGATGCTGTACCAGCCGCGCAGGCGGATGAACAGCAGGCTGGGCACGGCCAGGCTGAAGCTGATGTCGATGGGGCGGGTCTGCACCTGGGGCCAGACCCGGGCGCCCCGGGCGAACTGCTCGTCGACCCGGGCCATCACCCGCTGCACCGCGTCGACGTTGTCGCCGTTGACGAACAGCGGCGAGAACGTGGTGGGGATGCCGTGGGCCAGGGACAGCTCGGCGAGCTGGTCGATGCGGGCGATGGTCAGGTCGGGGTCGTAGAACTCGGGCACGATCTGCAGCATGCGGCCGTACTCGCCGAGCACCTCGGCCAGGGCGTTGACCTCGCGCTGATCCGCGTAGCGGCTCGGCACCGGCTGCAGGGTCTCGTCCATGTCGACGAAGCTGGTGGACAGGCCCAGGGCGCCGGCGTCGAGGCACTGGCGCAGCAGGTCCTGCATGGCGGCGATCTCGTCGTCGTTGGCGGTGCGCTCGGTGGCCGCCTGGTCCATCACCCACAGGCGCAGCACGCTGTGGCCCACCAGCGGGGCGACGTTGATGGCGAGGCCCTTCCTGATGCGCTCGACGTATTCCTCGAAGGTCTCCCAGTTCCACTCCACGCCTTCGCGGAACGCCTTGTAGGGCATCTCCTCGATCTGGTTGAACATCCCCACCAGGCGCATGCGGTGCTCGGCCTTCAGCGGCGCCAGCGACAGCGAGCAGTTGCCGGGGACGATGGTGGTGACGCCGTGGGACAGGGCCGGCTTGGCGTAGCCGTCCCACAGGAGCTGGGCGTCGAAGTGGGTGTGGGGGTCGATGAAGCCCGGCGCGACCACCTTGCCGGCGGCGTCCACGGTCTGCTTCGCCGGCCCGTCGACGTGGCCGATCTTGGCGATGCGGCCGTCGCGCACGGCGACGTCCGCGGTGAAGGCGGGCAGGCCGGAGCCATCGACCACTTTGCCGCGCTTGATGATCAGGTCGTACATGGGGGTTCTCTCCCTGTCGTGCATCTGTGTTGTCAGGATCAGGATCTGTCGCCTCAGGAGGGCGGCGCCTCCGGGAGAGGCGCGTATCGGTTCCAGGACACGGCGAGGGCGTGCTGCACCTTCTCCCAGCCGTGTCCGATCAGTTCCTCTGCGGTGCTGCTGCCGCAGGCTTCGAACAGCGCTGCGGCGCCGGTCTCGTCGAGGGTCACGTCCGACAGGCCGCCGTTGGCGTGACGCAGGGTCACCACCATCTCCGCCACCCCGTCATGGGCGGCGGCGACGCGGACGTGACTGATGACGGCGCCGGCCATCTGCTCAGGACGCCTCTGACGCCTTGGCCGACGCCAGCGGCGGCTCGACGAAGATGACGTCGCTCGGCAGGATCGGATTGCCCGCGCGGGCGGAGCCTTCCGGCGCGGCCGGACGCATGAAGACGTGCAGGTTCAGGCTCTGCAGGGTCTTCACGGCGTCCTCGGCGGGCAGGTCGGGGAGTTCGCGGGCGGCGATGGACGCCCAGGTGTCTTCGGCCCGGGGCAGGATGCTGCGGCGCACCCGCCCGAGAGTGGCGGTGGTCATGATGAGGCCTCCTGTTCTTTGTGCAGTGTCTTGATCTGGTCCGCGAGGATCTCGCGGGATTCCTCGTCGAGGGTGCCGTCGCGCAGGCGCTTCGCCAGGGCGGTGCGCCACTGGGACTGGAGCGTGCGCTCGGCTTCGCGGAACCGCTCGCGGATCTGCGCGCGGCTGGAGTCGGTGGCCACCGCCAGCAGGCTGAGGGCGAGCCCGTACTGGTTGCGGGCTTCCATCTCCTCGAGGGTGAGGGCGCCCTTCGCCCATTCCAGCACGTTGGCGAGCATGAGCTGGCTGGTGGCGATGGCGAAGGCGTCCGGGTCGATGTCGTCGGCCAGCAGGCCGGCCGCGGTGGCCTGGCCCAGCAGGCGCTTCCACAGCACGTAGCGGGGCCCGCTGACCATGTGGCGGAACTCCGGGCCGTCGCGGCTGACCGCCGCGATCATGCTGCGGTAGAAGTCCGGCTCCCGGTTGATGAGCTGGGACACCAGCGCCTGGGATTCGAACAGCACGTCGATGGCGTCCGCTTCCAGCTTCGACAGCGCCTGCTCGTAGCCGACCAGGTCGGCGTTCAGCACGCCGAGCAGGATGGCCTGCTTGGAGCCGAACAGATTGTATGGCGTGGCGATGCTGACGCCGGCCCGCTCGGCCAGGGTCCGCATGGAGAAACCCGGGTCGCCGCCCTCGCGCATCAGCGCCCGGGCCGCCCCCAGAATGTCGTCCCGGCGCTGGGACTTGCCGATCTCCCGGGATGATTCCGCCATCGCCGACCTCGCAGGTGGCTGGAGTTAGAACTTGTTATACAGCATGGGTAGAACGCGTTTCAAGCACTCCGGCCGGCGCGTTCAGCCCTCGAGTTCGGCCCAGCGCTCGTAGGCCTGTTCGAGGTCGGCCTGGAGGTCGGCGAGCTGGCGCAGGGTGGCGGCGACGGTGTCCGGATCTTCCTTGTAGAAACCGGGATCGGCGGTGCGGGTCTGGAGG
>CEVF01005067.1_pt1 | contig 11589 bp, 7 predicted proteins | sample 356441 | NCBI WGS metagenome assembly CEVF01 (sample SAMEA2622765, study PRJEB7988) | marine metagenome | biome: marine biome (ENVO:00000447); feature: surface water layer (ENVO:00002042); material: "saline water (ENVO:00002010), including plankton (ENVO:xxxxxxxx)" | depth 5 m
CTCGGCGCAGCAGGAGCGGCTGCGCCTTGAAATCCCATATTGGTTGCATCGCGGTGAACGGCGCGGATGCGCTGGGGCGCTTGGCGCTGTTCGACCTGGTTGGCTTCTGTGTCAATGCGTAGCTGGAAGAGGTTTTTCAGCGTTTCCTGACTGATGCGGGCGATGAGGCTTTCAAAGATGTCGAAGGCCCCCTTCTTGTACTCGATCAGCGGGTTCTTGCCGCCGACGCCGACAAAGCCAATACCGTCTTTTAGTTCGTCCATCTCCTGCAGGTGTTCCTGCCAGCATGTGTCGATCGTGTGGAGGGCGATGGCTTTTTCAACTTGGCGGAAGACGTCGAGCCCCACCGTATCAAGACGTCGCTGGTAGGCTTCTTGTACGGTCTGCGTTAGGTGTGCGCGCAGCTCTTCATATGGCATCGTGGCACGGTCTTCTTCCGACACGGTGAAGCTGAGAAAGAACGTGCTGCCGAACTCAACCTGCATCCCCTCCCAGTCCCACTCTTCGGCATGACCCTCTGAGTTGGCGTAGGTGATGAGCACGTGATTAATGAGGTCTTCAATCATTTCTTCGATCAACTCGTGTGCGCTTTCGCGCTCGAGCAGATCGTGGCGACGGTTGTAAATTACCTGGCGCTGTTGGTTCATCACGTCGTCGTAGTCGAGTACGTGCTTACGCATCTCAAAGTTCCGCGCTTCGACTTTTTTTTGTGCCCGTTCAATGGACTTGGTGACCATACCGTGCTCTATGACCTCACCCTCTTCCGCGCCGAGCTTGTCCATTACAGAGGCGATGCGATCCGAGCCGAATAGGCGCATTAAATCGTCTTCGAGCGAAAGGAAAAAACGCGAGGAACCTGGATCACCCTGGCGACCGGAACGACCGCGCAGCTGGCGGTCGATTCGTCTGGCTTCGTGCCGTTCAGTTCCGATAACCTGCAGTCCGCTCGGTTCTTCTACTAAGTGCTGATAAAGCGTCTTTCCCGAGGGCAGCTTGTCCTCTAGAGACATGCTCGATTCGATAATTGAACGCTCAATGCGGATAACTTCTGGGGCCAGTTTAATATCCGTTCCGCGTCCGGCCATGTTGGTGGCGATGGTCACAGCGCCGGGCTGCCCGGCGTCGGTGACGACCTGCGCTTCTTTCTCGTGATAGCGCGCGTTGAGCAGCTGATGCTTAATGTCATTGCGCGCCAGCATGCGGCTAAGCAGCTCTGAGGCTTCGACCGAAGCGGTTCCGACCAGGACCGGCAGGTTCTTCTTATGCAGTCGGGCGACTTCGTCGATAATCGCCTGAAACTTCTCTTTGCGCGTGCGAAAAATCTGGTCTTCTCGGTCGACTCGGCGAACGGGGCGATTGGTTGGAATAACCGTCACGTCAAGCTTGTAAATTTCCCAAAGCTCGCCCGCCTCGGTTTCAGCCGTGCCCGTCATACCGGCCAGCTTGTTATACATCCGGAAGAGATTTTGCAGGGTAATGGTGGCAATCGTCTGGGTCTCGTGCTGCAGCTTAACCCCTTCTTTTGCTTCGAGTGCCTGATGCAGGCCGTCGGAAAAGCGGCGACCCGGCTGTGGCCGGCCGGTAGATTCGTCAATTATAACGACGCGTCCGTCTTCCGAGACCATATACTGGACGTCTTTTTCAAAGAGCGTATAAGCCTTCATGAGCTGATTGATGTTGTGAACAGCCTCGCTCTTCTCTGCGTAGGCGCGATGCGTCTCTTCTTCCTGCAAGCGTTTTTCGTCATCGCTGAGGTCTTCATTGTTACGAATCGCCTCGACCTCAATGCTGATATCCGGCAGAACAAAGAGCGCCTGCTCGTCGGGAGAGAGCAGGTCGCGCCCCTTGTCTGTCATGTCGATGGTGTTGGCGCGTTCGTCGACGACAAAGTAGAGCTGCTCGTCGAGTTCGTTTAGGCGCTTTTCGCGCATGTAGTCGGCTTCGACGCGATTGATCAGTCGTTTGACGCCTTCCTCTTGTAGGATGCGCATGAGGCGGCGGTTTTTGGGTATGCCTCGCGTGGCTTTGAGCAGTTCGGTACCCAACTCGTAGTCAAATTCGCTTTCATCGCGTGCCTGCTTCTCCGCCGCGGCAATGGCTTTGTTGACCAGGTTGGTCTGAGCGCGCAGGAGCTTTTCGACCAGCGGCTTCATTTGCTTGTATTGGTTGGTTGAATCGGGAACGGGACCGGATAGAATCAGCGGCGTGCGCGCGTCATCGATAAGGATCGAGTCCGCCTCGTCGACGATGGCGAAGTTGAAGCCGCGCTGCATCAAATCTTCTGTGCGCACGGACATGTTGTCGCGGAGGTAGTCAAAGCCAATCTGCGAACAGGTAGCGTATACAATATCCGCTGCGTAGGCCTCTTTATGGCCGACGTTTTGCCATTTGAATTCGGTTGGAATTCCTTCGGGTGCGGGCAGTAGAAAAGCCTCGTGGCCCGTCTGGTGCATGTCCTGGATGATGCCGACGGAGAGCCCCAAGAAGTTGAAGAGCGGTCCCATCCACATGCCGTCACGACGGGCCAAGTATTCGTTGTGCGTGATTAAGTGCACGCCGCGAGCGGGCAGCGCGTTGAGATAGATGGGCATCGTGGCAACAAGGGTTTTTCCTTCACCGGTAGCCATTTCGGCAATTTTACCTTGATGTAGCACGGTGCCGCCAAAGATCTGAACGTCGTAAGGCTGCATTTCCCATGTGACGGATTCTCCGGCGCGCTCCCACTCCTTGCCGATTAGGCGCCGACAGGCTTCTTTGACCATGGCAAATGCCTCGGGCATGATTTCGTCTATAAATTCGGTCTCGTGGTCGCGAATGGCCTTATCGACTTCTTCGAACTCGTCGTTGTAGCGTTCGCGCAGAGCCGGTTCGAGGTCGCCGCGCAGCTGTTCGTCCAGCTCGCTCGTCCGCTTTCGTTGGCTTGCCGTACGCTCGCGCATCCGCCTGCGAAACTCCGCGGTCTTTTGCCTTAGTTCGTTGTCGCTAAGGCTCTTTAAGCCTTCGGCAATTCGACTAACTTCTTCGATTTGCGGCTGCGTCTTTTTGAACTCGCGATCGGATTGCGAACCAAAGACTTTTTTGATCAGCGTATCGAACATTATTTCCCTTTGAGTCTATACTTGCGTTTAAATACGGCGTGACAGAGTGCGGCAGGTAATCGATTTTCCCCGATCAGATTCTGAGTGCTCTGCGCTTGGCGGCTGCGTCGAGAATGCCGTTGACAAATGCATAGGATTTGTCAGTGCTGAAAGCGCGTGCCAAGTCGACGGCTTCATCAATGGCTACGCGCGTCGGCACGTCTTCCAAATGTAGCATTTCCGCAAGGCCCATGCGTAGAATGAGTCGGTCTATCCGGGCGATGCGTTCTGGACTCCAACGTGTTGAGGTCTCGGCGATGAGATGGTCGATATCATCGCCGTGTGCGTGCACGCAGTCGACCAGTGTGCCGGCAAACGCACGCACGCCTGACGACAGCTTAAAGCGGCTGCACAGCTCGCCCACGGCGTCTTCTGCCTTGCCAGATTGACTCGCTTCCCAATACAGTGCCTGCAGGGCGACCTGACGCGCCCCGCTGCGGCTGTTGGGCGGAGCCTCGTCGGCCGATGAGCCGTCGCCGAAAAAATCGTCTTCTTCCATCCGCTAGATAGCGGCCATTAGGCTTGCCATCTCCACGGCATTCATACCGGCGTCCCAGCCGCGATTGCCTGACTTTACGCCGGCTCGCTGCACGGCTTGGTCTACGGTGTCGGCGGTGATGACGCCAAACGTGATCGGCACGCCCGTATCCAGTCCGACGCGTGCAATGCCCTTGGACGATTCGCCCGCCACGTAGTCGAAGTGCGGCGTATCACTGCGCACGATACAGCCGAGGCATGTTACGACGTCGAAGCGTCCCGTCTGAGCCATTTTTTGCGCGACGACGGGTAGTTCGAATGCGCCAGGCACCCAAGCCACCTCTATATCCTCGTCCACCGCGCCGTGGCGTTGCAGACAGTCCAGTGCTCCGTCGAGCAGTCGCGTCGTTATTAGATCGTTAAATCGGCTGACGACGAGGGCAAAGCGCTTTCCTTGCGCATTGAGTTTTCCTTCGTGCATTCTGGGCATTTAGCCGTTTCCTTTCTCGAGTTCGCTGCCCGGTAGCAGCGTGATATGTCCCATCTTGTCGCGTTTTGTCTCAAGGTAGCGCAGGTTGTGCGGGTTGGGTGTCGACTCGATGGAAACCTGCTCAACGACGGACAGACCGTAGGCTTCGAGGCCTACGCGCTTTTTGGGATTATTGGTCAGAAATCGCACCCTACGCAAACCGAGGTCATACAACACTTGGGCGCCAATTCCGTAGTCGCGCGAGTCGGTTGGATGGCCCAGCGCGTGGTTGGCTTCAATCGTGTCGAGCCCTTTGCTCTGCTGCAGCTCATATGCCTTGAGTTTATGTAAAATGCCGATGCCGCGTCCCTCGTGGTGCTGTATGTAGACAATGACGCCGCGTCCCTCGTTAACAATCATTTGCATGGATCGCTGCAACTGTTCACCGCAGTCGCATAGCATAGAGCCCAGTGCGTCGCCTGTAAGGCATCCCGAGTGCATGCGGACGAGCGTATCTTCCCCGTTGCTCACATCGCCGTAGACTAGAGCGATATAGGGGTTGTTATCGACTAAACTTTTATAAGCGTAGACCGTGAACTGGCCAAACTGCGTTGGCATGGGAGAAATGGCTTCGCAGTGAACGAGCTTTTCCGTGCGGCGGCGGTAGGCTATTAGGTCGTGAATCGTCGCAATTTTGAAGCCATGCCGTCTGGCAAAGTCGAGCAGGCAGGGCGTGTCGGCAACGTTGCCGTGCTCGTCTAAGATGGCCGCCATCAGCGCTAGTGGTTGGCAGTGGGTCATCTGCGCCAAATCGACGGCAGCTTCTGTGTGGCCCGCGCGCTTGAGGACGCCTCCAGTCTGCGCCATGAGTGGCGTGACGTGGCCGGGCTGCAAGAAGTCGTCGGGCGTGCTACTCGCATCGGTTAGACGGCGGATGGTCTGTGCGCGATCTCGTGCCGAAACGCCCGAGCCCTCTACATCGCGCGCGTTTACAGAGACCATGATGGAGGCGCCGCGCGGGCCGCGCGTGTTCGTGCTGATCTCTTGTATGCCAAGGCGCTCTAAGTGCGCGCTGGGAGCCGCTACCGTGGGGGTGCTGCCGGCGTGTCGCGCCATGAAATGGATGGTTTCAGCCGTGGCTAGTTCGGCGATCATCATCAGCTCGCCCTCGCCGACGATCTCGTCTCCTTCACCGCTTGTGACTCGCTCGTCGACCACGACGACCATGCGGCCGTCTTGCAGGTCTTTTACGATTTCATCTATGTTGTTAAAATCTGGCATGCTAATATCCCATATTGCGCAATGATTCGAAGCTTAGCCCGGCGTTGGAACCTGCGTCGCCGGCAAGCAGACGCTCTATGTAACGGGCGAGTACGTCGACCTCTAAATTGACCGCGTCGCCGACGCGCCGCTGGCTGAGGATAGTGTAGTCAAATGTATGGGGGATAACAGAAATCGTAAACCCCCCGTCGCTCAGATCGGCTACGGTCAAACTAGTTCCGTCAATCGCGATAGATCCCTTCTCTGCAATGTAGCGTTGCAGGGTAGAGGGCACCGTAATTTGGATGCGCCACTCGTTCTGTCGTTCCTGCACAGACTCGACGTGTCCCACGCCGTCGACGTGCCCCTGCACGATGTGTCCACCTAGTCGATCTCCGGGGCATAAAGCGCGCTCTAGGTTGACGGGTCGACCGCTTTGAAACTGCCCGAGAGTGGTGCGGGAGAGCGTTTCGGATACGGTCTCTACGCTGAAGCTCTGCGCGTCAAAGTGGACAACGGTTTGACAGACGCCATCCACGTTGATGCTATCGCCCATTTTGACGTCTTCCAAGACGCGCTGAGCCGATATCTGCATGCGCTGGAATTCCCCTTGGCGGGTGATCTGACGAACGTGGCCTATTTCTTCTACGATTCCTGTGAACACGGGTATTCTACCTCGGCTGTATAGAGTAGATCCGCACCCAGCTTGCGCGTGTGCACATTCTTAAGCGTCAGACTGTCTGCAATGCGTTGGATGCGCAGGTCGGCGATGGCTGCAACCCCTTCGCCCATAATGCGAGGGGCGAGGTAAATGTGTACCTGATCTACTAGTCGGGCCTGCAGAAAGGCGGCGGCAAGCTGGCCTCCGCCTTCGACGATTAGACTGGTAATGTGCTCTTCAGCGGCGCGCCGAGCAAAGTCGCTTAGGTCGATACGCCCACTGCGCGTGGGAAAGGTCCAAACGGCCGCGCCCGCTGCAGCAATAGCCTGTCGCTTGGCAGCCGGACTGCGCTGGCTGGTGGCTAGCACGGCGCCTGGTCTAGCAAAGAGTTGGGCGTTGGGATGGGCGCGCAGTCGACCGTCTATCGCTATGGGGCGCGGACTGCGGCCGCGCACGTGGCGCACGCTCAGCTGCGGGTTGTCGCACAGGAGCGTGTTAGCTCCGACTGCAATGGCGTCTACGTATGAACGCCATCGATGGGCGTGTCGTCGCGACGCCTCGCCAGTTATCCAGCGCGCATCCCCTCCGCGCGCTGCAATGCGCCCATCCAGTGTTTGCGCCAGTTTGAGAATGGTGTGCGGTCGCTGCTGGGTACGATGTGTGATATAGGCAGCGTGTAGCTGGGCCGCTTGTTCGTTCAGCAGGCCTGTTTCAACGGTGATTCCGTGCCGCTTCATGTGGGCGATGCCGCGTCCGTCAACGCGTGGATCAGGATCCCGTAAGGCACAGTGCACTTCCCGTATGCCCGCGCTGATTACTGCGTCGCAGCAGGGAGGCGTGCGCCCTTGAAAGGCGCAGGGTTCCAAAGTTACGTACAGCGTCGCGCCACGCGCTTTTTTGCCCGCCTTGGCAAAGGCGTTGATTTCGGCGTGCGGCCCGCCAATGGGGCTAGTGACGCCTTCGCCCACAATGCGTCCCCCGTTCACGACGACGGCGCCCACGGTGGGATTGGGGTTGGCGCGTCCACGCGCGCGTCGCGCCAGAGTTAGCGCGCGTTGCATATATGCTTTGTGGTCACTCATTGCACGTTTGCCTAGTCAATCTGAATGATGATCTGCTGGGTGCCGATATTGTCTAGTGCATCCCACGCCTGCACGGCGATCACGTGCTCGCCGACGGCCAAGTTGGATAGGGTGCACTGGGCCCGTTCGGCCCGGCTGTCGTATACGCCGTCCGCGGCGGCGATAGTGAACTCCTCGTCGCCGTAGTCGATGCTATATTGCACTTTTTTTAGGGCCGATATGCGGTCGCTGACGTCGATGTGCACCTGCACGTTTCGACCCTTCACGTGTGCGTCAATTTCGACGCTTGGCGGACTGTTGTCTATGGCGAAAAGCGGGCTTACGTACTCGCTTGACAACGCCTCTTCTGGTGGATTTTCTCCGCGGTCTGAGGCGACTAATTTTATTTGTGTCCACCCTTCGGGCATCGTTGCCGTTTCCCACAGCAGGGAGGTGCGCTCCTCGTTTCTATGCGCCTCTTTCCATTGCGTTTGTCCCTCGCCGCGCAGATAGAGATCGTATAGCAGCTTTTCTCCGTTGGGATCACTGGCCTGCCAGCGCAGGCGATAGAGACTGCGTGTCTGTGTGGCCTTTCCGCTGCGCTGCTGCTGAGGGGCCTGCTGCTGTTGCTGATTGCTGCTTCTCTGCTGTGTGCGATAGGGTTGGATTTCCAGCGAAGCGATTTGCGGCGGCAAATTGGCGCGCAGTCCGTGCAGCGCGATATGCTCGAGGTAGGCATCGTTTCCTTCCAGTTCAACACGGTACTGCACGTAGCGCGCGGCTGGACTCCGAATAATAAATCCGCTCTCTCGCTGCGTCGCGGACCAGGCGCTCCACGTGGCGTCCGGCTCGGGGCTGTTGCCGCTGCGCGTTGCCAGCTGGACGCCGCTGCCGCGCCAAGTTACGCGCCCCCATCTCGTATGACTAGCAAAGTCTTCAACTCGCGATTCATAATGTCCCTCTGCAGAGGCTGTGCCGAGTCGCCTGAGCTGACCCGAATGGGCATCTGCTAAGTAGATCGCTCCATCGGCCGTTTGCAGCATGTGGTTGATACGGAAGTTTTCGTCCTGCGTTAGTAATCCTGGGTGCCCCTGTGCGTCCAAGTGCAGCACGCGCCCTTCGTCGGTAGCTACCAACAAACCTTCGTCGGCTGGGGCTATATCACGCAGGAGGACGTGGCTGTCGCTCCACCAGCGTTGCGCTGCGCCGTCGGGCGTGATGCGGTATATGGCCGATGGGACGGGGTCGCTTTCATCCCCATTCTCGTGGCCGATGGCGCTGGCGTAAAGCGCACCATCATAGCCGCGTACGAGCCCGTTTATCTCCTCCTCAACCGCCTCAAAAAGTAGGCGACCGCGGTCTTTTTCTATGTGATAAATGCGCCCTTTTTGTGCGCTACTAGCATACAGCGCGCCGTCGGTAAAGAGCATTGTCATCAGGTGGCGGTCGGTTGGCTCAAAAAGCTTTTCAATCGCGCCATCGGCTGCGACGCGCAGCACGCTCGCCGGTTCACCAGTAACTGCGTGCAGACGGCCTTGATCGTCCAGAGCTAAATCCCACACGTAGTGACTACCGGTATGTGCTAAGACGGTGGGCTGGCCTCCTGCAGGAATCGCGTAGATAATCCCATCTGGTGCGCTGCCAGCATACAGCGTGCCCTCTTCGTCTAAAGCCAAGCTGTGCAGGGAGATCTCCGGTGAATCAAAGAGCAGGGTGCCGTTTCCCTGCGCATCGATGGCGTAAATGCGACCGTTGTCTCCGGTAGCCGCATACAGCGTGCCGGTCTCGTCCTCCGCCAAGCTCCAGACGCGCTCAGCGTTAAAGGTGGAAAAGCTGTCTAGAGCAGCTGCCGGCCGCAGCGTGCCGTTTGCTGTGACAGAGACGCCGTGTGCTCGGCCGTCGATCAGTGCGTCGTAGCCAAACTGAGTCCAAACCTTGTGGCGCTCACCGCTGACGGGTGCTGCCAGGAGCAATGCGAGTAGCGCGCGCACTAGGATTGCCTGTTTCATGTGTGTGTTCTCTCCGTTCATTGGCGTGTAATCGTCGCCTGGATCACGTGTTGTCCGGTCAGAGCATAGCGCATGGGCTGGCGCACGCGGACTAGGACGCGTGCGCTGACCGGTCCGAGATGACCAGCCGAAGACTCGCTGCCCAACACGCTGAGTGCCGATGGAGGCAGCGAGGGAAACTCGCGACCGTGGACGGTCAGACCGGACTGTGGCTGGATCACCTCGACGACTAGATTGTCTGCGCGCCCGGGCTCTTGCATCTGTTCGAGGAGTTCGCTTGCGCTGCGTGGAACAGATGCATCGGGACGGCGCGCTCGGTCGAGCTGCCGCGCCAAGTCACCGCTGCTGGCTACGATCGAGAGTGGGCCGGGCGGTGTGTCTGGGGGCATTGCGAATGCGATGCGCTGTTCAAACGCAGCTGCTCGGTAGGGCTGCAGCGTTACGCTCACCTCGTATTGCTGTCCAGCTCGCAGCTGTGCGTTGGACAGGCGAACACCTGTGATGCGCGCTTGGCTAAGCTGCTCACGCACGTCGGCGGCAAAGTGGACCGAGTCCACTTCAATACCGGTGAACGGACTCCGTGCAATCGCGACCATGGGCTGCACGGCTTCTGCAGAGGCGACCAGCGCAGCGGAAGAGCCGCTGTAAAACTGCTCGTATTCTACGCTTTGTCCGTTGCGCAGTGCGATGGTAGCCCGCAGGCTGAGCGCGGCGTCGCCGGTGATTTTTTCAGCTGACTCCATGGCGGAAATAAGGACGGACCGCACCAGAATAGGCGTCATGTCGCGGTGGTGAATAACGGAAAATTCGGTGCGGTTAGTTTCGCTCCCCGAAGTGATATCTACGGTGACAGGTAGCATAGCTGAGGTTGTTCCCATGCGTCCCCCGATGCCGGCTTGTCGATCCTGATATACGGTACCTAAGGCGCGCACGGCGCTGCCCAATTTAAACGAGTTGATTTGGCTGGGAATAATCTGGTGCACGTAGACGCTGGTGGCGGGCATCTCGGTGGATCCAATGTGCATCATGGGATGGCCAAAGCCGACAAAGCGCTCCCCGTCGGTCCAGGTCAAAGTGCCCACGGCGGTGGCGCTGCGGTCACCGCTGATCAGCTGCACGCCCAACCCTGATCCAGCTTTCAAGGGAACGTCCACTGTTTCTGCGTGGCCTCCCAAGCTTGAGACGGCATCCATCCCAAACGGAGCAAGTGCCTGTTGCAAAACGCTGCTGGCTGAACCGGAAAAACCGGTGAGTGCCACAGGCGTGGAGAGCCGCTTGAGCGTGGCCTGCTGGGGCAGGCGCGCATCGCCAGACAAACCCGAAGGAGAAAAGTCGATGGACCGGCGCGCAGTGTCGGGCGACTTTGGGACAGGTTTGCGCTGGACGACATCGAGCATGGGCGCGATGGGGGTGATGCCGCCAATCGGATCTTTAGAATAAGTCCAGCCGTAAGCAATAGCGCCGACGAGACGACCCTCTACATAAACAGGACTACCGCTCATGCCGCTAATAACGCCCGTGTGGTCCAAGCCGACTCCGGATAGGCGAGCCAGTATGAGGTCGTGTCCCGGGCCAATCGCATCCTGCATAACTCCCAGTATTTTCACGCCGAATGTATCGATTTTCACGCCTTGAAAAACACTCAGGCCATAGCCGCTCATGCCGCGCTTTATCTGGTCGACCGGCATAAATGCGTCTTCACCAGCGCGGGCAGTGGGCACCGCACACAGCGCGCACAGCAGGATGCTTGTGCAGAGGCGCCATAAGGCACGAGAAATGGGTATTTGCAACGGAAATACCTCCTGTTACGAGAGGTGAGAACCTAGGCAGGAACAGGCCAGAAGTCAAGGTTGGCGCCACCTTTGAAAACGGTGTAAAGCTATGTCTGTAAATGATTTGCCGTGCGTGTACTTCTTGACAAGATGCGCGACTCACGTACTATAGTGGTTCGCGTTGGTGAGCCGGTCAACGGGTTTGCCGTGTAAGCCTTACAGCAAGCTCCGTCGCGTGGATTTGCTACGAACGTCACGCAGTATCACACCAGAGAGTCGGTCTATGTTAGGTGGTTTTTTAAATAAAATAAAAGAGGGACTGGGCAAGACGCGTGATGTGATGCACGATAAGATCGCAGCGGTCGTGCCCATTGGGGGCCGCGTCGATGAAGAGATGTTAGACGAGATTGAAGCCATCCTGATACAGTCCGATATCGGACTCGATACAGCAGTCGAGGTTATTGAAGAACTGCGCAACGCCGTGCGCTCGGAAAAAGTCAGTGATGGGGAAGACGTTATGCGGATGTTACAAGAGCAGTTGGCCGAAGTCGTAGCGTTGGGCTCGGATGGCGCGCTGCCGCTGGGCGCCGATTCGCTACCCGTCGCGCCTTTTGTCATACTTGTGGTGGGCGTCAACGGAGCTGGGAAGACGACGACGGTGGGCAAGCTAGCCAAGCAGTATGCCGACGCAGGCAAGAAGGTTCTGGTCGCCGCCTGCGATACGTTTCGCGCCGGGGCGGTGG